>Ga0209467_1000384_pt1 | contig 64897 bp, 76 predicted proteins | sample Higcelwee11metaG_FD_187175 | JGI IMG/M metagenome (GOLD analysis project Ga0209467, IMG submission 187175) | Freshwater pond sediment microbial communities from the University of Edinburgh, under environmental carbon perturbations - High... | ecosystem: Environmental > Aquatic > Freshwater >...
GGTCTGGAAAAGCCCCATGCCGAAGACGCCGTGATAGATGATGGGACGGTTGGCCAAAAGGCAGCCGCCGATGTCGCCGTAGATGCGCCCGGCCCAGCGGGAGTTGCCCAGGACGTTGAAGCGGTCCCGGTGCTTGGGCAGAAGCAGGGCCTCGGCCCGGCCGTAGCCTTTTTGCTGCTTGATGTAGGCCGAAACGGTGTTGCGGCGGTGATGCCAGACCATCATGGCCGCGCAAAATCCGATGATGTAGCCCTCGTTCTGCAACCGCCAGCACACGTCCACGTCGTCGCCTGCGGCCCGGTAGGTGGCGTCGAAGCCGCTGATCTCCATGAGCTTTTCGCGGCGGTAGGCCATGTTGCAGCCCGGGATGTGCTCGGCCACCTCGTCGGTCAGAAGGACGTGGGTGGGCGCGCCCGGGGAGACGGCCACGCAGGCCGAGGTGCGGTTGTCCTCGGGCGGCGGCAGGTTGGGACCGCCCACGGCCATGAAGCGCGGATCGGTAAAGGCCCAGGCCATGTAGGTCAGCCAGTCCGGGTCCACGTAGCAGTCGGAATCGGTGTAGGCCACGATCTCGCCCCGGGAGGCGTTCATGCCCACGTTGCGGGCGGCGGACAGCCCCAGGTTGGGCTGGTGGATGACATGGATGTACGGATACTTGGCCGCGTAGCGGTCGGAAATCTCGCCGGTTTTATCCGTCGAGCCGTCGTCGACCACGATGACCTCGAAGTTGGGATAGGCCAGCTTCTGGAAGGACGCCAGACAACTGTCCATGGTGGAATCGGCGTTGTAGGCGCAAATCACCACGGAGATCAGCGGCGTCTCGGCGGGCAGAAGCGGCAGGCGCTGCCGGTAGACCTCGGCCACGGCCTCATAGGCGGGCTTGGGGTTGCGGCTGGCGTCCACCATGCCGAAGGCCCAGTCCTCGATCAGGTTGCCGCCGGTGAACCATTCGTCGGTCCAGGCGAAGACCATGGTGCCCGAGACGCCGAGTTCGAAGGCGGCCCGAAGCTGCCAGGCCAGGGTTTCGGCCACATGCTCCTGGCCCTGGCGGATGGAGTCCATGCCGAACTCGGACAAGACCAGGGGCAGATCCCCGGCCACGTTTTGCAGGCGCTTGACGTAGGACCGGAAGGCCTTTTCGTCATGCAGATAGACGTTGATCGACAGGAAATCCAAAAACGGCAGGCGCAGGTACTCCGTGGACGGATAGTTGGCGTAGGTCACCATGCCCTCGGGGTCTTCCTCGCGCACGATGGCGGCCAGCCTGCCCAGAAACTTCTCGATCTTTTTGGCCCCGTGCCAACGCACGATGTGCGAGGGAATCTCGTTGCCGATCAGCCAGGCCAGGATGGCCGGGTGCCCGGCCAGGGGGGCGACGGCCTCGCGGATGACCTTTTTGATCTCTTCCTTGACCTCCCACTGGTCCAGGAAACACAGGTGCTGGGGCCAGGGGATGCCCACCATGACCCGCACGCCGAGGCTCTGGGCCAGGTCCAGGAACCAACGGGGCGGGACGTAGTACACGCGGATGGTGTTCACCCCGGCGGCGCGCATCATCTCGAAGTCGCGCACCACGCGCTCCCGCTCGGGCAGGGGCTCGCCGTTCTCATTCTCGGGAAAGGGACCGTAGGTGACGCCTTTGATGAAAAATTTTTCGTCTCCGGCGAACAGATAGCGGCCGTGGGCGCGCACGCGCTCCATGGGGGCGGTGGCGAGACCCTCTTCGATCTGGAACATGGATGTTTCGCTCCTGGTGTGCGGGGGCTTTGTTCCCCGCTTTTTTTATGATTCCGGGGGATTCCCCGGACTGGTCGTCGTCTTTCCCGAAACCGCTTGGCACGGCCAGGCGAACCCCAGAGAGCAATCATCGTGCCGGATATTGCAGACGTGTCCCGGCGGGGGTTTCGGACCACCGTCTCCAGCCCGCAGGCCCCGCCAAAGACGAAAATTACCCCCTTTGGGCACGACCCGGTTACGATATCGTAATCGGCGCAAAAAAGACGGACATGGCGGAGCGGGAGAAACGCCGCGCAACGTGAAAAACCCGCGCCGCACAGAGGATGGCGGCCCCTGCCCGAGACGTCGGAAGCGCCGCAGTCAGGCCTGGGCCGGGAGGCGGAAATGAAAAAGCCCCGTGGGAGTGATCCCGTGGGGCGAAGGCAGGCGGAGAGAAAAGGGAACTCGGGCGGATGCGGAGGCGTGAAAGGGGGCGACGACGGCCAGGGGCCTGGGCGCCTGACACCGACGTGCGTCTCCGAAAAAAGGCGGCGGGCCGCCCGTCAGCTACCGGGCTTCTCTATGCCCAAGCCCCTCGGCCAAAAGTGCCACGGCCAGGGTGTTCATGCTGACGCCTTCGGCCGCAGCCTGTCGGGCGAGTTTTGCGTGAAGCGTTTTGGGAGTGCGCAGATTAAACCTGCCGGAGGCATGGCCGTGACAGCCCGGGGGGGGTATCTCACGCCCCTCCTCAATATACACGGACATCCAGCATTTGAAGGCATCCCGGCTCATTTCAATAGCCTCTTCGACGGTTTCCCCGTCGCTCATGCAGCCCGGGAGATCGGGGAACGTAACCAGATACCCTCCTCCGTCCTCGCTGGAAAGGGGGGTTATCTGAAACGGGTAGTCTGCAAATTTCGGCATATTGTCGGCCATCGCTAAACCTCCTCGGCCTCCTCCGCCAACCGGAGGAACATCCTGACGTAGGCTGGTTTTACTGGCTTGTGGGCGGGTACGGTCACGACGGTGGGGCATTTGGCGGCACTGAACACGACATGGCTGCCAGGCGCCTTACGAATCGAAAAGCCGAGTCGCCGCGCGACGTTCTCCAGGTCATCAATCCGCCAATCGCGAGGGTTATCCCGCATTCTGGCCAATACCTTGTCCGCCGTGCCCATAGCCATATGGTACTACATATGACGCCATGGTCAAGAAGAAACAGGTGAGAAAAATCCGTCGGGAACCACTCTCTCCGCATGACGCCCCAGCCTGGGGATATCTCGCAAGGACTCCATGCAAAGCGACTGCTTCATCGCAGCCAAGCCGTCCGCTCGTATAGCAGTGGCAGACATCGTCAAAACGCATACGAATGACCTCGTTTAGGGCGGATCGCCTCATGCCCAGTCCTCCTCCCGGGGAACTCCCGGCATCAGTCGGTCCATGTGCTGCCTCATTCGATCATATCAGGCGCTCTCGACGCCTCATCCGGCGGAGATTGCCACAAAATCCGCCGGAGGGTATGATATGCCATTCCCTGTAACGTCTTCCCTGGAGCAGGATATGCGGCATGTGTCCCGGATCGTCAGCCTGTCATTTTTGATCTTTCTCTTCGCGCTGCCCGGCCTTGGCGCTGGGCTGCATGCGTCGGCCATGCCGGGCGACATCCGGGAGATTCAGCAATCCGGGGTCTTGCGAATCGGCCTCATCGACGCCCAGGCCCCGCCCTTCGTCTTCGTTAAGGACGGACGCCTGACGGGCTTTGACGTGGACCTGGCCCGCCAGTTGGCTGCGGCCCTTGGCGTCCGGCCGGAGTTCGTCAGGGTTCCCGGCGGCTGGGACGGCTTGGTGGACGCCGTGGCCGCCATGACCGTGGACATCGGCCTGAGTGAACTGACCAAAAACGTGTCCCGCGCGCAACGGGTATTTTTCAGCCGCCCCTATGTCCTCTCCCACGCCGTTTTCATAGCCAACCGGCTGGTCATGGCCCAAAACCGCATCGACGACGCCGACCTTACGTCGGTGCAGGATGTGGCGCGCCATTTCGACACGCCCGACTTCCGGATCGCCACCATGGCCCACTCCGCCCTGGAGCCGATCCTCCGGGAACTCTTCCCCAACGCCGGGATCATGTCCGCCGCCTCCCCCCAGGCCGCCATCGCCATGGTCTACGAAGGCCAGGCCGACCTGATCATGGTCGGAGAGGGCATCTTCGAAATCGCCGTGCAGGCCGACCCGGGGCTGCTCTACAAGATCGACCGCCTTGCCCCGAGCCTGGACGATCCCTGCGCCATTGCGGTCAGCCCCGGCAGGCCGGACCTGTTGCGCTGGATCAATGACTATCTGGAAGTCCATCCCTTGCGCCCGAAGGCCACGCTGCGGGAGATCGTCGACCAGTACCTGGGGCCGACGGGTCCGCCCCCCGGGGAGGCTGTCCCGGCCGTGGCCGAGTCCGCGCCGCAGGACAGACGCCTGGACATGCAGGACGTCGCCCTGGTCGCCTTGCTGCACGTCCTGGTGCTCGGCGTCCTGTGGGCGACGGTGGTGCGTCGGCCCTGCGCCCAGCACTGGCTGTTGTCGCCCTGGACGGTGCTGGCGGCCATGGGGCTTGGCGGCCTGGTCGGCCTGTATTTCCCTTTCCTGGCCGCCTACCTCTCCCGCCCGGCCGGGCTGTACATGGGATTTTGGCGCATGTGCGTGTTGCCGATCATGGTCGCGGCCATCATCACCAGCACCTACAGGCTGTTGGCCTGCGGCGGCAACGCCAGGCTCCTGAAACGCCTGCTGGTGTGGACGCCGCTTCTTTTGCTCGGCGCGGCGCTTCTAAGCGTCGGCATCGGCGTCGTGGGCAGGCCCGGGGCGGATTTCTCCAAGGAGGCGCAGGGGCTTTTGGCCTCCATGAACAAGGGGATGGCGTCGGCGCAACCGGGCGACGGCCTGTATGACCAGCTCATGAACCTGGTGGACACCATCGTCCCCGACAACCTGCTGGCCCCCATGGTCAACAACGAGAATCTGGCCGTGCTCTTCGTGGCCATATTTTTCGGGGTTGCCGTGGCGGCGGGGAAAAAAAAGGCCAAGACGACCCTGATCGACATCATGGACACCATCCTGGAGTCCTTCACGACCATGATCCGCATGTCGCTCTACCTTTTGCCCTTCGCCCTCTACGCCCTGTCCCTCGACTTCGTCGCTTCGACCGGCCTGGAACTCATGCTGGCCATCCTGCGTCTGGTGGTGTGCCTGACCCTGGCCTTCCTTTCCGGCGGCGTGCTGAGCCTGGTCATGCTCCGCATACGGCTCGGGATTCCGCTCCCGGCCATCTGGAGGGATTTCGGCCCGATCTTTCTTTTGTCCTTTTCAACCCGCAGCAGCGTCATTTCCATGCCCATCGGGCTGGAGCGGCTGCAAAGCTATCCGCAGCTCGACCGGGCGCAGATCACGGCCGCCTACCCCTTCGCCCTTTTGGTGTGCCATTTCGCCTACGCGGCGTTTTTCGCCCTGACCCCGGTCTTCGTGGGCCAGGCCTTCGGCGTGGCGTTCACGCCGGGGCAATACATCGCCATCGCCTTCCTGGCCCTTCTGTGCGTGGTGTCGGCCATCGGCACCATCGGCCTGTCCTATGTCCTGCTTTTGGCCATCATCTGCGGCCCGCTGGGCTTGCCGCTGGAACCGGCGGTGGTGGTGGGGATGGCCGCCGTCTCCATCGTGGACCCGATCATATCGGGCGTCCAGGCCCTTTTCGGATGCGGGGTGGCGACGTTGGTGGCGGACAAGGCCGGGGCCGCGCCGGAGGCCTGCGGCGATGTGGAGCAGCCCGCAGGATAAGGCCCGGCGCATATCGTGCAGCAATGAATGGAAGGCCCGTCATAAATTGCATGCATACGGATTGCGCTCAACAGTCTCTCTGGTTTTTTGTTTTGTTCACGGCGGAGGTTGCTGCCCACAAAGGCCGGTTTGCAGCAGTTCGACCGGCTCCTCGCCTTTGCCTTGAGCCTGTCGTGCCCCCGATGGTCCCCTCTTGCCTTTTCCCGAAAATACGCCCATGAAATCAGGGTTTTTCGTCCCTGGCGGCGCGCCCCCGGCAGTGAACCCTCTTTCAGGAACCCCCCATGAACGCCTTCACCCTGGTTTTTGCCGCCCTGTGCCTGTTCGCCATCGGCTACCGGTTTTACGGGCTTTTCCTGGCCCGCCGGATGCTGCGCCTGGACCCCGGCCGCCCCACCCCGGCCGTGGCCATGGCCGACGGCGTGGACTACGTGAAAACCGACCGCTTCGTGCTCTTCGGCCACCACTTCGCGGCCATCGCCGCCGCAGGCCCCCTTCTGGGACCGGTCCTGGCCGCCCAGTACGGCTATCTGCCCGGGGCCCTGTGGATCCTCATCGGCTGCGTCCTGGCCGGGGGGGTGCATGACATGGTGGTGCTTTTCTGCTCCGTGCGCCACAAGGGCAAAAGCCTGGGCCGCATCGCCCGCCTGGAGATCGGAACCTTCGCCGGCAGGGCGGCCGCCGTGGCCGTGCTGTTCATCCTGATCCTGACCCTGGCGGGCTTAAGCCTGGCCGTGGTCGGGGCCATGCACGACAGCCCCTGGGGGACCTTCACCGTCGCGGCCACCATCCCCATCGCCATCCTCATGGGACTGTATCTGCATGTCTGGCGGCGCGGCGACGTGCGCGGGGCCAGCCTTTTGGGCGTGGCGCTGCTCTTTGCGGCCATCCTGGCCGGTCCCTACGTGGCCGAGCACCCGGTCCTGTCCGCGTGGTTCACCTTTTCCCGCAAGGAACTGTCCATCCTCATCCCGGCCTACGGCCTCGTGGCCTCGACCCTGCCGGTGTGGCTTTTGCTGTGTCCGCGCGACTACCTCTCGACCTACTTAAAAATCGGAACCATCGCCCTGCTGGCCCTGGGCATCCTGTGGGTGCGCCCTGACCTGTCCATGCCCGCCCTGACGCCTTTCATCCACGGCGGCGGCCCCATCATCCCGGGCGCGGTCTACCCCTTCGTGTTCATCACCATCGCCTGCGGGGCGCTGTCGGGGTTCCACGCCATCATCGGCACGGGCACCACGCCCAAAATGATCGGCAGCGAACGGGACATCCTGTTCGTGGGCTACGGGGCCATGCTGGTGGAGGGGCTGGTGGCGATCATGGCGCTCATTGCGGCCTGCGTGCTGGTTCCGGCGGACTATTTCGCCATCAACGCGTCCCCGGAGGTCTTCGCCAACATGGGGCTCACGACGGTCAACCTGGACGAACTGTCCCGGGCCGTGGGTGAAAAGCTCCAAGGGCGCACGGGCGGGGCCGTGTCCCTGGCCGTGGGCATGGCCCACATCTTCGCCTCCCTGCCGTTTATGACCGAGCTCGACGCCTACTGGTATCACTTCGCCATCATGTTCGAGGCCGTGTTCATCCTGACGGCCGTGGACACGGGCACCCGGGTGGGCCGGTTTTTCGTGCAGGAGATGCTGTCGCGGGTCTGGCCGCAGTTCGGCCGGGAAAAATGGTGGCCGGGCATCGTCCTAAGCGGCGCGATCTTCACCCTGGCCTGGGGATACCTGGTCTACACCGGCGACATCAGCACCATCTGGCCCCTTTTCGGCATGTCCAACCAACTCCTGGCCGCCTGCGGGCTGATCATCGGCACAACCATGCTCATCCGCCTGGGCCGGGCCCGCTACGCCTGGACCACGGCCGCGCCCGGACTGTTCATGGCCGTGACCACCATGGTGGCCGGCTACCAGGGCATCCTCGGCAACTATCTGCCCAAGGGCCGCTACCTGCTGGCGGGGCTTGGCGCCGTGGTCATGGTCCTCATGACCGTGGTCATGGTCCTGGCTCTGCGGCGCTGGATTGAGCTTCTCAGGACCGGCCGTCCGGTGACCGACGCCCACGGGGACACGGTGCTGGCCGTGGTTCCCGACTGACCATCTCCCGCCCCATAAGCCAACGGCCGGAAGGATGTCTCCTCCCGGCCGATTTTGCTGCGGCAGTCCGGATGATGCCTATTCGTCCTGAAGCAACAAGCTTTGCGGGGCCACGACACCCGCTCCGACCATACGGCCGATGGCCGCCTGGAGGTTCACCCGGGGCTTGGTGACGGCCACCTTGCTGTCGGTGATGAGCTTCCCCGTGCCCACCAGCAGGGACTTCACCTGGGCCGGGGTCAGGAAGGCGCCGGTCCTGGCCTTGGCCGCGCTTTGCAGGGCCGCCGCAGCCCCGGCCGCATACGGGCAGGCCGCCGAGGTGCCGCCGAATGTCGGGTTGAACCACGAGCCTTTGGCCTGGCACTGCAGGGTGTTGCACTGATTGGACGGGGCCAGAAGCGTCAGAAACGACGCGGCGTTGGAATAGCCGGTGACCTTGTCGGCGAAGGAGGCGTCGATGATGTAATAGCCGGTGTCGGTGCAGCCCGCGTCGGCGATCTTGCCTGTGACGCAACTCAGAGACGACACGCAGGGGGTGTAGTTGCCGAAATTGGCGTCATAGACCGCCCCCACGGAGATGATCCCGGACTGGCAGGCCGGTGAGCCTATGCCATCGCAGTAGCCGTCGTTGCCTGACGAAGCGAAGATGGTGATGCCCGCGTTTGCGACATTGGTCACGGCTGTGGCGTAATCCGGAAGGCTGGCGTTGCAGTTCGTGGTGTACAGGCCGCCCCCGAAGCTGATGCTGATGATCTTGATGGGGTTCGCGGCGTTGTCGTTTTTGTGGGTGATGCACCATTCCCAGGCGGCGATGATGGCCGAGTCCGTGGCCGACCCTGTGGGACCGGAAATTTTCAAGGCGTAAATCTTGGCGTCCGGGGCCACGCCGCCGATGTAGTCGCCATTATCGCCGATGGTTCCGGCCACGATGCCCGCGCAGGACGTGCCGTGCCCGTCGGCGTCCATGGGATCGGCCTTTGACTCCCCGAAATCATAGCCGCCGATGACCTTGGTGTTGGAGCCCAGGACCGCTCCTCCCAGGTAGGGATTCATGTAGTCCACGCCGGTGTCGCAGATGGCCACGGCCACCCCCGCCCCGGAATACTGGGTCCGGGTGGCGCTGGCCCCCATAAGCGGGATGCCCTGGCGCAGGTGGGGGGTATTCATGCGGTCCTCCCGCACGAAGGCTACGGCATCGTCGGCCAAAAGGCTTTGCAACTGCGCAGCGGTCAGCATGGCTGCAAAGGCGGGCATGTACTCGAAGCGCCGGGTGACGTCCCCTGTATCAGCGGACTTTTTGCGGGAGAAAAAGGCGTCCAGGGTTGCGGCGACCTCGGCCCGGCGTGCGGCCGTGGCCGCCTCGGAGTCCAGGGCGGCCCCCTTTTTCGTGGTGGCCGATTCAGCCAGCATGACGATGAACCGGCCCGTTTCACGCCCTGCGGCGAACGGCGCCAGTGCCTCTTCGGGTGACAAGAGCTTCGTGTTCTGCCCGAACCCGGCCAGGATGCCGCCCGGTTCCAGGGCGGCCGCCCCGGAGGCCGAAAAAAGAAACATGGTGACGCTCAAAAAAAACATCCAACGCGCCGGTCGGGAAGCGATTTTCCATTGCATTCTTGTCTCCAGTGTCATTCACTGTTTTCATACATCTCATGCTGCGTCCCAGGCGGAAAACGCCAGCATCTCACGAGCAGTAACTATATAAAATAATTATATTTAAAAAATATGATACACGCATTCCGGCAACACAACACCGACGCCCCCCCCGGCCGCACCACCGGCGGGGAGGATGTCTCCTCCCGGCCGGTTTTCATGTTCCTTCCCGTGGCGCGCACCCGGGAGATCGCCATCCCGGGCTCTTCGCGCCACCGTCTCCCCACGGCCGATACGCGGCGCTTTCCGGCCGCGCTCCCGGCCGTGGCCTATTCATCTTGCAGCAACAGGGATTGCGGGGCCACAACACCCGCTCCGAGCATACGGCCGATGGCCGCCTGGAGGTTCACCCGGGGCTTGGTGACGGGCGCCTTGGTATCGGTGATGAGCTTGCCCGTGCCCACCAGCAGGGACTTGACCTGGGCCGGGGTCAGGAAGGCGCCGCGCTCCTCCTTGGCCGCGCTTTGCAGGGCGGCGGCCGCCCCGGCCGCATAGGGCGAGGCCGCCGAGGTGCCGCCGAAATCCATGTTGAAGGTCGAGCCCTTGGCCGAACATTGCAGGGTGTAGCACTGGGTGGACGGGGCCAACAGCGTCAGAAACGAGGCCGTGTCCGAATAGCCCGTCACCTGGTCGGCGGCGCTCGTTTCCTCGATATTGTACGGGCAGTCGGGATCGTCCGGATTGGCATGCTTGGTCAGGCAGCACTCGGCCTCCACGCAGGGGGTCTGCGTGCCCACATTGGCGTCGTAGACCGCGCCCACGGAAAGAACCCCGGAGAGGCAGGCCGGGGAGCCCATGGCGTCGCAGTAGCCCTCGTTGCCGGATGAGGCGAAGATGGTGATCCCGGCGTTGGTGACGTTTTGCACGGCGGTCACGTAGTCCGGCAGGCTGCCGTCGCAGTTCGACGTATACCGCTCTCCGCCGAAACTGGTGTTGATGATCAGGATGGGGTTCGCGGTGTCGTCGTTTTTATGGGTGATGCACCACTCCCAGGCGGCGATGATGGCCGAATCCGGCCCCTGTCCCGAGGCGTCGGTGATCTTTAAGGCGTAGATCTTGGCGTCCGGGGCCACGCCGCCGATGTAGTCGCCGGTGTCGGCGACGGTCCCGGCCACGATGCCCGCGCAGGCCGTGCCGTGGCCGTCGGCATCCATGGGATCGGCCTTGCCCTCGCCGGTGTCGTAGCCGCCGATGACCTTGGCGTTGCCGGACAGGGCGGCGGCCCCCAGGTAGGTGTTCATGTAGTCCACGCCCGTATCAACGATGGCCACAGCCACGCCCGCGCCGCCGTATTCCGAGCGGGTCGCATCGGCCTGCATGAGCGGTATGCCCTGGCGCAACTGCGGCTTGTTCAGGCGGTCCTGCCGGAGAAAGGCCACGGCATCGTCGGCCAAAAGGCCCTGCAACTGGGCGGCGGTCAGGGTGGCTGCAAAGGCGGGCATGTAGTCGAAACGCCGGGTGACGTCCCCGGTGTCGGCAGCCTTTTTGCGGTCGAGGAAGGCGGAAAGGGTCGCCGCCACCTCGCTGCGGCGCGCGGCCTTGCCCGCCTCGGAGTCCAGGGCCGCCCCCTTTTTCGTGGTGGCCGGTTCGGCCAGCATGACAATGAACCGGGCCGTCTCCTGGCCGTTCTTGAATGCCGCCACGGCGTCGCCGGAAGAAACCAGTTTTGCGCTCGCCTCGACGGACGCCAGGGGATCGGCGTCTTTTTCCCCAGCCCAGGCGACTCCGAAAAGCAGAGAGGCGGACAGTAAAAAGACCATCACAGAGGAAACGATGCAGGAATGTCGCGGAAGATTAACTTTCATATGCTCTCCTTTTGCTTCCGTGAAGACGTGATCAGCGTGCTAAAAATACTCTGATGTACATTCCAATTCGTAAAACAAGAGTTGGACACGGTCGCACGTTAACATCCCACCCGCGCCACTCCTGCCGCCGTCCTGGCCCCCCGTGTACCATCGCGTTCAGCAAGCGTCCATTGCGCAGAGCAACGACAGGGGATGCGTTTTCATCCCCTTGCACAACGGCAAAAAAAAAGCCAGCGCCCCTGCACCGGCCATTCGTCCGTTTCCCCTCCCGGACTTTCGAAGAGACGCCCCGTGCCAGGGACGCCACATATCCTGCGCGTGCTCCGCCGTCTCCGCCAGAAGGTCGCGGACGCCCCTGGCTCACAGCCCGGGGGGGGCGGTTCAGCCCGGGGGCAGATCCCCGGCCGCCGCCGTCTCCAGATAGTGCGAGAGCTCCCCGAGCATGGCCATAACCTGCGGGACGAGCTCGCCTGCGACCTGCGCCTCCCCCGCCCGGGCGGCCATCTCCACCTGGTAGGACAACTCCCGAAGCGGCTCGGCATGCATGGTTCCGCACACCCCTTTGAGGGAATGGGCCAGCCGCACAAGCTGCTCCAGGTCGCCCAGCTTCGCCGCATCGGCGAGCCGCCGCACCCGTTCCGGGGTCTCTGAGACAAATACGGCCATGACCTCGCTCACAAGCTCCCGATCATGGTCAAAACGTTCCATCATTTTGGAAAGATTGATCAGGTTCTTCCCTGCATGGATCATATCGGCAGTCCCCCCATATCCCTCCGGCATCCCAGGCAGCCTGGCCCTAAGTCGGACGGATATCTTTGACTCTCGCATATCCTGTGCCTGCATGATGCACAAGCAGGACACGCGGCGCATCAGTCGGAAACAAGCAGCAGATCGTAGACCTGGGCCGCACTCCAGCCGCGCACCCGGGCCGCCACGCGCCGGGCCGTCTCCTTGGGCCGCAGCCCCTCCCGGGCCGCCTCGGCGGCCACCCGGCGCACCTCCGGGGCAGGCGTGGGCAGGCCGTCATCCAGGGCGGGGCCCACAACAACAGTGATCTCGCCCAAAACCTCAGGCGGACTCGCCGCCAGAGACGACAACCGCCCGGGCAAAAATTCCTCGAAAGTCTTGGTCATCTCCCGGGCCAACACGCAGTCCCGCTCGCCGAGCGCGGCGAAGGCCGCCGCCAGGGTCTTGCCCAGACGGGTTTTGCGCTCGAAAAAGACCAAGGTGGCCCCGGTCTGGGCGTGCTTTTCGAACAGGCGGCGGATGTCGGAGGTCTTGCGGGGCAAAAACCCAAGGAAGGTGAAGGGATAGGGCGGCAGTCCGGCGGCGCTCAGGGCTGCGGTCACGGCCGAAGGGCCGGGAACCGGGGACACGGCATATCCCGCCTCGCGGCAGGCCCGAACCAGGCGGTAGCCCGGATCGGACAAAAGCGGCGTTCCGGCGTCGGACACCAGGGCCAGGGTCATGCCCTGGGCCAAAAGTCCCAACACCTGCTCCAGGCGGGCCTGTTCGTTGTGGTCGTGCAGGCTCGAAAAGCCCTTGGCGGCAAGCCCCAGGCGCTTGAAGAGAAGCCCCGTGCGCCGGGTGTCCTCGGCCAGAACCAGGTCCGCCTCGGCCAGCACCCGGGCGGCCCGGGGAGAAAGGTCGGTCACGTCGCCAAGGGGCGTGGCCACCACAAAAAGTCGTCCTGTCGCGTCCGCGTGCACATACCCTCCCGCCTCGGCCCGATGGCATACCATGCCGTCGGCTAAACGGAAAGCGGGCCGCCCGGCCCGTCGGCCTCCTGGCAAGCCTGCGGATTTCAAACAGCCGAGCCCGTTCTCCTTGGGCTGTTCCTTTCCGTTTTCATGGACTGCCTGCACTGCGCAAACATGCACCCCAGCCCCTTCAACGCGTCGAACCACACGGCGGCCTGAAAGGACTGCCCGCTTTCCCAAAGGCCTCTGGCCCGTGGTTTTCGTGAAAAAAAGATCAAGACTGACTGATCACGCTTTCCTGTGTATTTACTGCGTCACTTTCTCTTTTTCTTGATGGATGTGCGAGGCGCCCAGCCTATCCACCACGACATGTTATTCATTTTAAAATAGTATTATTAATTGTATACTTCCATCGAAATCACCGCCATTAACCAGGATGAGCGATGCGCCATAATACCTCAGCTTACATTTTCGATTTTGCCGATGTTTCGAAATAAATAGAAAATTGAAGGAGATAGCACGCCATCCCACCCCCATGACGCGCCAGTTGCAACGGTTCACGCTTCGTGTGTGAAACAGGCTCGCTCTTCAGAACGCCGTCCTGGCAAGGGGAAAAGGGGAACGGCTTCAGGCCGGGGAGGGGCATTCGACAGACTGGGCGGGATGAAAAGCCACGGACAGTTGGCGTGCGGGCCTTCGCCCCGTTGCGGCGGGGAAGGGATCCACGCGGAAGATGTATTCGAAACGTGCAAGGAGGAAGACATGGCGAAAGTCGGCGTTTACGTGTGTCATTGCGGCTCGAACATCGCCGGGGTCATCGACGTGGAGGCCGTTCGGGCCTTTGCCGAGACCCTGTCGGACGTGGCCGTGGCCCGCAAGGATCTGTTCATGTGTTCGGACTCGGGCCAGGAAATGATCAAGCAGGACATCCGCGACGGCCTGGTGGACAAGGTCGTGGTGGCCGCCTGCACCCCGCGTACCCACGAGCCCATCTTCCGGGGCGCACTTTCGGCCGGTGGGCTCAACAAATACCTCTTCGAAATGGCCAACATCCGCGACCAGAACTCCTGGGTGCATGCCCAGGATCCGGCGGGCGCGACCCAAAAGGCCAAAATGCTGGTGGCCAGCGCCGTGGGCAAGGCCGCCAAGCTGCACCCCCTGGAAGACAAGTACGTGGACGTGACCAAGGCCGCGCTGGTCATCGGCGGCGGCGTGGCCGGCATCTTCGCGGCGCTTGAAATCGCCAAGATGGGTTTTAAGACCTACCTGGTCGAAAAGGAGCCCTCCATCGGCGGGGTCATGGCCATGCTGGACAAGACCTTCCCCACCAACGACTGTTCAGCCTGCATCCTGACCCCGGTCATGGTCGAGGCCGGGAACCATCCCAACATCGAGCTTTTGACCTATTCCGAGGTCGAGGACGTGGACGGCTACATCGGCAACTTCAACGTCAAGGTCCGCCGCAGGCAGGCTTACGTCGATTGGACCAAGTGTACCGGTTGCGGAGCCTGCGCCGAAAAGTGCCCCTCCAAGACGCCCGACGAGTTCAACATGGGCCTGTCGAACCGCAAGGCGGCCTACATCCATTTCCCCCAGGCCGTGCCCAAAAAGGCCGTGGTGGACATGACCCACTGTAAAAGCTGCGCTGGCCGGGAGATCGGAACCGAGCCCAAGATCAGCGAAAAGACCGGCAAGCCCATCCTGGCCCCCTGCGAAAAGGCCTGCCCGGCCGACGCCATCAACCGCACCCTGAAGTGGGATCCGGCGGGCACGATCAAGGAGATCCAGGTCGGAACCATCGTGGTGGCCACGGGCTTCCAGGTCATGGACAAGGGCTGGTTTAGGGAGATGGCCCCGGACAACAAAAACGTCATCACGGCGCTACAGATGGAGCGCCTGATTTCGGCCACCGGCCCCACCGGCGGCAAACTCCTTCGTCCGTCCGACAACCAAAAGCCCCACACCCTGACCTTTGTGTCCTGCGTGGGATCGCGCGACGAAAAATACCACACCTATTGTTCGCGGGTGTGCTGCATGTACATGATCAAGCAGGCCCGGCTGATCAAAGAGAAATATCCGGACATAAACATCTACATGCACTTTATCGACGTGCGTTCTCCGGGCAAGGACTACGACGAATACTACACCGGCGCGCGCCGCATGGGCATCAACTTCCTGCGCGGCAAGGTGGGCGGCCTGGAAGTGCTGCCCGGCGACAATCTGCGGGTTCTGGCCTACGACCTGGACGCCTGCACGCCGGTCGAATACGAGTCCGACCTGGTGATCCTGGCCACGGCCATGGAACTGCCGTCCACCACCAGGAAGCTGGCCCAGACCCTGGGGCTGCAATTTTGCGGCTCAGGCTTCTTCAAGGAACTGCACCCCAAGCTGGGGCCTGTCGAGACCGCAACCGAAGGCATCTTCCTGGCCGGCTGCTGCCAGGGCCCCAAAGACATCCCGGACACCGTGTCCCAGGCCAAGGGCGCGGCCGCAGCCGCAGCCGTGCCGCTGTGCCAGGGCCGGGTGAAAATCGAGCCCACCATCTCCGAGGTGCAGACCGAAAAGTGCAGCGGCTGCGGCATCTGCGTGCCCCTTTGCCCGTATAGCGCCATCAGCCTCAAGCCCTACGCCGAAAAGCCCCGGGCGGTCATCGACATCACCCAGTGCAAGGGCTGCGGCGTGTGTACGGCGGCCTGCCCCTCGGCGGCCATCGTGCTGCACGGCTACGAGGAAGACCAGATATTCGCCCAAATCGCGGCCCTGACCGCCTAAGGAGGGAGTTTCATGCCCGCAATCGTGCTCGACAGCGAGAAGATAAAGGATTCGGTCAAGCGGATCATGGAATACGGCGGCACGGGCGTGCTCAAATGCGTCCAGTGCGGGGCGTGTTCCGCCGTGTGTCCCGGGGTCAAGGCCGGATTTCCGATCCTGTGCCGCATGCTCATCAAAAAGCTTCTGGAAGGGCAGTTCGAGGAACTGGTGGAAGAGACCTCCACCTGGGGCTGCCAGGCGTGCAACCGGTGTACCGAGGTCTGCCCCCAGGGCGTGCGGCCCCAGGAAGTGGTCTTCGCCTATCGCCGCTATCAGGCCAGCGAGCTGGCCTTTTCTTCTTCCGCCACCACCAGCCAGATGAACCTGTACGGCACGGGGCACGCCGTGTTCACCGAGGCCGGGCCGCTGCGCGAAAAGGTGGGCCTGCCCGCCAAGGCCCCCACTTCGGCCTATGACGAGAAGGCGCAAAAGGAAATCCAGGCCCTGCTCGACGACAGCCCCATGGGCGAGCTCGGGTTGTTCTAATCGGGATCCCAAAGGGCGCAAGCCCCCTGGCTGCCGGAGGCGTTTTCCCCGGCGCGAGCGCATGGCCATCCGACGTCTGCAACAGACGCGACACTGCCAGAAGGAGAAGTGGCGATGGAAAAATACGGACTCTATTTGGGATGCAACATCCCGTTCAAAGCACCCGACATCGAACAGTCCTTCCGCAAGGTCTTTCCGGCGCTGGGCATCGAGGTCACGGATCTTCCCGGCGCAGGCTGCTGTCCGGCCTGGGGCACGGCCCCGTCCTTCGACCTGACCACCTGGTGCACGGTCTCCGGCCGCAACATCACCATCGCCGAGGATCTCGGCGTGCCGATCATGACCGGCTGCAACAGCTGCTTCGGTGTTTTGAGCGAGGCCAAGCACTTCATCGAGGCCGACGCCTCCCGCAAAAAGATCGTCAACGAAAAGCTTGGGGCCATCAATCGCGAGTTTAGGGGCACAAGCGACATCTACCACATCTCCCATGTCCTGCATGAGAAGGTGGGAGTGGAGAAAATCAAGGAAAGCCTGAAGTACCGCCTGGACGGCATAAATATCGCGGTGCAGCCTGGCTGCCACATCCTGTGGCCGTCGGACGTCTACCATGTGAAGGAGAAAAACTCGTTTTTCCCCACCCAGTTAAAAGAGCTGGTCGAGGCGCTTGGGGCGTCCGCGCCGCACTATTCGCGCCTGGAGGCCTGCTGCGGCATGGGCGGCATGCGCTCCACGGACGTGGAGAAATCCCTGGAGCTTTTTAAGACCAAGCTTATGTCCATCAAGGAAGAGATCGATCCCGACTGTATCGCCACCACCTGCTCCTCCTGCTTTCTGCAGTTCGACATGTCGCAGAAGACCCTCAAGGAGCGCGGCGACATCGACTTCGAGATCCCGGTCTTCTACTACACCCAGCTCCTGGCCCTGGCCATGGGATTCGACCCGGCCAACGTCGCGGCCTTAAGCGTCACCCCCCGCGACGCCGTCATCGCCGAGATCCAGAGCGAAACCCGCAAGGTCAAGTAGGAGGGGCCGCACATGACCTACACACCCAAGAGCATCGCATTCGCCTGCCAGTGGCGCCCGCCGTCCAGGCCGCCATCGAGAGCACCGTGGCCAGAATCACGGAGGAACTGACCGCCGCTCAGGTCGGCTGAGGCCGACGTTTCCCTCCGTTCATCCGGGGAAGAGGCGTACTGATCCGCTGCACCACGATATCCCCTTCGTGCTGTCTGGCCTGCGCCAGATCATACGCCATCTGGAGCCGCAGCCACACCTCGGCGCTGCCGCCGAAGGCCTTGGACAGACGGATGGCCATTTCCGGCGACACGCCGGATTTGCCATTGATCAGGTTATTGAGGGCCTGACGGCTGACGCCAAGTGCCTTGGCCGCCCCGGTGACGCTCAGCTCCAGGGGCTCCAGGCAGTCGTGGCGCACCAAAAGGCCCGGATGTGGCGGATTGAGCATCATGGCGCGAACCTCCTTCAATGATAGTCCAGATAATCGACATCCGACGCATCTGCCCCGCTGAACCGGAACACGATCCGCCAGTTGGCCCGCACGACCACGCTAAAAAATCCGGCCATCCCCCCGACCAGGGGATGCAGCCGAAAACCAGGCAGATCCATGTCCTGCGGCCCCTGCGCCTGATCCAGCAAGGCCAGGATGCGGCGTATTTTGTCCACATGCTCGGCGTTGAGCCCGCTCCTGTCGTCATGCTCATAGAGACGGCGCAGCCCGCGATTCCGGAAGGACACGATCATGGCCCACATGTAAACTGACACGCGTCACTTGTCAATCCGTCACAAAAAAACAGGGGGACCGGCCGCAACCGATCCCCCGCGAAGCACGATCTGAATACATCCGACCGTCGCCGACCGGAGTCATCCCATACTACCAGGAACGACGGGGCGGACGGCCGTCGCCACCGCCGCCGCCGGGACGGCGCGGAGCGCGCTCCTGGGCCTCGTTGACCCGCAGGTTGCGGCCCTGGAAGGGCTTGCCGTCAAGGGCCTCGACGGCCGAAGAGGCGCCCTGGTCATCCATCTCGACAAAGCCGAAGCCACGGGCGCGGCCGGTCTCGCGGTCGCTGATAAGGCTGACGGAGATAACTTCGCCGTAAGGGGAGAAATGGTCGCGGACATCGTCTTCAGAGCAGGTAAAAGGCAGATTTCCGACATACAGCTTCTTGGACATGGGTGTGACTCCTTCGGTTTTCGCATGCTTCTCATGGGATTTGGAGCCAGGATCGTACCATGGTCCAAGATTCGACAAGAATCATGTCATTGGGTTACTTGCGGGTTCTGGGGACATGCCCTCCCGCGGGCCTAAAAGGGAACGTCGTCCATACCGGAGGCCTCGGACGGGAAGGCCGGGCCGAGATCGTCGTCCGACCCGGAGCGCGCGGCCGGGCGACCGCCCTGCTTCGGGCGTTCCTGACGCGGCTGGCCGCCGTACTCGCCCTGAGGCGCGTCGGCGGTCTGGGCGCGGTCCAACCCCTGTACCGTGTGACCGGGGCTCGTCACCACGACCTCGGTCGTGTAGCGGTCCTGTCCGTCCTGGCCCTGCCATTTCCGGGTGCGTAGCGCCCCTTCGATGTACACCAACCGACCCTTGGACAGATAGTTGCCGCAAAATTCCGCAGAGCGGCCGTATACGGCCACTCGATGCCATTCCGTCTTTTCCACCTTGTTCCCGTCACGATCACGGTAGGATTCATCCGTAGCCAGATTGAAGTTGGCCACAGGGCTGCCCGAGGGAAGATAGGTCAGTTTTGGATCTTGGCCGAGACGGCCAATAAGAATCACTTTATTCAGACTTCCGGCCATTCCGATTCCTCCGGGCAACAAATAGGATGTAATTTAAACAAGAATAGAAACGAGGTCAACCCAGTCCTCGCTCCAGTTCCGACAAAGCGTCCTCTATGGCGTAACTGAGGGAATCGGCTTCCTGCGGGTTCCGGGAGGCCAGGGCCTCCTCCAACTTCCGAGCCAACTCGGCCACGGCGCGGATGCCCGGCCTGGGATCGAAGTCGCCCGAGACCGCAATATCGTCCAGGTGGACCCGATCCTGAAGCGTCGCCACCAGTTCCAGGACGCCGAGGCGCTCGGTGGAGGGCGTCGCCTCCACGGGATAGGCCAGCCGCACGAGTTGCGGCCAGGCTTTTTTGACCTTTGCCGGGTCGGCGGTCACGGCCGATACGCGAATCTGCAAAAATGCGCCCACACGACCTCCTGTACGGTCAATTGCGTTCTTCCCAATCGCTGTGCACCCGGTTGACCACGTCCTGGATGAGCCCCGTCTGGCTCTCGGGACACACCCCGATAAGCGGCTGACCGGCCTCCACGTTGTCGTCATGCTGGAAATAGATGGCGTAGATGATGCCTTCGGGGCCGTCGTAGGACAGGGGCTTTTCGCGCTTCATGCGCGAGACGATGAACAGCTCCATGCCCGGCTTGACCGTCACCGCCCGGCATCCGCCGGACTTGACCTTGATGTCCACGCTGGGGATGAAATAGTACTTGGCCCGCTCCGGCGCGGGAAAAAGGTGCAGCACGCGCTTTAAAATCGCGGCCACCACCTCGTCCTTGGTCAGATAATGGCGCAGAACCAGAAGGGGCGTCCCGGCCTCCACGAAGGCGCCGCCGAGCTCCAGGTGGATGGTCGCCACCTCGCCGCTGACCAGGGCGTGCAGGGGCTTGACGTTGCGCTCCCGGGTGATGCTGGCCAAAAGCGTGCCCGGTTTTTCCAGGTAGGTTCCCGAGGGGGCCGCCACCTTGCCCCCGGGCGCCTTGATCTCGAAGGTCACGATCCCGGTGTGCGGGGCCTTGATCTCGATCTCCTCATAAGGAGCGGCCTTTATCTCTTCCAGGACGGATTTGACGTCGATCATCTTCGCCCTCCTTCCCGGGCGCTGGTCCGGGACATGCCCGGACACCTACGGATCGAGCCTCCGTCCGCCGCGCAAGCGGCGGACGAAGGCCTGTTACCGGTAATACAGATTGCGCCCGCCAATGGTCAAAAGCGCGTTCTTGAGGTTCTTTCTGACCTCGCGGCGATCCCAGATGCCCTGGACGTGTCCCCGGGTCAGGGCCTGATAGGCGTTGTGATAGTTCGGGGGGATGTCGATGCCGGTGGTTTCCTTGATGACGCCGGGGCCTGCAAACCCGATGTTGGAGGAGCGCACGGCGAACTGATAGGGTGAGCAGCCCAGGAAGCTGGCCACCGGCCCGGCGTAGGAATTGGTGTCGTAGAGCACGAGGTACAGCCCCCCGGCCTCGATGTAGCGCCGCACGGCCATGGTCACCCGGGGCATCTGGATGAGCCCGTTTAGGCTCTCCTGGATGCGGATGCCGGCCGTGCCGTGGACGTAGGCCAGGAAGGGATAGTGCCGCTTGCGGGCCCGGGCCAGGGCCCGGATGAATTTCTCGCCCTCGGCCGCGCCCACGGTGCCGCCGCGAAACGGGGCGATGAGCACCGCCACCACCAGTTTTTTGCCGTCGATCCGGGCCTCGTAGGTCAGGCAGGAGCTTTTTTTGCCGGTCTTTTTCTTGGCCGCCTCGAGCTTCTCCGGAAACCCCGGGTAGTCCAGGGGGTTTCCGGCCTCGATCTCGGCATTGAATTCATGCAGGGAGTCGACGTCGAAGACATTATGGAGATACCATTGGTATTCCATGGGAAAATGGTGTCCGCAATGGCTGCACACCCCGGCGAAGTCGCCGAAAAGGTCCGGCGCCCACAGATCCGGGCAGCCGCTTTGCTTCATGTTGGGGCAGGTCACGGCCCGATCCTCGCGGGCCCGGGGACTGATGTAGCTCCACCCCCAGTCCTCCAGGCAGGCCCCCAGTTCCGGCTGGGAGAGTTCCGTGAGCATGCGGCTTTTTTCCGCATCGCACACGGGCGGCCCCGACCGGCGGGTCATTTTCCGAAGGGGAGCGGACATCTTGTCCACCACCACCCGGAGTTCCCCCTCGACCTCGCCCAGGGCCTTGGACAGGCGTCTCTCCTGCTTGCCCAAAAAATCGTAACGCAGAAAAGAATAGCCTGACCACACAGCGCCTTGCACCTTGGAGTACAGGCGCGAGGCAGGGGTCCGGCTGTCCACGAAGGCGTTTTCGGCCATGCACCGATATTTGCGGTACCGACGCCACAACAGCCGCTCGGCGGCGGCCTCGTCCACGGACCAGCGCACGTACATGCTCTCGGCGTCGGCCGGGGACACGTCCTTGTGACGGCCCAGGACCATGGCCCGAAACAACTTCATCCCGGCGATGCTCAAAAAGACCTGGTCCGTGGCCCGGATGATCTCCTGGCGCAGGTTCTTGAAAAAATCGTAATGGTAGGGCCGGGCCCCCAGGTGGGGTTCCTGGATGATCCGGTCCACGTACCCCATGGACAGGTTGTCTTTGGCGGACATCTTCAGTCGCGACGCGCAGGCCCCGATGAGTTCCGGCGGCACGCGCTGCCCCTGACGGGTGCCGGCCTCGATGGCCGCCGCGCCCTCGGGGGAGATGACCGAATAGTAGCCGTGGGAAAACATGAGCCGGGCGTCGGACAGGCCGATGGCCTCGGCCCCGCCGGAACCGCCCTCGGAAATGACGCTGACCACCGGCACCTTGAGCCCGGCCATCTCGTAGAGATTGCGGGCGATCTGCTGGGCCGCGCCGGGATAGTCCTCCACGGGGAAGGCCCCGGGCGTGGACACGAAGGTGTGGATGGGAATTTTCTCGGTCTCGGCGACCTTCATGTACTGCAAGGCCTTGGCGTTGCCCCAGGGCTTGACCGAGCCGCCGTTGCGAAACTCCTGCCCATGCCCCTTTTCCTGGCCGATGACCATGACCGGCTGGTGGTGGACCTTATCCCCCCGGCGGCGGGTGATGTAGGCCCGGGCGATGAGCATGCTGGGATCGATGCTGTATTCGTCCTGGCCGCCGATCTCGGTATAGTTGTCGTAGACGTTTTCCAGGATGTCCTTGAGGCTGACGCGCTGGGGGTGGCGCACGATGCGCACCACATCCATGGCGGAAAGCTCGGCGTCGAGCTTTTTCTCCAGAAAGACGAACAGATCTTCAAGCTGCTGCAAAAGCCTGGCCGCCTCTTGCGGGGAGGCCAGTCGCTCACGTTCCCCGAATTCCCGAAGCTTCGATTCCAAGAGGGTGATGTTGGCGTTTTCCCTGGAACCGAAAATATCCCGTATGTATCCCAGCCGCTCGGACAACTCGGCGATGCGTTTCTCCGTATCCATATGTTCCGTCTTCGTACCTGCGCGCGTTGTTGCAGCCGGGGGTGTTCCCAGGCCTGCCGCCGCCGTCGATGGTGTCTTTTTTAAAAATGAAGAAGTGCGGCGGTCTTGTCCCGTAAAAACGAGACGTTGGACCGCAGGGGCGCTCCCGCCTGGTCCTCGCCCGACAAAATCATGTCGTCCAGGAAGGACACCCCACGGGCCTTGGCGTCGGCCAGATCGCGGCCCCAGACAATGGCCAGGGCCAGATTGGGATCATATTCCGTGGGGATCATATAGGCCGCATCCCCCGGGATATGCGAGTGAAATTTCAGCCATGCCTGAGCCTTGGGCGTGAACCGGTCGATGCGCCCCACCCAGGGCGTGAACCGGTTGGCCGGATCCTCGGCGATGATCCGGTATTCGATGCCCACACCCTCAAACGTGATGTCCTTTTGATCATAGCCGAGGCTGTCGCCCAAGGCCAGCCGAATCTGCTCGGCGAGAATATCCACCCCGTCCCGGCCGCGAATCCGGGCGATGGCCGCAGAAACGCCGTTTTCCACCTGGATGCGGGTGTTGACCTCCATGAGAAATGGCTGTCCCGTGGGGGAGACGATCCACTCCCAGGTGCCCACATTGTCGTAGCCCACCTCCCGGGCCATGGCCAGGGAGAAGGACACGATGTCGTCCATCAGCTTTTTGGCGTTGAAGGCGTAATGGATCTCCTCGGGCCGGAATCCCGGGGCCACTTCGATGCGCTTCTGGCGACCCGTGGACTGCACCGAGCAGTTGCGGGTGCCGAAATGCATGATGCCCTTGCCCGTGCGGTCGGCCACAATCTGGACTTCCAGGTGGTTGAAGTCGAAGATGCGCTGCTCGATCAAGACGCCCTCGTCGTGGAACTGGCGCTTGGCGTAGTTGCGCACCCGGCGGTAGACCGTCTTGAATTGGTCGATGTCGTGGATTTCCTCGATGCCCATGCCGCCGCCCCCGGCCGAGGCCTTGACCAGGACCACGGAATTCTCCACCCCCTGTTCGGCCTGGAAGGCGAACAGCGTCTCGGCGATCTCCTCGGCCTCCAGTTCGTCATAGACCGGCCGGTCGGAGCCGGGCACGGTGGGGATGGACAGGCTGCGGGCCAGGCGTTTGGTGTTGATCTTGTCGCCCAGGGAACGGATGATGCGCCAGGACGGGCCGACAAAGACCAGCGGATGGGTGCGTTCCGTCACCCGGCGGGCGAACCGGAAATCCTCGGCGAAAAAGCCGTAACCCGGATGGATGGCCGTGGCCTTGGCATGGTCGGCGACGGCCAGGATCTCGTTGGCGTCATGGTAGGAACTGACCCGGAAGAGGTGGGAGTCCCCGCCGAGCTGCCGGGCCAGGGCGGCATGTCCCGAGGCCGCGTCTTCCTTCGTATATATGCAGACAAAATCGAGGCCCAGCTTGCGGCAGGCCTGGACGATGCGCATGGCGATCTCGCCCCGGTTGGCCACCAGAACCTTATGCTTTGTATCGATCACGCTGTCTTTATCCCGCTATGGGTTGCCGTCTTTTGAGGGGAGGTCCGTTTCCTGATCCCCGGGCTGCCTGTCCCGGGACTCCGCCGCCTGCTTTTCGGCCAGTTCCCGGGCCTTGCGCAGGTCGATAAGCCGCTTTTGAACCTCAAGGACCAGTTTGTCCAGCCGTTGCTCCATCCGGCGGTCAAGCCCAGCGAAATCCAGGCCCACAACGCCCTCGCCGAGCACCCGGACCACCTTCACGGGCATATCCCGCAAGAAGGGCCGGTGGTGGATCTCCAAATCCAGAACGAGGGACTCTCCCTGTCGGAAACTCATGGTTTCGTCAAGCAGGGCCAGTCCGGTGGCGCTGATATCCTTGACCGGATAGGCCCGGTCATGGGCATGCACCCTGGCGTCGAGCCCCACCACCCTGGCCCTGAAGGCCCGGCGGGGACGTTCATCGCCCTCAATGGTAAAGTCGAATTCCATTCCGTCCGCCTCGCGTCCATACGCGCACTTCGCGCGGCGCGCCTGGGAAAATTACGACTCGTGGCGTGTTGCGCCCCGGGCGGCCGTTATTCTCCGATCCACCGTTCCAGCACAAATTCCACCCGCCGGTTCCCGGCCCTGTTTTCCTCGGTGCTGTTCGGATAAAGGGGTTCTAAATCAGCTAATCCCGTGGCTGTCAATCGATTCGGGGGCATCCCCCGGACCACCAGGTAGCGTAGCACGTTCACGGCGCGCATGGCCGAGAGCTCCCAGTTGTCGTGGAACCGCGACCCGGGAGGCGGGGGCTGGTCGTCGGTAAACCCCCGGATGTTGACCCGCTCCCCGGGCATCTTGATCAAAAAATCGAACATGGTGTCCAAAAGGGCCTTGCCCTTGGCGGCAAGCTCGGCCGAATCCTTGTCGAAAAGCACGCCCGACGGCATGTTCAGGGTGATTTTTCCGGCCTCAAGCGTGGCCGCCACCACGCCCTCCACGCCCTTGCTGGAGACGTAGGAGCGAAAATCGTTATACACCTTGCGCTGTTCGTTGATGATCTGCTGCTTGAGCTTGGCCTGCTCCACCATGACCGAGACGTCCTGGACCGAAATCGGCGAGGTCATGAGCTCCTTGCCCTTGGCGCCCATGGCCTTTTTCACCGACTGGAAGGAGTCCGTAAATTTTTTGGTGTCCAGGGAGGACATGGAAAAAAGCAGGATGAAAAAGGCCATGAGCAACAGGGACAGGTCGGCCAGGGTGGTCAACCATTCGTTGGGAACCTCGGAGTCCTTCTCATCCTCAAAACCTTCGATTTCATCCTCGGCGCTCATAGCGACGCTCCCTGGGGGCAATGAAAGATGACAGCTTCTCGTACACGAGCCTGGGGTTGTTGTTTTCCAGGATGCACTTGGCCCCTTCAAAAATGATCTCCAGTTGCAGGGTCTCGTTCAGAGTTCTGGAGCGGAGTTTCCCGGCTATGGGCAAAAAGAACAGGGTAGACAACAGCGCCCCGTAAAACGTGGTGATGATGGCCACGGCCATGGCCGGGCCGATGGATTTGGGGTCGTCGAGCTTGGCCAACATCTGGATGAGCCCAATGAGCGTGCCGATCATGCCGTAGGACGGAGAAAATCCGGCCAGGGACTTGAACACGCTCTCCCCCACGGCGTGGCGGCGTTTCAGGGAACCGATCTCGATGCGCAGCGTCTCCCGGATGAGTCCGGCGTCGGCGTTGTCGGCAATGAGCTGACAGGCTTTTTTGAGGATGGCGTTTTCGGTCTGGATGTTTTCCAGGGCCAAAAGGCCCTCGCGGCGGCTGATTTCGGCGATGCGCACCATCATGTTCACCACCTCGCCGTCTTTGACCTTGCGCGAGGCGAAAATCTTCAGACCCGCCGAAAAGGCCTGAAAGACCTCCTCGAAGGGATAGGTGACACAGATGGAGGCCAATGTTCCTCCGACGACGATCATCAGACTCGGCACGTCGAAGAACTGCAATAACGAACCGCCCATGAAGATCGCGCCGAGAACCAGCGTAAGCCCCGTGGACAGACCAAGCAAGGTGGCTATATCCATACCGTCAATCCCGCCCGTTGCCCCGTGCTGCTCCCTGCTTGAAACGGCCGACACATCCCCCGGGTAAAGGACCATACGGCCATACGAACCCTACGAACACCCCCCCGGACATCATGAACGCATGGACAAGGCCCATGCCGACACCTGCAAAAGCCTCCCCTTTTCCAGATGCCCTATCCATGATAGCCTGGGTGAAACCTACCCAGCGAGAAATACATGCAAAATCCATCAGATGTAAAGCGCGCGTCGCGCCATGCGGCCAGCCTTCTCCACGCGCCGGAAAAAAACGCCGTCGGCATGATCTTGGGCACCGGCCTGGGAGGGCTGACGGATCGCCTGCAAAACCCCATCTCCGTTGACTATGGGGATATTCCGGAGTTCCCCCGGGCCACGGTGGAGGGGCATCGGGGACGCCTGGTGCGCGGCCGCCTGGCCGGGCGGGACGTGTTTTTGCTGAGCGGCCGCTTCCACCTGTACGAGGGCTATTCCCCGGCCATGGTGTGCATGGGCGTGCGCCTGCTTGGCGAGCTGGGCATCTCCCGGCTCCTGGTGAGCAACGCCGCCGGGGGGCTCAATCCCCGGTTCGAGACCGGCTCGCTCATGGCCATCACCGACCACATCAATCTGACCGGAAAAAGTCCGCTCACCGGGGAAAACCACGATCCCTGGGGGCCGCGCTTCCCGGACATGTCCCGGGTCTATTCCCCGCGCCTGCTGGAGATCGCCCGGCAATGCGCCCAGTCCTTGGATCTCCGCCTGGAACAGGGGGTCTACGCCGGGGTGATCGGCCCGCAAATGGAGACCCCGGCCGAGACCCGCATGCTGCGCCTGCTCGGGGCCGACGCCGTGGGCATGTCCACGGTGCTTGAGGTCGTGGCCGCCCGGCACATGGGCATGGAGATCCTGGGGTTGTCCTGCATAACCAACGTGAATCTGCCGGACTGCATGGCCGAAACGAGCCTGGCCGACGTGTTGGCGGCGGCGGGAAAGGCCGAAGGACGCCTCAGCGCCCTGGTGGAGGCCATCCTCAGGACAAATGAATTATGAGGTCAGAAGCAACATACTTATATCATTTGATCAACTCACGATTCACACTCGATGTGAACCTATAAAGCTCAGCAAGCTCCTCCCGCGCTTGCTTTACATCATATTTCCAGCCTGGACCTTTTAAAAAATCTAATCGAATAGCAGCTGATTTCGCGCGATCAGCATCGTCATTCATATTAAAATTATTAAGGCGTATTATTATACCTATAAGCGGAATTCCCTTAAATTCGGGCAAGGTTGGAGTATAATCTTTATTTCCACTTACGACTTGCCAAATAAAAATTGATGGAGAAGTATCTTCGGCCTTTGCATCTTGCGCTTCAATTTGCCCCAAGTATATATCAATTACTGCAAGTCTATACTCACACTCATACACAACCTTTCGTATTTCCAGACTTGCTTGGTACTCTTCTTTGGCTTTAGCATCATAGTGGTAATACAGCTTTCCAAGTCCCGAAATCAGTATTGACGACAAAAGAAATAGCCCAAATGGGCTATTCAAGAAGCGAAACACCCTTGACTCTTTTTTTTGTGGAGAAATTGCATCAACTATCCGCTTTCGGAGTTTTTCCTCATACAAAATATTCTGAAAAGCTTTTTTCTCTCTCGAATTATCTTTCATTTTGACTCCTTTTTCTTGACATATCACAAGCAAAGCCGTACGCAAGAAAAAGGAGGATTAATATATGAAAAAATATATTAGCAGGCTATGCGTAATCTCCTCATTGACTATTGGCATTCTTTTTTATTCAACAGGAATGTGCCTAGCTGCATCTTCAACAACTTCTGGTTGTGATGATCCAACGACATCGCAGGTGAAAGAACTGAAAGCTGTCACAGATTCCGTACAAAAACCAAGTCCTACACCCAAGCCAGAGCCTACACCCAAGCCAAGTCCTACACCCAAGCCAAGTCCTACACCCAAGCCAGAGCCTACACCAAAACCAACGCCGACCCCAAAACCCTAGGTATCGAAAACCCGCAAAACAGCATGATAAAATGGAGCATGGCCAGATCAGTTTAATAACACCGCTAATAGTTGGCCATGCTCCTTGAATACTCCCGTTCACAAGTTTGACGGCGCCTGAAACCCCACCAGCCCCCGGCGGCCAAGCTCCCGGAAAAACGAGGCCACACTGATCTCGGCCTCGCGTGCGCCCAATCCGTACCGCCCGGCAAAAACCTCGGACACCTGGCGCACGCTACGCACCCCATCCGTCAACTCCCAGGTCGCGGCGCCCAGTTCGTCGAGTTCGATGGTCTTGTCCGAGGGCTTGCCGTCCCACACCCCAAACCGCCTGAGCATCCCGGAGAACGCGGGGCGCACGGTCACCGGATAGGTCAGCCGGACCTTCCCGGCCTGCGTGGTCTCCTGGCGCACGGCGGCATTTTTCACCGGGACGAAGGACAAGGCCTCCTCCCGGGACAACCCGCCCCCCCCGGCCCCACTTTTTTTTCTAAAAAACCCCATATCCCGCGCACACCTTCTCAAATTCCCCGGCATCCGCCGGAACCACCCCGCACCACACCACGGCCGCCAGCTTGTTGGCGGCCTCCTCGCGCCAGACCAGAACCCGGGCCTGTCGCCGCCTGCGAAAAAACCGCAGGATCCCGGCCACGGCCATATCGAAAAGCCCCCCGGACGGGTCGGTAACCGCCAGGGCCGCCTCGCGCAACCGCCACCGCGTCGGCGCAAACACGAGCTTCACACCGGGAACGCTCAGTTGCCTCCCGGCAAAGGCAGCCACGTCTCCACCGGCCAAAAGTACGTCCGCCGGGGCGAACCGGGCATAGCCCAGGCTGCGGCCCGGGCCGGAAAACTCCAGATCGAACCGGCCGGGCTGAAACGAAAACCGGGTCAGCCCCATCCCTTCCGGCGGCGTCAGCCGGATTCCGTACAGTTCAAAGGACGCGCCCTCCCGGCCATGATCCCGGATCGAGGCCAAAACCTCCCGGGCCACGGCCCCGTCATCCCCCTCCCCGGCCGGAAAAAACCGGACCACCATCAGGGCGCCGCAGGTCCGGCACAGGCTGGCCACCCCGCGCGAGACCGGCGCCCCGGCGCAGGAAAACCCCGCGTTTTCGCGGCCGGACAAGGCCGCCAGCCAGTCGCCGGGAATGGCCCTGTCCGAAATCTCCACGGCCACGGCGCTCTTTTTCAGCATGCGCCGCACCACGTCCACAGGGGCCGCCTTTCCCGCCTCCCGGGTGAAGCGGACCTCCATCACCGGGCCGTCCGGCGATTCCAGGCCCAGATAGTCCCGACCCAGGCGGGCGGGCTCCCAGCCCTCCGGAACGCGCAGGCGCAGGCCGTTCCAGGCCAGGGGGCGAAACGCCGCCCCGGCCCGGGATATATGGTCGGATCGGATTCCGGCTCGGGTCATGGAGTGGGGGTATGCAGGGACGCTTCCAGGCCGTCGTCGTCCCCGCCCGGCGACTGCCCCGGATGATCCCCGGGCCCGCCCGGGGCGGTCTGTACGGCCGTGGGCGCGAACCGGGGCGGTTCGGGTTCCTTGGGCAGGATGAAATAAAAATTGTTGCCGTGGGGGGTGGGTTCATAGCCTTCGATGCCGCCGTGCAGCCTGACCACCTCCCGGATAAAATACAGCCCGTGTCCGGTGCCGTATTCTCCTTTGGAATTGTCGGCCCGGTAGCCCTCCTCGAACAGGCGTAGGGCCACCTCCTTGTCCATGGGCGGCCCGGAACTGAACACGTTGAGCTTGATGCCGTCGCGGCCGGGACCGAAGAAATCCCGCATGACCTCCCAGCCATAGGACATGAACTTGCGGGTCCGCCCGACTCCGGGATCGGCCACCTCGCGGGCATACTTCACCACATTGGAGAAAAGATTGGCATAGACTTGGCTTATGAGGCCTACATCGGCCACGGCCTCGATCTCGGCGTCGGGCACGCCGCCCAGGGAGGTGTCGATCTCGATGCCGCGTTCGAGAAGGCGCGGCCGATACCGCTCCAACTGGGGATCGATGACCTTGGTTTTGAAGTTGCACATCCGCTTATCCAGAACATAGCGCCCTTCTTCGAAATGACTGCGGCGCAAAAGGGTCTCCAGAAAAAGGCTGGTGTGCATGTAGTGGCTGAAAATCTGTTTGTACTGATCAGCCATCCCATCCCGTATATATCCGATATCCTTGAGAAGCGTCTCCCCGTCTTCCGCCAAGTCGCCAATGCGGTCTCCGGCCTTGCGTAAAAAACGCTCCAATTTGCGCTCGTAGATGTCCAAAAGATCTATTTTCGAATGAAGCCGCTTATAATAGAGCTTGAAATAGATATTCGGAACAATGACGTTATGCCCGATGTCTTTCACCAGGCTTCGGATGAACTGCACATGCTCTTTGTTTTTGTTGTTGATGAGTCGATTGTGAAGTTGATAGCCGAACCGGTTGGCGTAGCGTTCGAAATAGAGCCGGTCGTGCTCGGTGAGCTTGTCGGCCGGATGCACGCACAACACGCCGATGATGTCGCCGTGGGGCGTGAAGGGAAGTTGGCTGATCAATTCGTGGTTGCCCTTGATGGGCAAAAAGAAATGATTTTCGGAGACCAGGGGTTTTTCGGGAAATATGGGCTCGGGCGACTCAGCCAGGGGCGAGGTCAGGCAACGGTAGGCGCAACGCTTGAGGATGCCGTCCTTGCTGTCCAGAAGATACAGGTCGCACTCGACATCGAAAAACATGCGCGGAATGAGCAGACAGATGGCGTAGAGATCCTCCAATTCGGGGAACTCCTGGGCCAGATCGAAAAAGACGTTCAGGGAGATGCTTTGGTGCGAGGTGAACCCATAGGAATCGTAGTCGTCCATCTTGCGATGGATACGCTTGGCCACGGTCTCGAGCCGGGCGCGTTCGATGATGAAGGCGTCCGTGGGCAGACCGGAGGGTGACTCCGGGGCGGACAGGGGCCGTGGATCGTCCTCTGACATAGGCATCGCAAGCGCTCGTGTTCAGGTTGCCGATACCCGATCCTTACCCGTGAAAAGCGGCAAACACAAGACGCCTTGCGGGAGGCTGGACGACAAAATGGCGTTCTCCCGAAACCTCAGGCGTCCAGGCCGATCTCCACCCGTCCGGGGGCGAAGCCCTTGAGCTGGCCCAGCATGGCGGTGATTCCGGCCGCCAGGATGCGTTCCACGAAGGGATTCATGGCCAGGGGAACACCATTGACCGTGACGCGCATGGCCTCGCGCACGGCCTGACAATCCGCCGGAGCGGCATCACCGGCCACGATGCGGGCGGCCAGTTCCGCGCACGAGGCCTCCCCACAGGCGCCGCAGTTGAGGCCCGGCAGCAAAAATCCCCTGGCCAGGGCCAGTTCGGCCAGCTCCTCCACGTCGCGCAGATGCGGCAACCCGGGCGCGCCCACCTCGCCGAACGCGGCCAGGGCCAGTCCGGGCTGCAAGGCGGCGGCTTCGGCCGGATCGCGCAGCACCAGCACCCGGGGCAAAAAGGCCAGCTCCTTGCCGCCCTCGACCACCAGGACATCGGCGTCGAGCAGGGGCAGGACGTCGTGCAAAAACCTCGGCCCGCTCCAAAAGACCGCGCTTTCGGCCGGGGTGAAGGCGGCCACGGCCCGACAGTGGGCGGCCAGCCGGGCGGTATCGGTATCGGCCTTGTCCAGGGAGGGATTGTGGGTGAACTTGGCGGCGGACACGGCAAGCCCCCGGGCTTTGAGCGCTGCGGCAAGTTCCAGGGCCAGGGAGGTTTTCCCGGATTTTTTATATCCGACGATCTGTATGGCTTTCATGGCACGGCTCCTTGTGACGCCTTTTTGCAGAACATTGGGGATGCGGGGAGGCGTTTCAACGTATGGTGTCGGCGATACGGCCGTTCTCCATGGCCAGCACGGCGTCGCTGATCTCGGTGAGCCAGCCGATGTCATGGCTGACCACCACCAGGCTGGTCCCCAGGCGGTCCCGGGCGTCCATTGCGGCCTGGCGCACAAGGGCGGCGGATTCCCCGTCCAGGCTGGCCGTGGGCTCGTCGAGCAAAAGGACTGTTGGCTCGAAGGCCAGCCTGGAGGCCAGGGCCACGCGCTGGGCCTCGCCGCCTGAAAGCTCATGCCGGGCGCGGTCGGCGAAACGGGCGGGATCGAGGCCCACGGCGGCCAGGGCCTGGTCGGTTTTTTCCCGGATGTTCCCGACCCCGCGCACCTTGAGGCCGTAGGCTACGTTGCCGCGCACGCTACGACGCAGCAGATAGGGATTTTGGACCAGAAGCGTCACCCGCCGCCGCAGTTCCCTTTCCCGGCCGAGACTGGGTCGCCCCTTGAAGCGCACCTCGCCGCCGGTCGGGCGATCGAGGAAGGCCAGGAGGCGCAACAGCGTGGTCTTGCCGCTGCCGTTTGGGCCGGTGATCCCCACGATGGCCCCGGCGGGGATATCCAGGGCGGGAACGTCCAGAACGACGCGACCGCCATGAGTCTGAGTCACGGCCCGCAGGCGATAGAGCGGAGCATTCATTTTTCCGAGATTCTCCTGAAGGCGGATACGGCGATGTTCACGGCAAAGGCCACAACCATGAGCACGAGCCCCAGGGCGATGCCCATGGCGAATTCCCCTTTGGAGGTTTCCAGGGCGATGGCCGTGGTGATGGTGCGGGTGTGCCACTTGATGTTGCCGCCCACGATCATGGCGATGCCCACCTCGGAGACCACGCGGCCGAAGGCGGCCATGGCCGCGAGCATGATGCCGAAGCGGGTTTCCCACAGGGTGGTCGCCACCACCTGCCAGGGGGACGCGCCCAGGGTCAGGAGGGTGGGCCTCAGCCGGGCGTCCAGATTTTCCACGGCCGAGGCGGTGAGCGCAACGATGATGGGCAGCCCCAGGATGGTCAGGCCGATGACCATGCCCGGCACGGAATACAAAAGGCCCATGTCGCCCAGGGGCCCGCGCCTGGAGATGAAGGCGTAGACCAAAAGGCCGATGACCACGGTGGGGAAGGACAGCATGCTGTCCACGAAGGTCCGGGCGGCCCGCTTGCCCGGGAACCTGGCATATCCGAGCAGGAACCCGGGCACGACGCCAAGCCCCAGGGACGCGGCGATGGCCAGAAGCGAGGTGATCGCCGTGACCTGTATGGCGGAAAAGGTCTGGGGATCGCCGGAAACAAGCAACACGAGGGCCTGCCGCAACCCATCAAGAATATACTCCACCCGCCCTCCTTCCGTCCGTCCGCCTGTTCACCCTTCCTGCCTCGCCATTGTGGCCGCCCCCCTTGCCCCTCTCTTTCAGTCGCCCCATGTCCCCCTCTCTTCCCCTCTTCCCCGTCCACGCCCCTCTTCCCCGTCCACGCCCCTCTTCCCCGCCGTTCCGGTCGCGGCCGTGGCGGCGTCGCCGCCACGGCCGCGACCGGAACGGCGGGGGGACGGGGGGTCCGGGGGGACAGGCGTCCCCCCGGGCGGGGTACGGGGCGGCAGCCCCGATACAGGCGGCGTCTATTTCTTGGCGTTGGGGGTAAACAGTTGTTTGCCGTCGGATTTAAAATCAGCGACGACCTGTTGTCCCTTGGGCGAGGCCAGCCAGTCATTGAACGCCTTGGCCAGTTCGACCTTGGCGTTTTTGCATTTCTCGGGATTGATGACAATAACGCTGTACTGGTTGAGCAGGGGCTTGTCGCCTTCCACGAGCACGGCCAGGGCCGGGTCGCCCTTGGCCTCGTAGGTGAAATAGGTGGCCCGGTCGGTGAGGGTATAGCCGCTGCGTTCGGCGGCCATGACGATGGTGGCCATCATGCCCTGTCCGGCCTGGACGTACCAGGTTTCCTTGTCCGGCGCGGCCATGTCGGCGGCTTTCCACAGGGAGAGCTCCATCTTGTGGGTGCCGGAATCGTCGCCCCGGCTGATGAAGGGGGATTTGGCGGCGGCGATGGCTTTAAGGGCCTCGGCGACGGTTTTGCCCTTGACCTTGGCCGGGTCGTTTTTGGGTCCAAGCAGGACGAAGTCGTTGAACATGACCTCGGTGCGGCCCAGGCCGTGTCCGGCCTCGACGAATTCTTTTTCGGCCTTGGGGGCATGGACCAACAGCACGTCCACATCGCAATTTTTCCCGAGTTCCAGGGCCTTGCCGGTCCCCACGGCGAGCCAGCGCAATTCGATGCCGGCGTCTTTTTTGAATGCCAGTTCCAGGACAGGCAGGAGCCCGGTGTTGTCGGTGCTGGTGGTGGTGGCCATCATGAGCACCTTTTCCTCAGCCTGGGCGGCGCCGATTCCGGCGCACAGGATCATGGCGGCGGCGATGAGAATGGCGATGTGTTTCATGGAATTCTCCTCCTTAGGGTTACGCTGACATATATAAAGCGTGACACAAAAGCCCGTTTTTCACAACCTCCGACCCTTCGAAGTACTCAGGAATTCCTGGCAAGGCCTGTCGTGGCGTCTGTTAGCGGCTGTCGGGATCCGGGAGACGAGCCGAGGACACTTTTTTTTGCATCTTCAGGCTAAAGGAATCGGTGAAACCTCCGATGAGAGCAGCGGACAAGGCGATATGCAAAAATTCATTCAGAATCAAAGATGTGCAAAATATTTCACTCTTGTAGATCGATGCACAATGAAACTCATTTTTATATTCTCCGTATAACATATCCCTCATTCTCTTGAATTCTGACAAATCCCCTCTTTCTCCAAAAAATCATCATTTTTTCCAATTCCCGCCTAATGGGTTCCGAGAACCCGACGATAAGAGCAGCAACACAACGCAGGAAATGGATCGGGACAAGGCCGAGTCCCGGTTGAATCTGAACCGGCGGCCAACCGAAGCAAAAAGGAGGGAGTTCACGGGGCAATCCACCGGTGCCGGGAAGGGACCGAACGGAGACTGCCCGAGCTACTCAAAATTCCTGGGAATGGAATCCCCCGTTCTCATAACCAACGCTGGATGCGATAAACTTTTCAAGGAGGAAAACCCATGTCTCTGGTTATCAATCACAACTTGATGGCGATGAATGCTACTCGGAACCTGAGCACCGCTTACGGAAACCTGGCGACATCCACCAGCCGCCTCTCCTCGGGGCTGCGTATCACGACCGCCGCCGATGATGCTGCCGGCCTTGCGGTTCGGGAACTCATGCGCGCCGACATCGCCGCCCTCAACCAGGGTGTGCGTAACGCCAACGACGCCATCTCCTTGATCCAGACCGCTGACGGCGCCCTGGGCGTCATCGACGAAAAGCTGATCCGCATGAAGGAATTGGCGGAACAGGCGGCCACGGGTACCTACACCTCGGATCAGCGTCTGATCATCGATTCGGAATACCAGGCCATGGCCTCGGAAATCACCCGAATCGCCAACGCCACGGACTTCAACGGCATCTATCTGCTCAACGGAAACCTCTCCAGCGACAGCCACGACGGTTCCGCCATGCAGGCCGCCGGGAAGCTCAAGGTCCACTTCGGCACCGCCAACGACAGCGCCGAGGACTACTATTACATCCAGATCGGCACCTCCACTGCCTCGGCCCTGGGCGTCGGCCTGGCCGCCAGCAACAGCATCTCCACCCAGGCCCTGGCCCAGGCCTCCCTGGTGACGATCAACAACGCCATCCTGTCCAAGGACAAGATCCGCGCCAACCTGGGCGCCCTGCAGAACCGGTTGGAAAACACCATCACCAACCTGGAGATCCAGGCCGAGAATCTGCAGGCGGCCGAGTCCCAGATCTCCGATGTGGACGTGGCCACGGAAATGACCGAGTTCGTGCGCCAGCAAATCCTGACCCAGGCGGCGGTGGCCATGCTCTCCCAGGCCAACTCCCTGCCGCGTATGGCCCTGCAGCTCATGGGCTAGCCGCACAGGCACAGCCTCCCCGACAAACGAAGGCCGCTGCGCGAAAGCGCGGCGGCCTTTTCATGATACGAATGAACGTTGCGGAGGCGTCGCAAACCGGAAGGGACAGCTCTAGCGTGATGACAAGACTTCCAAAAAACGGCGCATGGCCGGGAAGATGTGCCGCTTGGCGTGGTGCACCCGATAATACCCGCGCTTGATGGACAACCCCGGCAAGACCAACTGGCGTATCTCACCCCGTTCCAGGGCGCCTGCCACGGCCAGACGGGAGGTCACCGAAACCCCCAACCCCGCCTTGACGCATTGCAAAACGGCCAAGGTGGAATGCACAAGAATGCCAACCCGAAGTTCGCGGATATCCATGCCACGTTCCCGCAGGGCGTTTTCAAAGGCCAGGCGGGTTCCCGACCCCTGCTCGCGGATGACCCACGGCAGTTTGCGCAGACTGTCAGGATCAAAAACGCCGCCTTCCGTCTCCAAAAACATCACCGCCGGGTCCGGCGGGGCAATGCAGATCAGGTCATCATCCATGAGTTGCTCACAGGCCAGATCCGGATGATCCGAAGGCGCGCCAACCAACCCGAGACTTAAGTTTCCCTCGATGACCCGTTCGATGATCTCCTGAGTGTCCCCAATGACCAGATCAATGGTCACCTCGGGGTATTTGGCCCGAAATGCCGCTATCATCTCGGGAAGAATATAATGAGCGGGAATGGTGCTGCCCCCAATGGAAAGTTCCCCGGAAACACGCTGGGTCAGGGCCAAGATCTCGGTGCGGGCGTTCTCCAGACGATCAAAAGCGTCCAGTGAATGCTGGTACAAAATGCGGGCCGCCGGGGTGGGCAGCACGGTCCTGCCGAGCCGGTCAAAGAGCCTGGTGCCCAATTCGCTCTCCAAAGCCATAACGTGGGCGCTAACCGTCGGCTGGGACAACAAAAGCTCCTCCCCGGCCCGGGAGAAGCTCTTGAGCTCATAGACTTTGCAAAAGGCCTGAAGACGCCTGATATCCATATTACCTATACCATATATTGGAACAAGCTATGCACATGAACAAAAAAAAGCAGGGCCGAAACCCTGCTTTGATTTTCTATGATTAGGCTTCTACCGGGGCTCCGGCCTCAGGAGCGGGAGCGCTCTTCGTTTCCACGGAAGGGGTGGAAGCGGTTTTGCCGGTGTCAGGGGCGCCGGAACGCTGGGTCAGTTCAATGATGGCCAACGGCGCGCAATCACCGGCCCGGGGCAATCCGAGCTTCACCACCCGGGTGTACCCGCCATGGATGCCCACGAAGCGCGGCCCAATCTCATTGAACAACTTGGCCACGAGTTGATGGTTTTCCAAGACCTTGTAGGCCAGACGCCGGGCATGCACGGTGTCGGTCTGGGTCAGCGCAATTAAGCGTTCAACAACGCCGCGCAGTTCCTTGGCCTTGGCCTCGGTGGTGCGGATGCGTTCGAAGGTCAGGAGGGAACGGGCCATATTCCGAAAAAGGGCCTTGCGATGCGAGGCATTTCTGCCAAGCTGACGGCCGGATTTATTATGCCTCATCGACTTGCTTCCTCTTCAACCATTCCTGGTATTTCTGCTCAAAATTGTCGAGTTTCATGCCAAATTCAAGCCCCATATCCTCAAGGACGCGCCGAATCTCCTCAAGGGACTTCTTGCCGAAGTTTTTGGTCTTGAGCATCTCCCCTTCGGAGCGCTGCATCAGTTCGCCAACAAGAGTGATATTGGCGCTTTTGAGGCAGTTTGTGGCCCGAACGGACAATTCAAGCTCGTCAATGCTTTTGAACAGATTCGGATTGAGCTCGATGTCGTTGGCGCGGCGGGCACTCTCGGCCTCGGATTCATTTTCGTTGAAGTTGATGAACACCGTGAGCTGCTCTTTGAGAATCTTGGCGCTGTAGGACACGGCGTCGTCGGGAGAGACGGAGCCGTCGGTCCACACGTCCAGGATGAGCTTGTCATAGTTGGTCATCTGGCCGACGCGGGCCTGGTCCACGGTGTAGGCCACCTTCTTGACCGGGGTGTAGCTGGCGTCAAGAAGGATGAGGCCGATTTCGTTCTCCAGTCCTTCGTGCATGTCGGCGGGGACGTATCCCTTGCCCATGCGCACGTCAAACTCCATGCGCAACTCGCGATCTTCGGACAACGTGCAAATGTGCTGTTCGGGATCAAGCACCGTGACGTGCTGGTTTTCCTTGATGGCCGCAGCCGTGACCGCGCCACTGGTGTTCGCCGAGAGAACCAGGCGTTGGGCGACGTCCGTGGTCATGGCCAAGCGGATCTGCTTCAGATTGAGCACGATATCGGTGACGTCTTCGATCACGCCGGGAATGGTGGTGAATTCGTGCTGCACGCCTTCGATCCTGGCGGCCACAATGGACGCGCCCTGAAGCGAGGACAGAAGCACCCGGCGAAGCGCGTTTCCGAGTGTGGTTCCGAAACCGCGTTCCAAGGGCTCGCAGATGAAGCGGCCGTAATTGGAACTGGGGTTCAAGTCACGCACGAGCTTCTCGGGCTTGACAAGTTCGGCCCAGTTGCGGGTGTTGATCAGCCGGTCGCCGTTTCGGATGAGCATGTTCGACACCTTGCAAGGCGCAAAGCGCGCCTCTTACTTAGAGTACAGCTCGACGATGAGCTGTTCGTTGATGGGGAACTGAATGTCTTCCCGGGTAGGCATGGCGTTGACTTTGCCCTTGAGATTCTCGCCGTCCACCTCGAGCCAGGCCGGGCATCCGCGACGGGCGATGACCTGCTGGGCTTCCTTGATGATGGGGGAATTGCGATTTTGTTCCCTGACGCCGACCTGATCGCCCGCCTTCACCTGGATGGACGGCACGGTGACCCGGTGTCCATTGAGGGTGAACATGCCATGGCGCACAAGCTGCCGGGCCTGATTGCGGGAGTTGGCGAACCCCATGCGGTAGATGACATTGTCCATGCGCCGCTCAAGAAAAATGAGCAGATTGTCGCCGGTGACGCCCTTTTTCAGGTCCGCGCGCTGAAAATACGCCCGGAACTGCTCTTCAAGAATGCCGTACATGCGGCGGACTTTTTGCTTCTCGCGAAGCTGCACCGCGTAGTCGCTCATTTTCTTACGAATACGGCCATGCTGTCCGGGGGCATAAGGACGACGCTCATAGGCGCACTTGTCGGTGAAGCACCGGTCGCCTTTCAGAAAAAGCTTGGCGCCCTCACGACGGCACAGGCGGCATTTCGCTCCAGTATAACGTGCCAAGGGTTACCTCCTGATAAGTACCTGCGGGTCCCGTCCCGGCTCGGGGACGTGTCACGGCCGCCTGAGGCGGCCGTCATTGGACCGTGGAATGGTTTTCGCGCGAAACGTCGGCCCTAGACCCTGCGCCGTTTGGGAGGACGGCAGCCATTGTGCGGGATGGGGGTGATGTCACGAATGAAGCTGACCTTGAACCCGGCGTTGTTGATGGCCCGCATGGCGGCCTCGCGTCCGGACCCAGGCCCCTTGACCAGGATGCCCACGGTGCGCATGCCGTGTTCCTGAGCCTTGCGGGCCGCATTCTCAGCGGCGATCTGGGCCGCGAAGGGGGTGGACTTGCGCGATCCCTTGAAGCCCGCATTTCCCGAGGTGGCCCAACTTACCACATTCCCCCTCGGATCCGTGAAGGTAATGATGGTGTTGTTGAAGGTCGCCTGGATATGGGCAACCCCGGAAGGGATGTTCTTTTTCTCTTTCTTGCCTACGCGGCGAGGTTTAGCCATTTCGCTTGCTCCAAGGGAAGTTTGGCGCCGCGTCCGGAGTTCCCGGACATCTGGTCACCTGGATTTTTGATTACTTCTTCTTCTTGCTCATGACCGAGCGGCGCGGCCCCTTGCGGGTGCGCGAATTGGTGTGGGTACGCTGGCCGCGCACGGGCAACCCGCGACGATGGCGCAGTCCGCGATAGCATCCGATGTCCATGAGCCGCTTGATATTGGCGGTCACGTCACGGCGCAGATCACCCTCGACCTTGAAATTCTGCTCGATTTCCTTGCGGATGTTGTTGGTCTCCTCGGCGCTCAGATCGTCGCTGGACTTGGTCCAGTCAACGCCCGTGGCGTCGAGAATGCGCAGGGCCGTGACCCGGCCGATGCCAAAAATATAGGTCAGCGCGATATCCATCCGCTTCCTTCTCGGAAGATCAACTCCAGCGATTCTGGCCACGATAGTCCCCCTTATCCCTGGCGCTGTTTGTGCCGGGGATTCACGCAGATCACCCGCAACACGCCGTGACGCTTAATGATTTTACAATGTGCGCACAGTTTCTTGATTGACGGCTTGACTTTCATCCTGGCTGCTCCGTAGTCCGTCCGGGTATGTCCCCGGCCGGGAATTAGTCCCGAACGCTCAATATCACGGGACCGTTTTTGGTGACGGCCACCGTGTGTTCAAAATGGGCCGCGAGACTGCGATCTTTGGTCACGGCGGTCCATTTGTCCGACAAGACTTCCACTTCCGGCTTGCCCGCTGTCACCATGGGCTCAATGGCCAGAACCATGCCGGGCTGCAAGGAAACCCGATTGGCCCCTGCCGGGGCGAAGTTGGGCACCTCTGGCTTCTCGTGAAGCTGCTTGCCGATGCCATGCCCAACAAAACGACGTACCACGGAAAAGCCCCGACCTTCAACATATTTCTGCACTGCCCGCGAAATGTCGTACAGGTCGTTACCAGCCACGGCCTGATCGATACCGACAAAAAGGGAATCGCGCGTCACGGACAAAAGATCCTCAGCCCGCGCGTCAATCTTCCCAACGGGTACTGTTAAGGCCGAATCGCCGTAAAACCCCTTATGCACCACTCCCATATCGAAGCTGACCACATCCCCTTCCGCCAAAACCCGTTGGGAGGGAAACCCGTGAACGACTTCCTCATTGACCGAGCAGCACAACGCATACGGATATCCGAGATAACCCTTGAAGGCCGGCTTCACCTTGTAGGTGTCGCACAACGACAGCGCGAGCTCCTCAAATTCCAGCGTCCGCATCCCCGGGGCGACATGGACACGCAATTCTTCCAGGATGGCCGCTACTATACGTCCAGCCTCACGCAGCAGTCCGATCTCGTTTTCATTCTTCAGATATATACCGCGAAACTTCTTCAAAACGAATGCCTTCCCTTGATTCTCCCCTTGGACATAAGCCCTTCATACTGGCGGGAGATAAGGTACGACTCAATCTGTCCCATGAAATCCATGGCCACGCCGACGACGATCAAAAGCGAGGTGCCACCGAAATAAAACGGGACGTTGAAGTGTTGAATGAGCATCATGGGCAAAACGCACACAGCCGAGATGTAGACGGCGCCCCACAAGGTGATGCGCGTCAACACCCGATCAATATGTTCTTTGGTTTTCACCCCGGGACGAATGCCAGGAATGAACCCGCCCTGCTTGCGCAGATTTTCCGCAATGTCCTTGGGATCAAAAATGATCGCGGTGTAGAAGTAACAGAAAAACACGATCATGCTCACGAAAAGCAGATTGTAGACAATGTTTTGCGGACTGAAATAGTGAGCGATATCGCTTAACCATGCAACCTGCGAGAAATTCGCGATGGTGGCCGGGAAAAGCAGGATCGACGAGGCAAAGATCGGTGGAATGACCCCGGCGGTGTTGATGCGCAACGGCAGATGCGTTGTTTGTCCGCCGTACATCTTTCGCCCAACCATACGCTTGGCGTACTGAATGGGAATGCGCCGTTGTCCGCGTTCGACGAAAATGATCACCCCAAGGACCGCCACCATGACCGCCACCAGAAGCAACAGCACGAACAGGCTCAGTTCGCCGGCCCCGAGCAATTGAAAGGTATTGATGGTGGCCCGGGGAAATCCGGCCACGATACCTGCAAAAATGATCAGCGAAATGCCGTTGCCGATACCCTTCCCGGTGATCTGCTCGCCAAGCCACATGAGAAAGACCGTTCCCGTGCACAGGGTGGTCATGGTCATGAGCTTAAATCCCCAGCCGGGAACGAGAACCACCGGCGCCCCCGTGGGGCTGGCCATGCTTTCGAGGCCCACAGCGATCCCGAAGCCCTGCACCACGGCAATGAGCACCGTGCCATACCGTGTATACTGGGTCATTTTCTTCTTCCCGGCCGCGCCGTCTTCCTTCTGCATCCGGGCCAGTTCAGGACTGACCACGGTCAACAGCTGGATGATGATCGAGGCCGAGATGTAGGGCATTATCCCCAGGGAGAAGATGGACACATTGCCGAGCGCGCCGCCCGAAAACATGTCGAAAAGCCCGAACAGGGTATTTTTGGCGCTCTCGAAAAAGTCGGCCAATGCGGCGGCGTCCACGCCCGGAACGGGCACATGCACGCCTATGCGATACACGGCCAAAAGGAGAAAGGTCCACAGGAGCTTGTTTTTCAGCTCCGGAAGCTTCGCCAGATTCTCTACGCCAGTAAGGGCCACGTATTTTCCACCTTCTAGGACGAGACGGGTTCCGAAGCGTCCTTCGCTTCAAGGATGACGGCCTTGCCGCCAGCGGAGACGATCTTTTCAGCCGCTTTGGCGCTGAACCGGTGCGCCTCGACGGTGACCGCAGCGCCTTCGCCACGGCTCAGGATCTTGACCGGGACGTTTTTGGAGCACAGCCCGCTGGCATAAATGTCATCCAGGGTGATTTCCGTCTTTCCGGCAAACGTGGCGAACAAACGATCCAGATTGATCGGCGCATACGTCACCCGGAAATCGAAATTCTTGAAACCGCGCTTGGGCAGCCGCCGGGCCAAGGGCATCTGTCCACCCTCAAACCAGGCAGGCGTGCCGCCTCCGGCGCGGGCGTTCTGGCCCTTGTTGCCCTTTCCAGCCGTACAACCCTGGCCGGTGCCGCGACCACGGCCCAGACGCTTCCGGCTTTTCCGTTCCTCAGGGAACGGATACAATTCATGCAATTTCATGATTCGCTCACCTCAACCAGGTGCTCGACCTTGGCGATCATGCCCAAAACGGTTTCGTTTTTGTCAAACGTCCGTTCCTGGCGGATTTTCGTAAGTCCCAGGGCGCTTAACGTCCCACTCTGTTTGGGGGGACGCCCATGGGCGCTTTTGACCAGCTTGATTGTAATTTTGCCCGGCATGGCTATTTCCTCGGGGTGTGCAGCGTTTTGCCGCGCAGTTCGCTTACGAAATCTGCGCTGCGCAGCGAGGCCAAACCGGCAATGGTGGCCCGAAGCACGTTATGGGGGTTGTTGGTGCCGATGGCCTTGGTCAGGATGTCGTGGACGCCCACGGCCTCCATGACGGCCCGTACCGGGCCTCCGGCGATGATGCCGGTTCCCTTGGAGGCGGGTTTGAGCACCACCCGTCCAGCGCCGTAACGGCCCAAAATCTCATAAGGCAACGTACCCTCGAGAAGAGGCACCTTGATCATGGACTTTTTGGCCTGGTCGGAAGCCTTGCGGATGGCCTCGGGAACTTCGTTGGCCTTACCCAGGCCGTAGCCCACGGAACCATTGCCGTCGCCCACCACGACCAGGGCGCTGAAGCTGAACCGACGGCCGCCTTTGACGACCTTGGCCACGCGGTTCAAATACACGATCTTTTCAATCTGATTGAGTTCCGACTGGTCCATGTTCTTGGATCCTTGCGCGCTTAAAATTTCAGTCCGCCTTCGCGGGCGCCGTCTGCCAAGGCCTTGATGCGGCCATGATACAGGTAGCCGTTGCGGTCAAACACCACCGCTTCAATGCCGCGTTCCTTGGCCTTCTGCGCCACCTCGCGCCCAACGCGCGTCGCGGACGCCTTGTCAAGCTTGAGCGCCTCGCCATCTTTGCAAAGGGCCAGGGTGGAGGCGCTGGCCAGCGTCTGCCCGGCGATATCGTCCACAACCTGGGCATAGATATGCCGGTTGGAGCGATAGACCACGAGCCTGGGACGCTCGGGAACGCCGGAAATCTTTTTGCGGATGCGCACCGTGCGGCGCTTGCGCGCTTGTTCCTTGGTGAGTTTCATATGCGACCCTATTTCTTGCCGCCGGATTTTCCGGCCTTGCGACGAATCGTCTCGGTTTCGTACTTGATGCCCTTGCCCTTGAAGGGTTCGGGCGGACGCACGCGACGGATGCGGGCCGCAGTTTCGCCCACAAGTTGCTTGTCGATCCCGGCCAGGGTCAGCTTGTTGCCTTCCACCTTGGCCTCGATCCCCTGGGGCAGCTTGAACTCCACCTGGTGGGAAAATCCGACGCTGAGCGAAACCGTACCGCCCTGAGTCGAAACCTTGTAACCGACACCAATGACTTCAAGGGTCTTGGAGAACCCCTTGCTCACGCCTTCCACCAGATTGGCCAGAAGGGTGCGGCGCAGGCCGTGCTGGGCACGGGCCACCCGGGTTTCATCCAAACGGTTCACGGAGACCGTGCTCCCCGCTATGGCATAGGCCACCTTGGGATGCGTGGGCGTGCTAAGCTCACCCTTTGGCCCTTTGACCGTCACCGCTCCTTCCTCGACTGCGACACTGACGCCGCTGGGGAGGATGATTTCCTTTTTTCCTATCCTGGACATGATAAGCTCCTCACGCGCCTTTACCGGCTACCAGATCTCGCAGAGCAGTTCGCCGCCCACGCGCTGTTCGCGGGCGGATGCGGCAGCCAGAACGCCCCGGGAGGTGGACAGAATGCTGATGCCCAACCCGTTTTGGACGTCTGGAATACCTTCTGCCCCCACATAGACCCTGCGGCCCGGCTTGCTGATCTTTTTCAAGCCCGAAATGGTGGGCTTGCCGCTGGAATATTTCAGGGTGATGTTCAAATGAAGGCCTTCCACGGCATAGTCTGCGATATAGCCTTCGTCCTTGAGGATGGTGGCGATGGACGCCTTCATCTTCGAAACGGGCATGATCACAGCCGCGTGGAGCGCCTGATGGGCATTGCGAATACGCGCGAGCATGTCGGCGATGGGGTCGACAACGGACATTTCCCTTTCTCCTTCGCTTACCAGCTCGATTTCCGCACGCCGGGAAGTTCGCCAGCCAGCGACATGTTTCTGAAACAAATACGACATAAGCCGAACCTGCGTAAAAACGCCCTGGACCGGCCGCATATTGGGCAACGGTTGTATGCCCTTGCAGAAAATTTCGGCTTGCGGCGGGCTTTGACCATGAGTGCTGTACGAGCCAAGACCGATCTCCTTATTTTTTGAACGGCATGCCGAGCAGGTCCAGTAGAACCTTGCCTTCCTTGTCGGAACGAGCGCTGGTGACGATGGTCACGTTCATGCCCTTGACGCGCTCGACCCTGTCCACGTTGATTTCCGGGAAAATGGTGTGTTCCCGGATGCCCAGCGTGAAGTTGCCCCTGCCGTCAAAACCCCTGTCGGGAATGCCACGGAAATCGCGCACTCGCGGCAAGGCATAGTTGATCAGCTTGTCCAGGAAGTCCCACATGCGCTCGTGGCGAAGCGTGACCCGGCACCCCACAGGAAGGCCCTCGCGCAGCTTGAATGCCGCGATGGACTTCCGGGCCCGGGTGATCACCGCTTTCTGGCCGGCTATGGAGGTCAGCTCCACAACGGCTTCCTCGATGAGCTTGTTATTCTGGCTGGCTTCGCCCAGGCCAATGTTGAGCGAGACGGCCCGAAGCTTCGGAATCTGCATGGACGAGGTGTACCCGAACTCTTTTTTGAGGACGGGGGCCACCTTTTCGGAATACATGTTTTCCAGGCGGGTCATAATCTTATCCCTTATCGATGTCCTGGTTGCACTTCTTGCAGAACCGGACCTTTTTGCCGTCTTCCGTGACCTTGTACCCGACCCGCGTCGGCTTGGCGCACGAGTCGCACAAGAGTGCCACGTTGGAAATATGCAAGGGCGATTCCTTCTCCACGATGCCGCCGGGGGTTTTGGCGTACGGATTGGCTTTGGTGTGGCGCTTGACCATATTCACCTTTTCCACCAGGATCCGATCTTTTTTAGGGAAAAGCTTGAGCACGCGGCCCACTTTGCCCTTGTCCTTGCCCGCAGTGACAATGACCTTGTCGTTTTTGCGAATCTTGTAGATTTTCATGGCGTCCTCAATGCGGCGGCAGCGTCTCTACAGAACCTCAGGGGCCAGAGAGACGATTTTCATGAAGTTTTTCTGCCGCAGTTCCCTGGCCACCGGTCCGAAAATGCGGGTGCCCACGGGCTCAAGCTGGCTGTTTAACAGCACGGCGGAATTGTTGTCGAATTTGATGTAGGAACCGTCGGGACGACCAATTTCCTTTGTGGTGCGCACCACAACGGCCTTCATCACCGCGCCCTTTTTCACCTTGGAATGAGGCATGGCCTCCTTGACGGAAACCACGATGATGTCCCCCACGCCTGCGTACCGGCGACGGCTGCCGCCCAGAACCTTGATGCAGCTGACCTTCTTGGCTCCGGAGTTGTCCGCCACGTCGAGTTTGCTTTCCACCTGGATCATCGTATCACCCTAAACCGCTTTTTCCATGATTTGGACCAGATGCCAGCGCTTGCGCCTGGACAAGGGTCGATGCTCGATGATCCGCACCATGTCACCCATGCCGCATTCGTTGGCCGGATCGTGGGCCATGAACTTTTTGTGACGGCGGATGAACTTCTTGTACAGCGGGTGCTGGATCAGGGTCTCGACCCGGACCACGATGGTCTTGTCATTTTTGCTCGAAACCACGACGCCGGTCAGTACGCGGCGATTGCTCTTGTTCTCTTCAGTCATGTCAAGGCTCCGCTTAAGCGCCGGGCGCGGATTTCTCGCGCAACACGGTCAATATCCGGGCGATGTTTTTTTTGACGTCCCCAAGCTTGTGCGTCTTTTCCAGCTGTGCCGTGGCATGCTGAAAACGCAGCTTGAAGAGTTCCTCGCGACTTTCGCCCAAAAGGTCATGCAGGTTCTTGACCTCTTTCTCGCGCAATTCGGCGACCTTCATGGCTACGCCACCTCCTTGACCACAATCTTGGTCTTGATGGGCAGCTTATGCATGGCCCTGGTCAGCGCGATCTTGGCCACTTCCATGTCCACGCCCTTGATCTCGTAGAGCACCCGGCCGGGCTTGACCGCTGCATACCAGCCCACAGGAGCGCCCTTTCCTTTGCCCTGACGAACTTCAGCAGGCTTTTCGGTAATGGGATGGTCGGGAAAAATCCGGATCCACACCTTCCCGCCGCGTTTGATGTGGCGCATGATGGCCACACGGGCGGCCTCGATCTGCTGGCTGGTCAGCTTGCCGTGCTCCATGGCCTTGATGCCCACCTCGCCGAAGGCCACGCTGGCCCCGCGGGTGGCCGGGCCACGCAACCGACCCTTCTGCATCTTGCGGAATTTGGTTTTATTGGGAGCCAACATTACGCTTCAACCTCTCTGTCGAGTATCTCGCCCTTAAAGATCCAGACCTTGACCCCGATGACCCCGTAGGTCGTCTTAGCCGTGGCCAAACCGTAGTCGATGTCGGCGCGAAGGGTCTGCAAGGGCACGCGGCCGTCGCGGTACCATTCGGCGCGGGCGATTTCAGCCCCGGCCAGGCGGCCGGCGCAGGCCACCTTGATGCCCTCGGCCCCGAACTTGCGCGACAGGCCCACCGTGCGCTTCATGGCACGGCGGAAAGCCACCCGACGTTCCAGCTGCAACGCGATGTTCTCGGCAACCAGTTGGGCATCGATCTCAGGCCGTCGAATCTCGTTGACCTCGACGGTGAACTCACGCCCAAACCGCTTCTTCAGGTCGGCCCGCACCTTCTCGATCTCCGTTCCCTTGCGGCCGATGACGATGCCCGGACGCGCGGTGTGGATGATCAACCGAATCTTTCCCCCGGCCCGTTCGATCTCGATCTTGGAGATACCTGCATGGTACAGGGTCTTCTTCACGAACTTGCGAATCTTGCTGTCCTCGAAGACAAAGGCAGGGTAATCTTTCTTTGAGAACCACCGGGATATCCAGGTCTTGTTGTACCCCAGTCTGAATCCGTACGGATGAACTTTCTGGCCCATGTCAAGCTCCTAGCTTTCCGCGACAACCACGGTGATGTGGCTGGTGCGTTTCACGATCCGGTTGGCCCTGCCCATGGAACGAGTCAGAAGGCGCTTCCAGGACGGTCCCGGATTGATGATCACCTGCTTGACCGTGAGGGTGTCGATATCCACGCCGGAAATCTGTTCGGCATTGGCCACGGCGGAGTGCAGCACTTTGCCGATAAGCTGCGCGGCCTTTTTGGGCGTGAACTTTAAAATGTTCATCGCCTCCTCAACGGGGCGGCCCTTGATGTTGTCGGCCACCAACCGCGCCTTTTGCGGCGAGACGCGGATATATCTGGCTATGGCTTTGGCTTCCATCTTTTTATCCTGGTGCGAGGTCAAAGGTCGCGGGAGCGCCCGTTACTTCTTGGCCTTGCTTTTTTTGTCCGCGGCGTGCCCGTGGAACGTGCGCGTGGGGGAAAATTCGCCAAGCTTATGTCCGACCATGTTCTCAGACACGAACACCGGGATGAATTTCTTCCCATTGTGCACGGCAAAGGTCATGCCGACCATCTCGGGCAGTATGGTGGAGCGACGGGACCAGGTCTTGATAACCCGGCGGTCCTTGCTTTCGTTGGCGATCTGGACCTTGTGCTGCAGGTGGTCGTCCACGAAGGGACCTTTTTTCAGGGAACGAGGCATATCCTATTCTCCTACTTTTCGCCGCGCCGCTTCACGATCAACCTGGAAGAGGGCTTTTTGACGTTGCGGGTCTTGTAGCCCTTGGTGGGCTTACCCCACGGGGTCACCGGATGACGGCCGCCGGAGCTTTTGCCTTCACCGCCGCCCAGAGGATGGTCGACCGGGTTCATGGCCACGCCGCGCACCTTGGGCCGACGGTTGAGCCAGCGATTGCGGCCGGCCTTGCCGATGGAAATGTTCTCGTGCATGACGTTGCCCACCTGCCCCACCGTGGCGATGCAGGATGACAGGACGTTTCTGACCTCGCCCGAGGGCAGTCGCACCAGGGCGTACTTGCCTTCCTTGGCCACAAGCTGGGCGTAGGTTCCGGCCGCGCGGCACATCTGTCCGCCCCGCCCGGGGTTGAGCTCGATGTTGTGCAGGAGCGTGCCCACGGGAATGCGCTTGAGCGGCAAGGCGTTTCCGGGCTTGATGTCCGCCGTTTCGCCGGCGGCCAGGGTGTCGCCCACGGAGATGCCAACCGGCGCCAGGATGTAGCGCTTTTCGCCGTCGGCATAGTGCAACAGGGCGATGCGGGCGCTGCGGTTGGGATCATATTCAATGGAGAAGACCTTGGCCGGTATCCCCCACTTGTCGCGCTTGAAATCGATGATGCGGTACAGGCGCTTGTTTCCGCCGCCCCGACGGCGCGAGGTGATCCGTCCGTAGGAGTTGCGCCCGGACTTGCGGGGCAGTCCTTCGGTGAGGGACTTTTCCGGGGTGGACCGGGTAACTTCCTCGAAGGTGGACACCGTCTGGAAACGACGTCCTGCGGAAGTGGGTTTCAGCTTACGGATGGACATGTCTAGACCCCTTCAAAAAACTCAATTTTATCGCCAGCGGCCAGGGTCACATAGGCCTTCTTCATGCCCGGAACCCGACGCAGAACCCGACCGAAGCGACGCTTGCGAGGCTTTCGCACTGTCACGCTTACGGAATCCACCTTGACGGAAAAAGCGGCTTCCACGGCCTTTTTGATCTCGATCTTGTTCGCCCCGGGCGCAACCTGGAAAACTACCTGGTTAGCCGCTTCCTTGACGAAGGTGGCCTTTTCCGAAACCAGCGGCCGAAGCAGTATGCTAGCGTAATCCATGGCGAAGCCTCTCCTGTACGCGAAGCGCGGCGTCCGTGGCCATCACCACCTGCTCATGCAGGAGCACGTCATAGACATTGAGCATGTCGTGCCGGATGACTTTGATGCCGGGCAAATTCCTCGCTGAAAGCTCAAGCTTGTTATCAGACTCCGTCAGGACAATCAATGCTTTTTTCAGTCCAAGATCACCAGCCACCTTGGCCATGAGCTTGGTCTTGGCCTCGGCCAGGTCGAACTTGTCAATCAGCATCAGGCTCGAGTCGCCCACTTTGGCCGACAGGGCCATCTTCAGGGCCAGTTGGCGCACCTTGCGGTTGACCTTGAACTCATAATCACGCGGACGCGGACCATGGATGACGGCGCCTCCCCGCCACAAGGGGGAACGGCTGCTCCCCGCCCGGGCCTTGCCTGTGCCCTTTTGCCGCCAGGGCTTGTGTCCGCCGCCGGAGACTTCGCTCCTGGTCTTGGTGCTGTGCGTTCCGGCCCGTTTGGCGGCCAGTTGGGCGCGCACCACAAGATGCAGCACCTCGGGACGCACGGTCACCTCGAACACCTCAGGGGAAAGCTCAAGCTCTCCGACTTCCCGTTTGGTCTGATCAAATATCTTTACGTTGGCCATTTCAATCACCCTTAGCCCTGCTTGCGAACCATGACCACGGCGTTTCTGGGGCCCGGAATCTGGCCCTTGACCAGGAGGAGATTGTCCTCCGGCCGCACGTCCACGATCTCAAGACCAATGCAGGTCACGGTCTTGGCGCCCATGTGGCCGGCCATCTTCTTGCCTTTCATGACCTTGCCGGGCTCGGTGTTGTTACCGATGGAACCGCCGGAACGATGGGCTTTCTCCGTTCCGTGAGTGGCTTTTAAGCCCTTGAAGTTCCAACGTTTCATGACGCCCTGAAACCCCTTGCCGATGGATGTGCCGGTGACCTTGACCTTTTCCCCGGGTGCAAAAATGGAGACGGTCAGATCCATGCCCAGTTCGAAACCGCCGGCGCCGTCGAAACGAAGCTCGCGAAGGACGCGGTATTCGCCACGGCCGGCCTTGGCCAGGTGCCCGCGCATGGGCTTCGTGGCCTTGCGCTCCGGGATCTGGTCAAAGGCGATCTGAACGGCTTCATAGCCGTCGTTGGCCGGGGTTTTGATCTGCACCACCGGACATGGTCCGGCCTGGATCACCGTCACCGGGACAATCGTGCCGTCGTCGGCGAAAATCCGGGTCATCCCCAGTTTCCGGCCCAAAATTCCTAACGTGCCTGCCATGATGTCCCTCGTCCTAGAGCTTGATTTCCACGTCGACACCAGCCGGGAGGCTGAGTTTGCCCAGCGCGTCCACGGTCTGCTGCGTGGGTTCCATAATGTCCAAAAGACGCTTGTGCACCCGCATCTCGAACTGCTCCCGAGACTTTTTGTCCACATGCACGGAACGGTTGACCGTGTACTTGTGAATGTCCGTGGGCAGCGGAATGGGCCCAGCCACGCCCGCGCCGGTGTTGCGCGCCGTATCCACGATCTCGGAGACGGCCTTGTCCAGAATGCGGTAGTCGTATGCTTTCAGTTTGATGCGGATGCGATCGCTATTCATGGCAACCATTTCCTTACTCCACGATTTCCGAGACGACGCCCGCGCCAACAGTCCGGCCGCCTTCGCGAATGGCGAAGCGCAGGCCCGTCTCCATGGCGATGGGGGCGATCATTTCAACATTGAACGTGGCGTTGTCGCCGGGCATGACCATTTCAACGCCCTCGTTCAGGGTCACCACGCCGGTGACGTCCGTGGTCCGGAAGTAGAACTGCGGACGGTATCCGGTGAAAAACGGGGTGTGGCGGCCGCCCTCTTCCTTGGTCAGGATGTACACCTCGGCCTTGAACTTCCGGTGCGGGGTGATCGAGCCCGGCTTGGCCAACACCTGGCCGCGCTCCACATCGTCGCGCTTGACGCCGCGAAGGAGCACGCCCACGTTGTCGCCGGCCATGCCCTTGTCCAGAATCTTGCGGAACATCTCCACGCCCGTGCAGGTGGTCTTGACCGTGCCCTTGATGCCCACGATCTCCACTTCCTCGCCAACCGTCACGGTGCCGCGCTCCACACGTCCGGTGACCACGGTGCCGCGGCCGGAGATGGAGAACACGTCTTCAATGGGCATCAGAAACGGCTTGTCGATGTCGCGCTTGGGCTCGGGGATAAACGAGTCGCAGGCGTCGAGCAGCTCAAAGATCGGGGCCGCCTCGGGGCTCTTGATGTCGCCCGACTCCAGGGCCTTGAGCGCGCTGCCCTTGATGACCGGAACGTCGTCGCCGGGGAAGCCGTACTTGGTCAGAAGCTCGCGGACTTCAAGCTCCACCAGCTCCAAAAGCTCCGGGTCGTCCACCAGGTCGACCTTGTTCATGAACACCACCAACTGGGGCACGCCCACCTGACGGGCCAAAAGAATGTGCTCCCGGGTCTGGGGCATGGGGCCGTCAGTGGCCGCCACCACCAGGATGCCGCCGTCCATCTGGGCGGCGCCGGTGATCATGTTCTTGATGTAGTCGGCGTGGCCCGGGCAGTCCACATGGGCGTAGTGGCGCTTGTCGGTCTGATATTCCACATGGGCCGTGGCGATGGTGATGCCGCGTTCCTTCTCCTCCGGCGCCTTGTCGATCTGGTCGAAGGGAATGTATTCGCCAAAACCCTTCATGCTGGCCAGCTTGGTGATGGCTGCGGTCAGCGTGGTTTTGCCGTGGTCGATGTGGCCGATGGTGCCGATGTTGACATGCGGCTTGTTGCGCTCGAATTTCGCCTTGCCCATGGTTTCCCCCTGCTCTTTTTGGTCGTGTGGTCGGTTGTCTCGCCTAGGGCGTCTTATTTCTTTTTCACCAGTTCCTCGGCCAAGCTGGCGGGAACCTTTTCATAGTGATCGAACTGCATGCTGAACGTGGCCCGGCCCTGGGTGCGCGAACGCAGATCCGTGGCGTACCCGAACATCTGTGACAGGGGCACATGGGCGCTGATGATCTGGGCCCCGGGGCGCGCGTCGAGCTTGGAGACCCGTCCGCGACGGCCGTTTAAGTCGCCCATGACCTCGCCCAGGTATTCGTCGGGGGTGACCACCTCGACCATCATGATCGGTTCGAGCAGCACCGGCCCGGCCTTGTGCACGGCTTCCTTGAAGGCCTGGGAGGCGCAGATATAGAAGGCCTGCTCGGAAGAATCCACTTCATGATAGGAACCGAACGTCAACTCGGCCCGGATGTCCACCACCGGAAACCCGGCCAGCACGCCGGACTTCATGGCGTTTTGCATGCCCTTGTCCACGGCCGGAATGTATTCCTTGGGGATGACGCCGCCCACGATGGAGTTGACGAACTCATACCCGCCGTCTTCCTTGGGACCGATCTGGATGACCACATGGCCGTACTGGCCCCGGCCGCCGGTCTGCTTGACGTAGCGGTTCTCATGCTTGACGGACTTGGTGATGGTCTCGCGGTAGGCCACCTGGGGCTGGCCCACGTTGGCGTTGACCCCGAATTCGCGCATGAGCCGGTCCACGATGATTTCCAGGTGCAGTTCGCCCATGCCCGCAATCAGCGTCTGACCGGACTCCTCGTCGCCCTTGACCCGGAAAGACGGGTCTTCCTTGGCCAGCTTGGCCAGGGCCTGGGAAAGGGCATCCCGGTCAGCCTTGGTCTTGGGCTCGATAGCGACCTCGATGACCGGTTCGGGAATGGTCAGAGATTCAAGCTTCACGCCCTTGCCCTGCTCGCACAGGGTGTCGCCGGTGCTGGTGATCTTCATGCCCACGGCAGCCACGATGTCGCCAGCTTCCGCAGTCTTGATATCTTCACGCTTGTTGGCGTGCATCTGGAGCAATCGCCCGACGCGTTCTTTCTTGCCGGTATTGGCGTTGACCACGGTCATGCCCGATTCGATGCGGCCGGAGTACAGGCGCAAAAAGGTCAGGTGGCCCACAAAGGGGTCGGACATGAGCTTGAAGGCCAGGGCGGCCAGCGGTTTCTTCGGATCGCAGGGACATTCGATCTGCTTGTCCGGATAATCGGGGTCAGTACCGACGACCGGGGGGATGTCCAACGGGGACGGCAGATAATCGACCACCGCGTCGAGCAGGGGCTGCACGCCCTTGTTCTTGAAGGCGGAACCGCACAAAACCGGGCAGATGGACAGTCCGATGGTGGCCTTGCGAATGGCCGCCACCAGTACTTCGGGGGAGATTTCCTCGCCGCCGAGATATTTTTCCAGCAGACTGTCGTCTTCCTCGGCGACGGCCTCAAGCATGGCCAGCCGCAATTCGTCGTAACGCTCCGTCAACTCGGGGGGAATATCTTTCTCGACGAATTCGCGCCCCTTGGTGCTGTCGTCGAAATAGATCGCCTTGCCGCGAATAAGATCCACCACTCCCAGGAAATCCTCCTCGGAGCCGATGGGAATCTGCAAGGGCACAGGCTTGGCGCCCAGGCGGTCACGGATCATGTCCACGCAACGGAAAAAGTCGGCGCCGACGCGGTCCATCTTGTTGACGAAACTCATGCGCGGCACGTTGTAACGCTCAGCCTGGCGCCATACGGTCTCGGTCTGGGGCTCGACCCCGGCCACGGCGTCGAAGACAGCCACGGCCCCGTCGAGAACCCGAAGAGAACGCTCCACCTCAATGGTGAAGTCGACGTGCCCGGGGGTGTCGATGATGTTGATGCGATGGTCACGCCAATAGCAGGTGGTGGCGGCGGAGGTGATGGTGATGCCGCGCTCCTGCTCTTGAACCATCCAGTCCATGGTGGCCTGGCCGTCATGGACTTCCCCAATCTTGTGGGACACGCCGGTGTAGAAGAGAATTCTCTCCGTGGTCGTGGTCTTCCCAGCATCAATGTGGGCCATGATGCCTATGTTGCGTTGCCGCTCAATGGGTACGGGCTTGGACACAAAAATCTCCGCTACCAGCGGTAATGAGCAAAGGCCTTGTTGGCCTCAGCCATACGGTGAGTGTCTTCGCGCTTCTTCACCGCCCCGCCGCGATTGTTATAGGCATCCAGGAGTTCCCCGGACAGTTTATCGGCCATGCCTTTCTCGCCGCGCGAGCGGGCATAATTGATGACCCACCGGATGGCCAGGGTGACCTGCCGCTCGGGGCGCACCTCCATGGGAACCTGGTAGGTCGCGCCGCCAACCCGGCGGGGCTTGACTTCCATGTGCGGACGGACGTTGCCCAGGGCCTTTTCAAAGGCCTTCAAGGGGTCTTCCCCGGCCTTTTCGGCCAGGACGTCGACAGCCCGGTAAAAAAGTCCTTCGGCAATGCTTTTCTCACCGTCGTGCATCAAACGATTGATGAACTTCGTGATCAGTTGGCTGCCGAATTTGGGATCGGGCAGCACGGATCTCTTGGGGACGGGGCCTTTACGAGGCATACGCCATCACTCCTTGTCCTATCGGTCTTCGTTGGGCCGTTCTTATTTGGGGCGCTTGGCGCCGTACTTGGACCGGCTCTGGCGACGGTCGCCGACCCCGGCCGTATCCAGGGTGCCGCGGATGATATGGTAGCGCACGCCAGGAATATCCTTGACGCGGCCGCCCCGGATCATGACCACGGAGTGTTCCTGGAGGTTATGGCCCTCGCCGGGGATGTACGAGGTGACCTCGATACCGTTGGTGAGGCGGACGCGGGCCACTTTGCGCAAGGCCGAGTTGGGCTTCTTGGGTGTGGTGGTGTACACGCGGGTGCACACCCCCCGACGCTGGGGGCACGCCTGTAGGGCCGGGGTTTTCCGGCGCTTGGCGACCTTGGCGCGCTCCTTGCGGATGAGCTGGTTGATCGTGGGCATAACCTTCTCCGTAACTTTTAATGACAAAGACGGAGGCATCTAGATGATTCCTGAGCCTCTGTCAAGCCCCTCCCGGGAATGGGGGGAAAAATCCGCACCGGGCCGGAATATATAAGCGAGGCGGGGACGAAAGGGAAGGGATCAGGCGGGCATTTTTCACCCTTTCTTTTCACCATGCCCTGCCTGGGACGGCTTCACAGCCGGAACGCTTCCTATTTATTGAGTATTATTCGGAAGTGGGGATGTGAAATAAATGACGCATCAGGGCAAAAAGGCCTGCCCCACGACCCCGTTGATCCGGTTTCCGGAGCGTGTCCGCGACGGAACCTGGCGCAGCCGGGTGCGGCAAAACCCCGCCTCTCGCATGAGTTCCTCAATCTCTTCAGTGGTATAGTGGTGGGCGGCGTACAGATATCGCTCTCCGTCCATGACCCGGAAGGTTCCCCACTCCCCGGTCTCCCCAAATCCCCGCTCATATCGTTCCCGGTACAAGGGAATCTCGGGGGTCAGAAGAAAATCCGAAATCGTCAGCCCGTGGCGAAGCACCCGGGCCGCCTCGGCCAGAACCATGCGGCGCACGGTCGGCGTCACCAATGTGGTCAACACCGCGTGCAGAATCCCGTAATCAAAGCTCTTGTCCGCAAACGGCAGGCGGGCCAGCTCCCCCCGCACGAAGGCCGTCTGCGGCAGGCCCCTCCCCTGCCCCGCCTCAAGGCTTGGCTGATTGACGTCCACACCGGCCCACAGCGGCCCGGAACCCCTCCCCCCGGCCCCTGGCCCGCATTTCGCCCTTTCGGCCATCTCAGCCAGGGTGCGGCCGTCTCCGCAGCCCATATCCAGAAGGGATTCGCCCGGCCCGATCAATGCGGCAAAGGCCGGGTCCACGTCCAGGGTGGATGGAACCCGGCCTGAGGTCTTCCAATAGGAATCCGTCATGGCCCGGCTATTTCACCTCGCCCGGCTCGAAACCGATCTTGGCGATGGCCTCGCGCACGGCCTTGGGGTCGAGCGCGGCGGCATCAAAGGTGGCCAGCCCCGTGGCCAGGTCCACGGCCACATTTGTGATCCCCGGCATGGCGGACAGGGTCTTGGTCACGTTCATCACGCAGTGGTTGCAGGACATTCCCTTGACTTCGATGCTGGGCATGGGCGTGCTCCCTGTTCAAACGCGCGGCCGACGGCCGCCCGGTTGCCCTCCCCCCGGGACGACCGGAGCGGGGAAGGTGATTCTCATTTTCAAACATGCCTCGCAGGCCGACGTTCGCGTCGGCCGACGGGCTTTCGCCCTAGAGATTTTCCGCAAAGGCGACGGCGGCCTTGAAATCGAGCGTCCCGGCGTAGATGGCCCGGCCGCTTACGACCCCGTCCAGCCCCTTGGCGGCCAGGGGGGCCAGTGCCGTAACGTCGTCCATGGTGGCCACCCCGCCTGCGGCGATGACCGGGAGCCTCGTCAGGGACAACAGGCGCTCCAGGGCCGGGATGTTCACCCCGGTCTGCATGCCGTCGCGGCTGATGTCGGTATAGACCAAAAAGGCCACTCCCTGGTCTTCCAGGCGCGGCAGCACGTCTTCCACGGCAAGGCCCGTATCGTCCACCCAGCCCCGGATCTTGAGGCGGCCGTCATCGGCGTCGAGCGACACCCCCACCCGGCCGGGCAGGGCCGTCACGATCTCGCCGAAGCCGTCCGGGTCGGTGATGGCCATGGTGCCGATGAGGATGCGCTTCACCCCGGCGTCCAGGTAGGCCTCGGCCACGCTCAGATCGCGGATGCCGCCCCCGAGCTGGACCGGAATGTCCAGGCTTTGGCAGATGCGTCCGATAAGCGGCGCATTTTTGGGGATGCCGGAGAAGGCCCCGTCCAGATCAACCACGTGCAGCCACCTGGCCCCGAGTTCCGCCCAATGGTGGGCCATGGCCTCGGGATCTTCGGAAAAAACGGTCACCTCGTCTTCGCGGCCCTGACGCAGGCGCACGCAACGGCCGTCTTTGAGGTCGATGGCCGGATAGACGATCACAATCCGAACTCCGCCACGGCAGCCCGCATCCCCTCGGCGGCCAATTCGTAGGACGTCAGCCACCGTCCCTTGCGATCGAAAAACTTCCCGGCGTCAAGCAGGTTGTCGGTCAGGGCGTGCTGTTCCTCGTCGAAGTGGAAGAACTTGACCACCCCGCCGGTTTTGACGTCGAGCAGGTAGAAATTGATGACCACGGCGGCGGAGACGGTGGCGCCTATGGCCGATCCTTCGCGCTCCCGCCAGGCCAGAACCTGGGGCACGACCACGAAGTCCGCCCCGGCGCAGCGGCCGATGTTTTGCCAATAGCGCAGGGTGCCGAGACGGCCGCCCTCGCCCTCCCGGGGTTCGGTCTTCAGGCAACCGGCCACAGTGGAAGGTCCGGCGACCCGGGCCTTGCTCCCCGAGGCCAGCACACCGGTGAACACCTCGTCGAGTTTGCCGGGAACCCCCTCGCTCACGGCCGGGGCATCCTCGGGCAAAAACCCGGCCAGAAGCTCGAAGTCGGCCCGGGGGTTGGCGAACGGGGCCACGGCGATCTTGGCCTCCGTGGGGGCCGCGCTTTGCGGGGCCTTGCGTTTGCACCCCAGGGAAAAAACCAGAAGCGCCACGGCGGCGACCACAAGCAGGCGTTTGAGCAGCATGGTGTTCATCGGTCAAGGCTCCCTTTGGTGCTGGGCACGCCGGTTCTCCCGGCGGCCAAGGCCCGGCGCAGGGACAGTCCCAGCGCCTTGAAAGCGGCTTCGAGTTGGTGATGGCCGTTTTGGCCGTACACGAAGCACACGTGAAGGTTCATTTTGGCGCAGACGGCCAGGGACTTGAAAAATTCCCGCCACACGTCTTTTTCCTCACCCGCCACCACGGCGGGCAGGGTGTTTTCAAGATAGACCAAATACGGACGGCCCGAAAGGTCCACGGTGACCTCGGCCAGGGCCTCGTCCATGGGAACCCGGGCGTACCCCACCCGCTCAATGCCCGTCCGGTCCCCGGCGGCCGCAAGCAAGGCCTGCCCCAGTGCCAGCCCGACGTCCTCCAGACTGTGGTGGGCGTCGACCTCATGGTCGCCCCGGCAGGTCACCTCCAGGTCGAATCCGGCCCAGAACCCGAGAAGCGTCAGCATGTGATCGGCAAAGGCGAACCCCGTGTCGCACCGGGTCCGGCCCTGGCCGTCCAGGCACAGGGAGACGGCCACCTCGGTCTCGGCGGTCTTTCGATCAATGCGGGCCGTGCGCTCGGTCATGTCCCTGGCTCCCTGGCGGCGGCCGATCAGGCCGTCTGCTTGCCCGCAGCGGCAGATGCGGCGGGTGTTTCGGCGGGTGTTTCGACTGGCGTGTCCGCCGTGGCCGCCTGTGCGGCCGCTTCGGGTACCGCCGCCTCTTTTTCCGGAAAAAGTTCCTTTTTGGCCTCGTCCTTGCGCTTGGTGTCCTCGGCCCGCTGCACCTCGGCCTCCAGCGTGCTTTTCACATCGGTGCTCACCCGGCGAAATTCCGCCAGGCCCTTGCCGATGGTGCGCATCACGTCAGGCAGCTTGCTTGGGCCGATGACGATAAGCGCCACCACCAATATGACTAGAAGTTCCGTCGTGCCGATGCCAAACATATGTCTTCCCGTTTTGGGCGCTTCCGCGTCCGGTCTATTCCCACTCAATGGTGCTCGGCGGCTTGGAGGAGATGTCCAGAACCACCCGGTTGATGCCCTTGACCTCGTTGATGATCCGATTCGAGATGGTGGCCAGGATCTCGGTGGGCACCCGGGACCAGTCGGCGGTCATGGCGTCCAGGCTGTCCACCACCCGCACGGCGCACACGCTTTCGTAGGTCCGGTCGTCGCCCATGACGCCTACGGTTTTCAGCGGCAAAAGCACCGCAAATCCCTGCCACACCTTGCGGTACCAGTCCGAGGCCAAAAGCTCGGCCTGCACGATCTTGTCCGCCCGGCGCAGGATGTCCAGGCGCTTGGAGGTGACCTCGCCGATGATCCGGATGGCCAGGCCCGGCCCGGGGAAGGGATGCCGCCAGATGATGAAGTCCGGCAGCCCGAGCTCCACCGCCACCTTGCGCACCTCGTCCTTGAAAAGCTCCCGCAGGGGCTCGACCAGGGACAGCTTCATGATGTCCGGCAGTCCACCCACGTTGTGGTGGCTTTTGATGACCGCCGAAGGGCCCCGAAACGACACGGACTCGATGACGTCGGGGTACAGGGTGCCCTGGGCCAGAAACTCTACGCCCGGGAGTTTTTTGGCCTCGCGCTCGAAGACCTCGATGAACGTGCGGCCGATGATCTTGCGCTTCTCCTCGGGGTCCGTGACCCCGGCCAGAAGCGACAGGAAAAGGTCTGCGGCCTTGACGTGGATGAGGTTCAAATCGAAGTGTTCGCGCAGGTAGGCCGCCACCTCCTCGCCTTCATTGAGACGCAAAAGGCCATTGTCCACGAAGATGCAGTGCAGCTGCTTGCCGATGGCCTTGTGCAGCATGACCGCGACCACGGTGGAGTCCACCCCGCCGGACAGGGCGCAGACCACATGTTTGTCGCCGATCTGCTCCCGAAGCGCGGCGTCCTGGCTGGCCACAAAGGAGGACATGGACCAGCCGGGGGTCAGTCCGGCGATCTTGAACAAAAAATTGTGCAGAATCAGCGTGCCGTCCTCGGTGTGGGCCACCTCGGGATGGAACTGCAAGGCATAGATGCGCCGGGCCGGGTCGGCCATGGCCGCGACATCCACCGAGGGCGTGGAGCCAATGACCGAAAATCCCTCGGGCGGCGACTTGACCCGGTCGCCGTGGGACATCCACACGGTCAGCCCCCGGTCCATGGGCAGGCCCTCAAAGAGCGGCGAGGCCGCCGTCACGGTGAATTCCGAACGGCCGTATTCGCGATCCGTGGAGGACGCCACCCGGCCCCCGGGCAGAAGGTGGGACAAAAGCTGCATCCCGTAGCAGATGCCGAGTATCGGCAGATCCAGGTCGAAGACCCCCATGTCCAGGCTGGGCGCGCCGGGCTCGATGACGCTCGACGGGCCGCCGGAGAGGATCAGCGCCCGGGGGGCCAGCTCCCGCAGCTTGTCCACGGGCGTGGTGCAGGGATGAATTTCCGAATAAACCCCGGCTTCGCGCACCCGGCGGGCGATGAGCTGGGTGAACTGGGATCCGAAATCCAGGATGACGACGGTGTCCGAATGGGTCATGGCGTATATGGCGCTTTGCGTGGTGCGGTTGTCGGATCCGGCCGGGCCGGTTCCAGGTTAATAGGTGTCCACCCGGTAATTGGGGGCTTCCTTGGTGATGATCACGTCGTGGACGTGGCTTTCCCGCAGTCCCGCCGCCGAGATGCGCACGAAGCGGGCCTTGGTCTGGAGTTCGGCGATGTCCTTGCAGCCGCAGTACCCCATGCCGGACTTGAGTCCGCCCACGAGTTGGTAGATGCTCTCGGTCACCGGGCCCTTGAAGGGCACCCGGCCCACGATGCCCTCGGGCACGAGCTTTTTGGATTTCTCCTGGAAATAGCGGTCGGAGCTGCCTTCACGCATGGCGTCGATGGAGCCCATGCCGCGATAGATCTTGTAGGTGCGGCCCTGGTAGAGGATGGTCTCGCCCGGGCTTTCCTCGGTTCCGGCGAAAAGGCTGCCCATCATCACCGTGTCCGCCCCGGAGGCCATGGCCTTGACGATGTCTCCGGAAAACTTCACCCCGCCGTCGGCGATGCAGCACTTGCCGTGTTCCCGGCAGGCCCGCACGGTCTCCATGATGGCCGTGACCTGGGGCACGCCTACGCCGGCCACGATGCGCGTGGTGCAGATGGAGCCCGGGCCGATGCCCACCTTCACCGCGTCGGCCCCGGCCTTGATCAGCGCCAGGGCCCCCTCGTAGGTGCCCACGTTGCCCGCCACCAGGCGGCTGGACGGAAAATCGGACTTGAGCGCCACGATGGAGTCCAAAATATTTTTGCTGTGGCCATGGGCCGAGTCCAGCACGATGAAATCCGCCCCGGCGTCAAGCAAGGCCTGGACCCGCTCGTTTCTGTCCGCGCCCACGCCCACGGCCGCGCCCACCCGCAGCCGTCCCAGGTCGTCCTTGCAGGAATTGGGATATTTGCGGATCTTTTCGATGTCCTTGATGGTGATCAGGCCGCGCAGGGTGTTGTCGGCGTCCACCACCAGGAGTTTCTCGATGCGGTTTTGGTGCAGGTGGTGCTTGGCCTCTTCCAGGGTGGTGCCCACGGGCACGGTGACCAGGTTCTCCTTGGTCATCACGTCCTTGACCTTGGTCACCGAGTCCTTGACGAACCGCACGTCGCGGTTGGTGACGATGCCCACCAGCCGGTCCCCGTCCACCACGGGCAGCCCGGAGATGCTGTATTCGGACATGACCAAAAGGGCCTGCTCCACGGTCATTTCCGGGGGCACGGTGATGGGGGAGATGATCATGCCGGATTCGGACTTCTTGACCTTCTCCACTTCGAGCCGCTGGCGCTCCACGGACATGTTCTTGTGGACCACCCCTACCCCGCCGCAACGGGCCAGGGAGATGGCCATGCGCGACTCGGTGACCGTGTCCATGGCTGCGCTCAAAAGCGGGATATTCAACTTGATGTCCGGGGTGAGCCAGGAACTGACGTCCACCTGGTCCGGCGTCACCTCGGAATAGTCGGGCAAAAGCAGTACATCATCGAAGGTCAATCCCCGGCCGTAAACCTTTTCCATAACTCCGTCCTTTCGCTCCAGAAGATGTTCCGGCCGTTTCGTCGCTCAATCCAGGCCGAGATAGGCCAGACGCACCTTGGGGTCGGCCAGAAGATCCGCCGAAGGCCCTTCCAGGATGACCGTTCCCGTCTCCAGGACGTAGCCCCGGTGGGAGATCTGCAGGGCCATCTGGGCGTTTTGCTCCACGAGCATGACCGTGACGCCCTCGGCGTTGATCTGTTGAATGATCTCGAAAATGTTCTCCACGACCATGGGCGCCAGCCCCAGGGAGGGTTCGTCGAGAAGCAGCAAGGCGGGTTGTGCCATGAGCGCGCGGCCGATGGCAAGCATCTGCTGCTCCCCCCCGGACAGGGTGCCGCCCATCTGGGAGCGGCGCTCCCGAAGGACCGGAAAAAGCTCGTAAGCCCTCTCCTCGCCTGCCTTTATACCGGCCTTGTCCTTGCGCAGGTAGGCCCCCATGAGCAGATTCTCGCGCACGGTCAGGCGGGGAAAAATCATGCGCCCCTCAGGAACCTGGGTGATGCCCCGGGCCACGATTTTTTCCGTGGTGAAGCGGGTGACGTCCTCGCCCAAAAAGGACACGGTCCCCTGCCGTGGCGGGGTGACGCCGCTTATGCTCATAAGCGTGGTGGTCTTGCCCGCGCCGTTGGCCCCGATCAGGCACACGATCTCGCCTTTCTCCACGCGCAGGCTGACGCCTTTTAAGGCGTGGATGTTGCCGTAGTAGGTGTGGATGTCGCGAAGCTCAAGCATGGGCGGCGCCCTTTCCGAGATAGGCCTCGATGACCTCGGGGTTCTCCCGGATGGCGGCGGGCGTCCCCTCGGCGATCTTGACCCCGTGGTCCAGGACCACCAGATGTTCGCAGATGCGCATGACCAGCTTCATGTCGTGCTCGATAAGGACCACGGTCACGTCCTTTTTCAGGATGGCGTAAATGAGGTCCACCAGGGATTCGGTTTCCTTGGGGTTCATGCCTGCGGCCGGTTCGTCGAGCAAAAGGAGCTTGGGGTCCGTGGCCAGGGCCCGGGCGATCTCCAGGCGGCGCTGGTCGCCGTAGGACAGGCTTGAGGCGGATTGCAGGGCGAACGACCCAAGCCCCACAAAGTCGAGCCAGTCCATGGCGTCGTCGATGATCCGCTTCTCCTCGGCGCGCTGGGACCGGGTGCGCAGGACCGCGCCGAAAAAATTGGAGGAGGTGCGGCAGTGGCGGCCGATGCGCACGTTGTCCAAAACCGTCAGCGACAAAAAGAGCCGGATGTTCTGAAAGGTCCGGGCCACGCCCAGGGCGGTCATCTTTTCGGGCTTGAGCCCCTGCACGGGATTGTCTGCGCCGTCGGGCCGAAACACGATGGCCCCTTCCGTGGGTTTGTACAGCCCGGCCACGCAATTGAACATGGTGGTCTTTCCGGCCCCGTTTGGGCCGATAAGCCCCAGGATCCGGCCCCGGGCCACGTCGAAACTGACGTCGCTTAGGGCCATGAGCCCCCCGAACTTCTTGCTGACGCCGTCCACCCGCAAAATCGCTTCCATAATGCGTTATCCGGTCTTGCGCGCCGCAAGCGTGCGGCGCAGGTCCATGATAAGGGGGCTGGTCAGGGTGCTCTCGGCCACGGCGGTAAAAATGCCGCCCGGCCGGAAACGCATGATAAGGACCATGATCAGCCCGTACACCAGAAAACGGGTCTCGGCCGGAAGGCCAAGGCCCGGCAGGGCCACCCGCAGCACCTCGCCCAGGGAAATCAGCACCACCGCGCCGATAAGCGCCCCGCGTATGTTGCCCAGGCCGCCCAGGACCACCATGCACAGAACCAGGAAGGATTCCCAGAACTTGAACATGTCCGGGGACAAAAAAAGCGTCCAACGGGCGTAAAAGCATCCGGCCAGGGCGCCGATGCCCGTGGACACGGCAAAGGCGATGACCTTGTAGGCGAAAAGGTTCACGCCGGTTGAGGCGGCGGCCATGGGGTCTTCGCGGATGGCCAGCCAGGCCCGTCCCAGGCGCGAATCCTCCACCCGGCGAAGGACCACGTAGACCGCGAACACCATGATCATGCCCAGGTAATAATACGGTCTTTCCCCGGAAAAGTCGTAGCGCCAACTCCACTCCGGATTGAGCAGCTTCGACAGCCACGAGATGTCGAGCGACACCGGGGCGATGCCCGGCAGGCCCAGGGGGCCGCGCGTGAGCCAGATCTCGTTGGTCAGGAAAAGGACCACCAACTCCGAGAAGCCAAACGTCACGATGGCGAAATAGTCCCCCACCAGCCGCAGGGTGGGCGCGCCCAAAATGATGCCCCACAGGGCCCCGTTGAGCACCGCCAGGGGCACGATGACCCAGAAGGACAAATCGTAGTTGAGGGTCAAAAGCCCGGCCGTGTAGGCCCCGATGCCGTAGAACCCCACATAACCCAGGTCCAGGAGGCCGCAGAAACCGGGCAGGATGTTAAGGCCCATGGCCAGGACCATGTAGACCATGACCAGGACCACGACGTGCAGCACGTAGACGTCGCTGACCGGGGTCAGGGGATAGGCCAGGGCCGCCGCCAGAAGCAGATATTTCAATGGTCCAAGGAGTGCCGTGACGCCGCGCATAGGTGGAAACCGGGGTGAAAGGGTGTCGGGATGGTCCGGCCGGGCCGGATCAGGCCTTTTCCGTGACGGCCCGGCCCAAAAGGCCGGAGGGTCGCAAAATGATGACCAGGATCATGATGGCGTAGGCCACGCCGTCGCGGTAGGGGGAGGACACGTATCCGGCCCCCAGGGTCTCGGCGATGCCCAGGACCACCCCGCCGAACATGGCCCCGGGCACGGAGCCGATGCCGCCCAGAACCGCCGCCGCGAAGGCCTTGACCCCGGCGTTGTAGCCCATGGTCGGGTACATGGTGTTGTAGAACATGGAGACCATG
>Ga0209467_1000386_pt1 | contig 64547 bp, 51 predicted proteins | sample Higcelwee11metaG_FD_187175 | JGI IMG/M metagenome (GOLD analysis project Ga0209467, IMG submission 187175) | Freshwater pond sediment microbial communities from the University of Edinburgh, under environmental carbon perturbations - High... | ecosystem: Environmental > Aquatic > Freshwater >...
CCGGGCCGCCGCGCCGGGTAGAATACGGCCCGCCCGGCCCGCCCGGCCCGCCCGGTCCGCAGATGCGGGCGTCGATTCCGACGGGCCAGCGGCGGATTGCTGGAAACGATGTGGGGAGGCCGACATGGGACATCTTGCGCGGGTCATGCTGTGTGTGTTGGCGTGTGCGGCGACGGCCTGGGCCGAACCGGACAAAACCGAGACCAGCCGCATCTACGACGCCAAGGGCCGCTACCAGGGCCGGACCGTGGAGCGCGACGGCGACGCCCGCATGTATGACGCCAAGGGCCGCTATCAGGGGCGAATCGTCGAGAAGCCTAGCGGAGACGCCGTCATCTACGACGCCACAGGCCGCTTCCAGGCCGCAATCACGCGCTAAACCGCCGCACCTGCCGAAACCGCCGCTGCCTGCCAGGGAGCAGGCCGCGACCCTCCCGAAAACAAGGAGTACCATATGCCCGACCGCAACACCCTGAAACGCGCCCTGGAGCACTGCCTGGGCGCTCCCCTGCCCGGCGACCCCGCCCGCCACGTCAACGACGCCCTGGAGCTGGCCGGTCTGCTCGAAGCCCGGGGCTTCAGCTTCCGGCTGCGCGACGCCCGGCCCAAAGACCCCATCGCCAGCCTCTGGAAGGCGGTCTTCTCCCGGGACGGCCGCGCCTTTGAAGACGAGCAGGCGGACGCCGCCCTGGCCGTGTGCCGGGCCGCCCTGGCCGCACTTCAGGCGACAGACAGCCCGCCGCAATAGGCCCCCCCAAGGCCACGCCCCGCCGCGTCCATCTCCCGCAGCAGGCCGAACGCCCAGTATCACGCAAATTATATTTCACGACATTCCGGCTGGCGTCATCTGCACTCCCGTGCCGACAGGCGTCTTACCGGCCGTCTTGCCAAGGCCTGACATCGGCGTATAGACAGTGTCGTGTCCGGACGACAGGCGTTATGCGGCGCGTCGCGACATCAATCCTTGCTGCCCGCCGTTTTTACAGTGCGACTCGGGAAAGGGGAGGGGTTTTACGTGGAACATCGGTCTTCGATACTAGAGACGCTGCGGGACAAGGCCCACCTGGCATGGCGTGAGGCAGGGCTGCTCCAGGAACCCATCGCGGTCCGGGCCAGGACATTGACCACCGAGGAGGCCATCGGCCACCCCGAGGGCGACGACTTCCCCCTGCAAAAGGGCAAGGAACGGCTCATGGAGGCCGAGTTTCTCGGCCGCCGGGGTCAGGCCTTCACGGACCGTTTCGGCGACTTTTCCGGATCGTTGGCCGATGTGGCGGCCATGGAGCTCACCAACAACTTCCGCCGGGCGGTGCTCATCGCCGCCGTGAACGCCACCGCCCGCCATCTGGGCCTGTGCGACCGGACCATCCACTGTCGCGACAAGGAACCGGGCCAGTGCGCCGGGCTTTTTTCCGACCACATCCGCGAGCGTTTCGGTTCGCCGCGCATCGCCCAGGTGGGCTACCAGCCCAAGATCATCGAGGCCCTGGCCAAAAACTTCGAACTGCGGGTGCTGGACCTGGACCCGGACAACATCGGGACGACCCGGCACGGCGCGCCCGTCGAGGGGCCTTCGAAGCAGCTTGAGATCCTGGACTGGGCCGATCTGTGGGCGGTCACGGGCTCCACGCTCTCAAACGACACCCTGGGGGATTTTCTTAACGGCAAACCGGTCATCTTCTACGGCACCACCGTGGCCGGGGCCGCCGCGCTTTTGGGCCTTGAGCGGTTTTGCGCCATGGCCACGTGACGCCTCGGCACGCCCGCCGGGACTACGGGGCCGCGATCCCCGGCAGCCCTTCCCGGATGCGCCGGGAAAAGTCGTCCCCGGCGCCGAGCGCCGCCGCCTTGTCGTTTATGCGGCTGGCGGCCCGCAGGGCCTCAAAGGACAGGCTGTCTTCGAGGGCGCCCAGTTCGTAGGCGTAAAGCGGCGTATATCCCGAGAGCAGGATCTTCCAGTTGTAGCGCACCGTGTCGCCAAAGGCCCGGAAATGCCGGATCACGTCGGTGGTGCAATTGGTCGTCAGGGTGTTGTAAAATTCCGGCGTCCTGCACAGCCTGTTCATCTCCCGGGCGTATTCCAGAAACAGTTTTCTGGCGTTCTCCGGCGGCACGCGGGTGCGGTACACGTACACGTCCTCGGGCGGGTTGCGATAGGCGGTGCGCAGCCGGATCAGGTCGCGTTCGTCGCCCGCCACATACGCCAGCTCATACTGCTTGAAAAAACCCTTGAGCGAGGAATACTCCTCGCCAAGCTCCTTGCGCGTCTCGATGGACAGGCACAGATAGTCCTTCCCGCCGAAGCCGAAGCTGAGCATCACGTGGGCGATGGCGTCCCCCATCCAATAGACCGCGATCAGGTCCACGCTGTCCAGGGCGCCTAAATCAAAGGTCTTGTCGTAGAAGGCGGGATCGTAGTCGGTCTCGGTGCGGTAGGTGAAGTTGCGGATGTTATGCACCGTGACCATGTTTCCGTTTTGCTCCACGGACGGCGAAACCGCCACGTCCCGCTGCCAGGGGCGGTCGTTGGACGCGGGTATGGCGGCCCACCACACGGCGAAGAGTCCGAAACAGCACAGATAGGCCGCCAGCGCGACCGCCTTGCGCCTGCTGCAGGCAAAGGCCGCAAGCGTGGCGACAAAAATCGCCGCCGCCAAAACACGCCGCGTCGTCTCTCCCGATATGTCCGACCAGTACACGGCCAGACTGGCCCAGACGGTCATGAGCGTGACGGTCAGGAAGGCCAGGCCGACCAGGGCCGTATGCATGAAGCGACGACGACGCATGGGTCCCCCGCAGCGGCAGGCGTCTGGTTCGTTTCCGGCCGACTGGCGCCTGCGCCCTGTCATGCCGGATCATCCCGAAGGGGGAGCGGCCCGCAGGCCTGCCGCATGCGGCGTCGCGGTCAGGGCTGCCCGGCCACTTTCGCAGACGCGTCGTCTCCCAGGTGTTGCAGCAGGATGCGACGGACCTCCCGGATGGCCAGGGGATGCTCCTGGGCGTTGTGGCCCGAATGCACCACCAGTTCCGACTCGGCCCCGTCCAGGTGGGAGCTTTCGTAAGCCACCACGCCGTCCGTGCCGCCGGGCTTGGCCTCGCGCTCGTTGCCGATGATGGAATGATAGGGAACCTGGATTTTGGCGTTGACGAGATACGCCAGGGCCGGATTTTTCGGCGACAGGGAATCGATGCCCGTGGGCATGGAATCCAGCTGCACAAGGGCCTTCGAGGCATGCGCCGTAGGTTTCTGCGCCAATTGGGCCAAAACCCCGGTCGTGGACTTAAGCAGCGTGGCGGGCAGGGTCACCAGGGCCCGGCCTATGCGGCCGATGGTCCCCATGGCCATTCCGGCCCCCCGGTGCGGCGTGGCGATGAACACCACCCGCGACACGGCGGGTTGCGGCTCGAAGAAAAATATCCTGGCCAGAAAGTCCCGTTCATCCGGCGTGATGTCGATCTCCTCGAAGCCGACGCCCGAGAACATGTCCCACAGGCCCGTACCGCTGGACTGCGCCATGGTTTTGCTCAAAAGGCCGCCCATGCTGTGGGACACGATGACCATCTTGTTGAACTGGGCGTCCTTGCCCTCCGGGTCGAAGGTCTTCCGCACCCGCCTGATGGAGTCGCGCAGGGTCGCGGCCGAATACATGACGGGATTTCCCGTGGGATACTTGAAAAACCAGAACTGGTAGCGGCGGCGCAGGACCGGGTCGCCCATAAGCCCGTTGAGCATGCTCACCCAGGTCTGGGGCGAGGACATGAGCCCGTGCACGAAGATGACCGGGATCTTGTCCGGCTGATAGGGCTGCAGCATGTACAGGCCCTGTTGCGCGGCCATGGCCCCGGGGTCCATGAGCCCGGCGATGCCCTGGGGCGAGGGGGCGTTGGCGATCATGTACGCCAGGGGCGTGGTGAGATCGGTCTCCAGGGGCACGGACACGTCGCCCAGGCGCAGGCTGTCGGTCCGCATGGGGTCGTACAGCTCCAAATCGGCCAGAAACGTGTTGCCGCTGTCGGGCTCCGGCTTGATGCGCAAGAACACGGTGGCCGCATAGGTCTGCTCGATGGTCGGCAAAAACCTGTCCTCGGGACGGCCGTCTTCCTGCTGCGGCGGCTGCTTCCGGATGAGGGCCAGGGGAACGCCGAGACCGGGATTGACGTTTTTGGTGTCCAGCCCGCTCACCTCGTATTCGTAGGCCAGCTTAAACCCGGCGAACTCCTCCGGCTTCCAGGACAGCTCCGACTGGCGCCGGTCGAGCACGATGGACCCGCACAGGACCGACAGTTTGCGCCCCTGTTCGTAGCGCAGCCCGGCATCCCGGGCGTGCACCAGATATCTGGCCAGGGAGTGGTTGTAGAACTGGGCGGCCATGCGCGAATAGGGATGGTACAGGTTGGCGTTGGGATCGCCCTTCAGGTTGAGGAGATAAAGGTAGGCGTAGAGGGCGCTGGACAGATGCCTGACGGCGGCATCCTCGGGAACGCCCTTGCTGCGTACCGCCTCGAGATGACACAGCTCCATGAGCGCAAACAGGGTGTCTCCGTAGGGATCGTCGCGGTACTGGGCGTCGAGCATGGTGATAAGGCCCACGGGATCGCTCTTCCAGAAGGCATCCAGATCGCGCTGCTTCAGAAACGCCAGCGTGCGCTCCGACGGCCGGTCGGAGGTGAGCGCGTTGCGGTCGAAGGACTCCACCCGCCGGCTCAGATCCACCGGCCTGACCGTGATCGTGGAGCAGCCGACGGCAAGGACGGCGATGCAACACAGAAGCAGGCGCGAGACCACCCTGCATCCCGGAGGCACGGCCCGGTCGCGAGACCAAACATTACCGCAAAATAAGTGCATATTCCCCTTCCCCATGCGTTTGCAAATGCTGTCTCGCCCCGGCAAGGCCCACGTCGGCCGCGCCAGGGATGTTCCTAAAACGTCCCCGCCCGGAAATCCAGCCGGAAAAAGGAACTACGTCATTACGCCGGGAAAAGTGATGCTGTGCGGTGCTGGTCAGATATGCATGCGGAACGTCTTGCGCACGCAGACGCGAAGCGCGCTGAAGTTTTTTTGGGGGGAGTCGGGGGGAACCTTTTTCCCAAAAAAGGTTCCCCCGCCTACTCCTCTTCAGCTAAAATCTCCCGGCCCTCGCCCGGATAGATGCGCCGCTCCGAGAGCGGCGTTGGCCGCGTCACCGGCGGCCACTTCCCGGGCACGGGATCGGCCCCTTCCATGGTCACGGCCGAGGGCCGCTTGTCCGCCATGGCCGGGTGGGCGCGAACGTCCACGCCCGGCACGGGACAGCTGAACTCGATGGCGATGCCGTTTGGGTCGAAGGCGTACAGGGAAAAGATGAAGCCGTGGTCGATGACCTCGGATATCCAGATGTCCGCCGCCTCGAACTTGTCCTTGATCTCAAAAAGGTCGCTGCGGTCGCGCACCCCGATGGCCACGTGGTCGAAGACGTACGGCCCTTTGACCGGCACGCCGTGGTCCTTTTCCGGTATGGGCGCCACCCCGTCCCATTCGAAAAAGGCGATCATGTCCGTGGCGCTTATCTCGAAAAAATAATGGCGGTATCCGGGACGCCCAAGCCCCGCCACCAGCCGCATCCCGAGCAGGTCGCGCCAGAAGCGGATGGTCGCGTCCATATCCCCGGTGGCCATGGCCAGGTGGTTTATGCCGGTATAGTGCATGCGGACCTCCAGGCCGTCGTCGGCCGGAAACGCTGTCCAGGCCTGTGATTACTCATGGGAAAGTCCCATGGCCGCCGGGTCCATGTCGCCCCAGAAAACCAGCTCCGCCGCGCCGCGCAAATACGGCGCTCCCTCGCCCACGCTCACCCCGAGCACCTCGCCGCCCGAGGTGACCACCTCCACCTCGCCGCCGACAAGCCCCAGCGCCCCGGCCACCACCGCCGAGGCCACGGCCCCGGTGCCGCAGGCATACGTCTCGGCCTCCACCCCGCGCTCGTAGGTGCGCAGCCGGATGCGGCCGTGGTTTACGACCGAGATGAAATTCACGTTGGTCCCGGCCGGGGCGAACTCCTCGTGGTAGCGCATGGCTCGGCCAAGCCCGGCCACGTCCACATCGGCCACATCCTCGCGCACGACCACGGCGTGGGGCACCCCGGTATCCACAAAGTGAAACGGCACGGTCATGCCTTCCACCTCGACCTCCATGCCCAAAAGAAGCCCCTTGGGCATGGTCAGCCGCACCCGCACCTGGTTTGTGCCCGCAAAAACCTCGGCCGCGATGTTCCCGACGTCGGCGCCCAGGATATGCTCCGCCGGGGCCAGACCGATGAGAAAGGCCAGCCGGGCGGCGCACCGCGCCCCGTTGCCGCACATCTCGGCCCGGGAGCCGTCGGCGTTGTAAAAATGCCACATGTAGTCGGCCTCGGCCCCGGCCGGGGCCTTATCCAAAAAAATAAGTCCGTCCGCGCCCAGGCCGAAGGACTTGCGGCACACCACCCTGGCCCACCGGCTCATGTCGGCCATGGGCAGGCGGACCTGCCGGTTGTCGACGAGCACGAAATCGTTGCCGCAGCCCTGCATCTTGAAAAACGGGACCGTTTTCGCGATCCCGGAAATGCCAAAGCCCATGGTTTTTTCCTCTTTTGCAAAATGGATGGTCCTGTATAGCAGATACGCCATGCCCCGTCGAGACGCCCCGCCCAGCCCCATAATCCCCTCGTCCCGACCCGCCCGCAAAGGCCCGCGCCCCGGGCCTTGCTGAAAAAAACCCGCCTCGGAAACCGTTGACGGGTATGGTCGAATATCATACGTATCTGGCTCATTTTCAAGTCCTAGCAGACTTCGCGCACCTCAAATACCGGGAACTTCACGCATGGAACTTTTACGCACCCTGCCGGGCGACGATGTTCGGCAAATCATGTGGCGCTTTGCCGACCGTTTCGACATGCAGATGGCTGTCCAGTCCGCCCGCTCCGTGGCCAGGGGCCTGGTGGCGAGGCTTGTGGCCGAGGGCGCGCGCCACACCCACGAATGGACCCCGCAAAAGGCCCAGCTTCTCAAAGCCTTTGACGAATCCGGCATCACCGCCGTGTTCCTCGACCCGCACCAGGGCGGCTTCCTCGAGGGACCAAAAAACATGGGTCTGGCCCTGGTGGCCTTCGAACTTTCCTGGGTCGACGCCGGTTCCGCCACCTGTTCCCTGGCCGGGAACCTGGCCCTGTCGCCCATCCACGAGCGCGGCACCCCCGAACAGCGCGACCACTACATGAGCCTGTGCGCCCCCGCCGCCTCCGGCGAGGACCGCCAGACCTGGCGCGGGGCCTTCGCCCTCACCGAGCCGCTGCCCTACGTGGGCGTGGACACGGGCGTCTTGTGCGGCCGGGTGCGCGTGGCCTCCTGGGAAGAAGGCCAGGAGCCCGTGCTCCAGGTGGAGAAACGCGGCCGGTTCATCACCGGCATGGACTTCGCCAATTTCGTCACCGCCGCCGTGGAGACCGGCGACCCGCGCATCAAGACCTCGTGCATGGTCATCCTGGAGGAGTCCGACCCCGGCGCCTTCGACCGCGGCGCGCCCACGCTCAAGATGGTCCATCAGTTGTCCTCCACCCGGGACCCGGTCCTGTCGCTCACCGTCCCGGCCAGCCGCATCATCGGCGGCTATACCGTCAAAGACGGGGTCATCGTCCCCAACTACACCCACGGCGAGATCATCGCCGCCGTGTTCCACCGCACCCGGGTCACCGTGGCGCTCATGACCACGGCCAAGCTGCTCTCGGCCATCGAGCCGGTCATCCGCTACCAGCGCGCCCGGTTCCGGGGCGGCGACGCCTGCACCGAGGGTTCGCCCAAATTCGAATTCGGATTGCAGCAGAAGCAGGACGCCATACACCGTCTGGCCGATGTCTGGGCCACGGGCGAGGCCAGCGCCTCCCTGGGTTTCGCCACGGCAAGGCTCTTCGACCTTCTCGACCCCACGGAAAAGGCCAAGGATCAGACCCTGGCCGACATGGGCGTGCAGGGCGTGCGCGCCCAGCTCATGGCCCTGCGCAAGGTCCAGCCCCAGGCCCTGGAGCTGGTGGACCTGCTCTTCGCCCCGGAAGGCGCCCGCGACGAGGCCCGCCTGGCCGAGCTTCAGGCCGACCCCCTGGTGCTCTACACGGTCCTTGAGGCCGAGGCCTCGGTGCTGTGTCCGGCCTGCAAGCTGTGGAACACGGGCTATGGCTCGGTCATGATGCGCGAGGCCGTGGCGCTCATGGGCGGCTACGGCATCACCGAAGACTGCCCGGGCTTTCTCTTCCACAAATGGACCGACTGCCAGCTCGAGGCCACCTACGAAGGCCCCGAGGCCGTGCAGCGCCGCCAACTCACAGCCACCATGGTCAACGAGATCTTTTTGGCGCTGGCCCGCAAATACGTGGGCGAAATGGAAACCCTGCACGCCTCGCGCCCGGATATCGGCGCAGCCAGTCTGGCCGCAGGCCTTCGCCTGTGGCTGGCCGCCCTGGATTTCTTGACCAGCGAAAAAGACGCCGACGGCAACCGCCTCTACCACGGCAAACGCCAGGGCGTGACCTTCCCCCTGGCCGACGCCCTGTGCTGGCTGCTGGCCGCGCGGCTGCAAATCCTCGACGTGGTGGAGCTGGCCGAAAAAGGCCCGGAAAACCCCATCCTGGCCGAAGGCCTGGACGGCACAGTGACCTTTTTCTCCGATCTGGCCCGCATGCAGTCCGCCAAGGCCGCCGCCGAGGCCGCCCGGGTCACCAGCCTGCTGGTCAACGGCTTCGCCGCCCCCGGCGCGGACACCACGGCCATCGACAGCCTGCGCCTGGCCGTGGACAAGTCCCTGGCCGGGACCGGCAAGGCCAAAGACCGCGCCGCCGAGGCCCTGACCAAGGTCATGATCCCCGAGGCCCTGGATTACCCGGTGTAGGACGTTTGCCCCGGGGATGGGGCTTCGCCCCCTCCCCGGACCCCACCCCCGCCCGGGGGGAATCATTCCCCCCGGACCCCCTGAATAGGGGTGCGGTCGGACGAATATGCGCGGGCGCGATTCCCCCGGGGCAAAGCCCCGGGAGAATCGCGCCCGCCCGATATCGGCGGACTCACGCCGCCCTATTAAAAGTTTTGGAAGGGGGTCCAGGGGGAAACTTTTTTCAAAAAGTTTCCCCCTGGCCGCCGGAGGCACTCTCCATGGACATCGAACGCCAGGTGATGGAAGCGGACATCGTATGCGTCGGGTTTGGCCCGGCCATGGGCGGTTTTCTGACCACGCTGTGCCGGGGGCTTGTCGATGGCGACGGCGCGCCCGTGGTCGAGAGCGCGGCCATGCCCGGCATGCCGCCCCAGGTCATCTGCTACGAGCGCGCCGATGATATCGGCTTTGGCGTATCCGGCGTGGTCACGCGGGGCCGGGGCATACGGGCCTCGTTTCCCGGGTTTGATCCGTCCGCCGTGCCCATGTGTACGAAGGTGCGGGAGGAAAAAGTCGCCTATCTGCTGGACCCGCTTGGCGTCAGCCGCCGGTCGAAGCTGCTGCGCTTGCAGGACCGGGGGATCCGGGCGGCGGCGAAGGGCCTGGGGGCGAGGATTCCGTTCGCCCATGAGGCGGTGGAGCTGCCGTACATTCCGCCATTTTTGGCCAAGCATGACGGCTTCACCTTTTCGCTTGGCCAGTTCAACCAGTGGGTGGGTTCCGAGATCATGGGTTCGGGTCTGGCCCAGATCTGGCCGTCCACGCCCGTGGCCGGACCGCTGGTGGAGAATGGCGCGGTGGTGGGCGTGCGGCTGGCGGACCAGGGCGTGGACAAAAAGGGCGCCCCGGACGCCGGGTACATGCCGGGCATGGACGTGCGCGCGCCGCTGACGGTTGTGGGCGACGGGCCGGTTGGGCCGGTTGGCCGGGCCATTGACGACGCCTTCGGCATGCCTGCGGGGAATCATCGCCGGGAATGGGCCGTGGGCATGAAGATGGTGGTGGATTTGCCAGACGGCTGCGAACTGGCCGAGGGCACGGTGCTGCACACCTTCGGCTATCCGGAACCGGAAATTTTCGGCTTTTTGTATGTGCTGCCCGACCGGGTGGCCTCGCTTGGCGTCTTCGTCCCCTCCTGGTTCGACAACCCGGTGCGCACCGCCTACCGCTACATGCAGCACTGGATGCGCCATCCCTATCTGTGGCGCCATCTGGAGGGCGGCAGGCTGCGGTCCTGGGGGGCGAAAAGCCTCCAGGAATCTGGAAAGCGGGGGGAGCCGGTCCTGGCTGGCAACGGCTATGCCCGCATCGGCGAGGGCTCGGGTTCGACCAACGTGCTCACCGGCTCCGGCGTGGACGAGGCCTGGACCACGGGCGTGCAGTTGGCCGAAGGCGTGCTTGAACTGCTCACAAGCGGGCGGCCGTTTACGAGGGAGAATCTTGAGGCCGCGTACGTGCGGCGGCGCCGGGCCTCGTGGGTCGAGGCAGAGGCCAGGGTGGCGGCCAAGGCCCGCGACGGCTTCACCGAGGGTTTTTTGCAGGGGCTTATGGGCATGGGGCTGGCCGGTTTCACCAAGGGCAGGATTTACTGGCCCGGGGTGTCGCGCCGGGTGCATGAGCGCATCCCGAGCGTGGAGCGCTATTACCAGGGCCGCATCCCGGCGGGCGAGGTCGCGGCGATTCGGGCCGAATGCGCCAAGAAGGGCCTGGCCCTGCACGACGCCCTCATGGACCGGGCGGGTTGGCCGCCCATCGAATACGACGGCCAGCTTCTGGTGTCGCACCAGGACGCCCTGCTCCTTGGCGGCAAGGTCCAGGCCAACCCGGGCTACGCCGACCATGTGGTCTTCGCCGACCCGCAGGTCTGCGCCCGGTGCGCGGAAAAGATCTGCGTCGAGGCCTGCTCCGGTCAGGCCATCACCGTGAACCCGGAGGGCGGCGCGCCGCTTTTCGACCGCGAGAAGTGCGTGCATTGCGGGGCCTGTCTGTGGAACTGCTCCAAGCCCCATCCGCGTGATCCGGAAAAGACCAATGTGGAGTTTGGGGCCGGTTCGGGCGGACTGCATTCCGTGGAAAACTAGGGCCTGCGACCGCGCGAGGCCTGCCGCTGCATTGCGCTGATACGCATGGCGCCGTTTTTTTTTGGTCTGACGCGAGCACTATCCGACGCCTCTCCCCGTTTTCCCCGGTCCCTGGGCCGGGGACGTCCGGACAGGATGCGGGGAGCGGCGAGACGAACAAGGGAGACATGATATGAGCACGGGATTTCACATCGTGGTGTGCGGCGGCATCGTGCCCGATCCGCTTCAGACCCTTGAGCCGGTGAGCACCCCGGCCGGGCCGGGTCTCAAAAACGAGCTGATGCTGCCGGCCATCCTCGACCCCTGGGCCTCCCACGCCCTGTTCGAGGCCGCGCATCTGGCGAAAAACGCCCCGGGCAGCAAGGTCTGGCTGGTGAGCCTGGGACCCAAGGCCAAGCTGCAGCAGGTGATGATGTCCGTGGCCCAGAAGGCCCCTTTTGAGCTTGTGGTCTGCGACGGCCCGGCCGGCGGGTTCGTGGAGTCGGCCGAGGCGGCCGAGGCTTTGGCCGCAGCCATCGAGGGCATAGCGGGCCTGGACAAGACGAAGCTTCTGATCTTTGGCGGCTGGCAGTCGGCCTCGCGCGGGGCCGGGACCACCATGCAGCTGGTGGGCGAGCGGCTTGGCGTCACCGAGCAGTTTCAGGGCGTGGACAAGCTGACGATCGGCGCGGACGGCGCCCTTGAGATCAAGGAGCGCGTGGAGGGCGGGGCCTATCAGGTGTCCGTGTGCCAGGGCGCTCCGGCCGTTCTGGGCTGGGCCACCGGGGAGCTTCCCGAGCCGCCCAACAACCCCCAGGTGGGCATGCAGAACATGCGTCTTGTCATGCCCGCCCTGCAAAAGGCCAAACCGGCCAAGGTGGGCTTTGAGGGCGTGACCTACGCTGCGGTCGAGTTGCCCAGGCAACGCCGCGAGACCCGTATCGTCAAGGACGCCCCGGCCGAGGACATCGCCCGGGAGATCGTGGCCTGGATACGCGGCTAGATCCGGACGGCGCTGACGCCATAACACCGATTTTCGCAAGGCCGCGCGGGGTGTTTCCCGCTTTCGGCCGTCGGAGACGCAAGCCATGGAAAAAATTCTTTTTCTCGCCCATACCGAAGCGGACGGCAGCCTGTCCCGGGCCAGCCTGGAGGCGCTTTCCGCCGCCAAAACCCTGGCCGGGGGATTGTCGGCCGGGTTCGACATCGCCCTGTTCGGGCAGACCGTGACGGCCGCCGCCGACGCCCTGGCCGGATGCGGCGCGGGCGCTTTTTTCGCAGCCAGCGACGAGGCCTTCGCCCAGGCCCGCTACGCCACGGACGCCGCCGCCATCACGGCGCTTTGCCAGGCGGCCGGGGCATCCATCGTGGTCTGCGCCGACGACTCGCGCCTGTCCCGGGCCGTGCCCGGCGCAGCACACCGTCTGGGCGGCCGGGCCGACACCCACGTCACGGCCGTGGCGGCCAGGGACGGGGCGGCCTCCATCCAGCGCTGGTTCTATCGCCAACGCATGTTCGCGGACGTGACCCGCAGCCAGCGTCCCTGGTTCGTGACGGTGTCCGGCGGCGTGTTCGCGGCCTGCGACGCCGCGCCGGGACAGGCGACGCTGACCGCCGTGAGCGTGCCGGACGCGGCTGCCCGCACCACGGTGAAAGAGATTCTCGCGCCAGCGGCCGACGAGCAGACGATTCGTCCCGACGCGGCGCTGTTGTTTGTGGCCGGGGCGGGCTGGACCAAAAAACAGGCCGACGGCCAGCCGCACGTGCCCGAGGCGGCGGAGCTTATCTTTGGATTCGCCACCAAGGCCAAGGCCTCGCTAGGCAGCAGCAAGTCCCTGGTGGACATGAGCGGCGAAGGGCAGGCGGTGCTGCCGTTTCTGACGCATTTGCATCAGGTGGGCCAGACCGGCGCCACCCCGCGCCATCCCAAAGGACTGGCCACCTGCTGCCACGGCGAGGAGCCGCATGTGGTGGGCTGGCGGTTTATCGGCGAGCGCCGGGCCGTGAACCTGGACGCGAACTGCGGCTGGGCCCAGGGCAAGTGCGACGTGCTTTACGTGGCCGACGCCTTTGCGGTCATGCGGTTGGTCAACGAGCTGGTGGGATAAACATCGCGGCCTGTTCGGACGCGGCGACGCGACCAGTCACGCCCCGGAGGGTCCGCCTTCCGGGGCGTTTTTTTGTCCGCCAAGCACCCGGTCCAGACTATCGAGCAGGCTGGACAGCTCGATGGGCTTGGCCAGGTAGTCGTTCATGCCCGCCGCCAGGAACCGTTCCCGATCGCCATTCATGGCGTGCGCGGTCACGGCGATGATGGGCATCCGGGCCAAGGCCGCGAAACGCGGGTCGTTGCGGACGGCATGGGCCACCTCCAGGCCATTTTTCCCTGGCATTTGAATGTCCAGAAGCATGGCGTCCAGACCGCCGTGGCCAAGGACCGCCAGGGCCTGTTCACCGGAAGCCGCCCCCTGGGCCTGATATCCGGCCTGCGTAAGGCTTTGCAGCATGACAATCCGGGAGACCTCGTCGTCCTCGACCACCAGGATGCGCCGCGCCAAAGCGGTCGTCTGCGGACATGCGGTCTCTGGCGCCAAGGCGTCCCTGCCCAGCCGGAAGGGGATGTTGAAATAGACCGTGGTTCCCTCGTCCAAAACGCTCTCGATGGACAGGCCGCCGCCCAGAAGCCCCACCAGACGTTTGACGATGGGCAGCCCCAGGCCAGCGCCCTGGAAACGGCGGCTATAGGAGCCGTCCACCTGGGTGAAGGGCTCGAAAATGGTGTCCAGATGCCCGGCCGGGATGCCGATGCCCGTGTCCGACACGCAAAAAAGCGTCCGGACGAACCCGGGGCGGGGATCCGCCAGACGGCTGACCTCCAGGACCACCTCCCCCTTTGGGGTGAACTTGATGGCGTTGCCCACCAGATTAAACAGTATCTGCCGCAGCCGTGCGGCGTCGCCCGTCAGCTCGCCCGGGATGTCCGGATCAGGGCGCACGGCCAGGACGATGCCGCGTTGCCTGGCCGTCAGGTCAAACATCGCCGCAACCTCGCCAAGCAGGGCGGGCAGGGAGAACGCCTCATCGCGGATGTCGAGCTTGCCCGCCTCGATGCGCGACAGGTCGAGGATATCCGACAAGAGCCCGGTCAGGCGCCTGCCGGAGTTGGCGGCGTGGGTCACGTACTCCTTTTGCTCCCGGCCAAGGGGCGAGGCGTCGAGAAGCTGGAGCATGCCCAGGATGCCGTTTAGGGGCGTCCGGATCTCATGGCTCATATTGGCCAGAAATTCGCTCTTGGCCGTGCTGGCCGCCTCAGCCGCCTCCTTGGCCCCGCGCAGGTCCGCCTCGGCCTCCAGGCGCATGGCCGACTCCTCCTCAAGGGCCTGGGCCATGCCGTCCATGGCCCCGGCCAGACGCCCCAGCTCCCCCTTGCTATGGGCGATGCCGGTCCGGCTGGAGAATTCGCCCCGCCCGAAACGCTCGGCCGCCGCCACCAAGCTGCCCACGGTGCGCCCGATGGACACCGTGCCCAGCAGCCAGGCCCCGGCCAGGGCGACGACGGCCAGGGCGCCAAGCAACAGCAGCCCGCGCGAGGGGGCGAGGGACGCGCCATCGAGCACCGCCGCCACCGGCAGTCCGGAAAAAATGGTCATGTATGGTTCACGGCCCGCGCCCAGACGCAGATTGACGTAGGCATAGATCCGCGCCACCCCGTCCGAGCCGGTCTGCTCGATGGTTCCGCTGTCGCCGCCTCCCCGGGCCGCCTCCCATATTTCCTTTTTGATGGGGCTGCCGGGAGGATTGGTCTGGGGCAAGGGCGGATAATGGTACAGCCTGACGCCGGCATGATCGGCGATGCCGAGCATGGTTCCGGCGGGATACCGCGAACTGCTCAACGTCTCGGAAAGAGAACGCAGGCGCACGGCGGCGATGAGCACGCCCAGGACCCGGCCATCGTCGTCCAGTACGGGATAGGCATACGGAAAGGCTGGTTCATGCACCGTGCGGCTGACGATGTATTCCCCGGCGGACAAGGTGCGGTCTCGCACCGCATCCAAAAAATGCTTGCGGTCCCCAAGCTCGACGACCGCGTCCACGGGCGCCCCCGAGGCGAACATGCGGCCGTTCGGGTCCGTGGCCAGGATATTGGCGTAATAGGAATTCTCTTTAAGCAGTCGGGCGAAGGCGGCGGAACAGGCGGCGGGGTCCCGATCCCGGACCTCGGGGAGTTGGGCCAGGGTCATGAGCATGTGCCAGGCGCCGATGGCCATATGCTCCTGAATTTCCGCCGCCCCGGCCGCAAGCTGCATCGCCTCCTCCCGGGCGTGCGCCATGGCGAGGTCCCGTTCCTTGGCCCAGAACAGGCCCAAAAGGCCCATGGCCGGGAGTACGGAAAGCAGCACCAAAAAAATCAGCCTGCCCCGAATGGAGGAAGGGAGAAGACGCATGCCGTCCCTTTCGCGAGCGCCGCAGGAAGACAGGCGGTCGTGGCGGCCAGTAAGCCGATTGACGGTTCGCGGGCGCAACCGAACGCAGCCTCAAAAGCGTCGAGGAGATGAGCTTACGCTATGCGTATCATGTACGTCGAACATACCCTGCAGGCAAGCCTTTGATCTATACGCGCCTGCCGGGCATGGACTCAGGAGGCGAACAGGGCGGCGGGGTCGTCGGGCAGGTCCTCGAGACGGAAACAACTCGCCCTGGGGCTTGAAAGCTCCTCCACCCGCCAGGCCTCCCCGGCCGGAATGGCGGCCATGTCCACCCCGAGGTGATGTAAGCGGGACAAGGTGCTTTTGGGCTGGGCCTCGGCGGTCAGGGCGGCCAGAAGAGGGCGCAGGACGGTCAGCGTCAACAAACCGGCCGCGTTCCACGTGCCGAGCCTGCGCCGCACGGGCAGGACCCTGACCTCGCGGATCTGCCCCACCTTGGTCAGCCCCAGCTCCTTGCGCAGCACCCGAAACACCAGGTCGCTGGCGACGTCCTCGAAACGCTTGTCCACGGCGACGTACGGCTCCTCGCGGCCGACAATCCCGGTCTTGGTCCAGTATCCGTACATGCGCCAGAAGCGTCCGCCGTCCTCGGAAAGCGGCAGGACGAGCATACGGTCGGACTCGGCCACGATGATCTCGGCCCGGCCGTCCTTTGTCATGACAAAGGGATCGATGAAGGGGAAACGGGCCAGATCGGGCGGCATGGGCTGGCCGTCCGGCCATGAGATGCGCCGAAAACGCAAGGTTCCCTGGCCGACGCGGTCAAAAAGGTCCTGGGCCGGGATGTCCGCTCCTGACCATTGCCATGACGCCACCGTGTCCGGGCTGTCCACCCGGACCAGTCGGCTGACGGCCTCTTCCTGCATGGCGACCCCCCTCCCGAAGCGTCTTGGCGGGCCGACGTGCGATTGGTTCGGGCCTGCCCGGCACAGGCGGTCTTCTAGCAAATGCCGCCCGGGGTGTCATCGCCGCAGGCCGCGCCTGTCCCGCGCACGGCGGCCTATCCCGAAAATCCCGGCAGGACGCCGCCCACCCGGGCCCGGTACCGACGGTAGGCCTCCCCGTGCCGGGCCTCAAGCCACGCCTCCTCATGCCGGATGGACAGCCGGTACATAAGCACGGTGAAAAGGGGTGCGGTCAGAACCAGCACGCCGCCGATCAAAAGCGACAGCCCAGGGATGATGCACACCACCCAGGCGGCGTACATGGGGTGGCGCACGACGGCGTAGATGCCGCCGGTCTCCAGGCGGCCCGCGTCGTGGGAGGCGTACAGGCGCATGATGGCCGCCGCATACACGGCCAGCCCCAGAAGCAAAAGGGCCGTGCCCATGGGCTGGACAGGCAGGTATTTGACATAGGGCCGGGCCACGGCGGCGAAAAGCAGTTCATCGTACAAAAAGGCCAGCTTGGCGTAACACAGCGAGGCCCGGTACAGGGCCGTCCCCGATCCCCAACGATTCATGGCGTTCCTCCGGGTCGTCATTACGTGAAAAATAGCACGAACCCTGTGGAAAAGTCAACCGCCCGACCGGGAGGGCGTCCCGCGCGGCGGCCAAGCCGCCCAGACGCACGGTGTTGTCGTTGATAGTTGCGGACGATTGCGGAAAAAGGCTATCCGAGACCATCCTGCCTGCCTCTTCTCCATCTCGCAATACCGCAACAGGGAAAGGAGACGGCCCCAGACAGGCGGTCGGAGGAACAAGGGGGGGCCGTCTGGCCGCAGCAGGGTTCTGGAACGCCGCCGCAAAAGGCGTCAGGGAGACCCACGCCAGGCAGCAGGGTTCGACGGTTCCGGAGCCCCGTCGCCTGAAGGGTCAGGGCTGGCCGGACATGCGGCGCTGCAGGAGCAGGAAGTCGGCCAGGGTCAGGAGGACCATGGCCTTAAGGACCGGCACGATGCGCGGGATGGCGCTACGGTCGTGGCGGCCGCCCACGGTGATGGCGGCCGGTGCGCCGCCCGTGTCGATGGTGGATTGGGAGATGGCGATGGACGGGATGGGTTTGACCGCCGCCCGGACCACGATGGGCCAGCCGCAGGAGATGCCGCCCAGGATGCCCCCGGCGTTGTTCGTGGCCAGGGCCGCGCCCGGCGGGACCAGGGGGTCGTTATTGTGCGAGCCCGTCAGCCGCGCGGCGGCGAATCCGGCCCCGATCTCCACCCCCTTGACCGCGCCCACGCCCATAAGCGCACCGGCCAGCCGGGCGTCGAGCTTGTCGAAGACCGGCTCCCCGAGTCCCGCCGGAACCCCCGTGGCCACGACCTCCACCACGCCCCCCAGGCTGTCGCCTGCGGCCATGACCTCGCGCACCCTGGCCTCCCAGGCCGGGACGACCGCATCGGCGGCCGCGAAAAAGGGGCGAGCCACCGCGCCGTCATGATCCACGTCGGCAACCGCAATGCCGCCCAGCTCCACGCACGAGGCCGCGACCCGGATGCCCGAGGCGGCCAAAAGCTCCTGGGCCACGGCCCCCCCGGCCACCCGGCTGACGGTCTCCCGGGCCGAGGACCGGCCGCCGCCCAGGTGGTCGCGAATCCCATACTTGGCCTGATAGGTCATGTCCCCATGGCCGGGGCGGAACACGTCCTTCAGGACGTCGTAGTCCTTCGACCGCTGGCAGGTGTTCTCGATCAAAAAGCCGATGGGGGTTCCGGTGGTGCGGCCCTCGAAGACCCCGGACAGAAGCCGCACCAGATCGGGCTCCTTGCGCGTGGTGGAGGTCGGCGAGCCGCCGGGCTTTCTGCGGTCAAGCTCGACCTGGATCATGGCCTCGGTCAAGGGGATGCCTGCCGGGCAGCCATCGACGACCCCGCCCAAGGCCGGGCCGTGGGATTCGCCGAACGTGGTCAGCCGGAAAATGCGTCCGAAGGTGTTGCCGCTCATGAGGGTGTCCCGGGGCTAGAACCCCTGTTCAAGGGGCGGATTGACCAGACAGGGGCCGAACCCGGTCATATCCGCCAGGGGGACGTCGGCCGGGGAAAGATGCACGTGGCGGCCCTCGATGCGCAGCCGTCCGGCGCAGAGCCAATGCACGGCCTGGGGGAAGATGCGGTGCTCCAGGGACAGGATGCGCCCCCCGAGCGCCTTTCCCTCTTCGCCCGCGTGGGCCGGGACCGCCGCCTGGATGACGATGGGGCCGTGGTCCATTTTCTCGTCCACGAAATGCACGGTGCAGCCGGAAATCTTCACCCCGTGCCGGGCCGCGTCGGGCTGCCCGTGCACCCCGGGAAAGCTGGGCAAAAGCGCCGGATGGATGTTCAGGATGCGCCCCTCGAAGGCCGACACGAATCCATGCCCCAGCATGCGCATAAACCCGGCCAGCACCACAGCCTCGGCCCCGCAGGCCTGGATGGCCGCCAAAAGGGCCGCGTCGAAGGCCTCGCGGCAGGGATAGGCCCCGTGCTCCACCACCGCCGTGGGGATGCCGCACTTGGCGGCCCGGGCCAGCCCGTAGGCGTCGGCCCGGTTGGAGAGCACCAGCCGGATGTCCGCCGCCAGGACGCCTGCGGCGGCCCGGTCCAGCATGGCCTGGAGGTTCGATCCGGACCCGGAGATAAGCACGGCGACGGGGGTTTTCTTCATGGCCGGGGGTCCTTTTTTTCCATGGCGTGGGCGGCCACGGCCTGGGCCAGGGCCGGTACCGTGTACTCCTTGGCCGTGACGGCGGCGGCGAACCCGTAGCTCTCCAGGGTCTTGGCCGTGATGGGTCCGATGACCGCGCAGGCCACGGCCGGGGTGAACTCCCGAAAGACCTCGGCCGGGATTTTGGCGAAAAAGTTGTCCACCGTGGAGGACGAGGTGAACGTCACATACTGGATTTCGCCTGCGCGCATGGCGTCGAGGATTTCGCCGGGGTCCTGGTCCACGGCCCGGGTGGCGTAGACCGGCAGCACCGTGACCGCAGCCCCGGCGGCGGCCAGCTTTTCGGGCAGCACCTCGCGGGCCTTCTCGGCCCTGGGGATGAGCACGGATTTCCCGGCCACGCCCCGGGCCAAAAGCCCCTCCACCACGGATTCGGCCACGAACCGTTCGGGCACAAAGTCCGCCCGGATGCCGCGCGCCGCCAGGGCGGCGGCCGTGGCCGGGCCGATGGCCCCGACCTTGGCCTGCCCGAAGGCCCGGGCGTCCAGGCCCTCGACGGCCATGGCCGCGAAAAAGGCCTCCACGCCGTTGGCCGAGGTGAATATCACCCAGTCGTGGCCGGAAAGCCCCCGGGCGGCCCGGCGCACCGGGGCGTCGTCGGGAAGCGGCGCAATCTCGATGGCCGGAAACTCGAAGCAGCAGGCCCCGTCCTCTTCCAGAAGCCGCACCAGATCGCTGGCCTGCTCCCGGCTGCGGGTGACCACCACGCCCTTGCCCAGAAGCGGCCGCTTCTCGAACCACGACAGCCGGTCCCGAAGGCGCACCACCTCGCCCACCACCAAAAGCGACGGCGCGGCGAATCCGGCGGCCTTGGCCTTCTCGGCGATGGTCGCCAGGTCTGCGGCCAGGGAGCGATGGCGGCAGGTGGTGCCCCAGCGCACCAGCGCGGCCGGGGTATCGGCCGGGCGTCCGGCGGCGATCAGGTTTTTGGCGATGTCCGGGAGATTTTTGACCCCCATGAAAAAGACCAGGGTGGAGGCGGACTTGGCCAGGGCCTCCCAGTCATGGGCGCTCCCGGGCTTGGTGGGGTCCTCGTGGCCGGTAATAAAGCTCACGGAGGAGGCGTAGGCCCGATGCGTCAGCGGGATGCCCGCATAGGCGGGCGCGGCCACGGCCGAGGTCACCCCTGGCACCACCTCGAATTCAACCCCCTCGTCGAGCAGCTCCTCGGCCTCCTCGGCCCCCCGCCCGAACACGTAGGGGTCGCCGCCCTTTAAGCGCGCCACCACCTTGCCCTCTTTGGCCTTCTCCACCAGCAGCCGGTTGATCTGGTCCTGGGGCAGGGTGTGGTCGCCGCCCTTTTTGCCCACATAAAGGATGAGCGCGTCGGGTCGGCAAAAGGACAGAAAGGACTTGTTGGCCAGATAGTCGTAGACCACCACGTCGGCCTTCTCCAGGACGGCCTTGGCCTTGAGCGTGAGCAGGCCCGGATCGCCGGGACCGGCGCCGAGCAGATAGACCTTGGACATGTCGTTCCTTTTGGGCGGAGGGGATAATGATGGCCGGCGGCTCGCGCTCCGGCCGGTCTGATGTACCGGCTTCCGGCCCGGCTGACAAGAACCGGCCGCGCCCTGCGGCCTTCCGGCCGGGCATCGGCCTGCTCCTTTGACTTTTGCCCCGGTTTGAGGGAAAAAACTGTGGTTTCGCTGGTACTCGGACTGGCGAAACGGATGCGACCAGTCTTTTCAACGTGAGCCTGTAACGTCGACGGCCGAAACGCCGCACTCGCACCGGCCGCCCTGCGCCGCCCCATGCCCATGAGCATCCCCGCCACGCCACCACCCGCGCCCGTGTCCGCGCCCACAGGGGCAGGCCGTCTGCGCCGACGCCTGCGCATCGCCGCGGCCTGCGGCCTGCTTTTGGCCCTGGCGGTCTTCGCCCTGCCCTCCGCCATAACGTTCACCCTGGGCCAGGAACGCATCAAGGAATACGCAGAGATCTTTCTTTCCCAGGCCCTTGGCCGCAAGGTCACCGTGGTCGGCGAGGTCAGGCTTTCGGCCCTGCCGTGGCTGAGCCTGCGCGCCGACGATCTGATGGTGGAGGACGCCCCCGGTTTTGGCCCCGAACCCTTCCTGACCGTGGCCCGGGTCACGGTGGACATTCGCATCCTGCCGCTTTTCGCCCGGACCATCATGCCCGGGGGCGTCACCCTGGCGAACCCGGTCCTTCGGCTCAAGCGCGACGCCGCCGACCGCAGCAACTGGGACGGGCTGCCCCTGTTCGACGTCTCCGACCGCCCAAGCCCCCTGCTCACGGCGCCGGACAACGGCGGCTTGCAACGGTCCGAGGCGCCGCCGGGTTGGCAGGCGGTCCCGGCCCCAAGCGGCGTGCGCATCCAGGATGCGATGGTGCACTACGACGACCGCCGCCGAGGCTTTTCCGGGGCCTTGCGCCATCTGACCCTGGCCACCGGGCGCGGCGAGCGCTTCGATTTTCACCTGTCCTTCGACGTCACGGGCCTTGACCCGGCCGTTGAGGCCCAGATCCACGCCAAGGGCACGGCCGTGTTCGACCCGGAGCGCGTGAGCCTGTCCGTTTCCGGGGCCCTGGTCGAGGCCACCCTGTCGGTCCCTGGCGACGAACGCTTTTCCCCTCCCCAGGGCGGCGACCCCTGGCATGTGGCCCTGCGGGCCAGCGTGGACTGCGACACGGCCGCCGGGGCCATCACCGTCCACGACCTGACCGCCGCCTCGCCAGACGCGCACCTCACAGGGAGCGCGACGTTCACCGGGCTTCCGGCCGACATGCGGGCCACCGCCGCCCTGGCCCTGCACGCGGATCTGGCCGGGCCGCTCTTACAGGCGGCGGGCTTTCCGGCCCCGGACGACTCCCGGCCCCAGGCGCCCCAGGCCGGAAAGCCCGCCCCCGGGGACGGCAAACGCTCCTTCCTCGACTTTTCCAGACGTTTTCTGGCCTCGCCGGAGAAAACGCCGCAGCCCGGGGACCTGGTCTTCGAGATGAAGCTGTCGGCCGCCCCGGACAGGCTGTCCCTGGACGAAGCGACCCTGCGCCTGCGCCAAGCCGTAGTGACCGGGCGGGCCGAGTACCTGCCTGGAGAGCATCCCCGCCTGACCGCCGCGCTTGCGGCCGAGGGCCTCGACCTGGACCGCCTGCCCCTGGGCTTTGGCGGCCAGGGGTGGAGCGTGCCCACGGCCTTTCTCAAAAACGCCCTGGGCCGGATCAGCCTGGACGCCCGATCCCTCACCGTGGCCGGCGTGACCCTGCCCCGGGCCGCCGCCACCCTGGCCTCGGAAAACGGCCAATTCCGGATCTATCCCGTTTCCGCCATAACCCCGGCGGGCGCCCTGGCCGCCGACGTGCGGGGCGAGGTGCGGGGACAGGCCCTGGACATCACCGCCGAGGCCGAGATCACCGAGACGGCGGCCGCCGACAAAAAAGACGCCCGCAGCAGGCGCCCGACGACCCTGCACGTCAACGGCACCCTCGATGGCGCAGGCATCACAGGCAACCTGCTCGTGACCGCCGCAGACCCCCTGTCCCCGGCCCGGGTCCTGGGGTTGGCCGACGGGGCGCCCGATGCCGACAAGGTCCCTCCGGAACTGTCGGGCAAGGCGGTGTTTTCGCTGACCCCGGGCCGGGACCGCCCCATCGAACGCATCGAGATCAGGGATATGCTCGCCCAGATCGGCCCGGACGCCGTAAGCGGCGCCCTGACGATCCGCCCCGGGCCGCAGACCGCCATGGAGGTCGCCCTGCACCTGGACGCCCTGGAGCAGGACCGGCTGGGCGCCCTGTTCGCTGCGGTCTCCGGGAACAACGGCGAACAGGGCGCGCCCTCCGCCCGGGTCGGCCTGCCGACGCCCGACCTGTCCGGCCGGATATCTGTCGGCAAGGCGACCTTTTTTGGCGTTGAGGCCAAAAACCTGACCCTGGAGGGCTCATACCGCCAGGGCAAGGCAGAGGTGGGGTCCCTTGGCGGCGACCTGTTCGGCGGCAAGCTCTCCGGCCGCATCGAGGCCGCGACCGGGCCTGGCGCGCACCGGCTGTCGGCCAATCTGGCCCTGGCCGGGGCCGACGCGGCGACCCTGACGAACAAGATCCTGACCGGCCCCTGCGCCCTGAAACTCACGGCGGACGGGTCGGGGGACAGCCCCCAGGCCATGCTGGCCGCCCTGTCCGGCCGCCTGGAGGCCGAGTTCACCCGGGACCCCAAAAGCGGCCGCAGGGGCGAGGAGCAGCCCTTCTCCCGCATCAAGGCCGGCATCGACTTCAAGGCCCGCTCGGGACGCCCGGACGCTGGCGCCGCAGACGCCGCCCCGGCCTATGACCTGACGGCGGCCCTGACGGCCCAGGGGCCCTCCGCCCTGCGCGAGGTGAAGGCCGACGCCACGGCCGCCGCCAGCGTGGGCAAGGACGGGGTGCAGATCGCCCAGGGCAGGCTGTCCGGGACGGCCGGGTTTTATTTGCCCGGCGAGCACGGCGGCCGCACCCTGCCCGTGTCCTTTGGCTCCGGCTTCTCCCTGGATACCGCCACCGGGGCCGTGGCCGCCCGCAATCTGACCCTGGAGGCGGCGGGGACCCGGGGCACGGGAAAAATCGAGAAAAAAGGCCGCCACGAGGGCGGGAAGCTGACGGGGGCCTTTGATTTTCCGGACATCAATCCCCGGGACGTGCTGCCTGCCCTGGGATTTTCCGCCCCGCCCCAGGCCGCGCAGGAAGATCTGCGCCACGGTTCCCTGACCTTTCAGGTGGACGAGGCGGGAAGCGGCTACGAGATCAAAGGCGTCACCCTGCATCTCGACGACATGCGGGCCACGGGTTCGGTGCACCTGCGAAACGGCTTCGGCCGCCCCAAGATCGACCTGGACATCACCCACCTGGACGTGGACCGGTATTTCCCCCCCAGACAGCCCGACCCGAACCGGGCCAAGGACGCAGGCCAGGACGACCCCATCGATCTGGCCGCCCTGCGCAGCTACGACGTCGAGGCCCGAATCCGCTTCGGTTGGCTGAAAAAGGGCAATATCGTCTGGAAAAGCGGCCAGACCGACGTAAGCGCCCGGGGGGGCCTGTTCTCCGCCCGCCACGAGGCCTCCGACTTTTATGGCGGCCGCTTCATGGCTGAATGCAAGGGCGACGCCCGGGACGTGGTGCTCAAATCCTTCATCGATCTCCAGATCGACGGCTTCGACGCCGCCACCCTGCTCAAGGAATGGGCCGAGGGCGACGTGCTGGCCTCGGGAGGCGCCACCTTCGTCCTGGCCTTCAAAAGCAGCGGCCTCACCGAACGGGCCTTGCGCCGGGGCATCACCGGCAGCGCCCGCTTCCAGGTCACCCGGGGGGCGCTCAAGGTCCGCGGATCAAGTTCCCCGCCTCCCCCGGCCTCGGCTCAGGACCCGGGCGAACACCACGCCGCCCAGGCCCCCCAGACGCAGTCGGCGCACAAACCAGGCACGGAATCGAAATACGATCTGCTTCCTTTTTCCGTGCTCTCTTCGTCATACGTTGTGCGTGAGGGCGTGGCCGTCACCAACGATTTCCTCATCGAGAGCAAAGACATGCGCGTCAACGGCAACGGGTATGTGGACCTGCGCGACGAGTCCATCGAGCTGACCGTGGCCGCCACCCTGGAAAGCGGGACCAAGATACCGGCCACCATCCGCGGCCCCCTGGAAGACCCCAAGCTTGAGATCGATCGCTCCGGGCTTTTTGGCGACGTGGTCTATCGCATCCTCAAAGGCATCATCACCCTGCCCGGCAAGGCCCTGGGCAAAATCTTCGACATCAACTGAGGCCCCTGTGGACCCTGCCCGCACAGCCGCCGCGCCCGTTCCCGACCCCGACACCGGGCGGCTTGCGGACGTGCGCCTGAGCGTGGACGGCAAGACCCGGCATCTATGCGGCCGGGGCGGCGAGACGGCCCTGGTTTTGGCGGTGCGCCAGGCCATGCAGGCCGGGGAGACCCCGGTATTTGTGGGCTTTGGCCTTGGGCGCGGTCCGGCCGAGGCCCTGGCCCTGGGGGCGGACCGGGTGGTCGTGGCGGACCGGGAGGAGGCGATTTTGGCCGTGACGCGCCCCCCCTCCGGTCTGGCGGACGATCCCCGGCTGACGTTTGCCGCCGAGGCCGACCCCGACGCCACGGCGGCGGCGGTCCTGGCCGCCCTGCCCCGCGCCGCCAGACGGCGGGTGGCGGTCATCGTCCATCCGGGCTACCTGCGCCTGGACCGGACCTATTACGGGGAAGTGGCGGCCCGCCTGCGCTCCCGGGCGGTTTTCTCGCAGCGCACCGGCTACGCCCGGTTCGCCGGGACCCAGGCCCGGGTGCTGATGCTGCAGGGCGACTACTTCCTGCAAGGCGAGATCGAGGCCGCCCTGCGCGGCCTTGGCGTCCCGGCCCGGGGCCTGCCGCTGCCGGATCTGGCCAGGGGCAGCACGGCCTTTATCGAGACCCTTTTGACCGCCGTGGCCGAGTTCCGGCCGGATTTCCTTTTGACCGTCAACCACCTGGGCCTGGACCGCGAGGGGCGGCTCATGGCCCTTTTGGCCGAGCTTGAGCTGCCGCTGGCCTCCTGGTTCGTGGACAGCCCCCGCCTGATCCTGCACGACTTCCCGCGTCAGGCCAGCCCGTGGTGCGCGGTCTTCACCTGGGACAAAGACACCCTGGCCGACCTTTCGGGCCTGGGTTTCGCCGATCCCGTATTTTTGCCCCTGGCCACGGACCCGGAGCGTTTCCGGCCGCCCCGGCCGGGCGACGCCCCGCCGGATGCGGCCTGGGCGGCGGATGTCTCTTTCGTGGGCAACTCCATGCGAGACAAGGTCCGCGAGCCGCTTGAGCGGCTGGCCGCCTACCCGGAGCTGGTTCGGGACTACCCCGCGCTGGCCGAGGGGTTCGCCCGGGCGGCCCACCGCGACGTGGCCGCCTTTGTGGCCAAGGCCCGGCCCGATGTGCACGCCCGGTATACGGCCCTGCCGGACGCCCGCACCCGGCTCGATTTCGAGCTGCTCGTGACCTGGGAGGCCACCCGCCAATACCGGACCCGGTGCGTGCAGGGCATCCTGCCCTTTGCGCCGCACATCGCCGGGGACCGGGGCTGGGCCGAGGCCCTGCCGCCGTCGCCGCCCTGGCGGCATCTGCCCCCCCTTGGCTATTACCAGGACCTGCCCCGGTTCTATCCCGGCTCGAAGGTGAGCCTCAACTGCACCAGCATGCAGATGAAGGGGGCGGTGAACCAGCGGGTGTTCGACATCCCGGCCTGCGGCGGCTTCGTGCTCACCGACCGCCGGGAGCAGCTCCATCTGGCCTTTGATCCGGACGAGACCGCCTGCTACGACGAGCCCGGCCAGATCCCCGATCTGGTGCGCCACTACCTGGCCCACCCCGCCGAGCGTCGCCGCATCACCGACAAGGCCCGCCGCCGCATCCTGGCCGAACACGCCTACCGCCACCGCCTGACCGCCCTTGTCGCCGCCATGCGTGCGCGCTACGCATGACAAAGCCCCTGCGTTTCACGGCAGGGGCTTCGTAGCGGCCAGACGGCCTCATGGCCACGGCGCGCCGCCGCCCCTATCCCAGGTTGGCGGCCGCCACGTCCCAGTTGACTAGGTTGTCCAGCACGGCCTTGACGTAGTCGGCCCGGCGGTTCTGGTAGTCCAGATAATAGGCGTGCTCCCAGACATCCACGGTGACAAGGGGTTTTTGGCCGTTTTGCAGGGGATTGGCGGCGTTTGGGGTCTTGACGATCTTGAGGCCGCCGCCGTCTAGGACCAGCCAGCCCCAGCCGCTGCCGAACTGGCTCACGGACGTGGCGGCCAGCTCCTTTTTCATGGCCTCGAAATCCCCGAAAGACGCGGTGACGAGTTCCGCCAGCCGACCCGTGGGGGCCTTGGGGCCGCCCGGGGTCAGGCCCTTCCAGTAAAACGTATGGTTGAAGGCCTGGGCCGCGTTGTTGAATAGCGCCACGGCGGCCGGGTCCTTTCCGGCCGTGACGAACACGGTCTCCAGGCTCGTGGGGGCCGGGTTCACGGCCTTGAGCAGTTCGTTGGCGTTGTCGTAATAGGCCTTGGTGTGCTTGCCGTAGTGGAAGCTCACGGTTTTTGCCGAGATGTGCGGCTCCAGGGCGTTTTCCGCATAGGGCAGGGGCGGCATGGCGAAGGCCGGGGCCTCGGCGGCGAAGGCCGTGGCGCCGGACAGGCCGGACATGGCGGACAGTGACGACAGCACAAGGCCCGCGCCTGCGGCGACCCCCAGGAATTCACGACGAGTCAGGGAAAAAGGAGGGGTTTCGGATGTCATGGGCTTGCTCCTTATGACGCGCCAGGGGCGCGAAGAGGTTTTCGATGCTGGCATCCTCACCGATCCGGCCGCAAAAAGAAAGCCTGATTTCTCCCTTTTCCCAGGCGCGCGCCCCATTTCGTCCGGATCAGGCCGGGGCGCGTTCCGTCTCCCGGGCGGCCCGGCGCGGCGCGCCGAACAAAAACGCGCCCACCAGGGCCGTGAACGGGGCCACGGCCACCAGTCCGAAGCTGCCCACCAGGGTGTTTAGGATCTCGGCGGCCACGTAGATCAGGTTGAAGAGGTTGGAAAGCGGCACCCCCTGGGCCATGAACATCATGAGCAGGGCGATGTAGCCGCCGGAATAGGCGAAGAGCAGCGTAGTGGTCATGGTGCCGACCACCACCCGGCCCACCCGCAGCCCCGCCCCCAGGAGCCTTCGCCGCGAGACCCCGGGCATGCCAAGGGCCACCTCCTCGATGCTGGCGGCCACGTCCATGGCCAGATCCATCATGGCCCCGCAGGAACCGATAAAGACGGCGGCCACGAAGATGCGCTTGAGGTCCAGATGCCCGTAGCCGGTATACAGCAGGCTCTCGGCAAAGGGCTTGATGGCCCCGTGCAGCCGGAAAAGATCGGTGAAGATCAGGGCCAGGACGCAGGCCGAGCCCACCCCCAGCATGGACCCCAGAAAGGCCGCGACGCCCTTTTTGGTGAGCCCGCCCACCAGAAAGATGACGCAGGCCATCATGGCCGTGGTCACGGCCAGAGAGACCAGGATGGGATTATGGCCGTTTAGAAACGCCGGGATGAGGATCTTCCATATGACCAGGGCGGAAAAGGCGAAGGACAACAGGGCCTTGGCCCCGGTCCAGCCCCCGAAGGCCAGAAGCAGCGCCGCAAAAAGCCCGAAAAGCACCAGCTCCAGCCCCAGGCGGTAGTGGTCCACGGGATTGACGTGGGTGACCTCCCCGGCCGCGTTGCGGGTGAGCACCACCAGGGCCGTGTCCCCGGGCGCAAAAATCTTGTCCATCTCCATCTTGCCCAGAAGCTGGTTCAGGCCCCGCACGGTCTGCCCGGCATGCGGGCCGTCCAGGATTTCAAGCTCCACGGCCTGGATGCCCGTGCGCACCAGCCCGAATTGCAGCACGTCGGCGTCGCTGACGGACACAACCCGACCCTTGCACTGCACGGCGTTCGCATCGACCCGGGACTCGTAGCCCGTGGGCCAAAAGGCCAACCCCACGGTCAGGACCAGAAAAAAAAGGGACAGCAGCGCATCGCGCCGCGTTTTAGGCTCCGCGGGAATCATTCGGGCTCCTTTCGCCATGAGATCAGGGTCACAGGCTCAAACCGTTACGGGATTCCCAAGGGCATGAGCCCTTGGGCCGCCGGAGGCATTTCCCCGGCCATGTCGCCGGGGGCATCCCCCCGGCCGTGCCTTCATCCATTACGACAAAGGGGCGGCGCAGGCGAAATCGCCGCGCCGCCCCGGGATGTCTCCTGCGCTGGTCCGGACTAGTTCGCGGCCACCTGGGCGGCGGGCAGGCCCATGGCCGCCTTGAGCTTCTTGGCGATGTCGGTGTTGTCGTACATGCCGTTAAACGTCTCGGACCCGGCCCCGCCAGCGGACACGGTGACCGGCACGCCGGTGTGGGAATACGACGTCCAGCCCAGGCCCGCCTTCTGGTTGAGCAGGTGGGTAAGCGTCACGGACAGGGGGTTGTAGCCGCCGTAGAGCAGGTAGCTCTGGGGGTCCTTGCCGTCCGCGCCATAGCCGCCCTTGGCGTCGGCCGGGGCGGCCATGTACAGGTCGAAGGCCTCTTTGACCTTGGCCACTTCGAATTCCTTGAGCACGGCGGCGTCTTTGGCGTCTCCGGCGAACTTAAGGCCGAAGGTCTCCTCCACGACGGGCTTGACCGCGTCAAAGGAGCAGTTGTCGCCGCAGGACTTCTTGAACTCGGCCATCTTGTCGGTGAAGGCCTGGAAGGACATCTTCTGGCCGGTGAGCACGTTGTAGAAGCTGTCGTACTTGGTCCCGGCGAAGCCGATGGTCAGGCCGCCGCATTCGTGGTCGCCGGTGACCAGGATAAGCGTCTCGTCCGGATGCTTCTTGGCGAACTCCTGGGCCGCGACAACGGCCGCGTCCACATCCAGCACGTCGCCGATGGCCCCGGCGGCGTCGTTGGCGTGGCAGGCCCAGTCCACCTTGCCGCCCTCGGCCATGATGAAAAAGCCCTGCGGGCCGTCCAGGACCTCGGCGGCCTTGGACACCAGCTCGGCCAGGCTCAGGTCCTTTTTGGTGCGGTCGATCATGTAGGGCATGGCCTGGCTGTCCTGGAGCCATTCATTGATGACGATGACCTTGCCGTCGTTTTTGGAGACCTTCTCAAAGCCCTCGCGACCGGTGACGACCTTGTAGCCGGCGGTCTTGGCGGCCTCGAGGGCGTCGCCCTGGGGGGCCTTGGATTTTTTCCCGGCCGGGTCCTTGAAACCGCCGCCGCCGAAGAAGTCGAAGCCGCTTTTCACCAGCTCGTGGGCGATTTCATGGTAGTTGTCGCGGCTTTCCTGGTGGGCGTAGAAGCCGCCGGGGGTGGCGTGGTCGATGGACACGGTGGAGATGACGCCCACCTTTTTGCCCTTTTCCTTGGCCAGCTCGGCCACGTTTTTCACGGGCTTGTTGTCCGGGGTGACGCCGAGCATGCCGGAGTTGGTCTTGACCCCGCAGGCCATGGCCGTGGCCGTGTCCGCCGAGTCGGGGATGATGGAGTTGGCGGCGTGGGTGGTCATCATGCCGTGGGCCGGGAGCTTGCTCATGTTAAGCTTCACCGTGCCGTGGGGCTTGCCCTCCTTGGCCGCCAGATACATCTCCGTGGAGGTGCGCTGGGGCTGAGCCATGCCGTCGCCGATGATGAAAAACACGTATTTGGCCTGTTTTTCGGCCGCAGACGCAGCCTGTCCACAACACAGAAGCGCAGCCACAGCCAAAAAGGCCAGGGCCGAACGGGAAGAGAGTCTGTGCAACACCATAGCCGGTTCCTCCATGTTTTGCGGGGTGGGCGGCGCGACGCGCCGGAGCGGTTCGAGCAATCGGCTAAGGCTTTTCAGAGGGCCGTGACGGCTCGGTGACGGCAGCCGCTCATTCCCGTGACGCATCGGACGGCGCGGCCAGCGCGGCCCGGGCGGCCCGAAATCTTTCGGCCATGGCCGAAAGGGCCTCCCGCTGCGTGGGGGTCAGGCGCGGCCGCATGTCGGCCACGGCCCGGTCGATGGCGGCGTCCACCTTGGGCCGCGACTCCTGGCGGATCGCCGCCAGCTCGCCAAGCGCCCTGGCCAGGATGGGCCGCAGCTCCCGACGCTGTTCGTCGCCAAGCCCCAGCTTGTCGTCCAGGCGGGCCATGATCAAGGCCTCCACATGGGCCATGTCCCCGGCCACGGCGCGCAGCACCGCCCGCTGGACGTACAGCCGGGTTCCGGCCACGCCCAAAACCGCCCCGGCGCAAAAGATGATGCAGGCCGCAAGGATGGCTTTCCAGTTTTTCATATCCGTCTCCTCCCGCTCACAGCCCGGCCAGACGCAGCGCGGACATCCCCGTGGGATCGGCCAGGACCGTGCGCACCACCAGCCACTCCAGTCCCTGCTCCACGGTCAGGCTCCAGGCCGCGACCACGGCGGCGGCCGCAACCGACGCGGCGGCAAAGGGATACAACACGCGGGACAGGCGCTCCCATGGGGCCTGCATGGCCCTTTGCCGACGGTATGCGGGTAGTTCGCCAATCCGGGCCATCACCGCCCGCACCGTCTCCTCGCCCACCTCAGGCACGTCGCGTCCGGCATGGGCGCGGCGCAGGGTTTCCTCCATCCGCTCCGTCTTTCTCGTCGTCATGGCGCCCACCTCTCGGGGAAAGTCGTTTCCAGCATGGCGCGCAGGGCCTTCCTGGCCCGAAACGCCCGGATCTTCACATTGGCCCGGCTTATGCCCAAAAGCCCGGCGGCCTCGGCTGTGGAGCGCTCCTCCAGGCAGGTCAGGACCAGGACCATGCGGTCCGTGGCCGACAGCCGGCAAAGGGCCGCGTCCAACAGCCGCCGGACCTGCCCCTGAGCCACCGCGTCCTCCACGGGCGGGCAGTCGGCGTCCGGATCGGCCGGGGCGTTGTCCACCATATCCCGCATGGCCTGGGACAGGTCGGCCAGCGCCGTCTCCCGGCGGGCGTAGCGCCTGCGCCAAAAATCGTGGCAGGCCCGCACGGCGATGACCGACAGCCAGTGGGAAAAAGGGCTGTCGCCCCGATACGAACCAAGCGACACGTAGGCCCGCACAAAGGTCTCCTGGACCAGCTCCGCCACCTGGGCGTCCGGGACATGGGCCGAGACGATGCGGGCCACGGCGTCCTTGTGGGCGCGCACCAGGCCCTCAAAGGCGTTTTTGTCGCCGCCGAGAACCCGGGCCGTTAGACCCGGGTCCCCGCAGGCGTCCGGCGCGTCATGCCGCAAGGGCTTGGCCATGTGTCCGCCGCTTCGCCTTCATGCCGTCCCCCCCCGGATGTATGCCCGTGCTCTTCGAGGGGCGTTTTGTTTTTGCAACACAAGCCTCGCCATGTCCCAGGGACGTGGGCCTCAGCTTGCGCCCCTGGCGTGGCTGTCGATCCATTCCTCGAAGATGGCCCGGGCCGTCTCCACACGCTCCCGCACCTTCTCCGCGATCAGGTCGCGGCTTTCCAGAAGCAGCTTTTGCTGCTCGGGGGTGAGCTTGCCGCGCACCTCGGCCATGATCCTGGTTTTCACCACCACGGCCTCCTCCCCGGCGGCGGCCAGGACCCGGAAGGCCTGGCGCACGGAGGCCTCGTCCGCCGTGGGGGAGGCGGCCGCCATGCGGAAGCCGTCGGCCGCCGTCCGCACCCGCTCGAAAGCGGCCCGGGCCTCGGCCTTGCGAGAGGCCAGGATCTGGGCCACGTCCTTTTTCTGGGCGTCGGAGAGGTCCAGGCGCACCAGGGTGCGCACAAAGGCCTCGCGCGGGAGCAGGCCGTCGCCGCCGGGGGACTGTCCGGCCACGGCCAGCACGCCGCCGCCAAGGGCCAGGACCAAAAGGGTGAGGGAAAGGATGCGTTTCATGGGGTTCTCCTTCGTGGATGGGATCTGACGGGCGGATGCGCCCGTCATACGCCCATGTCGCGCGAAGGATGGAAACGGTTACGCCCCGGCCGGAAAGGCGTCCGGCCAGGGCGAATTTTCGCGGTGCGCCGCCCGGGAGCCGTCCCGGCGCAGCCCTGGCCGGATCAGGCGATGGTCACGTCCTTGCAAAGATAGACGTCCTGGATGGTCTGTAAAAGCTTGATCCCCTCGGCCATGGGCCGCTGGAAGGCCTTGCGGCCGGAAATAAGCCCCATGCCCCCGGCCCGCTTGTTGATGACCGCCGTGCGCACGGCCTCGGCGAAGTCCGCCGCCCCGGCCGCGCCGCCGGAATTGATGAGTCCGGCCCGGCCCATGTAGCAGTTGGCCACCTGATAGCGGGTGAGGTCGATGGGATGGTCCGTGCACAGCTCGGTGTAGACCCGCTTGTCGGTCTTGCCGAAGCCGATGGCGGTGTAGCCGCCGTTTACGGTGGGCTGCTTCTGCTTGACGATGTCGGCCTCGATGGTGGCCGCCAGATGGTTGGCCTGTCCGGTGAGGTCGGCGGAGACGTGGTAGTCCACGCCGTCTTTTACGAAAGCCGGATTTCTGGTGTAGGCCCACAGGATGGTGGCCATGCCCAGTTCGTGGGCCCGGCGGAAGGCCTTGCTGATCTCAAGTATCTGGCGGCGGGATTCGGGCGACCCGAAATAGATGGTGGCCCCGACCGCTGCGGCCCCCATGTCGTAGGCCTGCTCCACCGAGGCGAACAGGGTCTCGTCGTAGATGGCGGGCAGGCTTAAAAGCTCATTGTGATTGAGTTTGAGCACGAAAGGAATTTTGTGGGCATAGGCGCGGGCCACGCTGCCAAGCACCCCAAGCGTCGAGGCCACGGCGTTGCAACCGGCCTCCAGGGCCAGCTTCACGATGTTTTCGGGGTCGAAATAGATGGGGTTGGGGGCGAACGAGGCCCCGGCCGAGTGCTCGATGCCCTGGTCCACAGGCAGGATGGACATGTAGCCGGTCCCGGCCAGACGGCCCGTATTGAACAGGGCGGCCAGATTTTTCAGCACCGGCACGCTGCGGTCGGTGGGGATGAAGATGCGATCCAGAAAATCCGGGCCAGGCAGATGCAGGTTCTCTTTGGCGATGGTCCGGCAGGTGTGTCCGAGCAGGGAATCGGCGTCTTTGCCAAGCAGTTCGACGATGGCGTCCAGCATATGGGGTCCTCCGCGATAACGGTTTTTCAATCCATACCGGACGGTAAACGAGTCAGGGGCATGAGGCAAGCGGCCATACGTCGAAACGCCGAATCGTCGCCGGGCCGCCGCCTAGCCGTCGCAGACCTCCTGGGCGGCGAAACGCCGAAAGGCCGCTCCCTGGCGGCCTTTCGACGTCTTGCTGCGCTGTGGTCCGTGCGGCGTGTTGGACGGTCCTCCCACCCGGTCTCCCGGGCCTCCCCGTTTGGTCCGTCCCCGCCGGGTGATTCATTAGCCGCCGATGCCGGTGGTGATTTCCTCGAAGGTGGTGCGCAGCGTGGTGCCCAGGGCGGTGACGGCCAGCACGATGACAGCCGCGATCAGCGAGGCCAGAAGACCGTATTCAACCGCCGAAGCCCCTTCCTCATCACGCACGAAGTTCATGATCTGGTTCAACATGGCCGTTCTCCTTGTATTAAAATCTTTTTGAAATTTTCCTTGCAGATGACTTCACTTAAGCAACTGCCGTGCCGGACCGGACCATGTCCCGTAGCGTCGCCGCTTTTTTCCCAAAAATAACCTGGAAGTTCAATTTTTCAAGCGTGTTGAAAATATCGATCTCCACGCCGCGCCGCACGCCGCACCCCCGGGGTCCAGGCGGCCAAATCCACACATCCTGGAACGCCCCGCCGCCCGGCCCCGGGAAACCGGCCTGGGGCAAGGCCTGCGCCCGTCCGGGCCGGATCATGGAAAAGGCCCGCGCCAATCCACGATCCGTGGAACGCCTTCGCCGCAGCCGGGCGCCACGGCGACAGCCCGGGCGCCAGGAGGCCGCCCTCGCCCCGGTCTATCACAACCCGGGCGCTGTCCGTGGTCCAAAAGCCCCCCCCGGCGGCGCCGGGCTTGATCATGGACGCAACTTCCGGCACACGGGGGGGATACGGCGCACAGCGGCGCGAACCCAGGCGCCGGACAGGGGACCCGCGATATCGAACGCCGCGTCCCCACATCAACCCGCACCCCCCCACCGGAGGCGTTATGCGCTCAGGACTACGTATCTCCCTGGCGGCCATCCTGCTCCTTTTCCTCGTTATTCCCGGCCCGGCCCAGGCGGCCGACATCGAAAGCTACGCCCAGGCCAGGGACCGCCTGGAGGCCCAGTTCGTCGGCGACAACCCCGAGGCCGTCGAGGTCCTGGGCGATCCCGCCCTGCGCACCGGCCCCCTCGACGTGACGGCCGGGGCGCAGAGCCTGCGCCTGGGGCACGGCCCGGGCTGGCTGTTCGCCGTGCGCCTGGATATCGGAAAAAATCCGCTGTACGCGGTGGCCTTCGTGGGCCAGGACGCCACGGTGGACGTGGGTCAGGCCACGGCCGCTCCGGACGGCCTGTCCGCCTCCCCGCGCCGGGACGCCGCGCGCCGGGCCACGGCCGTGACCGGCCAGGACGAGGCCTACGCCGTGCTTCTGGCCGATCTGCTCGGCCACAGCGCACAGGGCCGCCGCATCTACGCGGCCACGGCCAAGGTCGAGGGGACGTCCGTGTCCGTTGCGACCTGGATGGACGCCGTCACCGTCTCCGGCGGCCCGGGCTGGCTCTTTTTCGTGGACGACGTTCCCAGGGCCAACTGGACCCACGCCTGCCGCTACGTGCTGGTGGGCCAGGACGGCGCGGTGCACGTGCAAAAGGCCAAAACGCCGCCAAACGACATGGCCGCCTTCACGGAGCTGACCGCCTGGCCGCAGCCTGAGGCCGGGCTCTCCGGGCTGACCGCCAAGGCCGCCGCCCCCACGGCCCTCACGGCCGCCGCAGTCGGCGGTGCCGCCGCGCCCCAGTCCACCCCGGCCGCCAACCGCTACGCGGTCATCATCTCCGGCGGCTGGGACCAGTACAACAACCACATCCGCTACTGGAACGACTGCGCCTTTTTCTACAACACCCTCAAGCAGCACGGTTTTCAAAGCGACCACATCACGGTGCTCTTCGCCGACGGCACGGACCCGGCCGTGGACCGCTCCGACGGCATAAGCTCCCCACTGGATTTTGACGGCGACACCGTTCCCGACATCAACTACAGCGCCACCAGGGCCAACATCGCCACGGTTTTCAGCCAGTTAGGCAGCACTCTCGGCGCAGACGACATCCTCTACATCTTCACCACCGACCACGGCGGGGCCCAGTCAGGAAACGACGCCCCCTACAACACGCCAAACGTGGTGCTCTACCTGTGGGGCGAGATCATCAACGGCGACGAACTGGCCGCCGAGGTGAACAAGGTCACGGCCAAGGCCATGGTCGGCATCTTCGAGCAATGCTTTTCCGGCGGCATGGTGGAGAAGCTGGCGGCCACGGACCGGGTGCTCATGTCCGCCTCGCGCTGGTGGGAGCTGTCCTACGCCATGGGACCGGACTTCACCTACGACGAGTTCACCTACTACGTGACCACGGCCCTGGCCGACGCCTCCAAGGGCGACACCAACGGCGACGGCATCGTGAGCATGGAGGAGGCCTACCTCTACGCCCTGGCCCGGGACGCCTACCAGGACGAGAGCCTCAGCGGCGGGCAAAACAACGGCGAGCATCCGGCCTATCGCAGCGATCCCTGGGACCTGGGCCGCTCCCTGTCCCTGGGCGGCATCGACGCCTCGGCCCGGCCGCCCATCCTGGCCGGATACTCCCAGTTTGAGACCGACGAGGCCTTCCCCACCCCGGACCCGTCCGCGGCCCAGGGCTGGCACGCCGACGACGCCACCTGGAGCCATGCCCTGCCCTTCCCCTTTCCCTTGGCCGGGGCGAGCTATTCGAGCGTCTCCGTGTCCTCGAACGGCCTGCTCTATTTCGCCAACCCCTCGACAAGCGGCGTGAACACCATCGCCGGGCTGACCGCCTCCCTGGCCATCGCCCCCCACTGGGACAACCTGACCACCGTGGGCGACGGCTACGACATCTACGTCACGGACACGGGAAGCCACGTGACCTTCGTCTGGCAGGCCCGGACCTACGTGGACCAGCGGCCGGTGAACGTCGGCCTCAGGCTGTACCCCGACGGGCATTTCACCCTGTACTACGGAACCGGCAACGAACTGACCTCGCGGGTGACCATGCGGGACAAGACCATCGGCGTGGCTGCGGGCGCCGTCCTGCATCCGGCCCTGCGAAACGGCGTGTCCAATCTGGGGTCGGCCCTGGCCATGGACTTTCGCAAGGCGGCCTATCCCTGGGCGGTCCCGCCGCTTGGCCTGCTCCTTCTCGAATGAGCGCCCAACCTGTTTGGCCCGGGGCGCCTTGGGGCGTGTTCCCGCCCCGGGCGCTCGTCCGGGCGGGACATGCCGGGACGCCCGCCGCAGGGGACGGGGCATGACGAGCATCCTGATAGCCGATGATTCCATGCTCATCCGGGCGTGGCTTGGCAGGCTTTTGCCCGACATGGGGCATCAGGTGGCGGCCACGGCCGCCTCCGGCGCCGAGGCCGTGCATCTGGCCGGGGTCCTGCGTCCGGACCTGGTGCTCATGGACGTGCGCATGCCCGGGGAGCTGGACGGCCTGGCCGCCGGGGAGCGCATCCGGAGCACCCTGGACATCCCCGTGGTGTACATGACGGCCCACACCGGGGAGGACGTCCTTGGCCGCATCATGGACGCCTCGCCCCCGGGATTCGTGACCAAGCCCATCCACCCCCCCCAGTTGCGCCTGACCCTGGAGATCGCCCTGCGCCACAAGGCCGAGGGCGATCTGGCGGCGGCCAACGCCCGGTTCCGGGTCCTGGCCGACAACGCCCGGGACATGATCTTCCGCTACCGGTTCGCGGACGAGACCTACGAATACGTCAATAGCGCCATCACCGACATCACCGGCTACACCCCGGACGACCTGCGCCAGGACCCGCGGCTGCTTTTCCGGATCATCCATCCCGACAGCCAGGCCTATCTGGAGATGGAATGGGGCAGATTTCTGCAAGGGGATATCGCGCCGACCTACGAATACCGCATCGTGCACGCCGACGGCGCGCCCCGGTGGCTCTTCCAGCGCAACATGCCCGTGCACGACGCCTCCGGGCGGCTGGTGGCCCTGGACGGCATGGTCACCGACGTCACCGGCCACAAGGCCCTGGAGCAACGGCTGCGCCGCGACCTGGAAAGCGCCGATGCCGCCTCCCGGGCCAAGACCCGCTTTCTGGGCCGGGTGGGGCATGAGCTGCGCACCCCCTTAAACAGCATCCTGGGCATGTGCGAGGTGTTGGCCGAGGCCCCCCTGCCCCCGGCCCAGCAGGAGTGCGTGGCCGCCATCAGCCAGTCCGGCGAGTTTTTGTCCCACCTGATAAACGAGATCCTCGACCTCAGCCGACTGGATTCCGGCCACGTCGCCCTGGGGCGCGCCCCCCTCGACCCGGCCGCCCTGCTTGGCCGGGCGGCGGACGCCGTGCTGCCCAAGGCCAGGGCGAAAGGCCTGCGTCTGGTGGTGCGCACCGGCTCGGACCTGCCCGCACTGGTGCTGTGCGACGCCACGGCCATCGGCCGGGTGCTCGACAATCTGGCGGACAACGCCGTGCGGTTCACCAGGCGGGGCATGGTGGAGCTGTGCGTGGACCGCTGGGAGGCGCCGTCGCAGGGGAGCCGGCTGGTCTTCCGGGTGCGCGACACCGGCGTGGGCATCGATCCCAGGGACCAGGACAGAATCTTCGAGCCCTTCGCCACCAGCCCCCAGACGCCCGACGCCAAGCCCGGCTCCGGCCTCGGGCTGGCCGTGGCCGCGCGTCTGGCGGATATGCTCGGCGGCGACATCCGGGTGGAGAGCCGCCCGGGCCTGGGGAGCCTTTTCACCTTCACCGTGCCCGTCGGCCTGCCCGGCGACCCCCCGCCCGCCCCGTCGGCCCCGCCGGAGACCGCCCCGCTCCGGGAGACGGCCGTCTCCGGCGCCGACGGCGCCCGGCGGATATTGGTGGCCGAGGACAATCCCGCCAACCGCAACGTCATCGCCCTGTATCTCGAAGACTCGCCCTATATCCCGGACATGGCCGCCAACGGGGCCGAGGCCGTGGCCCTGTTTCGCCCGGGGGCGTATGCGGCGGTGCTCATGGATATCGACATGCCGATCATGGACGGCTTCGCCGCCACCCGGGAGCTTCGGCGCATGGAGGCCCAGGCGGCCGCCGCGCCGACCCCGGTCATCGCCCTGACGGCCCATGACCTCCCGGAGATCAGACGGCTCATGGAGGAGGCCGGATGCACGGATTTTCTGGTCAAGCCCGTTCGCAAGGCCCGCCTGCTGGCGGCCATGGCCGCCCCTGCCGCCGCGCCCGGCCCTTTTCTGGAGATCGCCTCCGAACCGTGCGAGCCGCCGCCGGAGGTGCTGCGTCTTTTGCCCGCCTTTTTCGAGATCCAGCAGCGCAATCTGGCCAAAATGCGCCAGGCCCTGGCCCGGGCCGACTGCAACACCCTGCGCATCATGGGCCACGGCCTGCGCGGCGCGGCCCTGACCTACGGCATGCCCGGGATGGCCGCCTGCGGCACGGACATCGAGCGGGCCGCAGCCGCCGGCGAGACCGGCGACATGGGGGGCCTGCTTGACCGTCTGGAAAAGGAGATGCGCCTGCGGGCCGCCGTGCATCTGCCGGGCCAAGGCGAAAAACATGCGGGAACCACCTGAAAGACGACAGCTCTCCAGGATCTTTGGCCCTCAAAAAACGCCCTCCAGGTTCCCATTGCCATGCGCCCCCCGTTGCGGTAGCGTGACACCATCAATCATCCCCTATACGGAGGATACCCCTATGCTTGGCATGGAAAAACGGATTCACGCCTTATATGGCGACGATGTGGGCAAGGCGGCCGACAATCCCCAAACCGTGGAGCGGGAGACCGCCGGGGCGGCCCGGGCCGGACTGGCCCTGGCCCTTTTGGCCATTTTGCTGGCTGGCGCGGCCTACTTCGGGATGGACGCCAAGGTGGCCGGCCTGGATCAGAAGTACGCCTCCCTGGCGGACATGGAGACGCGCATGGCCGCCCTTGAGGCGCGCGCGTCGCGCCTGCCCGACGAGGTGCGCCAGATACTGGTGGCCGACAAGGTGCTCCAGATGGCCCGCATGGCCGAGCAGATCGCCCCGGCCCTGACCACCCCCGAGCAGAAGGCGGCCCTGGCCCTGGTCATGGAAAACCTGATGCGCATCGGGCAGCCGCCCGTGAAGTAGGGTTTTCGCCGTCACGAAACGTGAAAACGGGGGGCGGCCGCACCAGGCGATCGTCCCCCGCTTTTTCCAAAAAGGTCAGGACATATGACGTTTATGCCAGGCTTTTCAAACGGTTACACGTCCATCGCCTGGTCCGGCTCCCTAAACGCCCCGGGCCGGGAGCCCTTCACCATCCGGCCCCTGTCCCCGGCCATAGCCCGGATCACGGAGGCGCCAGCCCAGCAGGCGGACAACGCCGTTTCCGTGGAGACCGCCACGGGCCTGATCGTCCGGGTCCGGACCTGACCGCCTACCCCGTCTTTTGCAGCAGGGACCCCTTGAGCGAACTTTCCAGAAGGGACTCCTTGTGGGTGGCCACGTCCAGGGCGGCGTTTTGTTCGGAGGTTCGCACCTCGCCGCTCACCTGCATGTAGTTCATGAGCATCTCATTTTGGCGGATGGAGGCCTGGGTCTTGGGCATTTCTGCAATATTGATGGTCGCGGACATGTCGTTGGTCTCCCACGTTGCCGGTTGCGGGCGGCAAAAGCCCTTTCATAGCTCGTATCGGCCACGCCCCGCCCGTTCTTTAGGGCGGCGCGGGCGGCGCGCCGATTCGCCATGTTTCGCGCCGCGCCCCTTCCTTGCCGCCCCTGGCGCTTTTCGGTAGCATATCCGCCGTGCGTCCTGTCCCGGCCATATCGACCGCAAAGGGCGCGCCGCAAAGGACCCCGCCATGTCCACCTGGAAAATACATCCCATCGTCATGGGCTCCAAGCGCTTCGACAAAGGCATGATGACCTATCAGCAGGGCTACGGCGCGCCCTACGTCATCCCCATCTACTGCTGGTATCTGGAGGGCGGCGACAAAAAGGTCCTGGTGGATACCGGCGAGATGGCGCCGGTGATCACCGAGGACCGGGAAAAGGCCCTCGGCGGCAAAATCCACACCTTCGAGGAGGGACTGGCCCGCTTCGGCCTGACCCCGGAGGCCATAGACATCGTCATCCACACCCACCTGCATGCCGACCACTGCGAGAACGACGCCGCGTGCGTAAACGCCCGCTTCTATGTCCATGAAAAGGAGCTGGAGCATATCCATAATCCCCATCCCCTGGATTTCCGGTATCTTGAGGATTACATCCTGGACGTCGAGGAAAACGGACAGATCGAGGTGGTCGCCATGGACCGGGAGATCCTCCCGGGCATCCGGGTCATGCACACCCCGGCCCACACCGCAGGGGGCCTTACGGTCTTTGTGGACACGGACAGGGGCACGGCGGCCATCACCGGCTTTTGCACCATCCTGGAGAATTTTTTTCCCCCCAAGGAGGTGCGGGCCATGGAGATGGAGGTCATCCCCCCGGGAACCCACGTCAACGCTTACGAGGCCTACGACATCGTCAAAAAGGTCCGCGACGCGGCGGACATCATCCTGCCCCTGCACGAGCCGTCCTTTGCGGCCGTGGAAACCATCTAAGGAGCCCCCATGCCCCGCGCCGCCGCCCTGCCGTCTGTCCTGGCCCTGACCCTGGCCGTCATCCTCGGCCTTTTTTCCGTCTGCCCGGCCGCCGAGTCCGGCCGCTTCGTCATCGACGACGACGGCTACGACCTTCGGGCCAAGGCCGACGCCAAGGCAGCCTCCCTGGGCAGTCTGTCCCGGGGGCAGGTGGTGACGGTGCTCGCCCGCCAAGGGGGCTTCGCCAGCGTGCGCACCGAGGACGGCCGCACCGGCTGGGCGCCGGACAAGCTCGTGCGGGCCGAGGCCGCCTATCTGGCCGACCCGCGCAATCGGGAACTGGTCATGTGCCCCAAAGAGATGACCCGCACCTTCCCCCTGACCCCCGGCCGCCAGGGCGCCGCGACCCTGGTGTTGCGCGACATGCCCTCGGTCCTGGGCGGAGACGCCCAGTCCGCCCTGACCGACGCCGCAGGCAAGATCCTGTGGCAGGGGCCGACCCAGGCCGCGGGCGGCGACCCCGTGATCTTTTTCTGCCGGGACTTCGGGTTCTACTGGCCCCAGGCCGCAGGCGACCTGGACGGCGACGGCCAGATCGAGATACTGGCCCAGGACCCGCAATCCGACGTGTCCGTCAGCACCTTCACCATGATCCGCTTCTCCCGCGACCTGACCCCCTCGGTGGGCTTTACCGGGCGCGGGCTGGTGGAGGCCCGCAAGGGTTCCGGGACCTTCGCCTGGACCGATCCCGAGTTTCCCACCTCGAACGTGCGCTGGATCATGAACGCCGCGCCCCTGGCCGCGGACGGGACCATGACCGTTTCGGTCTACGAATACGGCGGCGTGGCCGGGTCCGAACTGCGCACGGGCACGGCCAGGGTGCGCCTGGAGTCCGACGGGGCCCATCTGATCTCCTGGGTGAAACCCCTTGGCAAGCCCGCCGACTAGTCGATACCTCCAACCATAGCACAGGCGAAAGACGTGTTGCCGCCCGTGGTCGCGGCCGGGCCGTCCCTTGACAGGGGCGGCATCCGTGCATAGATATCGCCTTTCCTTCCATAAACCGGTAGCAAGCTCATTATTGAAGTGACATATTCTTTCACCCGCCCACGGGGGCGTTCGAGGTTTAACCCATGCCCAGCATTGTTTCCCGCGCCGTCGGCGGCCTGGCAGCCGTCGTGTCCCTGTCCCTTTTGCTTATGACCGGTTGCGGCAGCGACAGCACCGCCCAGGGCCCCCCCGGGGGCGGCATGCCGCCGCCCGAGGTGGTCGCCGTGACCGTGACCCGGGGGAATCTGCCCCTGGTGACGGAATACATGGGGCAGACGGCCGGCTCCCGGGAGGTGGAGGTGCGCGCCCGGGTGAGCGGCATCCTGTTGCGCCGGGCCTATGCCGAGGGCACGCCGGTCAAACAGGGCGACCTGCTCTTTGAGATCGATCCGGCCCCGTACCAGGCCGCCCGGGACCAGACCCAGGGCCGTCTGGCCCAGTCAGACGCCAAGCTGGCCCAGGCCAAACGCGATCTGGCCCGCATGGAGCAACTGTTCAAGGGCGACGTGATCAGCCAGAAGGACCGCGACGACGCCCTGACCGCCTTCGAGTCGGCCACGGCCGAGGTGAATGCGGCCCGGGCCGCAGTCAAGGAGGCCGACCTCAATCTGGGCTACACCAAGGTCGAGGCCCCCATCTCCGGCCTGACCAGCAAGGAGGCCCGCTCCGAGGGCAGCCTCGTGGCGGCGGCGTCCGACTCCAGCCTTCTGACCACCATCTCCCGGGTGGACCCCATCTTCGTCAATTTTTCCGTCCCTGGCCCGGAGACCATGATCCTGCGCCAGATGCGCGAGACCGGCCAGATCGGTTTCAATAACGGCAAGGACTTCCAGGTCTCGCTGATCATGCCCGACGGCAGCCCGTTCGGGCATGAAGGCCGCATCAACTTCACCGACACCCAGGTGGACCAGACCACCGGCGTGGTCAAATTCCGGGCCGAATTCCCCAATCCCGAGGGCACGATCATGCCCGGCCAATTCACGCGGGTGCGCCTCAACGGGGCGTTTCTCAAGGACGTCATGACCGTGCCCCAGGGCGCGGTCCTGACCACCCAGCAGGGCGCCATGGTCTGGGTGGTGGACGCAGGCGGCGTCATCGCCCCCCGGCCCGTGGTCCTGGGCCGCACCGAGGGCAACACCTATCTGGTGGAGAAGGGTCTTTCGCCCGGCGACAAGGTGGTCACCGAGGGCGTCATCAAGGTCCGTCCCGGCATGACCGTGACCGTGCGCGGGGAGACGCCCGCCCCGGCCCCCCCGGCGGCCGCCCCGAAGACCCCTGACAAGGCCCAGGCCGCGGGTTCGGGCGAGGCCCAGGCCGCTCCGGCGCCCAAGGCGGAGGCCGCGCAATGATTTCGCGTTTTTTCTTAAACCGACCCATCTTCTCCACGGTCATCTCGCTGGTCATCACCCTGGCCGGGCTGGTGGCGCTTAAGGCCCTGCCCATCGCCCAGTACCCGGACATCATCCCCCCCGAGGTGGCGGTGGCCACCAACTATCCCGGGGCCAGCCCCGAGGTCATCTCGGCCACCGTGGCCGCGCCGCTTGAGCAGCAGATCAACGGCGTGGACGACATGCTGTACATGAAGTCCACCAGCGCCGGCGACGGGTCCATGACCATCTCCGTGACGTTCGCCGTGGGCACCGACCCCGATCAGGCCACCATCAACGTCAACAACCGGGTCCAGTCCGCCCTGACCACCCTGCCCGAGGAGGTGCGCCGCCAGGGCGTCACCGTCACCAAGCAGTCCTCCAGCATGCTCATGGTCATGTCCATGGACTCCCCGTCCGGCCGCTACGACGCCATCTACCTCAGCAACTACGCCCTGGTGAACGTGCTCGACGAGTTAAAGCGCCTCCCGGGCGTGGGCGACGCCGTCATCTTCGGGGCCAAGGACTATTCCATGCGCGTCTGGCTTAGGCCCGACAAGCTGGCCCAGCTCAAGCTCACCCCCGGCGACGTGGCGGCGGCCATCTCCGAGCAAAACGCCCAGTTCGCGGCCGGGCGCATCGGCCAGGAACCCGTGGTGCAGCATGTGGACATCAACTACATGGTCACCACCCAGGGACGCCTGACCACGGCCGGGGAATTCGAAAACATCATCGTGCGGGCCGAGCCCGACGGTTCGGTGCTGCGCGTCAAAGATATCGCCCGGGTGGAGCTTGGGGCCAAGGACTACGGCTTCACAGGCAAGCGTTTCGGCAGTCCGGCCGTGCCCCTGGGCGTGTTTCTGGCCCCGGGGGCCAACGCCCTGGACACCGCCGACCGGGTCAAGGCCAAGATGGACGAGCTGGCCACGCGCTTTCCCGAGGGCGTCAACTACGCCATCCCCTACGACACCACCACCTTCGTGCGGGTGTCCATCACCGAGGTGGTGCACACCCTCATCGAGGCCATGATCCTGGTCTTTTTGGTGGTCTACCTCTTTTTGCAGAACTTTCGGGCCACGCTCATCCCCTGCCTGGCCGTGCCGGTGTCCATCATCGGCACCTTCGCAGGCATGTACGCCCTGGGCTTCACCATCAACACCCTGACCCTTTTCGGCATGGTCCTGGCCATCGGCATCGTGGTGGACGACGCCATCGTGGTCCTGGAGAACGTGGAGCGCATCATGCGCACCCGGGGGCTTGATCCCAAGGCGGCCACGGCCCGGGCCATGGAGCAGGTGACCGGGCCGGTCATCGCCATCGTGCTGGTCCTGTGCGCGGTGTTCGTGCCCGTGGCCTTTCTGGGCGGCTTAACCGGCGAGATGTACAAACAGTTCGCCATCACCATCGCCGTGTCCGTGACCATCTCGGGCCTGGTGGCCCTGACGCTGACCCCGTCGTTGTGCGCCCTTTTGCTCAAACCCGGCCACCATGAGCCCAACCGGGTCTTTCGGGCCTTCAACGCCGTTTTTGACCGCATCACCGCAGGCTACACCGCCTGGGTGCGCTTCCTCATCCGCCGGGCGTTTGTGGCCGTGGCGCTTTTCGCGGCCCTGTGCGGCGGGACCTACTGGCTTTTCGCCACAGTTCCCGGCGGCCTTTTGCCCGACGAGGACCAGGGCTACATCCTGGCCCTGACCGTGCTGCCTGACGGGGCCTCCCTGGGCAACACCCTGGCCGTCTCCGACGCCCTGGACGCCATGCACATGGCCGATCCCGACGTCAGGGAGGTCATGACCTTCTCAGGCTACGACCTGATAAGCGGGGCCAGCCGCTCCAACTACGCCACCACCTTTTTGCCCATGAAGGACTGGAGCCAGCGCACGGAGCCGGGGCACAGCTCGTTTGACCTGGTCAAGCGGGTTTTCGGCCGGGGCATGTCCCAGCCCAAGGCCCTGGCCCTGGCGTTCAACCCGCCGCCCATCTCCGGCATGAGCACCACCGGCGGCTTCGACGCCTACCTGCAGAGCCGGGGCGAGGGGACGCCCAAGGATCTGGCGGCCATGACCGAAAAGCTCATCGCCGCCGCAGGCACGCATCCCGAGCTTGGCCGGGTGTCCACCACTTACGGGGCCAACGTGCCCCAGATCCGGGTGTCCCTGGACCGCCAGAAGGCCAAGGCCATGGGCGTGGCCGTGGACGACGTGTTCGAGGTCATGAGGGCCACCTTCGGAGCCTACTACGTCAACGACTTCAACAAGTTCGGCCGCACCTTCCGGGTCATGCTGCAATCCGAGGCCAGCTTCCGCGACCGCCCCGAGGACCTGCGCGACGTCTTCGTGCGCACCCAAAAGGGCGAGATGATCCCGCTTACGGCCCTGGTCACGGTGGAGCAGTCCAGCGGCCCGGAGGTCATGGAGCGCTACAACGTGTTCCCGGCGGCCAAGCTCATGGGCGACCCGGCCCCCGGCTATAGTTCGGGCCAGGCCCTGGACGCCATGGAGGCCGCCGCCAAAGAGGTCCTGCCGCCGGACTACACCCTGGCCTGGACCGGCTCGTCCTACCAGGAGCGGGCCATGGCCGGGACCTCCACCCTGGTGTTCGCCCTGGCCATCGTCATGGTCTTTCTCATCCTGGCCGCCCAGTACGAACGCTGGTCCCTGCCCGTGGCCGTCATCCTGGCCGTGCCGTTCGCGCTTTTCGGGGCCATCCTGGCCACCTGGGGCCGGGGGCTGTCCAACGACATCTACCTGCAGATCGCCCTGGTGACGCTTATCGGCCTTGCCGCCAAAAACGCCATCCTCATCGTGGAGTTCGCGGTCCTGCGCATGAAGCAGGGCCTGAGCCTCACCGACGCGGCCGTGGAGGCGGCGAAACTGCGCTTTAGGCCCATCATCATGACCTCCCTGGCCTTCGTCCTGGGCTGCCTGCCCCTGGCCATAAGCTCCGGCGCGGGCGCCGCGAGCCGCCACGCCATCGGCACCGGGGTCATCGGCGGCATGCTGGCGGCCACCTTTCTGGCCCCGCTTTTCATCCCCGTCTTTTTCAAGCTCATCATGCAGGCCGGCGGCCTCTTGCGCCGCAACCGGCCCCAGGCCGCCGACCCGGAGGGTTCGTCGTGAGCGCGACGGGCGGCCCGGGGGCGCCCCCCCCCCTGTGCGGCCAAAAACCCGCCCCGGGGCAGGACGCCATCGCCCTTCCGGTCTGCACCGCCCACACCCCGGACGAGCACTTCGCCCTCACCCTGCACGAGACAGCGCGCTGCTGGCGGGCGAAGATCGACGAGCAGTTTCGTCCCTTGGGCCTGTCCAGCGCCTCATGGAGCGTGATCTTCGCCCTGGCTGCGGCGGACAAGCCCCTGTCGCAACGGGAGATCGCTGACCGCATCTTTGTGGAAAGCCCGACGGTGGTGCGGCTTTTGGACCGGCTGGAAAAACTGGGCTGGTTGCGCCGCGAGCCCTCGCCCGAAGACCGGCGCCGCAATCTGGTGCACCTGACCACGAAGATCCTCGATCATCACGACGCCCTGCACGCCATGGCCGAAAGCGTCCACCGGGATGCCCTGGCGGGCATTCCCGACGACAAGCTGGCCGTGGCCCTGGAGGTGCTGGAGATCATCCGCGCCCGGCTGTGCGTCTAGCCCCGCCGGGCAGCTCGTACAAGCCTCTGCGTCCCCCCCCTGCCCCTGTCAGCCCTGACCGGCGTCGCCTGGACGCCGCTCTTTTGCCGACAGCCCTTTGACTTTCTCCTGCCCCGCCCTATTATCCTAGCAATCCGGTCTGTTTTTTGGATATGCCGATCCGGCCACGTTATTACCACGCAACAGTGATTGGGAAATGCCCATGCGAAAAAAGCGACTTCTCATTGGCTTATGTGCGGCCGTTCTGGCCCTTTTCACAACCCAACCCGCACCTGCCCAAACGGATACCCCTATGCAAACCGCTACAAAGACCGAAAGCGCCGTCTTCGCCGGAGGCTGCTTCTGGTGCCTGGAGGCGGCCGTGGAGAAAAAGCCCGGCGTCGTCGAGGCCGTCTCCGGCTATACCGGCGGCCATGACCCGGAACCCACCTACGCCTCCGTGTCCACAGGAAAGACCGGCCATGTGGAGGCCGTGCGCGTCGTCTACGACCCCACAACAATCTCCTACGAAGAACTGGCCCGGATCTTTTTCCGCAACATCGATCCCACGGACCCGGGCGGCCAGTTCGCCGACCGGGGCTCGCAGTACCGCACCGCCATCTTCTACGCCGACGAGGCCCAGAAGCAGACTGCGGCCAGGGTCATGGCCGAGATGGCCGCCTCAGGCCGCTTCAAAAAGCCCCTGGACGTGCCCCTTTTGCCCCTGGCCCCGTTTTATCCGGCCGAGGAGGAGCACCAGGACTATTATTCCAAGCATGCCGTGAGCTACGGCAACTACCGCCGCTTCTCCGGGCGCGGCCCCTATCTGGAGTCGGTCTGGGGCAGTGACGCCGACGCCCGCCAGTCCCAGCCGTCGGGCCAGCAACCGGGCCAGCCGTCGGCCCAGCAACCGGCCCAGCAACCGGCCGAGGCGCCTGGCGCAACCCCGGCCGAAAAACCCTCCGGCTACGTCCGGCCAGACGACGCCGAGCTCAAAAAAAGCCTGCCGCCCCTGTCCTTTGAGGTCGCCCGCAAGGCGGGCACCGAACCGGCCTTCGCCAACCCCTATTGGAATGAGAAGCGGCCGGGCATCTACGTGGACGTGGTGAGCGGGGAGCCGCTTTTCAGCTCCGCCGACAAGTTCGACTCCGGAACCGGCTGGCCGAGCTTCACCCGGCCCATCGTCACCGGGTCCGTGGCCGCGCGGTCCGACGCCAGCCACGGCATGGCGCGCACCGAGGTCCGAAGCGCCCTGGCCGACTCCCACCTGGGGCACGTGTTCAGCGACGGCCCCATGCCCTCGGGGCAGCGGTACTGCATCAACTCCGCGTCCCTGCGGTTCATTCCCCGGGAGGAGATGGAGAAGGAGGGCTATGGCGCCTTTCTCGACCAGGTGCGGCCGGACGGGAAGTGATCAGATCCACTTCCTCCACTTGAAAAAGCCGAAAAGTCCTCCGGCCATGGCGAGCATGATCCCGATGGCCATGGGATAGCCCAGGGGCCATTTGAGTTCGGGCATGAACTCGAAGTTCATGCCGTAGACCCCGGCCACGAAGGTCATGGGCATGAAAAGGGTGGAGATAAGCGTCAGCACCTTCATGATGGCGTTTAGGCGGAAGCTGATGGTGGACAGATAGATGTCCACCATGCCGCCCACGATGTCCAAAAGGCCCTCCACCGTATCCATGATCTGGATCACGTGTTCGTAGAGGTCGCGGTAGTAGAGCCGCGTCTGGGGCGACAGCAGGTCGCTTTCCCCCTCGGCCAGCCGCGACACCACCTCGCGCAGGGGCCAGACGCCCTTGCGCAGGTAGATGGTCTCCCGTTTGAGCTTATGGATGGTCTCCAGGTCCGTCGGTTCGGGGTCGGCCATAAGCTTGTCCCCCAGGTCCTCGATGTCCTCGCCCACCCTCTCCAGGCACACGAAGTGCTCGTCCACCAGGGCGTCGAGCAGGGCATAGAGCAGGTAGTCCGTCCCCATGCCCCGTATCCGGCCCCGTCCGGCCTGGATGCGGGTGCGCACCGCGTCAAAGGGCGCGACGTCGCTCTCCCGGAAGGTGGCCAGCATGTTCTTGCCCAAAATGAAGCTGACCTGGCTCTCGGAGAGCTCCGCCGACCCGGCTTCGTAGCGCCAGGCCTTGGCCACCATGAACAGGTAGTCGTCCATGTCCTCCAGCTTGGGGCGCTGGCCCACCTGGACGATGTCCTCCAGGATGAGCGGATGCACCCCGAAAAGCGCCCCCACGCGGCGAATCTCTTCGGCCTGTCCAAGCCCGGCCACATCGATCCAGACCTTTTCGTCCGGGCCCCCCTGGGGCGTCACGGCGGGTTCGCCGCCCAGGCGGGTGCTGCTCATGGCCCCGCCTGGGCTGTAGGCCAGGGTGGTCACCGTGGTCTGCGCCACCGGCGCGTCGCCGGTGTACTCCAGGGCGTCCAGGGGTTTTCCGGCCTGGCGGGACATGGTTTTGAGCCTTTTTCGCATGTTCGGCTCCTTGCCGGTGAAAGTGGCGGCCCGGGCGCGGCGCGTCCGGTCGCGATTCGTTGTTTCGTGAGGGCATGGCGCACAAGAAGCGTTCTGCTGTCAAGCGGTTCCGACCTGTGGAGCAGGACAAAGACATCCGCCATCCTGCCTTGCGAACACGCCCCGTGGCCCGCTCCCTTGCGCCGTGGCCGTTTCCATCCTATCACCACGCCATATGGCGCGCCTCCCCTGCAACAGCACCCATCCCGCCGCCCGGTCGGCCCCCCGTTTGGCCTGGGAGCGGATCGACCGGCGGGAGAGGCCATGACCACGGCCATAGGGGTCCTTTGCGGTTTGCTGCTGGCCGCCCTGGCCGGTTTCGCCACGGCTGCGGCCTCGTCCCGAACCCTCACGCGCAGGCTGGAGGCCAAGACCCGCCAGATCGAGGCGGAGCTGGTCCGGCGCGAACAGGCCGAAAAGGTCTTGCTCCAGCGTGGGACCCATCTGCGCAACGTGCTGCTCAACGCCGACGCCGTGGTCTTCCAGTTGTCCCCGGACGGCTGCATCGCCCATATCGAGGGCCGCGCCCTCGCCCGCATCGGCCTCGCCCCCGAGCTTGTGACCGGACGGCCTGTGGCCGAGTATTTCGGCGACAACCCGGACGTCATGGGCAGTCTGCAAAAGGCCCTTGGCGGCGAATCCGTTCGCTACACCACCACGATACGCGGTCGGCACGCCGCCATCATGTCCTCCCCGTCCTTTGACGACGCAGGCCGCGTCACGGCCGTGTGGGGCGTGGCCACGGACGTCACCGACCGCACAGACACCGAGCAGCGCTTCCGGGTCCTCTTCGATACGGCCCGGGACTCCATTTTGGTCCTGCGCAACGGCCTTATCGTGGAATGCAATCCCTGGACGCAGACCCTTTCGGGATACTGCCGGGAGGAGATCCTGGGCAAAAGTCCGGCCGACTTCTCGCCGTCCGTACAGCCCGCCGGGGAGACGACCGCCCGCGTCATGGCGCGCGCCATCCATGCCCCCCAGACCTTCGAGTGGATGCTGCGCCACAAAAACGGAACCCTGGTCCCGTTGGAGGTATCCCTGACCCCCCTGCCCTCGGCCGGGGGCAATCTGCTTTTGGCCATCTCCCGAGATGTGACGGAGCGCAAAAACCTTCAGGAAGCCATGCTGCGCACCGAGAAGATGGCCACCCTGGGGAGTCTGGCCGCAGGCATGGCCCACGAAATCAACAACCCCTTGAGCATCATCCTGCAGGCGGCCCAGGGGACGATCAGACGCCTGGACCCGGACGCCTCGCAAAATGTCGAGGCCGCCGCGCGATTCGGCGTGGATCTTGGCGCGGTTGCGGCCTACATGGAGGACCGCAACATCCTGCGTTATCTGGCGGGCATCCGTGAGGCCGGGGAGAGGGCTGCGGCCATTGTGCACGGCATGCTCGGGTTTAGCCGCAAAAACGCCCAGGACAAGGAAATGGTCGACGTGGCCGCCCTGGTCACAGACAGCCTGGCCCTGGCCGCACAGGAATACGCCCTCGCCCGCGGCGACGAATTCACGCGCATCGCCATCGTGACGGATCTGGCCCCGGACCTGCCCCGGGCACCGTGCGCCCCCGCCCAGATCAGGCAGGTGCTGCTCAACCTGCTGCGCAACGCGGCCCAGGCCCTTGGCGCGGCCAGGACGCCCGACCCCGCCATCACCGTGTCCGCCCGCCTGGAGCAGGACCATGCGGTCATCGAGGTGGCCGACAACGGTCCCGGCATCCCTCCGGAATACGCCGACAAGGTGTTCGAACCCTTTTTCACCACCAAAAAGCCCGGCGAGGGCACGGGGCTCGGCCTGGCCGTGTCCTATTTCCTCGTGGTCGAAAACCATGGCGGCCGTCTCGAGGCGATCTCCCGGCCGGGCGCAGGCGCGGTCTTCACCCTCAGGCTGCCCCTGTTTTCGCCCCCGCCCGGGCCATAAAAAAGGCGGCCCGGGGCCGCCTTTTTTCCCTGAATCCGGTCCCTGCCCTATGCCCGCAGGGCGGCGCGGGGCCGGTCCTGCTCCCCATCCTCGCGCATGGAGTTTATGATCTGCTTGAGATCCTCGGCCATGCGGGCCAGGTCGGACACGGCCTGGGCCGACTGGTTCATGGCGTCGGCGGTCTCGCTGGCCACGGTGTTGACCTCGTCCGTGGAGCGGGTGATCTGCTCGGAGGTGGCCGACTGCTCCTCGGCCGCGGCCGCGATGTTGCGCACCATGTCCGCCGTGGCCAGGGACACGGTCAATATCTCGCCAAGCGCGTCGCCCACCCGGCCGGACATGTCCACGCTTTGCTGCACGTCGCGTTCGGCCAGCTCCATGATGCCTATGCTCTTGCGCGTGCCGTCCTGGATGGCCGTTATGGCCGAACCCACCTCCTGGGTGGCGGTCATGGTCTTTTCGGCCAGCTTTCTGACCTCGTCGGCCACCACGGCGAAGCCGCGTCCGGCCTCTCCGGCCCGGGCGGCCTCGATGGCGGCGTTTAAGGCCAGGAGGTTGGTCTGGTCGGCGATGTCGGAGATGATGCCGATGATGTTGCCGATGCCCTCGGCCTGACGCCCCAGCTCGCCCACGCTGCCGGTCATCTCCTTGACGCGCTGGCGCATGGCCTCGATGGTGGTGATGGAGTTTTTGACCACATCCACGCCGTGCTCGGCCTTGCCCTTGGCCTGTTCGGCGTTGTCCGCCGCGTTGGAGGAGTTCTTGGCCACCTCCAGGATGGAGGCGTTCATCTGCTCCAGGGCCGTCGCGGTCTCGGTGATGCGCTCCCGCTGGTTCTCCGTCCCCCGGCTGGACTCCTCGATCTGGGCGGCCAGCTCCTCGGTGGCCGTGGACAGCCGGTTGGACACGTCCGTGGCCATGTCCGCCGCCTGGGCGATCTTGTCTCTCTGGGCCTCGATCATGGCCTGCTGGGCGCGGATGTCGGTCAGGTCGAACCACACGGCCAGGGTGCCGAGGGTATGGCCGTCCATGTCCGTGATGGGGGTGGAGGTCACGTCGAACCGCTTGGTCTTGCCCGACCGGGTCTGGTAGTCCGTTTCGGCCTGGAGCCGCTGGTTGGCGCGAATGGCCTTGGCCGAGAGGGTCTCCCGGTCCGGATCGTCGTAGACCAGCTTGCCCGAGGTCCACCCCAGACAGGCCTCGGGGCTTTCGCCGCGTTCCAGGGCCTTAAGCATGGGTACGTTCACGAAGCTGGTCTTGTTGTCCTTGTCGAACACCGAACAGGGCAGGGTGAACCCATTGAGCACCCCCTTGGCGAAGCTCAATTCGGCCTTGATCTTCTCCTTCATGGCCACCACGTCGTCAGCCAACAACCGTAGTTCGCAGATGAACTTCCCGGCCAGGGCCGTGCCGAAATTCCCGTCGGCGATCTCCCGGGCAAAATGCTGCACCGCCAGAAGCGGCCGCACCACCATGCCCCGGATGGCCAGAAAGATGACCCCGGCCACCACCAGACAGGACACGGCGCCGAGGAGGGTGACCATGTTGCGAAGCGATATGGCCTCGGCCAGCATCTCGGCCTCGGTGGCGCTGGCCCCGACGATCCAGCCCGTGAGCGGCACGTCGTCGAAGGCGGCCATCTTTTTCTCGCCCTTGAACTCATAGCTCATGTTGCCGTTTTTCCGGGTCGTCATCTCCTTGATGAACGGCAGCTCCAGCACCTTGAGCACAAGCGACTGGTCCTTGGGATGGATGATGATCCTGCCATCCTTGTCCATGACGAACAGGTAGCCGTTTTCTCCGATCTTGACCGGATTGATGTACGTGGCGGCAAAGGCGTCCAGACTCAGGGACATCTGCACCCCGCCCGCCACGTTGCCCTTGGCGTCGCGCACGGCCACCGCCACGCGATAGACCGGACGCCCGCCATCGGACAGGGCCACCTCCTGGTCCACGACCTCGGGTTTCCCGGCCAGGATCTCCCGCACCACAAGGTGCTTCGACTTGTCCTTGCCGCGCTCGTCCGCCCCGGAGTTGGTCAGTCCGGCCACGGGCTTGCCGGTGCGGTCAAAGGCGTACAGGGACCATATCTCCTTTTCGGTCCGCACGGTGGCCCCAAACATGCCCTGCACCGCATCCCCCGGGTCTTCCCCGGTCTCCAAGGCCCGCACCACGGCAGGCTGGACAGCCAGCCCCTTGACCATGTGCAGGGAGCTTGCCGCAGCGTCCTCCAGGGCCAGGGCCGTGACCCGCGAGAGATCCTGCACGTTGTTGAGCTGGTCGGAATAGGCCAGACGGTAGCTGGCCATATTCACGTACCAGATGATTCCGGCAAACGAGACCACCAGAAGCGACACCACCATGAGTAAAATCCGCATGCTCAGGCTTTGGGGCATAAATCCTTTTCCGTTCATTGACGTTCTCCTCACAGTGCGGGCGGCGCCGTCTGGCCGCCTGCGCATCGTTTCCCTCGTTACGTCCGCCTCGTCCCCGACAACCCCGAAACCCCCTGCACGGCATGCTGGACAAGGCCCATGTCCCACACGGGCTTGGCCAGAAACAGCCACCCGGAGTTCTCTCCGGGGGCGACCGGCATGAGTCCTTCGAGCCTGCCCAGCTCCCAGGTCAGGATGACCATGGGCAGCGGCCCGCAGGCCCCGGACAGGGTCTCAAGCACATCCCAGGCGTCAAGCCCGGGCATGTGCGGGTCCACCACCACCACGTCCGGCGCGTCTGGCGCGTCTGGCGCGTCCGGTCCAATCCGTTCCAGGGCCTCCTCCAGCGTGGCCGCCAGGACGACCTCGAAACCCGCATCACGCAGAAAATCCCCCAGGGTCAGTCGGCCCATGTCCTCGTGGTCGATGTACAGGATGCGTGACGCCATAGGCGGCCGTTCCATGCGTAAAATGATCGCGCAGGCCGTTTCTTCAGCAACTCCCGGGCCAGACCGCGCGAGACGGCCGGAAATGGCCGTAGACCCGGCGCAGACCCTGTCGGGGTGTTGTGGCGAAGGCCCGAGGCGGACGATGTTTTTTACGGATATCTTGATGCGGGACAGGTCAGGCGCGGGCGGATGTGAAAAAACAGCTACATGCGATGATCCGGATTTCCGGACATATCAGGTTTGCTTGACGGACATATTCTGGGCGCGTTTCAGGCGTTCGCACAGGGCCTGGGGACTCATGCCCAAAAGGTGCGCGGCCTGGCGCTGGTTGCCGCCGCAGCGGGCCAGGGCCTCGGCCACCAGGGCCTGGGAGGCCTGGCGCAGGGTGGGCAGGACGGGCCAGGCGGCGAAACGGCCCTCTGGCCCGGCCGCAGGCGGGACGCCTGCCGCCGCTGGCGACGACTCCCCGGGCAGGGCGGGGAGATGGGCGAGACTGATCCGGTCGCCCGGACACCGGCCCACGGCGTCGAAGACCATGGCCCGCAGCTCCCGCACGTTGCCCGGAAACCCGTATCCGGCGAGCCTGGCAAGCACCTGCGGCCCCACGGCGGGGCGCGGTCGGCCGTAGGCTGCGGCGGCCGCCTCCAGAAAATGCTCCACGAGCGGGGCGATGTCCTCGGGGCGCTCCCGCAGGGGCGGTATGGACGCCACATGGGACGCCACCCGGTAGTAGAAATCCTTGCGTAGCAGCCCCGTCTGGCGCAACTCGGCAGGATCGCGGTTGGCGGCGGCCAGGATGCGCGCCCGCAGGGGACGCGGCGCGTCGCTGCCCAGGGCATGGAATTCGCGTTCCTGAAGCACGCGCAAAAGCCGCACCTGGGCCTGTAGGGACAGATCCCCCACCTCGTCGAAAAAAAGCGTGCCCCCCGCCGCCTTCTCCATGAACCCTTCCCTGGCCCGGTCCGCGCCGGTGAAGGCCCCTTTGGCGTGCCCAAAAAGCGTATCGGAAAAGGCCTCGTCGTCCAGCCCGGCCAGATTGACGGCCACGAACGCCCCGGTCCGGCCGCTTGCGGCATGGATGGCCCGGGCCAGAAGCTCCTTGCCCACGCCTGTCTCGCCGGTGATCAGGACCGGCTCCCCGCTCCCCGCCACGGCCTCGGCGTACCGAAAGATGCGGCGCATGACCGGGCTTTGGGTGACGAAGCCGCAGAACCTCTCGGGCCTCTCCGGGCCGTCGGCCAGAAAGGACCGGGAGAGGTCGGCATTTTCGCGCTTGAGCCGCCGCGTCTCAATGGCCCGGCGCAGGGTGTCCGCAATACGCCGGGGCTCGACGGGCTTGAGCAGATAGTCGTAGGCGCCCCGGCGCATGCAGGTGACGGCCGTCTCCAGATCGTCCACGCCGGTCAGCATGATCACCGGAACCTCGGGATCGATCTCCAGGATGCGCCCCAGCACCTCCTCGCCGCGCATCTCCGGCATGATCACGTCCAAAAGCACGGCGCACACCCGCCCCGAGGCCACCTGCTTAAAGACGGCGTCCACCCGGGAGCAGGCCGTCAGGTTGGTGAAGCCCTTGATGGAAAGGGCCTGGGCCAGGGCCTTGAGGAGGATCTCCTCATCATCCACCAAAAGCACCGGACATTCAGGATAGACAGGGTTCACGGGTTCTCCAGGGCCGGCAGGGTCAGGGTGGCCAGGGTCCCCTCGCCGGGCCGCGAATGGAAGACCAGCTCCCCGCCCAGGGCCCGGACAATGTTCGTGGACACGGACAGTCCCAGCCCCAGCCCGCCCAGCTCGCGCTTGGTGGTGAAAAAGGGATCGGCGATGCGCCCCAGGTGTTCCGGATCGATGCCCGCGCCCTCGTCGCGCACGGTCAGGACCACGGTCTGTCCCGCCTGCCACAGGGCCGCCCGGATGCCCCGGACCGGGGACGGCAGGGCCTCGGCGGCGTTTAAAAGCAGGTTGACCACCACCTGCTCCAGGCGGTTGGGGCTGCCGCGCACCTGGGAGATGTCGTCGCCCGGGAGGTCCACGGTCAGGGCATGAGTGGCCTTGTCCAGGCGGTTCCGGGTCAGCTCCAGGGCCTGCTCCACCACCTGGCGCATGTCCACGCGCAGCTCCATGGACCCGTCGTCGGGCCGGGCGAACTCCTTCATGCGCCGCACGATGGCCGTGATGCGCCTGCTCCCGGCGGCGATGCCCGCAAGCATGCCGCCGACCATCTCCGCCGCCTCCCGGCAGGGCAGCCCGGCCACCGTGTCCCCGGGGGGGGCGTTGTCGAGGCGGGCCTTGAGTTCGGGCCACAGATCGAGGAGGCTGGCGGCGTTGAGCCCGATGAGGTGGTTGGGATTGTTGATCTCGTGGGCCACCCCGGCGGCCATGACGCCAAGCGAGATCATCTTGTCGGCCTGGACCAGTTGGCGGTCCTTTTCCCGGCCCTCCATCTCGGCCAGAACCCGGTCCGTGACGTCCTCGGCCACCCCGGCAGAGCGCACCACCCGGCCGTTTTCGTCACGGATGGGAAACCTCCGGGAGGATAACCATATGGTCTTCCCGTCAGGACGCAAAAAACGGTAGGCGACGGAGCGGGCATCCTGGCTCTCCCGGGTCATGGTCACGGCCCGGACTGCGGCCCGGTCCTCGGGATGCACAGACTGTAAAAACGTCGCATCATCCCGCATCGCCTCCTGGCACGGCATGCCCAGGATGGCCTCGCAGGAAGGGCTGGCGTACAAAAGCGCCCCGGTCTCCATGTCGCGCACCCAGAAGATGGCCTTGATGTTCTCCACCATCTCCCGAAACAGGGTCTGGCTCTCTTTCAAGGCGGCGTTGGCCTGGGCCAGCTCCCGGGTGCGCTCCCGCACCTGCCGCTTGAGATCGCGCTCGTAGCTCTGACGCTGCAGGGCGCAGGCGGCCCTCTCCAGGGCCTTTTTCACGGCATGGTCGAGGATTTCCAGATCAGTCAGAGGTTTGGTCAGATAATCCGTGGCCCCCAGGCGTAGGGCCGCGAGCACCTCGGACATGCCCCCGGCGCCGGAGACGATGAGGATGCAGACGTCAGGATCAATCGTCCGGATGGCGGACAAAAGCTCCAGCCCGGCCATGCCCGGGATCACCAGATCCAGGATGACCAGATCGGGATGATGGGCGGTAAAAAGCTCGCACCCGATCAGCCCGTCCCTGGCGGCGAGCACCTCGTGGCCCTGGTCGGCCAGATGGTCGCACATGGTCAGAAGCAAAAGCGGTTCGTCTTCGACAACAAGGATTCGGGCCATGGCCGGTTCACGATCCTGGGAAGCCGCCTGAGGCGAGGGGCGACGGAGGGTGTCTCTTGTGCAAAACGATATGAAGCGTAGCCATACGTGAAGGATTAACATGCGGCACGCCCCTGGTCAAACCGCCTGCGGCTTTTCCCCGGCCGCCCAGGGGATGCCCCCTGCCGTCTGTTACGACCGCTGGCCGATACCCGCCCCCCCTTGCGCGGCCCAAAATTATGGGGTAGTAGGCCTCCGTCATGAGAATGGAAATCATTACTATATTCGATTGCCCGGCCCTGACCGGTCCGGAAAGCGCCGCCCAGCCCCCCTCGCCAGCGCGCCGCACACGTCCCTAACCCTGCATCATCAGGATCTTTTCAAGCGCCATGCACGCCGCAGCCACCCTTCGCATCACCCACGCCCTGCCCGGCCGCCTGCGCCTGAGACTGCGCCCGGCCGCGCTTGTGCAGACGGCCGCAACCGCCTGCGCCGACATCCCCGGCGTCTTTGACGCCCGCAGCAACCCGGCCTGCGCCTGCCTCGTCGTGCGCTACGACCCGGCCAAAACGGAAAAGGACGCCGTCCTGGCCGCCGTACGGGCCGTCCTGCCCGCGCCGAAAAGCCCGCCGAACGCCGCAGACACGGCCCCATCCCACCCGGTCTGCGCCTGCGGCTGCCCGGAAAAGAAAAAACCCGGGGTGGGCCGCCAGTTGGTGCGCTTTGTGTCGCTGACCGGGGTCATGGGCTACGTCTTCGTCCGGGAGGTGCTGCTCAAATCCGCCGTGTCCCAGACCGTGTTCTCGCCCCTGGGTTTTGCGGCCCTTCTCGCCGCCGCGCCGCTTATCAGCCAGTCGATGCGTCACGCCCGGCGCCAGCGTTTCTCCATGGAGGGCTTTCTGGCCGCCGGGTGCGTGGCGGCCGCCGCGGCCGGACAGGCGGTCACGGCCCTGGAGATCCTTTGGATCCACAGCGGCGCGGAGACCCTCAAGGCCTACATCGCCGAGCGTTCCCGGCGCTCCATCTCGGCCATCCTGGACCTGACCGCGAAAAACACCTTCATCCTGGCTGGCGAGGTGGAGGTGGAGGTGCCGGTTTCGGCGGTCAAGCCGCGCGACATTGTGGTCCTGCACACGGGCGAAAAGATCTCCGTGGACGGCCTGGTGGTCTCGGGCGAGGCCCTGGTGGACGAATCCCCCATCACCGGTCGGGCCGAACCCGAACACCGCACAACCGGCGACAAGGTCTTCGCCGGGGCCTACGTGCGCCAGGGCATCCTCCATGTCCGGGCCGAGTGCGTGGGCGACGCCACCTATCTGGCCCGCATCATGCGCCTGGTGGAGGACTCCCTGGAGAACAAGGCCGACATCGAGTCCACGGCCGACGCTCTGGCCCGCAGGCTTTTACGTATCGGCATGTTGTCCACCCTGGGCACGCTGGTCGTGACCGGCAGCCTGTGGCGGGCCTTCACCGTGCTGCTGGTCATGGCCTGCCCCTGCGCCACGGTGCTGTCGGCCTCCACCGCCGTCAGCAGCGCCCTGGCCGCGGCGGCCAAACGCGGCATCCTCATCAAGGGCGGCCGCTACCTGGAGGAGGTCGGCAAGGCCGAGGTGGTGTGCTTCGACAAGACCGGCACCCTGACCACCAACCAGCCGCGCATCGAGGAGATCCTGAACTTCTCCGGTCTTGCCGAGGACGAGCTTTTGCTGTGGGCCTATTCGGCGGAGATGCACAACCACCACCCCCTGGCCCTGGCCATCAGGCACGAGGCGGTCTCCCGGGGCATCGACCCCCTGTCGCACATCGAATGCGACTTCACCCTGGGCAAAGGGGTCAAGGCCCTCATCGGCCACGACGTGATCCGCCTGGGCAACGCCCGCTACCTGGACGAATCGGGCATCGCCACGGACACGGCGCACAAGCAGGCCAGGCCGCTTGTCGACCGGGGCCTGACGGTCATCTACCTGGCCAAAAACGACACGGTGCTGGCCGCCCTGGGTTTCGCCAACGAGCTTCGGCCCGACGCGGAGACGACCGTGGCCGAGCTTGCCCGCACCGGCGTCTCCCAGGTGGCCCTGGTCACCGGGGACACGGAAAAGACCGCGCTTTCCCTGTGCCGGACCCTTGGCGTTGATATCTGCCGCCACAGCGTGCTGCCCGAGCAGAAGGCGGACATCGTGCGCGAGCTGCAGGCAGGCGGCCGCCGGGTGATCATGGTCGGCGACGGCATCAACGACGCCCTGGCCCTGGCCGAGGCCGACATCGGCATCGCCATGAGCGCCGGGGGCTCGGACGTGGCCATCGAGGCCGCGGACATCGCGTTGGTGAAAGACGATCTGGCCGACATCCTCTACGTGCGGAGTTTAAGCCGCCAGACCCTGCGCGTGGCCAGACAAAACTTCTGGATCGCCACCTCCACCAACCTGGGCGGGGCGCTGGCCGGGGCGCTGGGGCTTTTGTCGCCGGTCGCCGCCGGGCTCATCCATATCGTGCACACCCTGGGGGTTTTGGCCAATTCCTCGCGGCTTCTGGCCCATCGCCCGCCCGCCCTGACGGGAGCGGCCGGATCAGCCGCTGCGACACCGGCCATGCAGGGTGATCCCCTCGTACGTCTGAAGGAATAAATGAGAATGGAACCTACTTTCACTTGCATGGAAAACGCCGCCCTTCCCGAATCTGCCCGGGCCAGGACGGACCAGGACGGGAAGACAGGCGGCGTAGGGGCACGCACGGCCATGCCTCTCCAAGACATGTTGGAGCTGCGCCGGTTCATCGCCGTGGCGCACCATATGCCCGGCCGCATCCGGCTCAAAATCGACCCGGCCGTGCGCGCAAACCCCAAGGCCATGGCCCTGGCGGCCCTGGTCGAAAAGGGCGGCGGCGCGTTCCGGGCCCGGCTCAACGTTTTAGCCCGGTCCCTGGTTCTGGAATACGACCCGGATCGCATAGACCAAGGGCTTGTGGAGGGTTTTTTCACCGCGACCGACCCGCAGGAGGCGGCGGCCATGGCGAACGAGCTGTCTGCGGCCTTTGGCCTGACACCCCAAGCGTAGAGGAGATCGAGAATGGAAAACGCACCGTATCAGGAAGGAAGCATCCCGTCCTACGCCGTCCCCGGCATGCCCATGCCCGCAGGCGCAATGGCCGGATATGCGCCCGGGAGGGCGCCAGGCGGCTTCGCCGCGCCCGCCGGTCCCGCCGGTCCCGCCAGTCCCGCCAGTCCCTTCGGACAACTCGGAGCGCCGTTGCAGGACGCCGCCGCACCCGGCCCAGAACCCGGCCCCGAGCCCGGCCTCGAAACGGGCGAGGGTCAAAACAAGCGCCAGTACATGGGCCAGAAACCGGTCCAGAACCCAGCCCAGGAGTCGGCCACGGCCCCGCAGGCCCCCCAGGGCTATGCCGCTCAGGGTCCCAGCGGCTACGCGGCCCAAGGCCCCAGCGGCTACGCCAAGGGATATTTTCAGCCTGCCCCATCCGCCCCCGAGGCCCCAAAGCCCCAGGCCGCGCCGGGAGAACCGGCCGAACACACCTGCTCCTGCGGCGGCCACGAGCCTGAGGCCCCGGGCGCACCCGAATCCGCCCCGGGCGCCCAGTACGCCGCCCCCCAAGGGCAGCAGTACGCCGCGCCGCAGGGACCGCAGTATGCCCCCCACCAAGGCGCCCAATACGCCGCGCCGCAGGGACCGCAATACGCCCCCATGTTCGGTACGCAATACGTTTCGCCGCATGAAACGGCATACGCATCGCAATACGGACCGCAGTACGCCGCGCCGCAGGGACCGCAGTACGCCCCCCAGTTCGGCGCCCAGTACGCCGCCCCCCAGGGGCCGCAGTACGCCCCCGGGCCGCAGGCCGCCGCAGCCCACGAGCATGAAGAGGGCGAGGGCAAAAAGGGCCATTGCCACGGCCATGGCGGCCACGAGCAGCAGGAGCAGCAGGCCCAGTCCGGCTTCTTCGGCTTTCCCGGCTTCGGCGGGTTCTCCGGCCCGGCCGGTTCTCCCGGCGAAGATCCCAGGCACATGGAATACCGCTACGGCCAGATGATCGAGCTGTGCAACGACCTCATGCAGGGCAAGGCCGATCCCTCCAAGATCGCCGCCTTTTTGACCTCTACCGGGGCCCATTTCTGGAAAGGGGCCGTGGTGGGCGCGGCCGTGACGTTTCTGCTCACCAACGGCGCCGTGAAGTCCGCCCTGGGCGACACCTTCTCGGCTGTTTTCGGCGCGGCCAAGGGCGGCGAATAGCCAGCCCCCCCACCCATCGGCGGGCCTTGGGGCCGCGCCGCAACCACATCGCAAAAAAAGGAACCCCGCCATGCATATCCAGCAGAAGGAACAGACCTACCCCTTGCGTCAGACCGCCCTGCCCGTGGGGGCCATCACCGCCATGGGCGCGGCCGGGGCCATCATCGGCGGCGCATCGGCCGCCGCCAGGGACCTGCGCCAGGTCAAATCCGGCGACATGACCCGCGAGGCCGCCGCCGGACACATCCTCAAAGAGGCCCTGGGCAGCGGCCTGGCCACCGCCGTCGGGGCCGTGGCCGGAACGTTCTTCCGCTCCGCCCTCCTGGGCCTGGCGACCATGGCCGTGGTGGGCGTGGGAACCAAGTACCTCTACGACGGCGTGGCCGGACTGGCCGCCACCAAGGCCAAGGCCGCCGCCAAGACTGCGGCCAAGACCGTGACCAAGGCCGCCGCCAAGCCCGCAGCCACGGCGGAGACCGCGAAACCGGCCAAGGCGTAGGGCAGACGCCGAAAGCGCCCACACGGCGCCTTCGCAGGCCCCAGGCATGGTCTGACGCGGCCAGCCGCCTGCCGTCCATCACATCCGGCCGGTCGCGGCCGCACAAAAGGAGCGTACACGCATGTCCCACACCCCCAAATATCCCCCTGACGGCGGATATCCCACGTCCGCAGGCACGGCGGGCTATCCGGCCGCCGGTTCCCTCACCCAGGGCTGGCTGGCCGTCAACGATCCCGGCTACCTCAAGGGCGCCCTGCTCGGCGCGGGCCTGACCTACATCCTGACCAACCAGAAGGTGCAGCGCGCCCTGGTCAAGGGCGCAGTGACCGTGTGGACGGCGGTCCAGGGCGGCGTCGAGGAAGTCAAGGAGCAAATCCACGACATCAAAGCCGAAATGAGCATGAAAGGCGATGCAGACAAAACCTGACTCCACACGCGCCAAGCGTGAACTGGCCAAGGTCGGCATGGCCGTCTCCCTGGGCACGCTTCTGGCCACGGGCTTCATGGAGCGCATGGGCGGCCAGTCCGGACAGGCGGTGCGCAACGTGCACCTGGCCTCCGGGCTGGCCCTGGTGGGCTTTTCCTACTGGCACTGGAGCCTGTACCAGCGCAGCGCCGATTCCCGGGGACGCCGCACATGAGTCAGACACCCGAGCATCTCTTAATCGGGACCAACGTGGGCCGCTTTCGGGCGGTCCACGTCCTGCCCCGGCGGGTCCGGTTCACCTCGCCGCTTCTGGGCGACCCCGGCTTTGACGGCCAGTATTTCCAGGCCCTGGTGGAGGCCGTGCCCGGGGTGGAGGAGGCCAGGGTCAATGTCCGGGGCAAGGTCCTGGTGGTGGCCCATGACGGCCGCGACGACACCTGGACCCGTCTGGCCGGACGCCTGCGCGACATCCCGGGCGAGGCCTACGGCGGTCGCTTGGCGCCGTCGCGGATGACCTGCGGCGAGGTGGGGAGCAAGGCCCTGCTCACCGTTGCGGCGGGCGTCCTGCCCTCTCCGCTCCGGGCCGCCGTGGGCTGGGGCGTCGGCCTGCCGGTCATCGCCCAGGGTGTCCGCACCCTGCTCGCCCGGGGCCTCAAGGTGGAGGTCCTGGACGGCGCGGCCATCGCCCTGTCGCTTCTGCGCGGCCACTATTTCACGGCCGGGGCCATCACCACGCTTCTGGCCCTGGGCCGCTACCTGGAAGACAGCACGGAAAAGCGCTCCACGGCCCTGCTCAAGGGTCTTTTGCGGCCCCAGGCCGAGACCCTGTGGGTGGTGCGCGACGGCCTGGAGGTCGAAATTGCGGCCTCGCAGGTCCGGATGGGCGACGTGGCGGTCTGCGGGGCCGGGGAGCTCATCCCCATCGACGGCACGGTGGCCGGGGGCGAGGCCTCGGTGAATCAGAGCTCGATTTCCGGCGAGTCCGTTCCGGTGCACATCCGGCCGGGCGACGCGGTCATCTCCGGGTCCGTGGTGGAGGAGGGGCGGCTTCTGGTCGCCGTTGACCGGGTGGGCGCCGAGACCTCCCTGGCCCGCATCAGCCGGTTCATCGAGCAATCCCTGCGCAGCACGTCCAAGACCCAGACCAGGAGTTCGGAGCTGGCCGACAAGCTGGTTCCCCTGACCCTGGCCCTGGCCGGGATCAAGCTTTTGACCTCGCGCGACGTGAATCAGGCGGCCTCGGTGCTCACTGTGGACTTTTCCTGCGCCGTCAAGCTGGCCAGCCCCGTGGCCGTGCGCTCGGGCATGTACGCCGCAGGCAAGGCCGGGGTGCTCTTAAAGGGCGCCTCCGCCCTGGACGCCCTGTACGACGTGGACACCATCGTCTTCGACAAGACCGGCACCCTGACCACGGGCGACATCGCGGTCACGGACCTGCTGCCCGCTGACGGCCTGTCCCCGGAGGAGCTGCTGCGC
>Ga0209467_1000388_pt1 | contig 64273 bp, 36 predicted proteins | sample Higcelwee11metaG_FD_187175 | JGI IMG/M metagenome (GOLD analysis project Ga0209467, IMG submission 187175) | Freshwater pond sediment microbial communities from the University of Edinburgh, under environmental carbon perturbations - High... | ecosystem: Environmental > Aquatic > Freshwater >...
AATTTATTAAGGAAAATGGAGCAGCTGTTACTTGGGAAGGTGGCTCAAACCACACCTATACTGTTCCTACCAATTCAACAGGAATAGTGACTGTTGACTGGCAACCATAATAACAACCAATTAAAAGATGTTTCTGTCGTAGAACATAGCAATCTAAAAATTTTTAAGAACGTGCTTCTGCACGTTCTTAAAAATTCTCACCGCATTTTTCCAGTAAATCTTTCCATCTCCGGTCAATATCCTCTTGAATATCATCAATAAGATGTTTGTTTTCATTCGTAAATAAATGTTTGAATCTTCCTTGAGGTTTGAGATATTCAATAACCGGAAGCTTCTTCTTTGGTTTGTAGTTAAGCTTCCATACTCCATTTTCAACCTCATACAATGGCCACATGCACGTATCTACTGCTAATTTGCATATTTCCATAAGATCGGGCGTATTATACCTCCAGCCTCTCGGACAGGGCGCCATCACATTCAAAAATGCCGGACCTTTTGTATATATGGCTTTTTCTGATTTTTCGTAAAGATCCTTAAAGTTAGCTGTCAATGTGGATTGAGCAACGTATGGTAACTTATGAGCAATCATTACTCCTGTCAAGTCCTTCTTAAACTGCATTTTCCCCGGTAAGACAGTTCCCTGCGGGCTTGTAGTCGTATCTGCATATTTAGGTGTTCCCGAGGATCTTTGAATTCCTGTATTCATATAGGCTTCATTATCATAGCACACATATACCATGTCATGGCCTCTCTCCATTGCTCCCGATAAAGATTGCAGCCCTATATCATAGGTGCCTCCATCCCCCCCGAAAGCAATGAATTTATAGGTGTCATTTATCTTACCCTTTCTCTTTAGTGCCGAATAGGCAGCCTCTACGCCGCTTACAGTAGCTCCGGCATTCTCAAATGCGCTGTGTATAAAAGAGTCCTTCCATGCTGTATATGGATATAGGAAGGTAGATACCTCCAGGCACCCTGTAGCTGCGCCGCATACTGCACGATGTTCAGGCTGTAATGCTCTTAGTACGGTTCTTACAGTTACCGGTGCGCCACATCCGGCGCACATCCTGTGCCCTCCAGTCAATCTATCCGGTTTGTTCATTACCTGCTTAAGATTATATGCCATTTTTAAGCTCACCTCCTATTCTCTAATTCCTAAATATCTGTATGTCTCTTTTACTTTTCCGGTTTTCAATATCTCAAGCAGTTCACTATATACCTTATCAATATCATTAGCTTTTACATCCCTGCCACCCAAGCCGTATATGAAGTTCACCACTTTTATTCCTTCTGCCCTTCCATACAACGCCGACTTTATCTCAGCCCCTAAAGGTCCTCCTACCGCGGAGAAGCTTTCTGCTTTATCCATAATTGCAAGTACTTTAATATGCTTCAAAGCTTCAGCAATCTCTTCTTCTGGAAAAGGTCGGAACACTCTGATCTTAAGAAGCCCCGCTTTTACCCCCTTTTCCCGGAGTGAATCAACCACTGTTTTTGCAGTTCCTGCAGTTGAGTTAATTATTACTATGGCAAGTTCTGCATCCTTCAGCTTGTATTCTTCAAAATAGTCATATTTTCTTCCGGACAGCTTTTCATATTCCTTAGCTACTTCCATTATGACCTTCTTGGCATTTATCATACTCTGTGCCTGCTCACGTTTATGCTCAAAGCAGTGTGCAGGAAGATCAAGAGGGCCAATTGCAATTTGCTCCTCCGGGTTAAGAAGGTAGTGCTCCGGTTTGTATTCTCCAATAAAAGCCTTAACCTTGTCATCTTCCAATAACTCTATATTTTCCACAGCGTGGCTTGTGATAAAACCATCCTGGCATACCATTACGGGAAGCATAACATCTTTATGTTCCCCTATTCTTATTGCCTGTATAAGGTTGTCATAAGCCTCCTGGTTTGTTTCGCTGTATAGCTGAACCCATCCTGAGTCCCTGGCTCCCATTGAATCACTGTGGTCGTTATGAATATTAAGCGGCCCCGAAAGTGCTCTGTTTACACAGGACATGGTTATTGGCAATTTCATAGCTGCCGCAATATATAATACTTCCCACATCAGAGCCAATCCGTTAGCCGAGGTAGCTGTCATCGTTCTGCTGCCTGCTGCCTGTGCTCCAACACATGCAGACATTGCACTGTGTTCTGACTCTACCGCTACAAACTCAGTCTGAACCTGCCCATTTGAAACAAATTGAGAAAAGTACTGTGGTATCTCCGTTGACGGAGTAATAGGAAATGCAGCAACCACATCAGGGTTTATCTGTCTCATTGCAACCGCTACAGCTTCATTTCCGGATAATCTTTCCCTTATTGACATGTACGCCTATACCTCCTGTTCTTCCTTATCTTGTTCCTTAATAAAACCTATTGCATCGAAAGGACATGCTTTCACACATACTCCACAGCCCTTGCAGTGATCATAATCAAAATCAAGCCTCTTGCTTTCCTTTACAGGAATTGCTGTATCGGGACATGTTGGTGGACAAAGCATACACTGGGTGCACTTTTCTTCTATCCATACCGGACGCATAGATCGCCAATCACCGGTCCTATATCCCTCCGCATTTCCTGCTTCGTATATAGCTCCTCCAGGTGTTATTTCCTTCCACGGCGTTTCAGGGGTCATCTCTTTAGCTTTCTTGCTCATAGTCCTTGCACCTCCTGCATCGCACGTTCAATAGCCTTCATATTGCCTTCTATTACCTCCGGCTTTGTTTTAAATTTATGTGCAAAGGATTGTTTCATGTCTTCTAAGAATTTTTCCGGTTCCATAATGCTACCGACTACTACCACTGCCCCTAGCATGGGTGTGTTGGGAAAGTTCTTACCTATGGTTTCTTCAGAAATCTTCCTGGCATTTATTGTGCAGACCTTTCCCCTGTAACCCTTGAGATACTTTTTTACCTCTTCAGGTGTCTTCTCAGTATTGATGATAATTGCGCCTGACTCCTTAAGACCTGAAGTCACATCTATCGCAGAAATCAGCGACTCATCAACCACTACTACATAATCCGGCTCATAGATATTTGAATGGATATTTATCCTTTCATCACTTATTCTGTTATATGCTGTAATTGGCGCACCCATTCTCTCAGGACCATACTCCGGGAAACCCTGAATATACTTTCCTGTGTTAAAAGCGGCATCTGCCAGAAGGAGCGAAGCAGTCTTTGCTCCTTGACCACCGCGTCCATGCCAACGTATTTCTACCAGCTTGCCCAAAATTCACCCTCCTTTCAGAATTTATCAATTGGTATCTTGCATATTTTGTGCTGATTTAATTGATTTTATGAAAAGAAAAAAGCTTCTATTGAAGTACTAAACAATAAAAAAGCTTTTTATGAAAATTATTTATATATAGCTATGCATTCGAAAGGTAGCAATGTGCTTTATTTTAAAAAGAAGAGAAACTAGAGAGGCACTGTTTAGGAACCACTTTTTTGCTTTGTTACCTTGCTTTTGGGTGACGATTTCTTTTTCTGTACCGCAAGCTTTGAATTTTCCAACGCCTTACTTTTAGCAGCCGCCTCATATTCCTGCTGTTTGCGTAATTCTTCAGCCTCAATCTGCACTTGTTTTTCATGCAATTCTTCCAGTACAGACATCTCTATATCGGAATCATACAGCTTCAGATATTTTTCAAATGCGTCGGGATATAAAAATTGCTTTTCACCATATTGTTCGTGAAATTGAATGGATATTCTGCCTTCTTCCTGACCGATAACTTTTCCTTCACCGAATAGGATGTGTCTGATTTTCTCATTAATAATGTTCATTGATTTCACCTCTAACTACTTATTGTAGCTTTATTTTCAATCTTATTGACTCTATCTTCAATATAACTCTTTACCCTCTCTTTTAGCATATCCAAAACAACGGCCTGGTACATAATTTCTTTGCACATCTCCTATCTTTCGTTATTTCCTGTTTTGCTTCTTGAAAAACATTGTTTATTCCATGGTCTCCTGCCATTATAATACTTGTTCGCAATATACGTTTGCTTTGAATCATGAAGGCTTGCTAACCGACGAAATGTATGTATAAGTGAAGATATGCATTCTTCTTCCGAACGCTTAAATTTACATTCCTTGCCCATACAAAGTTTTATATTCAGCCAAATACATTTCCCTGTTTTTGAAAGTCCCCCGCAATTGGGAAACTCTGGCAAATCCGAATTGGAAAATCGGTTCTTTTCCATATAATCACCTCCGATTAAACCACTATAAAGTATCTATATGCATCATAAAAAATAATGTGCAGCTTTGACAACTGGACTTACGTTTATCAAAACTACACGTTGTAATTAATTTTATCATTTTTTCGGCGGAAAATGTAAGCAAAACTTTTTAGACTTTCTGCACATTTTTTATGCATAGCAAATAACTTATCGGAAGTAAAGTTGCAGAATGAAAAAGAAAACGGTATAGTACCTTAACAATGCTATACCGTAAATCTTTAGTTCAAATACAACCTTATTCGTATTGCCCATAAATGTAAAGTCTCTTTTTCGATACTATTAGGCTTGTGCCATCTTCTTGTAGTTCTCGTATTTTTCCTTAGCTTCTTTTTCTGCTTTTGTAAAGAGCTGTTCTGCTTCTTCAGGGAAGGCACCTACCAAGGATGAATACCTTACCTGAGCCATAAGGAAGTCTCTGAAGCTTGCCTTTGGTTCCTTGGAGTCAAGTGTGAACGGATTCTTGCCTTCCTTCTTGAGTTCAGGGTTGAATCTCCAAAGATGCCAGTATCCTGCTTCTACAGCCTGTGCAGTGTTGGCCTGGGTTCTGCCCATGCCTTCTTTGAGCCCGTGGTTGATACATGGAGCATAAGCGATTATGAGGGATGGTCCTTCATACTTCTCAGCTTCTTGTATAGCCTTCATGAACTGGTTTTTATCTGCTCCCATACCTACCTGAGCAACATACACATACCCATAGGTTGCCGATATCATACCAAGGTCTTTCTTCTTAACCCTCTTACCGGAAGCTGCAAACTTGGCAACTGCACCGATAGGTGTCGACTTGGAGGACTGTCCGCCTGTATTTGAATACACTTCTGTATCAAATACCAATACGTTTACATTTTCCCCTGATGCCAGTACATGGTCAAGTCCGCCGTAACCTATATCATAAGCCCATCCGTCTCCACCAAGTATCCAAACGGATTTCTTTACAAGCTGGTCTTTCTTATCTGCTACTTCTGCTGCTATTTCTTTAGCTCTTCCGCTCAAAGAATTCATTTTGTCAAGAAGCGGAAGTATTTTTTCTGTTGCTGCTTTGCTTGCATCTGCATCATCTTTGCCATCCAACCATGCCTTGTATGCTTCCTTGTATTCCACCGGTATATCAAGTGTTAAAGCTTCTGTCATTAAATCAGCCAGCTTTTCTCTTATTTGCTTTACACCTACTGCCATACCCAAGCCATACTCCGCATTATCCTCAAAGAGTGAATTACCCCATGACGGACCTCTTCCATTAGCATCTGTACAATATGGATTTGAAGGTGATGAAGCACCCCAGATTGATGAACAGCCTGTTGCATTTGCAATCATCATTCTATCTCCAAAGAGCTGAGTAACAACCTTTATATATGGAGTTTCTCCGCAGCCTGCACATGCGCCTGAGAATTCGAAATACGGCTGTGCAAACTGGCTTCCTTTTACAGTTGCTTTTGAAACTATATTATCCTTTACAGGTACAGTCATTGCATAATTCCAATTAGGAATTTCTTTCTCAGTCTGAGTTTCAAGAGGTTTCATAACAAGAGCCTTTTCCTTTGCAAGACATATGTCTGCGCAGTTGCCGCAGCCTGTACAATCCAACGGGCTGATCTGCATCCTGTAAGAAAGTCCCTCGAAGCCTTTACCATTAACCTTTGCTGCTTCAAAGCCTGCCGGAGCCTTCTTCAATTCTTCTTCCGTTGCAAGAATCGGTCTTATTGCAGAATGTGGGCATATAAAGGAGCACTGGTTGCACTGTATGCATTTTTCCTTCTGCCACTCAGGAACAAATACTGCTATGCCTCTCTTTTCATAAGCTGCGGTTCCCATCGGTAAGTGACCGTCAGCAAAATCAACAAATGTACTTACAGGGAGCAAATCCCCTTCCTGTTTGTTCATAGGTATAAGTACATTCTTTATGAAATCAGGAGCGTCTATTACTGCTGCCGCTTCTTCCTTTACACCGCTCCAGCTTTGAGGTACCTTTACCTCTACAAGAGCATCTGTTCCTGCATCAACAGCTTTGTAATTCATTGCAACAATCTTTTCGCCTTTTTTACCGTAGGATTTCTCAATGGATTCCTTCAGGTACTTAACAGCATCTTCCAACGGAATAACGTTTGCCAATTTGAAGAATGCAGACTGCATTATCATATTGATTCTATTTCCAAGTCCAATTTTTACACCTATATCTGTAGCATTTATTATATAGAATTTAATCTTATGATCTGCCAGATACTTCTTCATATTCGCAGGCAGATTTTCTTCAAGTTCTTCTATGCTCCACTTGCAGTTCAATACGAAGGTACCGCCATCTTTAAGACCTTTAATGACATCATACTGATGAACATACCCCTGGTTGTGACATGCTATGAAGTCAGCCTCATCTATAAGATATGGTGATTTTATAGGCTTCTTGCCGAATCTGAGATGAGAAATCGTTACACCGCCGGACTTTTTAGAGTCGTAAGCGAAATAACCCTGAGCATATAGGCCGGTCTCGTCACCTATAATCTTTATTGCACTCTTGTTGGCTCCAACTGTACCGTCGGAACCTAAGCCCCAGAACTTGCATCTTATTGTTCCTTCAGGAGCTGTATTTATATTTTCCGCAGCTTCAAGAGACAGATTTGTAACATCATCAACTATGCCGATTGTAAATCCATCTCTTGGCTTACTTGATTTCAAATTATCATAAACAGCTTTGATATGTGCAGGTGTTGTATCCTTTGAACCAAGGCCGAATCTTCCGCCTACTATCATTGGAGCATTTTCCTTGTTGTAGAACATTGAGCGTACATCAAGATACAATGGCTCTCCAGGTGCTCCGGGCTCTTTTGTCCTGTCAAGAACAGTTATTCTCTTCACTGTCTTTGGCAGTACATCGAAGAAATACTTTTCTGAGAATGGCCTATAAAGATGTACCTTTACAACCCCTACCTTCTCGCCTCTTGCCATCAAATAATCGATAGTTTCCTCACAAATATCTGTTACAGAACCCATAGCAACTATTATGTTCTCAGCATCCGGTGCTCCGTAGTAATCAAATGGCTTGTATTCCCTGCCTGTTATTTTGCTGATTTCTTTCATGTAATCCGCTACTATGTCAGGTACTGCATCATAGTATTTGTTGCAGGCTTCTCTTGCCTGGAAGTATATATCAGGATTCTGAGCAGTTCCTCTTGTTACCGGATGTTCCGGGTTCAAAGCTTTGTTCCTGAACTCATTCAACGCTTCCTTGTCAAGAAGCTTTTCCAGGTCTGCATAATCCATAACTTCTACCTTCTGAACCTCGCTGGAAGTTCTGAAACCGTCAAAGAAATGCATGAATGGAATTCTTGATTTGATTGCAGCCAAGTGAGCAATACCAGCTAAATCCATTACTTCCTGTACTGAACCGGTAGCAAGCATAGCAAAGCCTGTCTGCCTTGTAGCCATTACGTCCTGATGATCGCCAAATATGGAAAGCGCATGGCTTGCCAATGCACGGGCAGATACATGGAATACGCCCGGTAATAATTCTCCGGCAATCTTGTACATATTAGGTATCATAAGCAGCAAACCCTGTGATGCTGTGAATGTTGTAGTCAATGCTCCGGCTGCCAGTGAACCGTGAACAGCTCCTGCTGCTCCGCCTTCTGACTGCATCTCAACAACCTTAACCTGCTGGCCAAAAATGTTCTTCAGTCCATGTGCGGACCATTCGTCAACATTCTCAGCCATTGTTGACGATGGAGTTATTGGGAAAATAGCAGCAACATCTGTAAACGCATAAGCTACATGTGCGGCTGCGGCATTTCCATCCATCGTTTTCATTTTTTTAGCCATAGCTAGACCCCCTATAATTAAATAATTGATAGTTAAATTTTGGGTATAAATTTCATGGACTACCATTCTTAGTATATTAGACATTAATTGCAATGTCAAACTAAAAACCCTTCATTATAAAAAAGAATAGCTGCTCTCCCCCATCCCTAAAAGAAGGTGAAAACAGCTAACCGTCGCCTATTTTATTCAGCTATTTTAAAAATATTCTTAACATTTTAACAAATCCAGGAAGTTTTTTGAAATTCATATGTGGTCAAATGTCACTTTAAAAAAATTATAAGCTCCTACCCGTTATAAAAAATATTGAAGAAATAAGAGCAGTATTATTCCTGGTATTCCTAAGAAACCTGCAATTAATGCTGTAACAGGATTTATACCTATCGTGAGGCCGAAAAAATTACCGAAAATGTTAATCACAAAGAGTGCAATAGCTCCGACAATACCGTTCAGCACAAGCTTAACAATAATTTTAATTGGAAGAACAAGCAGTATACCTATGATATAAACAGCACCTATAGCAAGAAAAATCGCCAATATTGAAAATATATCTATCTGAGGCAACATTAATCCCCCTTTAGCAAGTAACGTTATGAATACTTTGCTAATATTTATATTAACATCTTCATATTTTTATTACAGCTTTTGTACATATAATGCAAAGTTCATTTCGCATAAAGCCTTACCAAACTTATATATCCCCATTCAATCCCTTATCTTTTGCGAGCTTCAAGAGATAGATATATTGAGATTTGGCAGCCTCCATTTTATATATGGCATAATCTACAAGCTCCGGTGTAGTAATATTGTCGAAATAGCACTGTGCATCAAGCATTTCCTGTTTTGCCTCAAAAATCATTCTTATGAACTCTTCATTTTCATTCTTACCCTTTGAACCCCTTAGAATATTTAATATATGTTCTATCATATCACTAAACTGCTTGTACTTTTTAGGTTTCTTTGCAGCGAGATTTGTGGACATAAAAAACACCTCCATTATTATTACTAATTTATCCAGTAATTAGTAATAATATACTAAGGTGTAATTTAAATATTTTCTTCAAATAAACTTTCATCAAACTGCAAGTAAAGATCTACCACTACTATTAGGTTTAAGGGGTTCTGCTTTCCTTCCATTTTACTTTTGTTCGGTATCGCAAGCCTTGCGTTTGAGTCAGATGGTTTCTTGACTGTTTTAGTCCTGTAACTGAGTATTTTTTTGCTTAACTTTCATACCCTCTTTAATATCATTATCAGGCTTAATCAAAATAATATCACCTTCTTTTATACCATCTGCTACTTCAACAAATCTATCGCCTTCCATACCTTTCTTAACTTCCTTTACTTTAGTCTTACCGTCTTCCACTACAACAACAGAGTTTTTCCCTTTATAGCTAAATATCGAGGTATCCGGCACTTTAATAACATCTTTTTTCACATCTGTAATAATTTTTATATCAACACTATAACCCGGCTTTAACACAACTTCTTTTTCAGCTATCTCAATGGTTACAGGCACCCTCCTCTGGTTAACTCCCAGGGTAGACGTTACACTCTTTGCTGCTGGCGCAATTTTTACAACCTTCCCACTTAGCACAGTATCATCCATCACATTTCCACTGATTTCTACTTTGTTCCCTACATTAACCTTATACCCATCGTCAACGAGTATATTAGCTTCAATTTCTAGATTCCCAACATTTCCGATAACAAAAACTGCTGATCCGCTTGTAGCAATTGAATTTTCTTCCACAAACCTTTCAAGTATAACACCATCCGTAGTCGATCTGATCTCCAATTTTTCAATACTCCGCAGTATACTATCCCGTAAGACCTTCGCCTGCTCGAGTTGAGAAACATAGTCACTCTTAACATAATCCGGAGAACCCTGCTTAACCTCATCCAATCGAAGCTTTTCAATATTAAATGCTGCCAAAGCTGCCTTGTAAGCATCCTGGGCCTTATTCATCTCATCATGGCTGATAGAACCAATTTCAAACAACTTCTTTGCATTTTCATAATTTCTTGATGTTGTTTCATAGTCCACTCGCGCTTTCTCAACTGCTGCGTCGGCAATTTTGATCTTGTTTTCGTAGTTAATATACTCTGTACTCTCTAACTGAGCCATCACAGATTCTATTTTTGCATTAGCACCCCTCAATTGCAATTCCAGATCTCCTTTATCCATTGAAAGAAGTAAATCACCTTTCTTAACTGTATCTCCTATATTAAAACATATATTTGTAATTTTACCTGAGCCTTCCGAATAAATCGTCTGCTGATCTTTACTTTTTACTAACGCTGTGTCTTCAATGTATTGTTGAAGCTCTCCTTTTTTAACTTCAACAACTTCCACTTCCTGTCCTTCCCCCAAGTTCACAGCAGCAAAGACAGCAACAATAGAAACCAATAGCACAAGAGCTATCCATATTATGGTTTTCCTACTTCTTTTTTTTTTCATACCTCACCCATCTCCTCACAAAATATTATACTTTATGTATGTTATTCATTACTTTTCAACACTTCCACCATGTCTATCGACTTAATTTTATTCATCAAGATGTTATTAGCTAAAAACGTAAACAATACTGTAAGAGCTGCTGCAATAATGTAAGTTTTGCTACTTGTAATAAACGGTATGCTAAGCGAATCACTGTCAAACATCTTCATAATTATGCTTCCCATGAGCTGTCCCAACGGTAAACCTATCATTATCCCAAATACAGTAATTAAGTAATTTTCGTCAAATATCAACTTCTTGATTTCACCATTAAAAAATCCAAGAACTTTCAGTGTCGCCAATTCTCTTTGCCTCTCAAAAATATTGATGGTAGTAATATTATAGACCACCGCAACAGCCATAACCGCTGCAAGCACAATCAAAATATACATAAAAGCCATACTTGTCGCCATTTGATTTTGAATACTCTTAAACTCATCCGCCTGAGATTGAACAGAGCTGACTACAGGCATCTCGTTCAGTTTTTCCTTAACTTGTTCTGCAAAACTTGAACTATCCAGTTTGATAACTGCCGCATTAGCAACTGAGCCTTCACCAAGCAGGTAGTTCATACTTTCTATATTACTATAGGCGCAAACCCCCATGTATTGAGCAACAATTCCTTTTATGGCAACCTCTTTTTTGTCCTTCCCAGGATAAAATGATTTGATATAAACTCTGTCACCTACTTCAGCATCAAGCTTCCCTGCCAGCTTTTCAGGTAAAAGAATACCTTTTCCAGGAAGATTTACAATATTGCCATCAGTATCAGTCACCCTATACATATTGGGTTTAGTTACCAGTGCTTTAAATCCTACGTCTTTTTTCCTCCAACCATTGGATATTTCCACCCCTATTTCTACCAAAGGCTCCAAATCTGCGACATGGGGAAGATTCCGAATAACTCTGATTTCTTCGTTATTCAAAAATTTTGAAAAATTTATCTTTACATCATAATTGTGTATATCCTTATACTGTTGATCCATTGAATAATTAAAAGATTCAATCATACCAAGTGTAAGAAAGACAATTGCAGATGAAAATATAATTCCTACCGAAATCATCAATGTCCTTTTTAAATTTCGAAAAATGTTTCGGATTATGATTTTCCAACTGTAACTTAGTCTTTTCCAAATGACTTCAATTCTCTCTGCAATTACCCGTTTACCTATTTTCGGCGCTTTCTGTTTCATAGCTTCACTAGGTGTAATTCTAAATACCAGTTTACATGAATTATAACCTGCTAATAAACAAAAAAGCAAAGTGAGAAGTGCTGCCGGTATAACTAATTCCGGATACATCTTCATGTCTGCAGAAGGCAGGCCAAAATGCTTATTCATCAAGCCCGTATAAGCAACACCCAGGTACATACCTGCTACCGCCCCAATGATGCTGCCCACAACACCAATAAATAAAGAATAAGTCAGGTAATGTGCCAGAACCTGAATATCATTATATCCTAAAGCTTTCAGCACCCCAATCTGAGTCCTTTGATTTTCTATAATTCTACTCATCATGATATAAATTATAACTGCTGCTACGATAAAGAAAATAATTGGGAATGCACCACCAACAGATTTTAAACCTTCAATTTCCTGATTTAACATGCTGCTGCTTAATTGGCCTTGTCTGTCTATCACACCGGTCACGCCGTAGCTTCTAAGTTCCTTTTTAATATCCTCCTTAACATCTTCTTTATCCACTCCATCTTTTATGAGCAGAGATATACTGTTCAATGAACCACTATAATCAAATATAGATTGTCCAAAAGAGTTCTTTATATAAATAATCCCAAACTTCTTATGATCTGGCATCATCTGACCGTTGTCCTTAAGTATATAAACATATTCAGGACTTTTCACCACACCTACTACTTTGAGTTTTATTTCATTTCCATTAACTATTGGAGAAATCATATCCCCAACCTTTAATCCATGAGCCATAAAAAATTCTTCTTCTACGAGACATTGATTGTTGTCACCCTGGGAAAAATATTGTCCGGATTTAATTACTATGTCATTTACAATATCTCTTTTAACATCAGGAAGTGTAATGATTCGAGCAGTCGCATGCTCTCCTGGTGAAGAAAGCTTAACTTCCTTGACAACCCTTCCTGTAGACATTTTGACATAGGAAAGGTTGTTCACTCTTCGGATAACACTCTCAGGAGCCTTATAGAATTCAATCCATATATCTCCCATCCGATATTCCTTGTAATACTTTTCACTTCCCTCAAAAAGGTTCCTAAAAGTAGCATTCATCCCTGTATATAACGCAACTCCCAAAATAACAATAATCAGAATGGAAATAAATTGCCCTTTGGACCTCTTTAAATCTCTTATCATTTTATTAAACAAGATCAGCATTACCATTCAATCCTTTCAGGGAGCTCCGGGTTCTCATTTATAGTAACGGCTTCTACGGCACCGCTTTTTACTCGAATCACCCTATCGGCCATCGCTGCAATAGCAGCATTATGTGTAATCAATATAGTTGTCCTGCTCATTTTACGGTTTACATCGTGTAGAAGCTTTAAGATCAGTTTCCCTGTTTTATAATCCAATGCTCCGGTAGGTTCATCACACAGGAGCATTAACGGGTTCTTTACCAGTGCTCTTGCAATAGCAACCCTTTGCTGTTCGCCTCCGGATAACTGAGCCGGGAAATTACCCAGTCTTTCGCCTAAACCTACTTCCATTAAAATATCTTTTGAATTTAACGGATTATCACTTACCTGTGCTGCTAATTCTACATTCTCAAGTGCCGTCAAATTAGGCAGCAGATTATAGAACTGAAATACAAAACCTATATTTTTCCTTCTAAACATTGTTAACTCTTTGTCAGAATTCATTGCAATGTTTTTTTCATCGATCCAAACCTCTCCTAATGTTGGCCGGTCCATTCCTCCAATAATGTTAAGCACCGTACTCTTTCCCGATCCGCTAGGTCCCAGAACTACAACAAACTCTCCATGCTCAATGTTAAAGCTCATCTCGTCAACAGCCTTAACTGTAACCTCACCCATGGTATATTCCTTTACAACTTCTTTTACACATACAATATTCCCTTTCATTACAATTAACTCCCATTCTGTATTTGATTTATAACTCAAAAACCTATACTTTTCAGCTGTCTATCCCCATACCGTTTCACATAGTAAGTTTGAAGTGTCTGCGCCATCCTCCATAATATTAAAATATTCATTACCTTTTTCATTTATATCTCATATATTTTATTGTTTTTACTTCTGTTTTTTAGATATATATTACCTTGTAAATTTCAAGTGTATCCAATCTATCCTTCCTGTTTCACCTCCCGTCCTAAAAGTTATTAATTCCTATAAGTTTAACAAAACAATCCAAACAAATATTTTTCTCTTCAGAAGCAACTAATTTTAAAAAACCGATTTTACCATTATTTATCTCATCTTCAAGTCTCTTTTCACACTTGCAGCAGACTTTTTCCTGGGTGCTTCTTTTTTTTGAATAACTCTCAATCTTAGCTTTAAGCCTGGTCAAGAATTCACTTGCTCTTTTACCCTCAGTTATTCTATGATCAAAAGTTAATGTTATAATGAATCTGTTTAAGTCCTTGTCAATTGATGAAACTCCAAGTATTGCAGATTGTCTCGAATTTATAAGCGGAGAAAAGAAAGCAACATTTTCACTAGACAAATCGGTAATTGTAAATGTAGAATCAGATACATCCTGAATATTTAATTCATTGTCTATATATTTATTTACCAAGTCCAAAAAGTCCACTTCAATATCATGTATATTTTTATTGTTGGTCCCTTTTATTGTAACAACTTTTAATCCCATACCCATATCAATTGCTATACCAATATTTATGTTTTTGTAATAAGCAATATTATCATCCTGGAAATAAGCATTTAACTCACGAAACTCCTGTAATAATTTAGATATTTCAAATATTATTACAGGTAGCAATGAATTATTAATACTTACTATTTCGCTAATTCCTTCGAAAACACCAGAAATATCTACATAAACACTTATTGAACTTGTAAGATTTGCAGCTTGAACATTGCTAAGGCTTTCAATTTCTTTCTTTTTTGATACACTTATTTTTTCAACTGTTACATTTTCCAAATTGAAGGTCTGTATCGGACTTTTTACGGCTTTTTTATTTGCCAAATCCTTAGAATTTTTACTACCCATTGGTTCAATAGCTTTTTTTACATCATGCACACTAACAAAGTCTTTTCCTTTGAATAAGCATAAATCAATACACTCTTTTTGAATTAGTGATATGGCTGATTTGGAATAAATGGGCTCATTATCGTTTTTTTTGTCTAGAATGTCATTCTCAATTTTATCATAAACTTCATGGATTTCCACGCAATCCACTATAACAGCAAACACATTTCCAATTTCAATTTCTTCACCTTCACTACAGTAATATTTTATATAACCTTCCACTTCAGCTTCAACAGTTACATTAACTTTAGAGGTTTCAAATTCAATGACAGTATCTCCAGCTTTTACTCTATCCCCATCTTTAAAAGAGAGAGTAATTACTGTGGCAAATTCATCATTAACATTAATCTGTGGTAAGATTATTTCCTGCAATATTTTCATAGCCGGTTTGCTCCTTTTTATTTCTTCTCTCTTATGACATTTTGAAGTGTTTCCCAATAACATCAATTATTAAATCCTTATCCGGTAAAACCTTTGCTTCAAGATTTTTCTCTGCCGGTATTGGAACGGGAAGTGCTGCAATTCTTCGTATTGCAACTGGTCCATCGATATTTTCTGCAACTGAAGCTACTATTTCCGAACCAATTCCAAAATACTTGCTCCCTTCTTCAACAGTATAAAGCACTCTGGTAGCATTTACAGACTCGATAACAACATCAAAATCACATGGATAAATTTGAGTTAAAACAATAATTTCCGGCTTAATATCATACTCATAAAATAAATCCTCAACAGTTTCCAGCACAGTATTTACCATACCCCCATATGTTACAATTGTTATTGTAGGAGTTGACATAATTGGTCTAATTCTTATCACTGGATAAGCACTTTTTGTTTTTTCGAATATATAGTTTTTCAAGTGTTTTTTATTGATTTTTTTACCATAATCAATCTTATTCTCTATTACAATAATAAAATGTTCTTCATTTTCTAGGATGCTGCTGTATAAGTCTTTTGGGTTGATTAAGCTGTTTAGTGCAATTGTTTTTACGTTTGGAATTCCTGTCAACAGCTTGTCCATGGTTTGTGAATGAGTCGGGCCGTACCCACGCCTTCCTCCCATTGGCATTCTCATTACTACAGGACACTTTACCTTTTTATTATACATCTGGTAAAACTTTGATGCATTATTAATAATTTGATCCATACACAAAGTAACAAAATCGCCAAACATTATTTCTACAAATGGTCTGAATCCTCCGAGGGACAGCCCTATAGCTATCCCGGTTATTGCTGCTTCACTTATCGGCGTAGAAAAAACTCTGTCAGTGTATTTTGCTGACAAATCACGCGCTATTTTAAATGCGCCTCCATATGGATGCAGGACATCCTCCCCCATAAAAATAATAGAACGGTTATGATTCATTTCTTCATCAAAAAAAGAATAAATTAAATCCGACTGTTTACTATTGAGAGGCTCAACTGTTTCCCATGTATAAGACTCTTCTTTATCAGGAAAGTGGTAGTAATCATATAGTTCCAGTACAGAATTTGCTGTACATTCTTCAACAGCTTCATCTATTTTTCTATCAACTTCATCCAAAGTTTCCTTGTACGCAGTTGGATTTTCACTTATAAAAACATTAATAGGATCCCTTTTCCGGAATTCCTCAATTTGTTCCTTTTGCCTGTAATCATCACCTTTCGAGTGAGAATTAAGCCTATATGTTTCAACAAGATGAAAAGCAGGCTTAGAACTCTTTCTAACATAATCAATAGCACATCTTGCTTCATGCATTAGCTCTTCCGTATGCCATATATCACTCTTGAATGTTTTTATACCAAATGCTTCTGCACGCTTTATAATATCTCCGGCAAGGTTTTTCTCTATGCTTGTAGATTGAGCATAGAAATTATTTTCACAAACAATTAAAATAGGTATCTCCCACTTGGAAATAATATTTAAAGTTTCATATACAACCCCTTCACCTAATGTTCCGTCACCTATATATGCAAGAACTATCCGACCCAGGTTATCCAATTTCATAGCCATTGCCAGTCCTGAGGCTACCGGAAGCATGCCGCCTTGAATACCATTAGAGAAAAAGTTGCCGTTACACAAATGCTGGCTTCCGCCAATACCGCCACATACGCCGGTAGACTTACCCATTACCTCCCCGATCAGTCCTTTGTAATCTCCTGTAAATGCTAAATAGTGACCATGACAGCGGTGGTTGGAAAATAAAAAGTCATCTTTATTTAGTTGACTTGAAAATGCAATTGCAGAAAATTCCTGACCGACGCAGGTATGTATTGTCCCATTCAATTTACCACTTGAAAATAAATCCAGCAGCTTTTCTTCAACCCTTCTAATTAATATAGCAATTTTCATATGATTTTCTAAAGCAAACATTTTAATTTCCTCACTTTTTCATTTCAAGAAATTCCCCGACATTGACCGAACTTCTGACAAATTATGTATTCTGCAATTCTGTCCTGGCATTCAACGCTGAAACCTTACATCCTATTAGATTAAAATGCAATGCCTTCAATTTTTTTCAAGGTCTCCTTATCGGGGAGTTTTTTATTATTAGCAATTATTTTTTCAATAACCTCCAGCAGGGTTTTTTCTCCCTCACCTAAAATTGCTAAATTAACATTTTCATCCTTCAGCAAAGTCTCATAACTGCTGGTCGCATAAGGTCCTCCGGCAATTACCGGTATGTCCATTCCCCATTGCCTGATAAGCGATATAACATTATGAAAAAAGTCCTTATGATATGTAAGTGTTCTTAACCCTATAACATCAGGTTTAAAATCATCGATCAGGGATTTTAATTTCTCATAATTGTCAAAGTCTATTCTTGATTTTGCAATCTTCCCATATACTTTGCTTCCCAGCTTGCTATAAAGATATGTCAATAAATACATGCATCCTAAAGGAGTCTCAACCATATCATAAAGTTTACTGGTATTCTCATCCCTAAAAAATTGTGATACGTCCAGAAAAAGTATTCTTAATGCTTCCGGATTGGGTTCCTTAGTACCGAAGATCTTTTTCATATTATTATGTGGATCAGTTACTGCTGCAAAATTATCATCTATAAAACCTGTAGTATCAAGAGCATCCCTTGTAATGCCCGCAATATTTAAAAGTTCGTCAAAACTACCGATTTTTATAGGAAGATAGCTATCATATTTTTGAACTATTTCATCCTCAGTCATTATTCTTCTTTGGAAAGGTAATACCTTAAGAAGTCTCTCCTTGTTCAATATGTATTCATATAAAACCTTGCTCTGGTATGAGCGGGTAAAACCTTTTGAAAAAGGTAAAGTATCGGGAATCTCATGAAAAGCTAGAGGTATTGCGCGTTCAATATCTTCGAGAGTAACTCCGTTTTCCATAGCTATGTCTGCCAGCTCTGTATTCGGATACAGCCTCAGTATGTTTACATAAGGGAAATGCAGCCATTTAATAGACTTTATAAACTCAAGCGTCATGTCAGCTTCTTCTTCAGTTTCGGTTGGAATACCATGTATAGTAAATAGCTCAAGTATAACCTGTGGGTACTTTTCAGCAAAGTACTTTGCATTTTCAGCCAATTTTTCAATAATAAGATTTTTACCAATAAGCTTTTGAAGCCTGGGTGATGCAGTTTCAAGTGCTAATGGAACCTCAACCACTCCGGCTTCAACCATAAGATCAATATATTCTTTCGTAAGTATGTCTCCCCTAATGCCATTTGGGAAGAATATATGTATTTTAAGCCCGTTGTCAATCACCATTCTAAAAAAATTGCTGCTATTCTTTGAATCAAGATTAAATATATCATCTATAAATGCAAATCTTCTATAACCCAAATCATAGTAAAGCTTCACTTCGTTATAAATATGTTCTGCGGAACGTACAACATGGGTTTTAGGCCATATTTTATGACAATATGCACATTTATACGGGCACCCTCTGGTAGCCTGGATTACAATGGTGTTTTTTACCATGGATATCCCAATAAATTCGCTGTATTTTCCATAATCAATTAGCGATCTGTCCGGAATAGGCAGATTATCCAGATCTTTAATCTGCGACCTGGCTTCGGTAACAAAAACCTTCCTTTCACAAGCATAATCATTTTCATTAAGATCTAAATCTTCAAAAGAAAACCTGTCCATTTTTAGCTCCTTCCGAATTTCAAAATTTCTATTAAATATAAGCGCCTCAAATCCTATTATTTTATAGGCTTATTTATACTTAGAAATAAAAATCATCATTAAATTTCGTATTAATATCCTCTTGTTTCATTTGGAAGATATGCGCCCGTACCTGCATTAATCCTAAACCATTTCTGTAAGATTTGTAACTATATTACAATATCTGCGGCTTATATCCTTAATATCGCCTAATGAAAGGTTTGCATATGCTGAATTTATAAAATCCATATTTTTAGTCCATAATGGATCATCATATATATTTTCATTAAAATTAAAACCAAACCGTTCACTTTTGTCCAAAATAGGTGATTTCAGAGGCATCCACCAATTTACACCGATAACTGAGCGGTATTTGTTCTCAAGATACTTTGCAAATTCAATTGTTTTGATACAGTCCTCCTCTTTCTCCCACGGAAAACCAATCATAAAAGAAAGTAGCGCTTTTTTGGCAAGATCCTTGCTTTCCAGCATTCTCAAGCATTCCTCAATATCCTTAATTCTCAATCCCTTTTTAATCTTCAAAAGCCCCTCATCATAGCCGCATTCAATGCCAATTTGAATCGTACTGATCCGATTGGGAACCATCGATTCAAGAAATTCCTTGCTTTTTAATATATCTGTGCAACGTGATTCAAAATGGATAGTATAATTAGACTTTTGTGCACATATATTCTTTAGTATGTTTGTTGCTCTTCCAATGTCCGTAGTAAAACAGTTGTCAATGATAAATATGCTGTTAAACATTGAATTCCTGGTAACAAATTTGGCGGCTTCACTCATTCTGCCAATTGAAGATTCAACATCCAATCCTCTCCAATTATGTGCATCAAGAATAGAGCAAAACTCGCAATGAAAAGAACATCCCCTTGAGGTCTCTACCGGAATATTATAATATGTCTTTTCAGGTATTAATTCATAAGCCGGTGTACCGTAGTCTGAAAAAGTTTTTGGATTTATAAAATTATTCTTGACAATGCCCCCACCTTGCCGGTATGTAATATTAGAAATACCTTCCATGGATTGTCCTTTTTCCAGTGCATCTACCAACTTCAAAATAGTATCTTCACCTTCACCCAATATGACTGCGTCAGCTTTTGAAACTTCAAGTGCATGGATATCATAAAACGTTGGATGAATGCCTCCGCAAACAATATAAGGAGCTTCCGGAAATGACTTTATTGTGTCAATAAGCTCCTTTCCCATAGCCCAATTAAACGAATTCGTAGAAATACCAACCACTTGCGCATCTGATACCAGTTCTTTAATACACTCTGCATCCCAGGAATCATCGTAAAGTTCAACTAATGATTGATGATCATATACTTCAACATCATAACCGTTCCTTATTAGAACGCCTGCAAGAGTGTATACCCCAAGAGGCGGAACCATTCTCATAATATCCCTCTCTATTTTGGGATGCATCGGCGGTGAAATCAGGATTACCTTCACTTTTAACCACTCCCATATAAAAAATATTCTTCATTTAAAAACACAGTAAATCTTACTTTATTCAAACATCAGCCTCTATGAAAAATTGAATTCATTTTCTGCTTTATTAGTATCTGTTTTTATGTTTTCCAGGTTATCGTCAAGCAGGTAATCTATTATAGCTTGTTCCGGATTCATAACTACCGCTTTTACTATCTTTTCAAAATAAACAGCAATTCTATCAATTGTCGATTCTTCAAAAAGATCATCCTTATATGAAAACGCACAATAGTATTTACCTGATACATTTTCAATAAATAAACCAAGATTATGCGACACTGTTTCCTTAGTATATTGTATGGGTTCAAACCTGACCCCATCAACCTCATGGTCTTCTCTTACAGAATCTATGTAGTTAAATGTCACATGATAAGGCAAATTAATTAATGAACGATCAAGTTTAGCTTCTTTTATACACTTCTCAAATGGAAGAGTCTGATGAGTGAATGCTCCGGTAACAGTTTCCTTTACTTTGTCAAGCAATGAAATAAAATTAAGTTCCCCCATTATTTCTGTCCTGAGCAATAAAACATTGACAAAAAACCCTATAATATCTTCGGTTTCCTTCCACCTGCGTCCAGAAATCGCTGTCCCGAAGGAAATATCATTATCGCCGGTAATACGGTACAGCAATGAATATAGAACCCCGCAAAAGCCCATAAACAAGCTTGCTCCCTCTTTTGCGCAGAGCTTCTTCAAGCTGTCTATAGTATCATCTTCAATCGACAACTGCCTGTACTTGCCTCTGTATACTTTCCAATCAGGTTCCTTAACCAAGGGAAGTCTAACAAAAGAAAGCTTTCCGGATAATTTTTCTTTCCAGTACAATACTTCCTTATCCAGCAAACCTGATTTTAACAGATTGTTCAACCAGTAACTATAATCGGAATATTGTATGGGGAGCTCCTTCAAATCAGGTTGCTTTCCTTTTATGTATGCTTTATAATACGCAATCAAATCCCTTATCAAAATAATGAATGAATACTCATCAGAAATAATATGATGCAGACTGATCAAGAAAACAAATTCATTCTGACTGTCTCTAATCAATGTAAACCTGTGTAATGGTCCAGTTTCAATATTAAATGCTCTTCGGGCTTCTTCAACAATCAAATCCTTAATTCTTAAATTATTATCTTTATATTCATTCTGAATATCAATGGAATTCAGATGTACTTCCCCAACAGGCAGAATTTCCTGAACAGGTTCATCAGAAACAAACTTAAAAACTGTATGCATGGCACTATGCCGGCAAACTACAGATTTGATAGCCTGCTTGAATTTTTCAATATCAAGTTTTCCGTGAATTTTAATTGAAGCAGGTAAACAATACTTATAGGAATGCTCATTATAGTCAGCAAACCAAACTCCTTCCTGAATGAAAGACAATGGACTATGCGGCATATCAGGCTGCTTTGGAATTGCCACTTGACTTATGCTATCATCCGTATGCATTTCATTCTGAATGATACCCGCTATTGCTTTTATGGATGAATCCCTAAAAAACTCTGAAATTGAAAGATTTACTGACATAGCTTCCCTTATTTTCCGGACAGTTTTAATAGCAGCAAGAGAATTTCCGCCAAGTAAGAAAAAGTTCTCATCATCATCAATATTTTCAACACTTAACGCTTCTGTAAAAATACTTTTTAATTGTATCTCAATATCCGACTCAGCACTTGTTGATATGTCTGGCTGGTCAGTAAATCTAACCGGTGCCGGGAGGTTTCTTCTATCCACCTTTCCGTTTGCCGTTAGCGGAATATTGCTAAGCCTTATATAATACTTTGGTATCATATGGCTTGGCAGCTTACTTTTTGCAAAATTCCGCAGCTCATTTTCAACTATCTCTTTATCAGATTGATAATAAACTGCAATTGAATTTTGGTCGCTTGAAATCACAGAAACTATGATATTACTAATTCCAGGATATTGCTTTATTATATGTTCAATCTCACCTAGTTCTATACGCTGACCGTTAATCTTTACCTGAAAATCCTCACGTCCCATAAACTCAATATTTCCATCAGGCATATAGCGGCCCAGGTCACCTGTTCTATATAGCCTTGTACCTGTCTTGGGATGTATTATAAAAACCTTTTTTGTATTCTCTTCATCATACAAGTATCCTTGTGCTACACCTATACCCTCGCAGTACATGGTACCTGTAACACCTACAGGTGTATATTCAAGATTGTCGTTAAGAATATGGTATTTTGTATTTACTATTGGTTTACCATAAGGTATACTCTTCCATTTCTTGTCTGCATATTCAACTTTGTACCATATATTCCAGAGTGTAGTTTCCGTAGGGCCGCCGACACTTACCACATAAGCTGATGGCGCAGCCTTTTTTAGCCTTGAAGGTATTGACAAACCAATCCAATCCCCACCGAGGAAAGCTATTCTTAGGGTCTCAAACATTATTGCCATATCTCCTTCAAAATGTTGCAGAATCATCTCCATCATAGCAGGTACAGAATTCCAGACGGTAACATTATATTTATTTATTAAATATGCCCAATGCTCAGGGTCCTTCGCTTTGTCATGATCAGGCAAAACGATCCTTCCCCCTGCAATTAAAATGCCGAATATGTCATATGCAGACATATCGTGGTGAAGGTTTGTCAGGGATAATACACTATCACTTTCAGTAATCCGGTACACAGCATTTGTATGTATTACAGCATTTAACAAACCTTTTTGGCCTATCTTAACGCCTTTAGGGAAACCTGTCGAACCGGATGTATAAATGACATATATAAGGTTATCATCATCAACTACCCCTGGTAAAACTCTATCGGTCGGAGCATGAGTATCCAGCGTATCTACATTTAATCTCAATGTATGCTCAGGTATGCTCAAGCTTTCTGAAATCCATGACTGGGTCAATACGACTTTTACTTTAGCATGTTCCAGACATTTAACCAAACGTTCATCCGGCAGATCAGCAGCTAAAGGCAGATATGCCGCTCCTGCATAAACAATACCCAATACTGCTGCTATTTGCTCCCAACCTTTCACCATCACTATTCCCACAAGATCATTCGGCTTGACACCTTGTTCAATCAGATATAGTGATATATTTTTAGCGCGATTGAACAATTCATTATATGTTAATTCATTTGAAGAGGTTTGGACAGCAATTCCGGAACCAAACTTCAACAAACTATCTTCCAATAAGCCGCTTAATGTCTTTTTTGGCAGTTTTAAAAAAGTATCATTTATACCATTGATTAAAGTTTTTTGATAGTAGGGGATCAGATCCCATTCACGTCTATGCCAGCTTTCTTCCCGGTCAGATAGTTGTTTTAGCACATTTACAAAAATATCTATCATATCTTCAAGCATATTGATATCGAATAATTCTTTTACACAGTCCCAGGCAATTAACAGTTCACCCTTATCTTCAGAAACAATTGCATCAATCCACACCTGAGAAGTTTGAGTTATTGAATATACTTGGTTATAGTGTTTATATTGCGGCTCCTCCATGTTTAAAAGACTCGTAAACACAACCGGCATAAGTGATTGCACTGTTCCCCCATGAAGCTTCGCTATTTCACGAAGTATTTCAACTCCATTGAAGTACCTGTTCTCCATACACTTCCAAAATTGTAGTTGATTATTATTTGCCAGTTCTGCAATTGACTTTCCTTTTTCGTTATTAAAGTCAATAAACATAAAGGAAGCAAACTCACCAACCAACTGATTTACCATCGGATGAAGCTCAAGTCTGTTAAAACCGGGTATACTCAATGTAAACCGCTGCTGCCTGCACCAGTTCGCCAGTACTTTCCCAAAGACAGTAAGCAGCACTGCAAAAGGTGTCACATTTGTCTTCCCTGAAAGCCGTTTTAACCCCTCCCAATCATCTTTTCCCAGGGTTCTTTGTAATCTGATATATGTAGGTTTAGTTATTGACTCAGGAGTGCATATTATTGGCAAACCAGGCGCTGCCGGCATTTCCTTAACCTTTTCGCACCAGTAAGCTTTTGACTTTTCATAAAGCATACTATTTTTTAAACTCTGTTCCGCTTTAACATAATCTCTAAATGTAATATCCAGAGGTTTTAGTTCGGTTTCAATATTTTCGTATAACTTCCCAATCTCATTCATAAGAATGGTCTGGCTCCATGCATCCAATATCAACCCATCATAATAAACATGTATATATGCCCTGCCATTACCAACTTTGGTTACTTTCACTTCGAACAAAGGCCACTCATCAAACCTCAGTTTTTTATTTGACATCTGATCACGTACTTCAGATAAATATATATCAATGTCTGAGGCAGAATTTCCCTCCAAGTCGCGTACGGAAATTTCATACGCTGGTACACTATCCAATACTCTCTGGGTTCCATCCCCTTCAAAAACACATCTTAGCATATCATGGCGTTCTATAACACGATTTAAGGCAGCTTCAAGGCAATCATGCTTATAATTATTGCATTCAATTTCGAAATAAACATGGGTTGCTACATTTCCTAATTCAAAATCTGCACTTCTGCCAATAAAATACGCCTGTTGTAAATCATTTAATGCAAATGGTTCAAAGCGTTTACCCGGTTCGGAAATAATGTAAAAAGAAGCATTAGCCTCGTCAGCTTTTTTTTCCGTGCTCATTTCCAGCATATCAGCAATATTTGAAATGGTAGGTTTTGTAAGAAATTCCGAAAGGACTATATCAACAGCAAAATGTTCTGATAATGACGACAAAAGCTTTAATGCTAAAAGCGAATGACCTCCGAGCTCAAAAAATGAATCGTATATTCCTATCTGCTCAATTCTTAAAATGTCTGACCAGATACGCATAATTTTTTCCTCTGCGGGAGACCGTGGAGGATAATATTCAGTACTTATATCCGGCCTTATATATGATGGTTCAGGTAATGATTTTCTGTCCAGTTTACCATTCGGCAGTAAAGGAAGCTGATTTATTATTATTAATGTAGACGGCACCATGTAGCCGGGAAGTTTTCTTTCCAAATGCTGCCTGACTTCATCTATGATGGTGTTTCCCTCAAGCACCTGAGCAGGATTGTTTGCATACTCCGATATTTCATCAGCCTGAATACTTATTGCAACTTCTCTTTTTTCCCATATAGTACTTTCATCTTGTGCAGGTTTATGGGCTAAAGGTCTAAAAATTACATCAACTTTATCCCACCCGGATGGTTTAACTATTACTTTTTTATTAAATTTCTTACCTAAAGTATAAATATCGCTTGGCTGTAATCCAAAGCTTGCATTTTCCGATTCAATCAATTCGTATATCGGTTCTAAGCTTTCATCACTGCCGAGCTTTGAAATTTCATTCATAATAAAACTATCCAGAGTAATACGCCCATTAGGGACATTAACTAAATGGAACTCTTCCATTCCGATGTCCTTTAGCTTGCACTCAATCTCATCCATATTCAAGGGCATGCTCTCCCAGTTGACAATCACAGGCTTTAAAGCTTGCATTCCATTTCCTTTATGGATCGCTGCATCATAACGGAACTTGGTAAGCTCGTTTATAGCAGCTCCCGACTTAACCATTATATCAATACCGGAAACCTCAGGACAAAATTCGGGAAGTTTGCGAAAAAAACCAGGGTGTACCAGTAATTCCTTCTCTCTATTTATTCTGTTCATTACTTGCTGCCTGAAAAAGTTAACTTTTGTTGTCTGTTTTGACCGGTAAAACTGGACCGAATTGTGGAAAAGGTTGATCTGTTCATAATTTCTTATATCGCCTATAAACAGGCAGCCATTTTCATCAAGAGCTTTAAGAGCATTTACTATTACATCCATAAGATACCCAATTGAAGGAAAAAGTTGAATTACTGAATTTATTACTATACAATCAAACTTTTGTGCTCCTATGTGCGAAAAATCATCTGCAGCACCCTGGAAAACCTTAACATGTGACCACTCTTCTCCTTTATTGGAAATCTCATTTTTTAATTTTTCTACAATAACGGCAGAAAGGTCACACCCCCAATATAATTCTGTAGAAGGAGCTACTCTATATAACAAAAGCCCTGTTCCGCAACCAATTTCCAGCACACGCCGAGGCTTAAAATCAAGTATACGGTCTACAGTAGTTGAAACCCACTCAACCATTTGTTCCTGAGGAATTTGTTTTCCGGTATAGCTGCTAACCCAGCCACTAAAATCAGACATTTGATCATCTGCTGTACAACTATCGTTGCAAGAATACGTTGTATCATATATTTTCTGCCATTCCCCTACCTGCTTTAATTCTTTGTTTCCTGAATCAATTACCTTATTGAGGACTAAATAACCTATCAGTCTTTTTTCGCCTGAAGCATCTTTATAAACAGAAACAACAGCCTCACTTATACCAGGATGCTGCCTGATACAATTTTCAATTTCACCTAACTCAATCCTGAAACCGCGTATTTTTACCTGATTATCCTTACGGTTTAAAAATTCTATTTCTCCGTCCCACCTATACCTCACCCAATCACCGGTTTTATAAAGTCTGCTTTTTTCATCTTTGGCAAATGGATTGGTTATAAATTTTTCGGAAGTCATTTCTGGCCGGTTATGATATCCCCTGGCAAGGCATACTCCTCCAATATGCAATTCCCCGGGTACTCCAATGGGAACCGGGTTAAGCTTATGATCCAATATATAGAGTTGACAGTTGGATATAGGTTTGCCGATCGGAATAAGCCTTCTTAAATCTTCCTTTTTGCATTGATAGTAAGTTACATCGACGGCAGCCTCTGTTGGCCCATATAGGTTGAAAAGCCCCGCATCAAGTTTACTGAAGAACTCTCCTGCCAAATGCTTGTCCAATGCCTCTCCACTGCAAATAACACGTTTTAAGGCTTTGCATCCTGATATGTTTTTGTTATCTAAAAATCTTTGAAGCATGGATGGAACAAAATGAATTGTAGTTATCTGCTCTTCATTTATCAATTTAATAAGATAGCCGGAGTCTTTATGTCCTTCAGGTTCTGCAATAATAAGGCATGCTCCGAACATAAGCGGCCAAAACAATTCCCATACGGAAACATCAAAGCTGATAGGAGTCTTTTGCAAAACTCTGTCGGAATATGAAATGTTAAAGTATTCCTGCATCCAATATAACCGGTTACATATAGCCCTATGAGTAATAATAGCTCCCTTGGGCTTTCCGGTAGATCCTGATGTGTAAATAATGTATGCCATATTATCTGAAGAAACTCCTGTTTCCGGGTTGGATTCAGGCATTGCCATTATTTCTTCCCAAAGTAAATTCAAATCGATAATATGCCTGTTTTCTTCAGACAGGGATTTTGAACACGAGCCTTCTGTAATAATAACTGATGGACAAATATCATCTGCTATAAAACCAAGTCTGTCTTCCGGATAATCAGGATCAAGCGGAACATAAGCTCCTCCTGCTTTTAAAACTGCATATATTGCAACCATCATCTTTAAGGATCTTCTCATATTGATCCCTACCGGCGCTTCTGGTCCGACCCCAAGTTTCTTCAGAAAATATGCAAGTTTGTTGGAATACTTATTAAATTCATCATATGTTAATGAAGCATTTTTGTATTTAATTGCCATAAAATCGGGATGTTTTTGCACTTGTTGTTCAAAAACATGATGGATACACATTACGTCTGTATATAATCTTTCGGTTTTATTCCATGTTATTAATACTTTTTCTTTTTCTTCAAAAGACATCATTGTCTGATTTTCCAATGCAATATTCGGATTATTCAATACTGACTCAAGCAAAGTTCTTATTTGCCCCAGCAAGACTATCATTTCTTCTTTTTGATATACAGTTGGATTATAAGTAGCTTTAATGATTACTTGACCCTTATCTCTATGGATTGAAAATACAATATCCTGTTTAAAATCTTTGGGCAGTTGGTGAAAATCTTCATCATATATAACATAATCAAATAGAGCGCACTTATTAATAATATCTTTCAATTCCTTACATTCTATCAGCTCATTCAAATCAAAATTTGAATAAACATATGCTTCCTTGCATTGCTTGTCAACATTTTGCAGTAAATCATGGAAAGGTTTTTTCTTGTCACACGCTATTACAAGTGGAAGCAATGTATGAACTGCGCTTCCTTTTATTGGCGGTATTCCGGCAACTACATCATCTTCATCGCCATATCTTAATATACAAGCAACTATTGCTGATATATATATGCTGGAATGCATGTATGTATCAGTTGTCAGTTTATCTTTTAAGTTGCACAAACTATCCTCTAAGATTATTTCAACTACTTCCTTATTGCTGTTATATTGTATCGGTCGTATAAGACTCTGGCGTAATTGACTTCCCTCAACCATTAAAGATAATTTTTCAATCCAGAACGATAAATCAGACGAATAATTCCTATCCATTACAGAATTCATTTTTTTCCTCCAAAACGCTTATCAAAACTTTCTCTATATCCTGGCAGATATCTCTGGTAAATTTATTAATAAAAAAATGATCTCCTTCAAACATTTTGTAGCTAAATCCCGCTGATGTATGCTCACTCCACTGAATTACCTGATTCATTACTACATTAGCATCGTTCACTCCGCAATATACTCTTATGGGACATTCTAATAGTGGATTTGCCTCATAGAAATATGTTTCAACCGTTTTAAAATCATTCCTCAGTATGGGAATAAAGTAGTCCTTGTATTCATCGCTGCTAAAAAGCTCATGGTCAATTCCATTATAGCCTTGAACTGTTTTAAAGAATTCATCATCCGGTAAATTGTATATACCCGGTCTATAGTCCGACATTAATTTAGGACATCTGCTTCCGGATATGAAAAGAGCAACAGGTTTTTTCCCAAACCTTCTGACTATTTCACAAGATAATTCATATCCCAAGATTGCTCCCATACTATGTCCAAATACCGCAAAAGGTTTATCCAGATATGGTTCTATCCCTTCTGAGATATTTTTAACTAAAGCCTTAGCACTGGTATCATAGTCTTCACTATACCTGTTTTCTCTTCCAGGCAGTTGTATTGGTTGAACTTCCAGAAAACCGTCAAACTTATTTTGCCATTTGTTATATATTAATGCACTGGCACCTGCATAAGGTAAACAAAATAACCGCATTTTTGCATCTGGGTTTTTATTTCCATATCTAACCCAGATATTTTGATTTTTTATCATCGACAACAGCCTCCAGCATACGTATACCATCTATATTCATGGTTCTATTTTGAAGCACCTATTAAAACAGCAAGATTCCCTCCTGGATGTTTGTTTTCACTTAAATATTGATGTGCCAAAGCCAAATCATTCCATTGGTATACTTTTGATATCACTGGACTTATAACACTCTTTTCAAGTATGTCCAAAAAAGCGCCAACATCATTCCGTGTACCGGCATGACTCCCTTGTAAACGTTTTTGACTCAGCCATAAATATCTTAAATCCAATGTACCCGTGTAACCTGAGGTTCCAGCACATATAACAACCATTCCCCCTCTATCACAAACAAATACGGATGTAGGTAATGTTGATTCCCCCGGATGCTCTATGACTATTCTCGGCTCCTTCTTTTCACCTACTATATTCCATAACTCCCGTCTGAATTTCAAAGCTCCTTTAAGCCAATTTCTATATACTGAGGGATCAGTATAGTTTTCAAGCGGACCCCAATGGCTGTATTCTTTCCTGTTAATACATCCCTTTGCACCTAGATCCATGCAAAGTTTTACTCGTTCATCGCTGGATACTACCGCAACTGGAATTCCTCCAAAATATTTTGTCAATTGGATTGCCATACTTCCCAGTCCGCCATAGCCTCCCCAAATCAAAACTACATCGCCTTCTTTAACAGCATGTTCGCCCCAACGTGTTAACATTCTATATGCAGTAGCACCTGTAGCAACACATGAAGCTGCTTCCTCCCAAGATAACTTTTGGGGCTTTTTAAAACATTGCTGCTGTTGTACTCTGCTAAATTGGGCAAACCCACCCCAGTTTGCTTCATAACCCCATATTCTGAAAGTTGGGCTAAATACCTCTTCAATACCTGATTTTATCATTGGACAATTGATATCATATTGAATACCTATTGCTATAACTTCATCTCCGACCTGACACATATCTACGCCTTCTCCAACCTCATAAACAATACTGCTCGTCTCTGAACCGCATATATGAAAATCAACGGCCTCACCATATTTTCCATGTTCAGCAATGACATTTTGGGGCTTACCGGAAGCCGCCCAAACACCATTGTAGTTAATTCCCGCTACCATATTGCATATAATGACTTCGCCTTTACGTGGTCTTGGAGTATCAACTAATTCAACTTTAAATGCTTCTAACGGGGTTCCAAATCTCTCTTTTCGAATAGTCCAGGCATACATTCTCTTAGGGACAACTCCAATAGGAGGAATCTCACCAATCTCAAAAATCCGATCCACACGTTCTTCTTTTTTATCACTAATCATAGAACTCATACCCTAATGACAGCACATCATTTAATGAATAGGCTGAATTTAGATGTGCTTACCCCCCTTTAAATTTATTCTGGATTTTTTTGACTAAATATATTACAATATTACGAAATTTTGGGTATTTATGCAATATTTATTTGAAAATATTATTGGATTTATTCTATTTTTGGTATAAGATGTATATATTGATTATATTGTAATATTGTGGAATGAAACGTTCTTGCAGTGTTTCAGGATTTTAATATTTTTACTTATGGGGGGAGAATAAGAAATGGATAATAGTTGCAGTGCATTTTTTTCTAGATTACTTAGTAATACTAGAAATACTATTTGTACGGAATACACTTCAATTACATATGAAGGTTTGAACAATTCAATAGACTCATTGACCTCAAAGCTACTTTCACTTGGTATTAACTCAGGGGATACGATTGCAGTTTGTGTAAATTGTCCAATTGATTTTATTATTTCAAGCCTTAGTGTATTCAAGTTGGGATGTATCATACTCCCATTAGATCCTTATGAGTTAGACTTAAAAAATCAAACAATCCTAAGTAAGGGTTCTGCTGCAATAATGCTTACTAACTCTGACTCTTATTTACTTTATAATGTCAGAATTTTAAACATTAAAGGTATTTCAAGTGAAAAGGCTGATATAAGTATTGCAGATATCCCAAATTCGTATGAAATCACTTTATATAGACCGTATTATGAAAGTGAATCAGAGGGAATAATTATTAATAGTAATATCATTGAAAACTGGTTAAGTTTTAATAAAGAAATTCTAAACATTTCCTTTGAAAAGTCAGCTTTCATCTACAAAAACTATAGAGATATGTTCTCTTTTATTTGGATGTCGGTCATTAATGAATGCGGTACTTTATATATATACAGGGACGCTTTACAAAATAATACAAATCTTCAAGACGGGTTTAATATCGAATCCATTATTATGCCGCTATCCCTCCTGCCTGATATATATTATAAAGCCACCGGAATTGATACCTTGAAGCATATTGTAACCTTCGGAGAAGACCTCTATGATACAGCCGGAATAAAAGACCACCTTCATACGTCCGGAGTAAAATGGCATAATTATTTTGGGTTTCCTTACATACAGATGATATCGGCTATTACAGATACTTTACAGGAAAATACTAAATATATGCAGCATGAAGGAAAACTTATCAAAAACACCACAGGATATATTCTTGATGAAACACTTTCGCCTCAGCCTGTTGGCATACCGGGAGAGCTTTATGTATCATCTCCGGCTAAATATTCTTTTATTAACAATGAAATGCTTCAAAATGATTTAATAATGCCTGACAGCTACAAAGAAGGCAATTACCTGTTTAAAGCAGGCTATAAGGCTAAACTCCTTTCTAACGGAAGATTTCATATTCTGGAGCATTCTGACGGGAGCATTTTTATAAATGGCAGTTATGGCTCATTACATGAAATTAATCGTATTATTCAATCAGTTCCTATAGTAAAAGAATCCGTAACTGCATACCATTTACAAGAATTATTTATTTATTATGTTCCATGTGAGAACATATCTCTATTTGATGTAATAAGCTATCTAAAACAACATTTATCATACATATATTTTCCATTACACTTGATACCAGTAAACCAGATTCCCAAAGATGAACATGGAAATGCTAATCTGCATCTACTTCAAGAAAACAGGACACTTAGTTCAATTGAATGTTCAAATCTTGAGCTGGAAATCCTGAAAATACCGCTGGATGATTGTGCCGTTATCCCTTTTCTAAAAATAAATGAATTGCTCTCATTTCAGCCGGTAATTAATATTTATTGCGTTTCGGGCAGTAATGATAATCTGATAAAAAATAAAATACGGCAAACTATCAACATATTTTTGTCACAGACTATTTCACCAGGAAACAACCTTACTGTAAATTGCTATCTTGTTGATAATTTACCAAGAAAATCTGACCATAAATCAGATATTGATTTTGAAGTTCTATTAAAAAGTGATAAACTCCCTTTGTTTACAAACGATCCTAGCCAAAACACACCTTCAGAGTTGGAAAATGGGCTTCTGGAAATTTGGAGAAACCTTTTAAATAGACCAACTCTAAATATAACCGATAACTTTTTCAGTAGTGGTGGTACTTCGCTCTTATTAACTAAAATGCTTTTTCTAATTCGCGAGAAATTCGGAATTAATATACCATTTAGAACTATACTTAGCGCGCCGACAGTCCAAAAACTTGCACGCTACTTAAACGGTGATCTGCAAGAAGAAGTTGCTGTACCTCAAAGGTTCAATTTTTCAGAAGATGTACTGCTGGATAGTTCCATAAAATCTCTAGCAATATATGCAAGATCACCTGCAAAAGAATTAAATAACATACTGCTTACAGGTTCAACGGGGTTTATCGGCGCTTATTTACTCAATTTCCTTATAAAATATACGCACAGCAATATATACTGTCTTGTCCGTTCCCATGCTGAACTGGATGCAAAAGCAAAAATAGCAGGAAATTTAAATCAGTATGGTTTATTTGATTCCTACGCCGAATCAAGAATTTTCCCTGTTCTTGGAGATTTGACACTTCCCAGGCTCGGCATAGCTTCTGAACAATATAAGGATCTTACGGAAAAAATAGATGCCATATACCATATTGGTGCTTTAGTTAATTTTTCATACCCCTACGATGCACTAAAACCGGCTAATGTCGAAGGTATCAAGGAAGTTCTTCGCTTTGCGGCAACAAAAAAGATAAAACATATTCATCATGTATCTACTCTGGCTGTTTATAGTGCTCTGACCGGCGGAGAAATTATTAATGAGGATTATCCTCTTGACCTTAACACTTCTTTAAAGACAGGATATAGCCAGAGCAAGCTTGTCTCTGATTGTATAGTACAGTCTGCAAGAGCATTCGGACTTCCCTGCACTATTTACCGGATATGTACAGCTATTGGTGACACGAATACGGGTGCTTGTCAAACAAAAGACCTTTTCTGGCTCCTCATGAAGGCATGTATAAGCCTGAAAATGTTTCCGGATATTGATCTTTCTTTTAATCTTATACCTGTTGACCGCCTGGCTGAATCTATCGTTCGTTTGTCTCTTAAAGAAAAGCCCAACGATCAGAACAATTATCATTTAGACAATCACCGGGCAGTTCCGATTCCTGATATTGTAGCATGGTTAAGAGAATATGGATATTCCATTGAATTAGTATCATACGATGACTGGTATGCATCCCTGGTGGATTACCTCAATTCTTCCGAGGATGCAAGTCTCTTATTATTACTTAGCTCTTTCCCTCAAAGCAGGACATTTTTTGATAAAGTAAAACATGTTGAGTTTATGTCTAAAAAAACTGCTTCAAGGCTTGCAGAAATCGGTATACCTATTATGCCTTTAAGCCAGAAAGAATTTAATAATAATATCAGTTATTTTATTGGCATAGATTTCCTTCCGGAAATCTAAAGTTAATGGAATAATTGTAAAAAAGGAGATATAAATATGAGCGATGACCTTACAATTTTTAATAGAAAGACACTGAACTCAAAAAAATATTGGACAGACATGATATCAAATATAACTGAAGTCAGCAGCTTCCCACATGATTTTGAAAAAAAGGAAAATAGTCAGGGAAAAGAAACTTTCAATATGCCTGTACCGCAAGAAATATGCCGGACCCTTTTAAAGATTTCCAACGGTTCCGATTTTCTTACATATGCAATACTTATGGCAGCTCTGCAGGTTACTCTTTATCAATATCACTGTAGAGAATACGTTTGTGTAGGCAGTCCCTCAAGAATCGGGCAAAGTAATGCCACAAATACTTTGCCGGTTATTCTTAAAATTAATGAATCAAAAAGCTTTAAAACCATCTTGCTTGAAGCCAGGGATATGCTGGAAGACGCTTACAGGTATCAGGATTTTGCTTTTAATCAATTATCGGATGATAAAACAGGACATTTTAAATACGACTCTCTTTTTTCTGTTGTTCTGGTACACCCTTTACTGCACTCCGACGTCCCTAATGCTTATCAGGATATCACGATTACAATACAAACTCTCAATGAAAATTTGGAATTAGTTTGGGAGTATAGTGCCTATACCTACAATACGTACAGTATTAAACGTTTTAATGAAAATTTGCTTTCCATATTGGGACAAGCTATGAAAGAATTGTCTGCAGAAATTGGTCATTTTGAATTGGTATCAAATACTGATGAACGTAAGAACCTTTTAATCAACTGTCAAGGAGAGAAAGCTGAGTTTCCTCAAAACAAACCAGTTATATCCTTATTTGAAGAGCAATGTCTTACTTTCCCAAATAAAACTGCACTGGTTTGCCAACATGGTCAATTGACATATTCAGAGCTATCGGAAAAGATAGACAGGTTGGCAGGTCTTTTATTGGAAAAAGGAGTCAAGTCCGCTGACAGGATTGCAATTTATGCTACACGTTCCCTTGAAACTATCATAGGTATATATGCAATTTGTAAATTAGGCGCTTCCTACATACCTATTGAGCCAAGCTATCCAACTGCAAGGGTTAATTACATCATTGAAAATAGCGGCGCAAAATTTATTCTGCTTCCGGATAATGATACTGCTAAAACTTCATTTGGTATTCCAGAAATCAATATTGGCATAAATAGTATTAACCATATGGTTCTGAATAATTTACCGGTAAAACAAGATGTCCATGCCCCTTGTTACATTATATATACTTCCGGAACAACCGGAAAACCAAAAGGAGTAGAAATCAGCAATAGAGAACTGCTGAACCTATGCTGGTGGTTTAAAGAATCTCATTCAGTCAATTCCGATTCTATCATACTCTTATTGAATGCATTTGGCTTTGATGCATCCGTCAAGAATGTTTTTACTCCATTAATCTGTGGTGGAACACTTGTTCTGGGTCCTCAAAACTTATTTGATACACCCGAGGTACTAAAGATAATTACAAAATACAATGTGACTCATATTAACTGTGTCCCCAGCTTATTTTACGCACTTGTTGATACTGACCAGGTCAATCAATACAGTAACCTTCTAAAGTTAAAGTATGTTACTTTAGGCGGAGAAGCATTAAGAAGTGCTCCATTAGTTCCATGGGTAGAGTCTGAAGACTTTAATTGCATAATTTCAAATGTATATGGTCCAACTGAATGCACAAGTGTATCAACAGCATATTTCCTTAGTAAAGAAGATATCTTAAGCAGAAAAGAAATTCCTATTGGGAAACCGGTTTATAATAAATTTGTATATGTATTGAATAAAAATAAAAAATTGTGCCCGGTTGGAATACCTGGTGAATTGTATATTTCAGGAATTGGAACAACCAGAGAGTATATCTTAAATGAAGAATACACAAAAGCAAGCTTTTTTTCTGATCCCTTTACTAAAGATTACATTATGTACAAAACAGGTGATCTTGTCAAGTGGACGGAAGATGAAAATCTTGTTTTTATTGGAAGAACCGATTTTCAGGTAAAGGTTCAGGGTCATCGTATAGAACTTGGAGAAATCGAATCTATAATCAATTCATATCCTAAGGTTCAAAACAGCATAGTTACTACTGTAACTGACCCTAATGGCAATTATAGGCTTGCAGCATATGTACAGTACACTAAAAATGAACCTTTCAACGAACAGCAGTTTCGTGATTACTTGTTGGAATGGTTGCCGGAATATATGGTGCCTTCTTTATTTAAGATTTGTGAGTCATTCCCTCTCACACCTCATGGGAAAATTGACCGCAAATCACTTCCTCCAATAGGCAGTAAAACATCCTCTTCTGATTCTCAATCCGGTGAAAGTCTTTCGTCTCTGCAAAATTCTATGGTTGAGATATGGAAGTCAGTTTTAGGAATTAATAAGGTATCTATAAATGACAACTTTTTTGATGTTGGTGGTTATTCGTTACTGCTATATAAACTTAGCCGAAAAATCGAAGAGCAGTTAAAAATATCCGTTACTTTCCTTGATTTATTAACTTATCCAACTATACAGTCCTTTGTAGAGTATGTTGAAAGCATGAATAAGGATTCAGCTACCAAAATTGATTCTTCTGACACTGCTGAAAATACAGCCGCATTACGCTTAAGCCGTATAAGTAAAAGAAAAGAAATGTTCAGTCAAAGAAAATTGACAGTGGAGGACTAAAAGTATGAGTAACAATAAATATAATATAAATGATTCAGATATTGCTATCATAGGAATGGCCGGCAGATTTCCAGGAGCAGCTTCTATTAACGGCTTTTGGGATAATTTAAAAAATGGTATAGATTCTATTACTCGTTTAGAAACGGCTCCCCAAACAGGTTCTAAGAATTTTTTAAATGCTTTCGGAGCACTTAATAGTATTGAATACTTTGATGCAGCAGTATTTGATTTTTCTGAAAAAGAAGCAGAACTTTTAGATCCTCAGCAGAGACTTCTAATCGAAACAGTATATGAGGCTCTGGAGAATTCAGGATATATGCCTGGGAAAAATACCCGGATTGGTTTATTTGCAGGGGCAGACGAACACTATTATGTTTGGAATAACTTTTTTAACACACCTTTTTATACACAAGAGGACTATTATCACAATAGGCTCTATCTTGGAGGTTCACTTACATCAAGAGTATCCTACAAATTAAACCTTACCGGTCCGAGCTTAACAGTCAGAGCAGCATGCGCTACTTCTTTAGTTACAACTCATATGGCATGTCAAAGCTTGCTTAACTATGAATGTGAAATTGCCTTGGCTGGCGGTGTAAATATTTATCCGTTCCAGGATGGTTACTATGCCATTGAAGGAACTGTATCCAATGATGGATATACAAGAGCTTTTGACGCACGGGGCCAGGGCTTTGTTCCCGGTAACGGCACCGGCATTGTAGTGCTTAAAAGACTTGAAGATGCCTTACGCGATCATGATTTTATCTATGCGGTTATCCGGGGCTCTTCTATTAATAATGACGGTAATCAGAAAATTGGGTATTCAGCACCAAGCGTTGCCGGTGAAGCATTAGCTGTAAAAGAAGCCCAAGTATTTGCTGGTGTTCAGCCTGATGAAGTCAGTTATATAGAGACACATGGAACAGCTACTCCTCTTGGTGATGCAGTTGAAATAAAAGCCTTGAAACAAGTTTTTAAAACTGTGAATGCAAAGCAGCCCTTTTGTGCAATTGGTTCTGTTAAGACTAACATAGGTCACTTGAATATGGCTGCAGGTGTTGCTGGGTTAATAAAAACCACCCTAATGCTTTATAATAAACAAATACCACCCTCTCTCCATTTTGAGGCTCCAAATCCGGAATTAGGGTTAGAGGATTCACCTTTCTATGTTAATACAAAGCTGCGTGATTGGAATACAGATGGAAAATCAAGAATTGCAGGCGTTAGTTCTTTTGGTATTGGAGGTACTAATGTTCATGTTGTTATGGAAGAAGCCCCTGAAATTATAAAGCATGTAAACCCTTTAAGCGCAAATATATTACTCATGAGTGCCAGATCTTCTTCAGCACTCGATTGTCTTGCTGACAATCTTTCAAATCATGTTGATAATCATTCTGAATTAGACATCAATGATATTTCATATACACTTCAGACAGGCAGAAAATTTTTTGAACACAGGAGATTTGAAGTATGTAAATCTCAAAATGATGTTTCATTATCTATTAAAAAAAATGCAAAGAATAAAAATGTGCTTAATAGTCCTATTGCCCCGGAAGTTGTGTTTCTGTTTCCCAGTAGTGTAAGCTTCTATCCGGAAATAGGGAAATCTCTTTACGAAAGTAATAATGTATTCAGGTCTGAGATGGATAAATGCTTTAGAATTATTAAATCTCAGTTACATATTGATGTTAAGGAAATATTGTTTAGTACTGGTGAAAAAGTAACGTTGTCCAATATTAATCCGGTTTTAATTATGCCTGTTATATTCAGTATCAGTTACTCTCTTGCAATGCTCTGGATGTCATTTGGAGTCAAACCACGTGCACTAATAGGCCATAGTCTTGGAGAATACGTAACCGCTTGTCTGTCGGGTGTATTCACACTGGAAGATTCTCTATTTTTGATTGTTGAAAGAAGCAAACTGTATTTGACTCTTGAAGAAGGCTCAATGATAAGCCTCTCCCTTAGTAAGGAATTTATAACTCCGCTATTGCCATCCGGTATCTCTATCTCAGCTATTAATTCACCTAAAAGGTTAATGCTATCAGGGGCAAAAACTGATATGGATAAATTCATTAAATTTTTAAAGGAAAAAGAAATCGCTTACGTAACATTAAAAGCAAATAGAGCTGGCCACTCATGCCTTGTAGATAAAATCCTTCCCAGCTTTGAAGAATCCCTAAAAAAAGTCAGGTTTGGAAAGATGAACATCCCAATTATCTCTACTTATTCAGGTGGTTGGATTAGTGATAATCAGATGGGAGAACCATCTTACTGGCTCAGGCAAATGAGAGAACCTGTCCGTTTTTCAGAGGCACTTGATACTATATTGGAGAATGATAATCTGGTATTATTGGAAACTGGATCGGGACAACAACTATCAATGCTTTCAAAAAGCCAGATTAAAAAAGATAAAAACCAATTCGTCGTTTCATCCCTTCCCGACACTAAGGAAAAAAACAGCGACGAATGGTCAAACTTTTTGGATGCACTGGGCAAGCTATGGCTCCAAGGAATTGAAATAAAATGGGAGATGCTTTATAACGATCAGTTGCCCTATAAGGTACCTCTGCCTGCATATCCATTTGAAAGGAAACCCTATTGGAAATTTACCGAACAGTCAAAAGTGGATTTGAAGCAATTAGAAGCAGCTCGAACAGCTCCTTCAGATAATAGACCGCAGGCAAGCTTTGAGCAGTCACGTGCTACATATCTTGTGTTTGACGGTATGTCAGACTCCCAGTTTGAACTCACAAGATATTTACGTTCCAAAATGAATAATCATATGGTTTTGGTAGAATCAAAAAAACAGAAAAGAGACCTTGAGTTTTCATTACAAACAACTGTTGATAAAGAGTTTTCAAAAATCAAAGCTATTGAAGAATCTATTATTAGGACTTGCGATATAAAGCTTATGAACGAATATCCCGGTCTTTTGGAGGCTTATGATGAGCTTTGCCTGAGTTGCGCCGCGAATTATTTATCTTCTATGTGGTATCCAAAGGCGGTAGAATCCTATTCTATGGAAGACCTTATGAGCCAGCTTAATATATTGCCTGAATTCCATAGTTTTATAAAGCTTTTCCTATCCATCCTCGAAAAATCTCAATATATAAAGCTTGACTCTGATAATAGCATACAGGTAATTAAACCTATTTGTAACTTGGAAAAACCATCTCAGGTTCTGGAAAGAAACTGCAAACTATTTCCCGAGTTCAAAGCGTATATGGAATTGCTCATTCATTGCTGCGATAATTATAATAATGTTTTTTCAGGCAAACTCCCTGCCAACCAAGTACTTTATCCTGATGGAGATTATTCAATGCTTTTCTCTGTCGGAGAACAAACCCCTGAGACTTCAAAAAAGCTTATTTATGGGGATGCATTGGTAGAAATCCTGGCTCATTTAATAAAGACTCAAAAGAAAAAAGTACGTATATTGGAAATAGGTGCAGGTACTGGTCTTTTGTCCTGGAAAATTGCAGATAAAATGAAAGATATGGATATCGAGTATTATTTTACCGATATAGGCCAATCCTTTATTTATAACGCTAAAAAAACTGCAGAACAAAAAAATTATAATTTTATGAAATTTGCAAGGTTTGATGTTTCAAAAAGCTTTGAAGCTCAAGGATTAACACCATCCTATTTTGATATTGTTGTAGGCTATAATGTCATACAAGCAACCGATAGTATTGAAGGCTCAATTGATAACTTAAGCGGTATTCTTGTACCTGGAGGGCTTCTCTGTCTGATTCAGACCTTCAGAGGCTATGACATTCAACATATGATTTTTGGCCTCTCTCCAGGATGGTGGAACTTTGAAAATGATCCTATACGTGGACAGAGTCCTGTCCTAGCACCGGAACAATGGGAACAAGTTATTGAAAAACATGACTTTGAACCTGTACATATACTGCCGGTTAGTGAAAAAATAGATTCTTCCGATGTTTTACTTCTTCTTTCACATAAAAATCATTTATTAAAAACAGAAAATGCAACTGATGAATTTAATGACGAAATAAAAAAGGAACGCTTCCAAAAGCTAAAGGAAATTAATCCAGACATAGAAGTAATTTATATAGATGATTTTGAACCGGAGCAAATTGATGCTTGCATACAAGCAGTAAATTCAACAAGTCCTGTCATGGAATTAATTATACCTTCATACATGGATGATAGCAGTTATAGGAACATTTCAACCGGAATGTCTGATAGCAGCTACAGAAATAACATAGATGAAATATTGGCAGAAGTCCTGACGGATGTGCTGGGTGTAAAAATAACCGATATAAATCAGTCCGTCACTGATCTGGGCTTTGATTCATTATCAGGTTTGATCCTTAGCTCCAGAATAAGAAAAGCATTCAATATCGAATTTACTATTCGGGAACTGCACCAATTTGACAATATAAGCGATTTATCCGACTTTATAGCAAAATTAATAGACAATACACCGGATTTAGCACCGTCTGAAATCAAGCCGGTAGAAAAAGGCGCCAAAACCCTGGATGACTTACTTTCAGAGTTGTAATTCCTTATTCAAGAACAGAAAGGTGAGCTAATAATGATTGATATAGATAAATTAGACTCTTTACCCTTAGAGAAAAGAAAACAATTAATAAAACTTATTGAAGAAAAGGGATCCCAATACAATATATTTCCTCTTTCTTCAGAGCAAAAGAGAATGTGGTTTTTATATCAGATTGACCCCAAAAACCCTTATTATAATTCACGCTTTGAAGTTCAACTTAATGGGAAACTAGATATAAATACCTTGGAAATTACTATCAGGAATATCATAAAACGCCACGGAATCCTCAGAACACGTTATATTTCAATAGACGGTGTACCTTACCAGATAATTGACAATAACCTGGAATACCAGCTTGATAAAATAGATCTATCCGGCTTAAACTATAGTGCACAAAAAGAAGAATTCTTAAACATACTTAAGACTGAAACACTTCAGCCTTTTGACCTTTCAAGAGAACTTCCCATTAAGACTTTGTTGGTTTGTTTCGGTAATAACACTTACAGCGTATTAATTACAATGCATCATATTTGCCTTGACGGTTGGTCGATAGGCTTGTTTATAAATAATTTCATTGAAATATTAGAGTCATCCTTGTCAAATATCCCCATCAAACTTCAACCTTTGAAGTTTGAGTATGTTGACTATGCAATGTGGCAGAAAACTTTTTTGGAAAGTGAAAATCTAAAGAAACAGTTAAGCTATTGGAAGCATACTTTAAGGGACTCGTCACCTTTATTAAATCTGCCTGCCGATTTCGCCAGGCCAAATGTCCCTTCATATAAAGGCTCTGCCGAAAGTGTAGTTATTGACTCAAATACTTTGGAACTATTAAACCAGATGGCGGTATCTGCCAAAGCTACTCTTTATACTTTACTTTTAACCAACTTTTTCCTTTTGGTATACCGGCTTTCAAGACAAACAAATATCAATATAGGAACGCCTGTTGCAAACCGTCAAAAAGAAGAGTTTGAAAATGTTTTCGGATTCTTCGCAAATACTGTTGTAATAAATTCCAATATTAAAGATGACATGGATTTCATGCAATTATTAAATCAAGTTAAAACTGCATCACTCAATGCTTTTGCAAACCAGGATGTTCCGTTTGATGTTGTTGTTGACTCTCTCGGTGTTAAGCGCGAATCCAACTTTTCACCCTTATTTCAAGTGATATTTTCACTGCGGAATGAATCACTTATTCAGGATGAAATTGGGAAAGTATATAACCTGCCAGACCTTTCTGTCAGTTTTAATACATTAGGTACTGAATTTGTTGAATTCGTCCAATTTGATATAATTTTTAGCATCACGCAAAAAAGTAATATTTTGGAAATTTCATTAGGCTACAATAAAGATCTTTTTTCTGATAAGCGTATGAAAAGATTTTTATCAACATACATTACACTCTTAAAGCAAGTATTGATAAAACCTAATCTCAGGATTAAAAATTATAAACTCATGTTACCCCAAGATGAGCATCAATTGCTTGCTGAATTTGGCCATAAATTCATTGACAATTATTCTGTGTCTGAATTATTAGATGAGGTAAGAATTACAGATGATTTTGATTTAATCTACAAGCGACGTGTAAATTGCGGCTGTATAAGTATTCTGGATACCCATGTCTCTTTAGCACCCGTGGGGCTTGAGGGTTATATTGTTTTTTTACCTGAAGGCAGTAATAAATGGTTTTATACAGGCGATAAAGGATACTGGAAAGAAGACGGCAGTCTTGTAGTAACGTACAAACGACATGAACTAATTCATGCCGGCAGCAAAGCTTTTCTGGTTTCAGAAATTGAAAAAAGCTTACTATCCAGTTCTGCTGTTAATGAATGTAAAATAATTGTTTCTTATATAAATAATAGGCATAATATATTTATCTATTATTCATCCGATGTTGACCTGGATAATTCTTTCTTTTGTGATTTCTTCCCCGCTGATTTATTAAATCACACAGAAATATTTACATACAGGGTAAATTATCTTCCTCTCACCAATGAAGGAGTCTATGACATTGGTGCGCTTGAAGGAAAAATCGGTAAAAATCTACTTGAAATCAACTTAGTTAAAGAAAAACTTATAGAAAATCGTTCAGTTAATAAAGTAGCAGCAGTCTCAAGGAAAATTCAAAAAGATTTAAATAAAATTCCTATAAGTGATCTCTATGATATCAGTAAAGCGGATTATATAAGTTCCGGCAGAGATGTTAATGCTAAGCCTGCTGATTTGAACTATGCGTATTTAAAAGGAGATCCCCCCATAGAATTACCTGTAAAAAATCTTGGCAGTTTATTTAAACAAACAGTACAGGCACACGGCGGCAAATATATTAGAACTATTCAATCTGGCCATCTGGAATCAAAAATTACATATAAGGAATTGGAAATACAAAGTTTGAAAATTGCACAGGGTTTATACAATAAAGGGTTGAAACCTCACGATTTGGCAATATTACAAATTAGCCGCCTGGAAAACTTTTTAAAAGTATTTTGGGGATGTATAATCGGAGGTATAATTCCGGTTCCTCTCGGTATACCTAAAAGCAATGTATACGCAAAAGGGGACGCCGCTGTAGAAAAGCTTGTAGGGGTTTGGAAGCATTTAAATCACCCGTTCGTAATTGCCGGAAATAGTGAATTTGAAGGTATTTCGCAGATTAAATCTGTATATGGCCTTGACTCACTTCGGATTTTAAAGGATGAGGATATACCTTGTGAACCAAGCACCAATTTTTCTTATTACCCTTCTTGTGAGAATGATGTAGCATTGATTCTGTTTACATCAGGAAGCACAGGAGTACCAAAAGGAGTTCAGCTTACACACCGTAATGCTATTAAGCGTTCTCAAGCAACAACAGATGCAAATAACCTTAACTGCGACGATATTAGTCTGAACTGGATGCCCTTGGATCATGTAGGGGGAATAGTAATGTTCCATATTAGAGATGTCTATGGCGGAATTGAACAAATACATGTGGAAACACAGGAAATACTAAGCGATCCTATGCTCTGGATGGACTACGTAAATAAATACAATGTTTCATTGACCTGGGCACCTAATTTCGCATACGGTTTAATAGTACAAAGGGAAAAAGATGTCAAAGGCTATCCTTGGGATCTCAGTAAATTAAGATTTATACTGAATGGCGGAGAATCTATAAACGAAAATACCAGTAAGGAATTTATGCGTATACTTGGGCAAAAGGGATTACCGGACAATGCTATGTACCCATCCTGGGGCATGTCTGAGACATCATCCGGTGTACTATTTTCCAAGTGCTTCGGTAAAAGAAACTGGAATGGTTTTGTTGAAGTAGGAGAACCGATTAATGGTGTGGAAGTAAGAATTGTCGATGATGAAAACAGATTAAAATTCCAGGATGAAATCGGCAATTTCCAAATAAAAGGTGAAACAGTTACCAAAGGTTACTATAAAAATGATGAGCAAAACCATGAAAGCTTTACTGAAGATGGTTGGTTTAAAACCGGTGACCTTGCTGTTATAAGTAATAACCAACTGGCTATTACCGGCAGAAACAAGGATGTCATAATTATTAATGGAGTTAACTACCACTGCCAGGAAATTGAAAGCGCAATAGAAGAAACCGGACAGGTCTCACTCGGTTGTACTGCTGCCTGCGGTGTCCGTGAAAATAATAGTGAAACAGAACAACTAGCCATATTTTATGCTAAGGCTGAAGGAACCAGATCTAAAAATGCAGAGGAAAGTATACGTGAAAGTGTATTGAATAAAATAGGATTAAGCGTTGACTATATTATTGAACTGGAAAAAGATGAAATACCGAGAGCTACTTTAGAAAAAATTCAGCGTAGCAAACTTAAAGATCTTTTTCAAAAAGGCGCATTTAACAACCGCCTGAAGAAGAATGCAAGAGGTATTCCCCAGTGGTTCTACGAGAAGCTATGGAAAAAAGCAGATTTGCCATTAACTTCAGATTGTGGACTAACGGGTGATATCTTAATTTTCCAGGATGAAAACGGTTTAGGCAGTTTACTGGGAAGGATTCTGGAAGAGAAGGGCGGAAGGTGCTATTTTATTACAAAAGGAAGGATAAATGAAAGGATAAACAACACCTTTTATATTGATGTTTCGAAGAAGGAAAGCTATGATTGGCTTATTGAAACACTAATCAAAGCTGGAGTCTCAATAAGTCAAGTTATTCATTTATGGAATTACAGTCATTATAACGAAAAAGAATTGGATTATGAAGGTATCGGCAATACACAATATAATGGTGTCTTTAGCTTAATGTACCTTCTTCAGGGTATGAAAGCTAACAACTATCTTAAGAAAAAGCTTAAAATATATGTTGTTACCAGTTATGCCGCGTATACCGGCAATGATGATATTGTAATACCTGCAAGATGCACACTTACAGGATTTTTAAAAACAGCAGTTTTAGAAATACCTGAGGTGAGCATTAAGCATATTGACTTTGACTGTATAAATCCCGAAAACCATGTTAAACAGCTAAGACTTGAATTGGAAATTATTAAGGACAATATGGAGATAGCATATAGAAATGGTAACAGGTTATGCCCAATATTACAAAAAATCGATATGCATATTGATGATGTAAAGGAACAGTCTGGTATAAAACATAAGGGAACTTATGTTGTAACAGGTGGGCTAGGAGGAGTTGGGCGTGAAATATGCAAGTACCTTCTGGAAAAATATGAAGCAAAATTGATTATACTTGGGAAAACCGACCTAAATTCAGTTTGCAGCGATAATGCCGAAAAAAGAAAAGAAGCATTAGATGCTTTAAGGCAAAAAGGTATTGTCAAGTATGCTTCCTTGAATATTGGGGAAAAAGGCGCTTTTAAGGATGCGGTTACCAGGTTGGAGAATGAGTTGGGAAGTATGGCAGACGGAATATTTCATTTGGCAGGGGAAGGTAACCTCAAATACCACTGGACAGTAGTTGACAACCACTGGATTACAACTGAAACCAAAGACACTTTTGATATGATGTACCAACCAAAGGTATATGGTACAAAAGCAGTTTTTGACTTTGCCAGTGAACGTAATCAAGTTGATGTAATAGTTTTTACAAGTGTAAATGGTATTTTTGGTGGAAGTACATTCAGCGCTTACTCCTGTGCAAATAGTTTTGCTGATGCTGAAGCTTTCAGACGCCGCAAGACTGTAAGAAATAAAAGTATAAGCTGGAGTATTTGGGATAACATGGGGATGAGCGAAGGTAATACCCCTGAAGCACGTGAGGTTTCAAAAAGAATGGGCTTTTATATGATATCCAAGTCTGACGGACTGCATAGTCTGGAAGCTATTATAAATAGGGAGCTTCATCATGCAATTGCAGGAATTAACGGCTCAGATAATAATTTTAATGCAAAATTCCATTCGGATGATTTTATGCGGGACAATCATTGGGACATTTATTATTCTTCAATTGATCAAATACCGATTTCTCTCAATAGGGAAAGTCTCATGGCATATGAGAAAGAGAATTCAATTATTGCCCTGCACCATATTAAAGAAATAGCAACATATCCAAATGGTGAAATAAATTATGCTGCCCTAAATCAGCAATCTGATGCAAATTCATTTAGTAACAAAGCCTTAACCGAAACGGAAAAAACGCTTAAAAGCATATGGAAGGAAGTTCTAGGACATGATCAGTTCAGTGTTGAGGATAAGTTTTTTGAAGTTGGAGGTAATTCAATAAAAAGTGTACAAGCCTTAACAGCTATCAACGAAAGCTTTAATATTAAAATCGCAATTGTTGATTTATTCAAATACAGTTCGGTTTATGAACTTGCATCCTTCATTGACAGTATCCATGAAGCTGCTGCATCAACCGAAGAAACTACAGGATTTATGTTTTAGTCATCAATTATTTATTACTAAAAATGATTGGAGGCAGTGTTATGCCAAATTCTTTCAAGGATATTGCCATAATAGGTATGAGCGGATATTTTCCTCAAGCAGAGACTTTTGAGGAGTTGGATAAAAATCTTAGTAAAGGAATTGACAGTGTTAGGAAAATACCCAGCCGAAGACTAGGATTGTTAGGACTTGATCCTGATAAGGAATATATTGAGTTAGGCTATCTTGATAATATAGACTATTTTGACCATTACTTTTTTAATATTTCATTAAATGAAGCTGAATGTATGGATCCACAACAAAGGATTGCTTTACAATTGGCTTGTTCCACAATTGAAAATGCCGGATATAGTTTGTCACAAATGAAGGGTAGCCGTACTTCAACCGTACTCAGTGCAGGTGACAATGGTTATAAGGAGTTACTGCAAAACAATTCCGGAGTAGCCTTTATAGGTACTACTACTTCGGCAATTGCGGGCAAAATATCATACTACCTTGATTTACACGGTCCTGCATTAATGATTGATACAAGTTGCTCCTCTTCCCTTGTATGTGTCCATGAGGCATGCATGCACCTAATTACAGGCCAGGCAGATATTTCCCTTGCCGGTGGAATCAACATTAAGATTAATATCCCTGAAAAACATTATTTGGAATCTGAACCCCTTGGTATTGCCTCATTGGATGGGAAAAGCAAGTCTTTTGATGCTAAAGCAAATGGAACCGGAGGAGCCGAGTGTGCAGGTTTTGTACTTTTGAAAAGGTTGGAAGATGCATTGAGGGATAAGGACAACATTCATGCCATCATCAAGGGAAGTGCTATCAACCATGATGGGAAGCGCTCCAATAGTATGGCTGCTCCCAGCCCGATTGCACAAACTGAAGTAATTTTGGCAGCTTGGAACTCTTCAGATATAGATCCTTCAACAATCACATGCATTGAAGCTCACGGAACAGGAACAAAAATAGGTGACCCTATAGAAGTTCAGGGCTTAAACGATGCTTTTAAGAAGTACACAGATAAATTGAGTTTTTGCGCTTTGTCAGCAGTAAAGTCCAACATTGGACACGCTGGAGCTGCTGCAGGAATATCCAGCTTAATAAAAGCAGTTTTATCCATCAAACATAAGAAAATATACCCATTAGTTCATTTTTCTGAACCCAATCCCTTAATTGACTTCGTTAATTCAGCAGTTTATCCAGTCGAGGGACTTCGTTCTTGGGATTCGGTATTTCCAAGGCGGATAGGCGTAAGTGCCTTTGGTTTGAGTGGGACAAATTCTCATATAATAATTGAGGAAGCAGCTTCCATACAGAATGAAAATTTAGAAAATCCTCCTAAAGAAGAATATATTGTTACATTAAGCGCAAAGACAGAATCAGCATTAAAGAATTACATAGAAAAACTTAAAGATTATCTTTTGAATGTACAGTATTCTATCTCTAACATTGCATTCGTCCTTAATTCAGGAAGAGATGATTATGACCTGAAGAAAGCTTTTGTTGTATCAGACAAAGAAGATCTGATTAATCAAATCAGTACAGCTTCTGAATGGACTTTTAGTACCAAGGCACCAAAACAGCGTTCATTAATTTTTCTTTGCTCCGGAAATGCAACTATAGAGGAAGGCTTGACAGATCTTCTTATAAATAAATATCCTGCTTTCAAATCATATTGGAATGTCTGTGAAGCTAAAGCTGATTTGTCAAACAATTCGGTACGTACCATAGCTTTTCAGTATTCACTTTATCATACGCTGCTATCTTTAGGTCTAAAGCCCAAGCATGTTTTCGGAACAGGTCTGGGAAATGTAACTGTTGAAGTTGTTACCGGAAAAATATCCATCGATAAAGCACTTAAAAAAGCAGAATTATCATCAGACCTGAATAATGCTTTCAACAAAGAGGGTTTTATTGCTGTAGTAAACAATCTTCTGAAAAATGACTTCCCAGTATTCATAGAACCTGGTTCACATGGAATTTTACTTGAAGCATTGAAAGAAATAAATAATAATGGTATTATTGCATACCCTGTAGTAAGAGAACAACACTCCATTTTACAAACATTATGCAGCCTATATATGTTAAATATTCCTATTGACTGGAAAACCTATTACTCGGATAAAAAAATATACCGGATAGAACTCCCTTCATACTCTTTTGACACGATTAGCTGCTGGCCAAAAGTCAAGTTGAAGGCACAAGCAAAGGATACAGTAGAAAACGTTCAGGAATATTCTATTGTTATTGATTTTAGTGGAACTGAGATAGAAAAGTATCTTGCACAGGTTTGGGCTGACCTTCTCAAATCAACTTCATTCAGCATTGATGATGATTTCTTCGATTTAGGTGGAAACTCTTTAATGGGAATGCAAATCATTACCCGTATTAAAGAAAAATATAATGTATGTATTGAGTTTGAAGATTTGTATAATTATTCTACATTAAGAAAGTTAGCGGAATATATTGAAACAAAAGCAAATACCTCCTCTGAGTCACCTATTGCAAGTAGTCCGCCGCTACCTGCAATAACTTCCGTTGAAAGGAAAGGTAATATGCCATTATCCTATGCTCAGGAACGAATGTTTTTGCTTTTCCAGCAGGAACCTTCTGCTTCATTTTATAATATGCCCGCTACCCTGCTTTTTAATGGCAAATTAGATATAACTGCTTTGGAAAAGTCAATATGTACAATTTTGCAGCGGCATGAAATACTTAGAACTATATATGGCGTGGAAAATGATGGAGAACCTTATCAAAAGGTACTTGAGAACTATATGTTATCTTTGAAAGTAATTGATTTGTCTTATATGTCGTCAGAAAATAAACGTGATAACAAGGCACTTGAAATTGCTAATATCGAGGCTCAAAAACCGTTTAATTTGATGGAGGATATTCCATTTAGAGCAAAATTAATTGTAGTCACACATTCCAAATACTATTTTTTAGTACATATGCACCATATTGCTGCTGACGGTTGGTCTATAGGAATCTTTATCCGCGAACTTTCAGAAATTTATAGGGCATATATCAATAGAGAATTACCTAAATTATCGAAAATCAGCATTCAATACATTGACTTTGGGTGCTGGCAAAAGGCACAGTTGGAAGGTGAAACCGGGCAAAAGCAACTTGAATATTGGAAAAAGCATTTATATGGAATTCCTGAATTGCTTGTATTTCCGACAGATAAGCCAAGACCTGCCCGTCAAAGCTTTAATGGAGAAAACTATATTTTTGAAATGAGTGAGGAACTCACAAACAATATTAGATCACTATGTAAACATGAAGGAGTTACCGCCTTTATGCTTTTAATTTCTGCATATAGTCTTTTGTTATTCAGATATTCCAACCAAAAAGATATATGCATAGGTACACCTACAGCAAGCCGTAGTTGTACAGAAACTGAAAAACTAATAGGTTATTTTTCCAATACTATTGTTATTAGAACCCAAATAGACGGCAAAATTACATATAAAGATTATTTAAAGCAAGTGAAAAATATTATACTTCACGCATTTCAGAATCAGGATCTGCCTTTTGAGAGGTTAGTTCAACATATTGTATCAAACCGAAATCCTGCTCTGACCCCTATTTTTCAATATGCCTTTGTACTGCAAAACACTTCACGGGAAGTTTTAGATTTACCTGGTTTGTCTGTAGAGTTTTTGAACGCTGAAAGTAAAGGTGCTAAATTTGATATGTTTTTATCCATTTCTGAAGACGGGAATATTTACCGCGGGATGTTTGAATATAACACCGATTTATTTATCAAAAGCACTATTGAACAATTAGCAGGACATTATATCAATTTACTTGATAGCATTACAAAGTATCCGGAAATGTCCTTAATTTCTCTACCAATGATAACCGATGAAGAAAAAGAAAAGTTAATCCAAAGCTTTAATTCAATGCAGGAAGATTATGACTTTTAGCCCAAACCAACTGCAAATATCTGTTTTGCAGCCGGAGCCCCCCCTTGCATCCCCCATTGTACAGGAAAATATACTTTCCTGTACAATAAAAAAGCAAAGCCGGTGAAGCGTATTGTACTTCCTCAAACTATGCTTTCTGATAACACTTTATTTGCTTTTGATAGATGTTTGTTAGATACAATATAAAACTTTTACTTATATTTCTCTCCTGCCCTCAAGAGCCTTCATCAGCGTAACTTCATCGGCATATTCCAGATCTCCGCCTACAGGAACTCCATGGGCTATTCTGGTCACCTTAACTCCGGCAGGCTTTAAAAGCCTTGAAATATACATTGCTGTTGCTTCGCCCTCAATGTTAGGGTTGGTCGCAAGTATGATTTCTTTTATTTCATTGTCAGCTACTCTTCTGAGAAGCTCCTTTATCCTGATCTCCTCCGGGCCTATACCTTCCATCGGAGATATCGCTCCATTCAGTACATGATACACCCCTTTGTACTCTCTTGTTCTCTCCATTGCCACAACATCCTTGGGATCTTCTACTACACAAATCATGCTGCTGTCTCTTTTTGCATTTCCGCAAATACTGCATATATCTGAGTCGGTAATGTTGCAGCAGATCTTACAGTTTTTTATATTTCTCTTTGCATTTGTTATGGAGTTTGAAAGCCGTTCAACATCCTCCAAGGACATATTGAGTATATGGAAAGCTAGCCTCTGTGCTGTCTTGTTACCTACTCCCGGCAGCTTTGAAAGCTCGTCTATAAGTTTAGCTATAGGAGCTGCGTAGAAGCTCATTTAAAATAACCCTCCCGGCAAATTAAGCCCTCCGGTAATCTTACCCATTTCTTTATTTATCATTTCATCAGCCTGTCTTATAGCCTCATTTACAGCGGCTGTAATAAGATCCTGAAGCATTTCTGCATCATCCGGATCAATTACTTCAGGTTTTATTGTTATCGATATTATTTCTTTCTTTCCCGATGCTACTACAGTTACAGCTCCACCGCCGGCACTTGCTTCGACAGTTCTCTGCTCTACTTCCTCCTGAAGCTTTGCCATATCCTTCTGCATCTTCTGTACCTGTTTCATCATATTATTCATATTTCCTCCCATTCCCGGGAATCCGCCTTTACTCATTTATAATTCCTCCTCCAATTTAGTTCATATGTACCATATGAGGATGCCCGACAGGCATCCCTGCTCACATCTAATCTATTATACTATTCTTCTTCAACCACTTCAACTTTGTCCAAGCCTACAAGTTCAATAGCGGCTTTTACTATGTAGTCTTGCTCCTCCTCTTTTGCCATGCCTGCTATTATGCACTTTACTTTAAGAGGTACCCCGAAATATTGTGATGCAGCTTCCTCCACGTCCACTCTGTTTGAAGCTGTTTCAAGAGCTTCCTTGGAAAAACTGTCTTCCTTTTCATAGGATAATACTATAGTACCCCCCTCTACCGCAATCGGCTTTGCCATAGCCAGATATGTCCTCAGCTTGATTTTACCCCGGCTTTTTATTTCCTGTATGAAGCCAGGCCACTTTTGTATTATGTCCGAACTGTCTGGCTTTAAAGCTGTTCCTTCCTTTTCTTTGGCAGGTGCAGCCTTTTCCTTCTTCGGTACCGCTTCCCGCCTTACTTCCACATTAGAATCCTGCATCTTCTCCTTAGCTTGTGGAATTAAGCTCCCTTTTGAAATCATTTCCTCTAATTTTGCAATTCTTGTGAGTATACCCTCAAAACTGCCGTCACTGTTAGCTCTGCACATCTTGACTACTGCAACCTCCAGCAGAATTCTGGAATTGCCTGACCATTTGGCTTCATTTTCTAGTTCAGAAAGATAGCTTATACATCTCATTATATTATTTTTATCATAATTATCAGACTGCTTCTTTAAAAGCTCAATCCCTTCCCTGGACATATCTATTACATCTTCACACTTTGATACTACCTTAGTCATTAGAAGATTCCTATAGTGTATCATTAAATCTCTGATAAACTGACTAATATCCTTCCCTCCGGCAGCTATCTCGTCAATTATCCTTATCGCCCCGCCGGCATCTTCGTTAAGCACTGCATCAGATATCCTGAATAAATATTGGTCGTTTGCTATCCCAAGTACTTCAAGCACGTCATCATGGGTTATTATCTTGTCCCCGTAAACCGAGCATTGATCAAGGATGCTCAATGCATCTCTCATTGCTCCGTCACTGTTTCTCGCAATAAGCTTCAGTGCATCCTCCTCGGCTTCCAAGCTCTCCTCTTTACATATGGCTTTCAGCCTTGCAGCAATGTTTTCAATGCTTATCCTTTTAAAATCAAACCTCTGGCATCGGGACAGTATGGTTGCCGGAAGCTTGTGCGGCTCTGTAGTTGCCAATATGAACAGCACATACTCAGGCGGTTCTTCCAGTGTCTTTAGAAGCGCATTGAATGCTTCATTTGTTAGCATGTGGACTTCATCTATTATATATACCTTGTACTTGCCCAAGGTTGGTGTAAATTTGATTGCTTCCCGTAAATTTCTTATATCATCTATTCCTCTGTTTGAAGCGGCATCTATTTCATATACATCTATTGAGTTTCCTTCATTTATGCTGATACAGCTCTCGCATCCATTGCATGGGTTAAGTTCCTCCGGAGCTTTGCAGTTGACTGCCTTAGCAAGAAGCTTTGCGGTGCTGGTCTTGCCTGTGCCTCTGGTGCCGCAGAAAAGATACGCATGAGATATTCTGTTGTTCTTAAGCTCGTGTTTTAATGTCACTGTTATCTGTTCCTGACCGCATACGTCTTCAAACCTCTGCGGCCTCCACTTTCTATATAAAGCTGTATACATAGCCACCCTCCAGGTACTTATATTGCATATTAAAATGTTTATACTAAGATATTAGCATAATGAGTCCTTATAGTAAATTGAGTATTTTGATCTGAAAAGAAAAATGCTCATTCCTGAGCATTAGAAAAATTCAATTTCTTCATCATTATATATTTTTTCAAAGACATCCTGCTTCAAAAGATACATCTTTTCCACGGTCTCTACCACTATTGGATTGAACTGTGTGCCTCTATTTGCCAAAACTTCGTTGATGCCCTGCATGATACTTCTTGATTTCCGGTAGGGACGGTTGGAGGTGATTGCATCAAAAGCATCTGCCACACTTATTATTGATGCCATTATTGATATCTCATCTCCCTTGATCCTATCCGGGTAGCCCCTGCCGTCAAATCTTTCATGATGGTGCTTGATTGCTTTTAAAATGTCCTCGCTTAAGCCTATTTTAGATACTATCTTGTATGCAATTCCCGGATGCTGCTTTATAGTATTATATTCATCATCTGTAAGTGGGCCGTCCTTATTTAGTATTGAATCATCGATTCCAATTTTCCCAATGTCATGCAACACCCCTGCAACCCATATGTCTTCAACAAAGCTTTTTGAATATTTCATTTCGGATGCAATGAAAGCAGAATATTTGGCGACTCTTATTGAATGGCTCTCAGTATATTCATCCTTCGCTTCAACAACAGATACAAGACTCTGCACCGTTTTCAAATATGACTGCTTTAAGGTGTCATATGCCTTGGCATTATCTATAGCTATGGCGATGTTGTTTGATAATGAGCTTATAAGTTCAATCATCTCATCCTTTGGCTTCTCCCCCAAAGTAGTAGCCATAATGCCTATTACCTTAGACTTCACCACTATTGGAGTAAATACCATACATCCAGCCCCGTTTTCTTTATAGAGAACTTCATAATATCTGTTCGGAATATTACCTTCCTGAAGCTCTATTACTACTGTGCTCTTTTTCTCCACTGCCTGGCTTATTATACCTTCTCTTATATCAATATTGCTTCTGTCATACTCTTCCGTCCATACGCCCTTAAGTGCCTTAAGCTCCAGCTTGTATGGATCTTTGTCGCTTATAAGTCTTATTGTACAAACAAGGGCTTCCGTTATATCAGCTACCTGATTGACGACTGCAATAAGCATGTTTTTCAAATCCATGGTTGAAGCCAGAGTATTGCTGATTCTATTTAAGGTTTGCAGCTCGTTGTACTTCTTTCTTAGCTGCGAATCCGACTCATTAAGCTGACTCGCTGTAGCTGCCAACTGCTCATAAGAGGCTTCTAATTCAATATTCATACTTTGAAGCTCTTCATTGTTCAAAGAAAGCTCATCCGTCCTCTTAAGAAGATCAGTATATGTGTTTTTTAGGTTTCCTGCCATGTCATTAAATGTTTCAGCAACCTCACTTATCTCATCGTTGCTATTAACCTCTATACGACTGTCAAGGTTGCCTTCTGATATTGCCTTTGCACCGTTTCGAAGCTTTATCAGAGGTTCTGATATGGTGCTAGACATAATCATTGAGAAACCAATAGCCAGTATAATACATAAAACTCCATGCCCTAAAGTAAGAGAGTACATTCTCTTGTACACCGATCTTAAATTTTGAAAGAATGTGTTTTCTTCGACAAGAGATACTATTTTCCACCCATTGGAATTGATTATGTTATATGTACATATCCATCCCTTCCCGTTGCTGCGAAACTCCTGATATCCATCGTTCTTCTCCATTATTTTATTAGAAAGCGGCTTTAAAATAAAATCACTGTCGCTTATGTTAACCGAGTCACTATATTTACCGCTGTGGTCATACTTAATAAATCCTGAAGAATTTATTAAATACAATTCTACGCCATTCATATACTTGGCTCCTTCTAACACATAACTAAAGGATTCCAAGGGTATATTGCCTACCAAAACACCACATTCATTCCCTTGGCTGTCATAAACCGGTCTTGAAACGCCAATGCATTTTGTATTGCTGATTGCGTCGGTATAGGGTTCCATCCACAAAGTCCCCTGATTTTTCCTCGCATATACATAACCATAAAACTTAGTGAAGTCAATTCTCGGAAGCTCTGCATCTTTGTCACTGTGGTAAACCGTGCCGTCGTTCATAATAATGTATATACTCAAAAAATATTTGTCGATTTCTATTTGTCTGCTTAGGAATGATTGTATTGATGAGCTGCTTTGATCTATATAGGAATATGCTTCTGCAATGATTTCCAGCTTCTCTTCCTGTTCACTAAAAACATAGTTCATTTTATTCATCACATTCTGAACAGAGGTATAATTCAAATCTCTATAATCCTGCTGTAATCTGTTATTAAATGAAATGTAGAAAAGTCCCATTGAAATCGCAAATGGAAATATTGCTACTATCATAAAATATAATAATGTTTTTAACTTAAAATTCATTTTATTCACAGAATAACATCCCCCATTTATTCTGAAGTATAGTACTACTAATTCTATTATAACAGCAAATGTACAATTATTCTAACATTTTTAGGTAAATAGTTCCAAAGACCTGGGTCTTCTTTCCTATTAATATTCCATAAGTCGTCAAAAAAACAGAAAAACTTGCATTAAACAAGTTTTAAAATTTATGGTCGTGCACCTTTCTTCGACATGCGCCTACAAGCGTTACCCATGCAGTTAGCTCCAATCAGGCAACCCTGCGGCACACGAAAGGGTTCACTTACCGTTGCTTCCTTCCGGATCTGGCGGGGTTCATGAATTTCCGTTGCGTAGGACCCAATCATCGTCACCACTTACCTGGGGCTGTCCTTACAGGCGAGTGCCTCAGCAAAGGAATTCAACCCTGCTATTGCGGATTGCAGGTTACAGGGCACCGCAGTCTCCCCGTCTAGCACGACCAAGATTGTTAACTTTTTTTTTTGGCTAAAATACATTCAATAGATTTAGCTTTTTAATTATAAGCTTTTATATATTTACTGTCAATATGTAAATGTTGGTCCCTATTGAAGCAGCATACAGAATTTCAATTTTCAAATATTTCTTTTTTTATACTGTTCAGCCGGTCGGTATAAACTTGTCCTGCACTACTCTTCCTGTCTGCCGTTATGTTATTTACTATTTTAGCATTTTTGAAATCAATTCATCCAGGTTTTCCAACATGCTTTTTATGTCCTGCTTTTTAATGTTCAAAGCAGGGTAAAATCTAAATAAATTTGCAGCCGCCTTATATCCTACCATGAAACCCCTGTCAAAAAGTTCTTTGTTCAGTGCTTTTAGCCGGACCTGCTCAATATTTTCTTTAAACTCAATTCCTAGCATTAGGCCCCTGCCTCGTACTTCTTTTATAGCTTCATGCTTATTTGCAAGCTTATAAAGCTCTTGTAAAAACCATTCTCCTACCTTACTGCTTTCAGCAATTAAATCTTCCTGCTGAATTACATTTATTACTTCCTTAACTACAGCACAGCCTAATGCATCGTTCTGATGAGACTGTGCATAATGAAAACCACTCTTTTCCAAAACTTCGGCAATATCTTGCCTCATTGCTGCAATGCTTACGGGATAGCCATTCCCAATTCCTTTGCCTATAGCAATAATGTCCGGTGCCATATTATAATGCATATATCCGTACCATTTGCCGGTACGGCCTGTGCCGGTTGTAATTTCATCAACTACAATAATGCCATTATTTTGTCTTACCAAGTCTTCCAGGTTCCTGACAAGCTTTTGTGGAGGAAGCTTAATCAGTCCTGATGTGTTTCCGGGTTCAAATACAAAGCCTCCTATATGCGGAAAAGGAATATTTTTTAGAAGCTCACAGTTTGTATCACATTTTTCTATATAGCAGCTATTGCATAAGCTCCAATCAAATAAAAACCACTCTTCATTTAATTTACTGCCGGACGAACCGTATGCAGCCAGATATGCATTTGAAAACGCAAGCAGGAGCGGTTTTCTGCTAATATTTCTTGCCATCATAACTCCAAGTTCCACTGCTTCACTTCCTGAGCTTAGAAAAACACATTTACCGTTAGGTATATCTAACGTTTCTAATACTTTCCGGGCAGCTTCTTCAACTATAGAATTAGGATAGCGGTAGCCCACATGAGCTATTTTTTCCAATTGTGCTATTATTGACTGATTAACTTTATAATGGCTGTGGCCTAATGAAGTACACCAGACCCCTGCTTCAAAATCCACGTAACAGTTGCCATTAATGTCATAAAGGTAACTTCCCTGTGCCCTGACGATTTTTTCCGTTAAAACCTCATAACCAGTACATTCCAGAATATGATCCATAAATTCCCCACCCCTTGATTTTATAATACACCACTTTATTAGTAATTAGGAAGACTCTTTTAATCCATGTAAGCGCTTTATACAACGGAATAAATTATATTGTTTTCAAGGTTTTATACAAATATATCGAAAATTAGTTCTTGTATAAGATAGTCTTCCATTGCATTTTCGATTACTATTTAATACCTTCTGAAAATAATCTAACCGACAAAATAAACGAAGAAATTAACATTATAGTTAACCCTAAAATCTTCAATATGAAATAATGAGTAGGAATATCCAAATATATATACCTTCCAATGTCTGTTAGCCAAGATAGTGGATTAATATAGCCAAAAAATCTCAAAATAACTGGCATTTTTTCTACAGGATAATAAATAGAACTTGTAAAAATTACAGGGGTCATTATTATATAATAAACAGTATTAAAAGAATCTTGTGTTTTTAATTTAATTGATAGGAATATCATGCAAAAAAACCAAGTACTACTACCTAATGTCAATAATACAAACATTGATATTATTCTATACAAATCGAGGTTCCTAAATCCTGTAATAACTGAAACAAAAAATATCATAAATAAAGCTTGTGTAAGCGATATCAATAAATTAAAACATAATTTTCCAAGGAGAATATAACTCCTTTTAACCGGGTAAGAAAGCATTTCCTCATATAATCCAACATACTTATCTAGAAACATTTTAGTTGCAGATACTAATGCATTTGATATCAAACTTATATTAATAGCGCCTATAACAAAATAATCAAGATAATGAATATAATTACCAGTTCCATAATCTATACTGCCTATCGCATTTCCAAGAGTAAGTCCGAATATGAGCAATGTAAATATAGGATTTGCAATGTTTTCAACAAATACTCTTGACGATGACATACGAATTTTATATTCTCTATAAAAAGAAGCGATTATTCCACTCAATTTGTACCCACCTTTACTAATTCTATAAATATTTCTTCCAATGATGGTTCCTTAGTATTTATACTTATTGGGTTTAGTTTTTCAAACAATTGAATTAATGTACTCTTCTCTCCTCTATTTTTCATAGATAAGTTAAAAACAATGCTGTTATCACATCTATCTGGTATTTCGTGTTTATTTAATTTGCATATTAGACTTGCTTCATCAAAAATTAAGTCAGTTAGTTTATCAAATTTAAATTCAATTCTATTTTTCATATCAAACATACTTCGAACATCTTTAACACTACCGTTAGCAACTTCGCTTCCATTATTCAATATTAACAGCTTATCACATAGCACCTCTGCTTCATAAATAATTTGAGTTGTAAAAATTATTGCTCTGCCTTCCAAAGCTTTTACTTTCAACAATTCTATAACCTGATTTTTTGCAATTGGATCAAGTCCGGCTGTTGGTTCATCCAGCATCATTACAGGTGTATCTACTAAGAAACTTCTTGCTAATTGGAGTCGCTTTCTATAACCGCCGCTTAATTCTGAAGCCCTTTTCTTTCTTTTATCGCTTAACCCAAATAGTTTAATTACCCCATCTATTCTATCCGATAAAGCACTCCTTTTCAATCCAAAAAATCTACCATATATTTCTAGGTTTTCTTCAACACTAAGCCATAACTCCAAACTACTATTCTGCATAGCAACGGTAAATTTCCTTTTATAATCAGCTATGTCTTTTATTGAACAACCTTCAATAACTACTTTTCCACTATCAGAATTTAAGACTGTTGAAAGGATTTTTATAAGAGTAGACTTCCCAGCGCCATTAGGCCCCAATATACCTAATATTTCTCCCTTTCTTACACGAAAGTTTATATTCATTAGTGCTTCGATTCTGCCAGATGATGTAACATAAGTTTTATTTAGGCTTTCAACATGTATCACTTTCTAGGTCACCTCCAATATCAGAATTCGATTTGTGACTAAGGATACTAATCCTTCAAAGAGATCTTGAGCACAAATAACGCTTTCATTTTTGTGTTCTTCTATTATAGACTTAACTAGATCTTCCAGAGTATTTCCATTAGAAATATTTATTAAAATCATTGCAAGTTTATTTAAACTATATTGTAAACCTGTTCTAGTATCAAAGCATTTATATTTGTTAACTAACTCTGAAGATTCTATATTTATATCTGGATTAATCTTAAATACTATAGTATTTAGTTTATCAGTTTTACAAAAATCCGTATCTTTATATTCTTCTTCAATTCCTAGCTCTTTCTTTAGAAATCTTAGTTTACTCTTCTTTATCGTTGAGGCTTGTATTAAAGTTTTTGTTAAATTATCGATATAATCACTAGTATTTTGAGGTTTCAAGTCAGCAATAAAAAGCTTTTTTTTATTCTTCTCACTATAATCTAGGCATTTATTTAATATCTGAGTAATTTCCTTATCCACGAAGCTCCACTCTTTAAAACAGGTTGACGGATTCATCAGAGTTCCAGGGATTAATCTAAGATAGTTAAAAATATTTTCTATTTTATCAACAAGATCTAGCTCCTCAATAACTTTTACGTTCATAATTAATTCATTCTTTGTAACTGTCGGATGAAATAATATCAAAGAAACAGAATAATTTAATTCAATTTCGTCTAGTATCTTAATTGCGCTTCGTATTTGCTCTAAATTTATATCCTTATGCCAGCAATTCAACGTTTCATCCTCGAAATTTTCAATTCCTAGAAGCACTTTTGTTGCTCCGGCATTTTTTAGTTTTAGTAATTTATCTTTATTTCCAACTATAGAATCTATGCGGCAAGCAAAATCAAAGCTTAACTTATGAGGCAGTGTTCTAATTAATTTCGCAATTTCTACAGCCCTGTCCGGATCCTCAAAAAAATTAGGATCTACAAACTGAAAATGTGTTTCATTGTGGTCATTTACGATATGTTGTATTTCTTTAACCACATGTTCTGGTGATCTACCACGCCATTTTCCCATATACCTTGTTGAACAAAAACTACATCTGCCATTGCACCCTCTAGAACTCACAATGCTGGGAATGTAATTCTTATAAAATTCCTTTTCCCTTATAGGAAATTCAATATCATCCAAATTCTTTACAAAAGATCTATGCTTAAAGTATAAAACATCATTATAAAAGCATGCTACGCCAGGAATATTATAGGGACTTTTTCTGTTTTGGAGCTCTTCAAGTAATTCATATAAGCTTTGCTCTCCTTCATTTACGATAATATAATTTATTGGAGAACCATCATAAAGCAATTCTTTATACTTTAAACTAGCCATCGGTCCACCAGCAATAACTGTTATTGAATCACTCATCCGTTTTATGCTAGTAGCTAGTTCCAAAGGAAGATAAGGAAAGTAACAGGATATTCCTACTGCATCAAACTTGCTGGCAATATACCCTATTAAGCATGCTGTTTGGTTATCATCAATAATCTCATAATCAAAGATCTTAACAACGTGCCCTCTATTTTCCAAGAAACTTTTCAAATAACCTAAGGATACCGGCTCATTTTTTTTAACTAATTTCTCCTGAAACCTAAATGGATTTATCAAAGCAAGCTTCATATACTATTCCTTTCCTATTTCGTAAATTACATTTCTGTGCGTAGGACCGAAATTTTCAAAATTAAAACCACCATATTTATTTACAATAATCAAGCCGGTTAATCTTAATAAAAGTTCTATCTCTTCAGGAAAAAGATAACGAATAGTATACTCACAAATTCGTCTTTCGCAATGTCCTAGTGTGTCACAAAATTCATAAAAAATCTGTGTGTGGTTCAGTTTTTTAAATATATCCTTTGTGTGCACTCTTTCTCTTGTAATATATTTTTTTGTTTTTTCATCATATCTAGTAAAATCATGAATTTTTTCTGATTTTGGTGAAGATAATGCTTTGAAATCGGGCAAAAAGAAATCTAAACCAATGGACCCTTTTTCATTCAAATGTTTTTTACAACTTATTAAACATTCTTCAATATATTCTAATTCAAGCAAGTGCAATATACCATTATTGGGTATTATAATTGCATCAAATTTTTTATCAATCTCAAAATTTCTCATATCCCCTTGAATATAATTTATATGATTTTTTCCAATTGTTTTTTTTTTGCTTCTATTAGCATCTTCTCTGATATGTCCAGCCCCCATACTTCATCATATTTATCAGAAAAATATTCAGTTTCACGACCTGTCCCACAACTTAGTATTAATATAGAAGCAGCTTTGTTAAACATTTTAGTGTACATTTTCAAATCCCGATCTATTCTTCCTAAATCTATATCATAGATATCCGCAAACATATCATATTGAGCCATTTTACAACCTCCTACATAATTTCTATCTCATCGTGTAACATTTTCTTCTCATATTTTTCGGTTAGCTCAATATACTTCATATAAATTTCTTCCTCATTTAAGATTGTATTATTGGATGTTGGCTTTAAAAGATCGTATTCAGCCCAATTTTTTGTAAGAATATTTATCCCAAATTTGTCACTATGATACCACAGCGGAGTACCAGGGTATACTGAAAGTAATCCAAATCTAATCTCATGTGGTTTTGTATCATTAAAAAACTTTTCCATTAAATCAAGCGATTCATAATCTTCATAAGGTAATCCTATAATAAACATTTCTCTTATTCTCATTCCTCGTTTTTTCGCAATTTCAACAGCTCTTTTAGCCTGTTCAATATCAATCTTTTTTCCAACAGCCTTAAGAGCCTTATTACTACATGATTCAATGCCAAACAGCACTGCCCGACATCCAGCTAAATACATTAAGTCAATTAAATTCTCATCTATTAAGTCAACCCTTGTATTACAACTCCAAATAAACTTTAAATTATCTTTTATAACACGCTCACAAAACTCAATTACTCTTTCCCTATCATGGGTAAAAGCATCATCACAAAAACCAATAATCGGTATATCTTCTCCATATGATAATTTAATAATATGGCGAATACGCCTTAGTATTTCATCAACACTCATAGAGATGACTTTCTTTCCACTATTAAAAGCGGATGTTGAGCAAAATGTACATGCACATGGACATCCTTGAGAAGTATATACTACCCAACGATCATCTTCGTTATATCTATGCATTGGTAACAGCTCCCATGCAGGTAAAGGCAGCCTATTTAGGTCAGGTGGTGTAGGGCGTCTGTCATTTACGATTATCTCTCCATGTTTTTTAAATGCAATACCCTTACATTTTTGTATACTATTTTCATCACAATTCCAAATTGCATCAATAAGTTCAGGTACAGTATCCTCACCTTGAAATCTTACAACAAAATCAATATTCTGATTTTCTAATACTTCATCGTACGTAAAAGTAGCGTGATTTCCACCAACAAAAATGGTTTTAATTGATAGTTTCCTTAGTTCCTCAGCAATTTCAAAACAAACACTTGCTGTAGTTGTGAAGTTCATTGATATCCCTACAATATCAGGTTTAATTGTTTCTAGTCGAGCTTTTAGGTCGTTCGGTCTAAGCTCTTCTACTAACATATCTAATAAGTGAACATCATAACCCTTTTCATATAATACTGTTCCTATACTTATAATTCCTAAAGGAGGTGTAATTCTAATTTTTCTATATATCTCATTTGGATATTGATAACAAGGTTGTATTAGTAAAACTCTAGGACCAGATTTTCTTTTAATGATGTCGCTGCTCAGCCTGTATGACCGCATCCTGCCTGCAATCCATGACCGTTAATTTTGCTCATTTATCCTGTCCGGGAATAATCCCAGACAGGATTTTTAGTTACCAGCTGAATTCTTCTTCAATA
>Ga0209467_1000390_pt1 | contig 63950 bp, 54 predicted proteins | sample Higcelwee11metaG_FD_187175 | JGI IMG/M metagenome (GOLD analysis project Ga0209467, IMG submission 187175) | Freshwater pond sediment microbial communities from the University of Edinburgh, under environmental carbon perturbations - High... | ecosystem: Environmental > Aquatic > Freshwater >...
TTTATTAAGCCAAATGAAGCGAAAGTCTTTACGGCGGTCGACTATTTCGTATACGCCGCGCGTATACGAAGTAGTCGAAAAGTTTTGTGACAAACGGCTATGGCGTCTAACGTACGAGAGTTGGCCACATTGCGGCAGCCGTATCGCCGCAATGTGGCGCAGCCCAAGCGACCGCAGGGAGCGCAGCGTCAACTCTCAGTTGTACGATGCGGCCGTAAACTACATTCAATTATCTACTAAATAATAGTATTTAGAATATAAATAATTGTTTTTGTCTTTTTTTACGCTTATTATTACTACATTTTGTTTGTATTCATCTTTGTATGAGGTTTTTCGACCAAACATCATTATAGTTTTAAATCCTTTGGTTTTAGCATATTTTTTTGCAAAATCATCTGATTGAGCAATAGTTTTGTTTATCTTTTCGTAAAATTCATCTCTCTTTAAAGCATTGATATTTATGGTTAAGCCAGATACTTTTTGAATTAATTCAGGAATAATTATTTCATTAATATCTAAATAGTTAACAACTTCAAATTCACCAACTTTTTTATAGTTTTTATCTTCAGAAAATAATATCTTTGTATATGTAACCGAATTTATTTTTGGTTTATCCAGTATTGAATTATTGATAACAGTGCAATCGATCTTACTAAATTCATGGTCGTCTATTATCTGTTTTTTCAAATTTGAAGAAGAACATCCTGTAATGATCAAAATAGAAAAACAAACTATGAATTTTATCTTGTCAGAAATATATCCTTTAGATATCATTTTTTACCCGATTAAAAATTATTTTATAAATACTTGAAACTTACAATATAAGAATAATAAATAGAACCATTTTTAATCTGATTTTCATTCAACAATTTCAATTTCTTGATTAAGAAGAGTATCTTGCTAAATGAAAACATAAAAAGAAAATTGATACATTACACTCAATTATTATGAAAAAATTCTTTTCATTTGTTGATAATAGAAATGATTTTACGGCCGTTTCGTACAACGTACGAGAGTTGACGACGTTGCGGCAGCCGTATCGCCGCAATGTGGCGCAGCCCGAGCACCGCGCGCAACGCAGTGAGCACGGAGCGGAGCGTCAACTCTCAGTTATACGACGATGCAAAAAAGTTTACAAAAGATTTATGTTAAATGATTCATTACTTTCGGTTATCTCCCACCAGTCTGGATCTAAAACTAAATTTCTTAAATCGATTTTTTCATTAATATCTATTTCTGTATTTTTTTCCTCATATTGATCATAATTACAGCTACATGCAGAGCAACCACCAGTTGATTCACCTACTCCAATTTTTTGATATTTTTGATCAAAGTGTAAAGTAATAATTCCATCAGAAACATCCCAATTACCTCTCAAAACGGTAAAAGGATCACAATATGTTTTTCTTTTAACTTTGTTCTCTTCATAAAAAAAGTAATCAGTTGAAGAACTTGGTTCTAACATACTTACTTTTTTATTAACTATATTCTCAAGTGCTGATATATTCTCATTTTTAAGAATTGAATAAAACATCTTCCATCTTTTATCATTACGGACATTTTCTAGATCGGTATCTTTTTCCATATAATTTATTGAGGTATACCCTTTATCAACTGCTTCTTTTAACTTATCAAAAGCTGAATCAATATCTCCTTTTAAACTATAAGCGCATGCCATATTGTATGTTAGTAGTGATATTTTCTTTTGATTATCAAATTTTAATTCGTTATCATTACTTTGACTATTTATTTGCTCAGCAGTGAAATATGCATTAATAGCATTTATGTATTCTTTCAAATTAATTAATGTATTGCCATAATAATAGAAAGTTTCGGCGCTCAAAACAATATATAATGATTTTAAAAACAATATTTCCGCTTTTTTATAGTCTTTTTCTTCATGAGCTTTGATTGCTTCATTTCTAATTTTCACTGCATCTTCGTCAGAACCTTTTTTAAACTGATAATTCTTTGTTACATAAGAAGAATTCAAATAAATCTCTTTCATTTGTAAAAATCTATCATCATCATTCTTATTATCAATTATTTGATTATGTTCGTTTTGCTCCTGTTCGGAATTATTAGCTTTTTGATTACAAAATGTCAATGATAAGGTAATAGAAATTAAAATTAAAGGGATAATTGCAATTTTCTTTATCATAATTCGCTCCTAATTTAACATCTAATCAATTTTTTTGCATTGTCGTATAACGTACGAGAGTTGACGACGTTGCGGCAGCCTCATCGCCGCAATGTGGCGCAGCCCAAGCGAGTCTTTTCGCGAGCGCAGCGTCAACTCTCAGTTGTGCGAAGCGACGTTCAGTGTTCGATTATTCCGCTTTGAGGCAGGAAGCCGAAAAGCGGGAATAACAAATTATATTGTTTTAATATCAATACTACATAAATACCCTTTTGCTTTATCCATTTTCTTAAAATAAATCTTTAGTTCGTTTTCATCCTAAATAAAAAAATCTTTGTGTATTTGTCATTTCAAATTCAAGAAATATTTGTCATCATTATTCATTTCTTAATATATTTTGCTTTCATGCTTATACAATATGTAAATTGGGTTAGAAATATCTGCAATTTTGAAATTTGAATTAAATGCACATTTTTTTGCTCTTTCGTTTGTTTTTTTTATTTTTGCGTAAATTGTATTTATTTTTAATGAATTATGAGCAAATTCTGATAACAATTTAATAGATTCTGTTCCAATACCTTTATCCCAGTTATTTGGCTCAGCAATGACAATGTCGATCTCACATGTATTTGCGATAAAATTAAACAATGAAACTTGACCTAGATATTCAATAATATCCTTGTAATCAATCACAAGTTTAATATTTTGAGAGTCAATCATTAGTGAATTGTTCAGAAAGGACATTGTTTCATCTTCATTGTGATAATGCTCAAAAATAAGTGAATCAATTAAATCACAAGTTACAATCTTATTGTTAACCCAGGATCGAATTCCAAGAAAGTCACCAATGTTGAAGTTCCTCAACACATAATTTGTACCGTTTATTGCTATATTTTCAAAATTATCTTTATTCATATTTTTAAGCTCTTTCTTTTACATATTTGTATTTCATAGAAACGCGCCCACGGACGGGCGCGCAAAGATTAAAGTCGTTTCGCACAACGTACGAGAGTTGACGACGTTGCGGCAGCCTTATCGCCGCAATGTGCCGAAGGCCAAGCGACCGCCAGGGAGCGCAGCGTCAACTCTCAGTTGTGCGCAGTTTATTTTTTATTACATTTTACTTCGTATGAACTTTTATCGTTTATATATTTAATGAAATCTTGTTTAATGATTATACAATCATATAACTCCGTTTTAATAGTGGCTGGATTATCGTTTTCTAAATAGTCATCTGCTAATTCTTCATATTTGACAGTCAAAATTAATGAATCATCAGTGTATTTAAAATTTATTATTGTACTTTCAGCACCACCAGCTTCGTAACTCGAGTATATTTTGTCAGAAGATTGAACATGAAAATTAGCAAAATATTCCTTTTTATTATCTTTGATATAGTAGCCATTAAAAAAGAAATCACCTATTTCTGATATTTTGTATTCAAAAATGTCTTTGAGTTTTAAGGAGCTGATTGAAAAATCACTAACTAAATAAGCATCAAAGACCCATCCTGTATAAGTTTTCCAATTGATTTTTACCCATGTTCCTTTCTTACCATTAATTTCCTCATTCTTTGATGATTCTTCAATTATTTTGACTTTTTGTGCAATTGGAATATTAATAACTTTCTTTGAATCTTTATTTGGCTCTTCTCGAAGAATAAGTGAAGGTGATGCATTCGAATATCGAAATGTTTGGCAAATTAATGAGAAAAAACTTAATATTACTACAAGCAGGATAATGATCTTATTTCTCATTTTTGATCTCCTCAAAATAATTATATTTGCTATTCATAATTCATTACTAAATTTGCGTTAGAAATTAGATTTACAGTTTCTCATTTTTGGATATGACAAGTATAATAAAAATAAATTGCGCACAACTATATATGTCTGAATGAAATTCACTATTCCTTCCGCTTGGGGAATAATGTGTGCACTACGTATATTTCTTTGAAAAGATGGGAATGGTGAACTCAGTGGTAATAATTAGACAGATGTTGCGGCGTTGTCAATAATATTATGCGGCGAATAAACGATGATTCAATGGGCGTAAATTGAATACCGGGAAGCATGGTGCGGGTAACAGACGTACCTCTCCCATTGTCTTTGGCGGTGTATATGAAGGCGGAGGGATATGAATGGCCGAGGGACGGATAGATTATTCACGCAAGTGTGTTGATCGGGAATTACCCCAAATTAATGTAAACATTATTGTATTATTGATTATGTTCCTTTCAAAATGATAGTTTTCTAACATATAACTATGTCTCAAGATCAGCCAACTTACTGCGGCATCCCCGGATTTCGAACAATACTGGTAGTGCAGAAAAGCCATGGTAACGAAAAAAGACACACTTATCTTCCAGACCTTCCTTATGTCCAGAACCTGCTCGTACTCCTCATCGGTATAGGTGATGACAACAAGATGCCACTCAGATGCCTGCGGCTGGTAGGCTACCGAACACTCCCGGTATTCCAATCGGGAGGTGTAGCGCTTTGAAAAGCGCGCGATTAGCCGCTTGATCAGTACGGTAAGCGGGATATTCATCCTGAAGGCGGTGAGTTCAAGCAGATCAAAGATCTCCTGATTAATATTCAGTGAAGTGGTATGCATGGCTCCTCCGGGGTGAAAAGTATTCTCTCACAATACAACGTTTGATTCTCTTAAATCTGCTGAATATTTTTTGAAATTGCGGATTTTACGCTGGCCCTGATTGCGCCGAATATTACGCCTTGCGGGCATACGGCAGTCTGATTAATTTGCACAATAGTCGCGCCCTGATTCAGCGGAAAATCACGCCTTGCGGGCATACGGCAGTCTGATTAATTTGTACAATAGTCGCGCCCTGATTGCGCCGAATATCACGCCTTGCGGGCATACTGCAGCCTAATTAATCTGCACAATAGTCGCGCCCTGATTGCGCCGAATATCACGCCTTGCGGGCAGATGGCGGCCTAATTAATCTGCACAATAGTCGCGCCCTGATTGCGCCGAATATCACGCCTTGCGGGCAGATGGCGGCCTGATTATTTTGCATAGTACGATAAGGGCGGCCTTATTTAAAACTGTGTGACAGTTCGTTATCCCCGCATATGCGTTGCCCAGTGACGGTATTCGAAATCGCGCCGGTAACTACAGCTCATCGAAGGGGCTGGAAATGTTCGCGAGAATTCTGGTGCTTACATGGGTATAGATCTCGGTGGTGTGGCATGAGGCGTGACCGAGCAGCTCCTGGATGATGCGGATATCGGTTCCCGCTTCAAGCAGGTGCGTGGCAAAACTGTGGCGCAGCGAGTGGATGCCGGCGCGCTTGGTGATGCCGGCCGCATCGCGGGCATTTTCGAAGATCTTCTGCACGGTGCGCTTGGAGATGCGGCATCCCATGGTCTGGCCTTCAAAGAGCCACTCCGCGGGTTCATATCTGCGCAGGTAGGCCTGGACGAGATCGACAACTTTGGCCGAGAGAAGAGTGGTTCGGTCCTTCTTTCCCTTCGCCTTGCGGATGGTGATGACTCGGCGCTCGAAGTCGAGGTCCGAGACCTTGAGCGAAGCCGTCTCGCTGACACGAAGTCCCGCAGAATAGGTGAGCGCGAGCATCAGCCGGTGCTTGATATTCAACTGGGTTGCAATAAGCCGTTTGACCTCGTTTCGGCTGAGCACGACAGGCAGCTTTTTCTCTTTCTTCGCGCGTTTGACTTGATATACAAATTTCTTGCCGAGGATCCTTCCGTAGTAGAAGCGCAGCGCGTTCACCGCGCAGTTGAGCGTCGCCCCGGTGACCCGTTTACACTCGGCGAGATGGTCAAGATACTGCTTGATATCATCCTGGACAATCCGGTCGGGAGACTTACCGGTGAAGCTGAGAAATTCCTCGTTATAGTAGGTGTACATCTCGCCGGTGCGATGGCTGTAGCTTCGGATGCGCACCTCGCGCGAGATCAGCTTCCCGGGCGGGGGGGAAGTTTCAACGACGTACTCCTCAAGGCCGTCGGCTATCATAAGGCGGGATTGCACCGTGTCGGGAACAAGCCAGAGCTTGTTCTGGAAATCCCACCGCCGGCCGGGAATTGCGCGAACCTTGTTAATGATCGAATGCACGCGGGGAATCCGCAAAGTAATAGACTGCTGCACCTCATCCATAGACAGAACCATCCTGAAAGAGAAATCACGCACCTGCCCGCCGTAAACGGAGGCCTGGCAGACGCGCGGCGACGGCTAAGCCCGGAGGGAATTCAGAGGGAAAGTGCCCCGGAGCCGGCGGATAAAACGGGATCAACAGGTTCTGCAGCTACAATCGCGGGGAGAAAAAAGAGTTGGTGCGCAGATAGAATCGGAAAAGGAACAGGGAGAGAGTAGAGGGAAGCGGAAAGAAAGTCAATAAGGAAGTGACAGAAGGGGAGGAAAAAAAAGCGGCGCGCGCCGCCATAAGAGGGCGCATCCATCGCCGCACAGGTGATTCGCCCGGCAATATCCCCTCCCGTCGAGCCCTGCCCCGCCGCAAAAGTCTGGTGCCGCACATAGGCAGGCCCTACCGTAAACATCCACATATACTGCACTGAAACTTAATCATATGTTGCAACAAAATATGATTACAGCAATTCACGATTGGCTCAGAACCTTATTCCAATTTTTGATCTTTTTTAATGAGAATAATTGAGTATCAAAGCTTTTTACCCTCACCCCCGACCCCTCTGATATGGAAGTGCTTGTCAACTGAAAAAACAAGATTTACGACGATGATCATTCTGATATTCGTGGGTTGATGTGTACCACATGACAATTATTCATCGGGGACTATCAATCTCTCCAAGGCGTAGATTAGAACGAACAGCTGTTCACGCTACCGAGAGGGGTCTTGAGTTTCCCATTCGTACTTGTTGTTTCTTTTTGACTGATACCTCGTTTTATATCAAAAGGGGTGAACCCCTTTTGTATCTTATTGAGTTTGTGTCTACTCATCCGTCATTGTCATTTTTAACAACGTCCTGTTTCTTGAGTTTCCAGTATTATCATATTATGCCATAGAAAGCCAAGTAATTCTCGAGCGATAGCAACTACGGTTATTTGTGTATTCTTTCCCTTCAATAACAGATGATAATATCTGTGATGTAATCTATTCAAAGCTTTTATAGGAGCTTGTTGTAGTTCAGGTTTTACCTTTTCTAAATCCGATTTCATTTTTGTGCTTACGATTGGTTTGTGACGGTAATGATGCGCAGCTTCAATAAGAACCCGACGTACTCGTTTGTTACCACATTTTGTTATGGCTCCTTTTTTAACGGCACCGCCGCTTGAGTATTCACTTGGGACTATTCCCAAATATGCCATCAATTCTTTTGGATTTCTAAATCTTGTAAAATCAATTACTTCTGATATTATAACCATCGCGGTGAGAATCCCCACTCCGCGAAAGGCACAAAGAGTCCTTACTTTTCCCCGGTATTCATCGGTAGCCCCGATTTCTTCAATTTCTCTATCCATATCGTTTAGCTGCATTGTTAAAAACTCGATTTCATTATGATAATAGTACAGCGTCTTGTTGAGATAGCTATCCCCAAGGTCTAATTGATTTATCCATTTAAAATGCCCATAGGTCCAATTCGTTCCGGAATAATGAAACCCGTGACGGATTAAAAAATGATTCAGTCTCTGCTTTGCTTTTTTCAGATCCAACATTACATCCTCTCGGCTTCTGACTAAATCCCTTACGGCCTCTCGTTTATCATCAGGTACCATAATAAATGTTAACTCGCCTGCTCGATATAATCGTGCAAGTTTCATAGCGTCACGCTTATCGGTTTTTATTTTATTTCCCACTTGCATTGGTATTAGTGATGGTGCTGCAATTTCACAGGAATAACCATGGTTGACTAGGATTCTCATCAGTGCATATCCACAGGGGCCAGCTTCATAACAAATCATAAGCTCATGTGTTTCAGAAAATTGGTTGAGTTTTTTGATTAGAGTCTTCACTCCTTTATCGTTATTCTGATATTCCCCTATCAGATCTGCTCGTCCAGGTTCTTTTGATAGTGCCATCACTATTGATTTCTTGTGGACATCCAGTCCTATGTAGTTTATCATTCTCATGTGCCGATTCCTCCTTTTCTTTTCTGATGATAATATTATATCATCTTGTGGTAACCAACCCACGTTTTTCGAGGAATCGGCACTTCCATATTGTCTCCCCGCGTGGGTTATTACTGGGGATTAGGGAGAGGGGAGTCTCTCAGCAAAACAGAGCATTGCTGTAAAAGAGAAGCCCTCTCCCTACTCCCTAATAAACACTTGCACTGGGAGAGGGCGCGCAGTAGCGCGGGTGAGGGCACAAGATAATTAACACAATGGATTTAACTCAATCGTGAAATGCTGTTGCATTGCTCCAAAACATTATGATGCATTGCTCCAAAACATTATCATGCATTGTAACAAAACATTACTACGTATTGCATCAAAACATTACGAGTGTCGCACCAAAACATTACCAGCATTGCATCAAAACATCACCTGTGTTGCATCAAAATATTACGACATGTTGCGGTAAACCGACGGGGGTGTGTGCGTTTGCCTGCGGCAGGGGCGGACGGGGCCTTTCAGGTGTGCGGGCGCGGCAGCGCGGGGCACGCGAGTTGATATAACACGGCTTCGGTGAGAAACTCTCTCGATGGGTGCCAAGACAGGGGCGTTATGAGACTGCTGTTCATCGAAGCCGGTTACTTTCGGCATAAGCGATGGTCAGGAAGAGATAGGTGGCTAAGCCGGTGTGCCCTTATGCGACGCTCAGAAAATCTTTGAGGCGGCCGGTGCGTATCGACTTTGTTCCCTGAATGATCGCGCGCACTTCAAGGGCCCAGCTTCCGGCGGCAAGGGTGTCGGGTACGGTAAAGATGATCGTGCCGTTTGTGTTGTCGAGGTACTTGGCCGCGCGCGTCTCGGCGGCGCCGTTTACGAAGAAGACGCCCTGCAGGGGATCAGCTTCGTCAAATTTGAGCAGATCACCGGTCACCTTGCCCGGCTTGCCCGGCGTCAGGGTGCCGTTGACGGTGCCGCTTTCACTGTCGCGGCAGAGCGCCGGATGCGGCACGCGTTCGACCGCCGCCACCTTCTGCGTGTCGATATTCACGGCCACATCATTGAACCACGTTCCCAGCTGCGCGGAGAAGTATATCTCATGGCGCGCGCCGTCGAAGGCGTCCTGGTCGTCGGTGAATGTTCCGCTGATGCAGGGGTGTATGTTATAGTACTCGGTATTGATCGCCCCTCCCCTCTTCAGAATCTTGCGCTGGGCGCACATGAACGCGTCGAGCACCGCCGCCGCCTGCGTGGTGGTGACGCCGCCGGGCACGGTCATCTCGTCGAGCAGATCCTTGAGCTGATAGCTCTCCACATTCTGCGGAACAGCGCGAAGAGTCGGCTGCTCGGTAAGATTGTTCTTGAATAAGGCGTATTTTAATGCCATTATCCCCCCTCCTTATAGAGTAAAATATTTGATCTACATTGCATGCAGATCATTTGTATGATTATTAATCGAATAGTTCTTTTATAACTTTAATTATTTTTGTTAACAAAGTATATTTTTGTTCAGATTATACAACAGCTTCGGTCCTTATCGTCCCTCTTTCCCGCCTCCCCTTCGGCGTACTGGCGGGAGGCGGACGGGGTAGAAGAATGTATTTTCTTATAAATTTGCAATTTTTTTGTTTACTTTCTTTATTATAGATGTCTTTTCTTAAGCGCGAAATCGCCCCGATGCCGCACTCCCTTACGCGTCATCAGAAGGGGCAAAATCCATTGTGAAAACGGCGGTACTACAAATGAAAAAACTCATCTTCGCGGTCCTTCTGACCATCATAAGCGCGCCTCTGTCTGCCTACTTCTACTTTGAACCCTTGAGTATCGTGCTGTATCCCGGCGCGCTGGGAAAGCTCTACAGCCACACCTTCGACACGAGCCCCGGCGCCGATATCGAACCCAGGGGCGGCGCCAGCTATGCCGCGGGGGCGTCTGTTGACCTGTTTTTCACTAACTCGCTCGCCCTCACGGGAGGGGCCTACTACGACAAGTGCGTCGAGGAATTTCAGATATTCGGCTTCGGTAAGAATACCATGAAGGCCGATTTCACCTATCTGACGACGCCGATAGGCTTTCACTACTACTTCTATGACCTGCATTTTCTCGGTGCGGGATGCTACTACGGCAGACACATTGACAGCGAATATTCGGAGAATAGCGACGGTGTCGAGAGCGTCGACACCACGCACATGAACGATGATATCGGCATCTGGGCGCAGCTGGGCTACGCGATTGAAATCACCGAGCGTATAAATTGTTTGATTTATATCGAGGGTAAACGCAGTCTTGTCGGCGTCTATAAGAACAGCGAAAGCTCGATCACAAATCTGAAGCGCTACGAACTCAACGTCGGTACTGCATTCGGATACCGAATTTAAACAGGCATATGCGGCCGCTTCCCCCTCATATGCCATTGCGGCGCGTATTGGGTGAAGGGATGCGCCGCACCGGCTGCGGAGGATTACTGTTAAGGATAACCGGCTATGAGTCAGAGCGGCGCGAAGAGCAACACCCCCTTTAAGAAGGCGCTTCACCCGAGAAATCTTCACCGCGCGGGCTACGACTTCGGGCAGCTTATTGCGACGACCCCCGCGCTCGCACCCTTTGTCACGAAAAACCGTTACGGCAATCTTTCTGTCAACTTCGCCGATCCGGCGGCGCTGCGCATGCTTAACCGCGCCCTTCTCCGGCACTTTTACGATATCGAATTCTGGGACATTCCCGAAGAGTACCTCTGCCCGCCTATTCCGGGACGGGCCGACTACATCCATTATATCGCCGATCTTCTGGCACTGTGCAACGGGGGAAAGGTTCCGCACGGAAGTTCGGTGCGTGCGCTTGATACCGGTGTGGGTGCCAATTGCGTCTATCCCCTCATCGGCACCCACGCCTACGGCTGGCACTTTACAGGGTCTGATATCGATCCGGTATCGCTCGCGTCGGCGCGCAGAATCGTCGAGGCGAACCCTCGTCTCTCAGGGCTTGTCGATCTGCGCCTGCAGGGCAAGGCGTCTGACATATTCAAAGGCATCGTGCGGGGTGATGAGATATTCGACGTGACGATCTGCAATCCCCCCTTTCATGACTCGCCCGAGAGCGCGCTGGCCGCGAACGAGCGCAAGCGCACCAATCTTAAGACTGAAAACGACAGCAAACGCAACTTCGGGGGGATGAGTAACGAGCTTTGGACTCACGGCGGCGAGGCGTCGTTCGTGCGCAGGATGATCGACGAGAGCGCGCGCCTGCAGAGCCGCGTGCTGTGGTTCTCGACGCTTGTCTCGAAGAAAAACACGATGGAAGGGGTCTACAAGACGCTCAAGCGGGTAAAGGCCGTGCAGGTGAAGACCATTAATATGGAGCAGGGACAGAAGACCAGCCGCATCATCGCCTGGAGCTTCATGGATCGCGAAGGGCAAAGCGCATGGGGTGCGGCACGGTGGAAGAGGGAGGAAGGACAAACTATTCAGTAATATTATTCAATGCCTTCGGCATCGCGGTAATACGAACAGAACCAGGTATACTCTTGCAATTCTGTGTGCGGCCCTTGAGTGAACGATTCGATCATCTGTATATAATCGGGATCGTCTGTCAGCTCATAGAGAAGTTCTTCGATCTTATTTTGCGTGAGATTTTCGTAATTACCGGCAAGAGGGCTCACTCTTCGCCATGTTTTGCGGATAAGCCGCAAATTATGAGAGTTAAGGCCCAGGTTATCAAATGAGGTTTTGTATTGATCACAATCGATTAACCCGCCGGCATCATACACCGCTATTTCTCCGATTTCTTTATCGTACACAAATGGTTCGATATCTTTACTTCCCCTGAAATTATTGCAGTGCTCCCTGCTTTTACATGAAGCGATCAGATTATTGTACGCGATGTCGTGGGGATATTTCACGGGTGGAATCAACTGATTGTTTCTTATGAAATCATCTTTATGCATAACGTGATCGCGCAGCTCCCCGGCAACAAGGTAAGAGGCGAAGCTGCTTTTTATCACCTTCTGCGGGATTAAATGTTCAATGGTCGAATCGTCAATAGTGATCAATCTCATACAATAGCAGCATCTGTTTTCCTGTTCCTGCAGCAGCAAACGAAGAAGTTTCTCTCTGTATTTTCTGGCATTCAATCCGTTGTAATCGGCGCCAACATAGTGCGATTCGGTTTGATCCCACGCTTCGCGAAGAAGTTCATCGACCAGTTTATTGCCCTCAATCGCATTACCGCTTTTATCAATAAACCGCATGGTCTATTCATATTCCTTCAGGCGGGATACGATTTCCTGTCTGAGCAACTCGGGAACAGCTCCCCCGATATACTCTTCTAATCGTTTGTACACGCCATCGGCTTCGGTTTCCCGTTTTTTCCCTTTGAGTATGAGATAGGCATTTATTAATTTGTCAACTGTCGAGGCGCGATATCCCGTTTCCATTACCTTAATCAGATTCGTATTATAGTCAATTCCATACACATTGTCGACGCTCGTAACAGAATATTTCGACCCGGTGTTTTGCAGTTTGACAACAGCATTCTTATTATCATCGGCAGCAACATTGCTTATTACCAATGGTGAATGTGTGCTCACTATAAACTGGATCTCCGGAAAGGTCTTGCTGAAACGAGAGAGAACCTCCTGCTGAAGTGAGGGGTGTAAATGCAATTCGATCTCATCGATTAGTACGATTCCGTGTGGCTCTTCGTCACCATTTATGATATAGCTTCGATACGCAATATCCAGAACAATGGAGAGCAGCCGGTAGTACCCCATCGGCAGATTCTCGAAGAGAATTTCACGACCATCGGCGAAATGAAACTGCAGGTAAGTTTCATTCTTGAAGGGTCTTCGCAGCGTAATTTTACTGACACTGAATTCACTATTGATATCATCAAGATCATTACGCAAACACCGTGTGAATAGCATCATCCGGTTGTCGATAAACTCGATCTCTTTACGCTGCTCTGCCGCAGACTGCGTATCATTCTTATAATCATTAACAATCGAATAGGTGCTGATGTACCGCGCCTGCCAGATCTCTGAACAGTTGCTTTCGGCATCCCACATATAATAGCCAAATGCCCGTGATAACTGACCGATTTTCTTTAACTCTTTCTTTGCATAGGTTCTGATATCCAATTTCTTATGCGGATACGAGTCAGAAAAAAAAGCGAAAACCGGTATCTGTGCATGTACTATGTCTTTGTTGTAGTACTTCAAAACAGACTTGAGAGCATCCCGGTACCTTGTGTCCAGCAGCTTCCCGTTCGGCGTATTCTTGACCAACTCCCAGTTTAAATACTCGTTATTATCATCCTGCCTGATTCTTTCGGACGACGCAACACACTTGATCGCAATGGGGTATTGATAGCTTTTTTTAGTCGGATCAAAGTATGAATCTGTTTGGGTAAGGTTTGTTATATGCAGATCGGGGGTTGAGCTGATCAATTCAAGGGGAGAATCCTTATCTGTGAATTTCGAGAAAATAAAGCTCATTGCCGATTTTAACGCGGCAAGAAGCGAGGTCTTTCCCGATCCGTTTTTACCGATTAAAACAGTACACTGCTCACCGAAATCCACCTGAAAATGATCAAAACATCTGTAGTTGCTGATCTGAATATTCTTGATTTTCATTTTTTTCTCTATTCATTTTCTTGCCGATTATACCGCAGCGGGCAAATAGCACATCTTTTCATTACCACGGCAATGTGTGCCAATTAATAGAGTATAAAGGAAATTATGTCCAGCACAAAGCGCAATTTTGAACGAAACCGTCCCGAATGCCGGCACGGACGCGGACAGCATAAGGGCATAACGTGCCGGTACTCTCCGCCGGATACAGAGAGTCATTTAAGATTCAGATCTCGAATCCGTCGTGGACGCCGTAGAGCTTATCGCGGATACTCTTGATGTCGTCGCTGTCGATGTAATCCTCGAAGTTCATCGTACGGTCTATTACTCCGCCGGGGGTGAACTCGACGATTCTGTTTGCGACAGTCTCGATGAACTTGTGATCGTGCGCCGAGAAGAGCACCACTCCCGGGTATGCGATCAGCGCGTTATTCAGAGCGGTGATCGACTCAAGGTCAAGATGGTTCGTCGGCTCATCAAGGATGAGGCAGTTGGCGTTGGCGAGCATCAGTTTCGAGACAAGGCAGCGTACCTTTTCACCTCCCGAGAGCACCCGCACCTTCTTGAAGCAGTCGTCGCCGGTAAAGAGCATTCTTCCCAGAAACGAGCGCAGAAAATTCTCATCGCGATCCTCGGAGTACTGGCGGAGCCACTCGAGAACGTTCAGATCACAGTCAAATATCGCGGTGCTGTCCTTCGGAAAGTAGGCGACGGTGATCGTCTCGCCCCACTTGAAGACCCCCTTTTCGGGCTCCATCATGCCGCTTATGATATCGAAGAAGGCCGTGCGCGTCTTTACGTTGCCCAGAAAGGTGATTTTGTCGGTGCGGTTGACATTGAGATTGAACGAGGCGAGCGATTCGGCGGCGTGGGTGAGGTTTTCGATCTCAAGCACGGTTCTGCCGCACTCGCGCGAGGGTTTGAAGACCACATAGGGAAACCTTCTTGAAGAGGGCTTTATGTCCTCCACAGAGATCTTCTCGAGCATCTTCTTTCTTGAGGTAGCCTGACGCGACTTGGAGGCGTTCGAGCTGAAGCGCTCGATGAACTCCTGCAGCTCCTTCTTTTTATCCTCTTTCTTCTTGTTCTCGTCGCGCTTCTGTTTGAGGGCCAGCTGGCTTGCCTCGAACCAGAATGAGTAGTTGCCCGCGTAAAGCTCTATGCGGCCGAAGTCTATATCGGCGATATGCGTGCACACGCGGTCAAGAAAGTGACGGTCATGCGAAACGACGATGACGGTATTTTCGAAGCGGTCGAGAAAGTTCTCGAGCCAGCGCACGTTTTCAAGGTTCAGATAGTTGGTGGGCTCGTCCATCAGCAGCACGTCGGGATTGCCGAAGAGGGCCTGCGCCAGAAGTACGCGTACCTTGATTCCCTGCTCGATCTCGCCCATCTTTTTGTGATGGAAGGCTTCTTCGACACCAAGGCCTGACAGCAGTTGCGCGGACTCGGTCTCCGCGTCGTAGCCGTTCATCTCGGAGAACTCCTCCTCGAGCTCAGAAACGAGGATTCCCTCCTCGTCGGTGAGCTCATCCTTCGCATAGAGGGCCTCGCGTTGCTTCATGATGCGGTAAAGATCCGAGTGGCCGAGAATGACCGTTTCAAGCACCGAGTACTCGTCGTACTCGAACTGATTCTGTTTGAGCACCGCCATGCGGTGCTTCGGATTCTTCTGTACTTCGCCCTCACTCGGCTCAAGCTCTCCCGAAAGTATCTTCAGAAAGGTGGACTTTCCCGAGCCGTTGGCCCCGATCAGTCCGTAGCAGTTGCCGGGTGTGAACTTTATATTCACCTCTTTAAAAAGGGGATCTTTCGCGAAACGAAAGGTAAGATTTGCTACATTCAACATGTGTGACTCCGCTTATATCATAATTTATTTTAGAATCGGGGATCAGGAGGGCCGCGCGCACGCGCCGTCGGGCGGGAATATCTCCGCGCTAAACGTTACAGGAGTGCGCGTTCTGTCAAGGAGATTGAGGCGCTTTTTTCAGGATAATTCCCCGAATTCAGGGATGCGCGGCTGCGGTGCGGGGGCACAAAAAAAGCGGGCGCGAAGCCCGCTTTTTTTGTGTAGTTGCTATTTGAGCACTTTCCTCTTTCCCGGCGCACTACCGCCTGCGCGGCTGATGCCGAGTTCGAAGAAATTGACAGTGTAGGTCAGTGTGGACTGGCTCTTGCCGCTTATGCCGCTGATGGTGATAGTCCAGCTGTCACCCGCTGCGGGCTGTGATGCCGGTTGAAATATGAGCGCTCCCGGAGGCATACCATTCGGGTCGTATGCCTCTTTCTCGGTGATGGTATTGGCGATCGTCGTTGTACCCTTCTTAATCGCCACGGTGCAGTTATTGAAAGAAGCACCCTCCCAATAGAGGGTAAAATCCACCATAGTGCCGAAACCATCTATAGCAAACTCAATCGGAAATGCCCCTGCCGGGGGAAACAGTACAGGCTTGTCCCAGCTGGACGAGACATCCTCATATTCAAAAGCCCACTGCACCAGCGTATCGGCCTTATCATAACTCGGATCATCGTCGCGGTAGAGGTATCCGTAACCGGCACCCTTCTGTCCGGGAAGCAGAAACCATTTGCGGTGGCCTGTTGATGAAACCCCGGTATCCATGACAAGATTATTGAGAAGGTCGGTATATGAGTACTGACCCCACGCGATGGCAAGATTGCTGCTTGATGCTGCATCCTGCGCGACGTCTGTGGCGTACGTGAAGCCTTCATCCTTCGGCGTATGAGAAATATCACTCTGAATTATCATGCTGAGCGCAGCTTCCTGACACTTGGCGTTTGTCGCATTGTCGGGCATATCGACCGGCGGCAGCTGATGAAATGCTCTGAAGAAATTGGTGCGGCGTACGAAATCCTTGATAGCCGCTTCGGTAAGTTCGCCCTTCTGCCTGCCGGCTTTATCGTAGCCGGTCACCGCACTCTCGGCACTTTCGGTGCTCGCATAGTTAGCGGCGTAGTGCTCACGTACCTGCGCTTCAGTCAGGCCGACGAGGGGATCAAATCCGCTTACCTCGAAATAACCCAAACCGGTAGCCTCACCGCCGCCGCCATCGCCATCACCGTCACCGGTTCCGTCGTCTGCGGCGGGATCCTCTTCGAGCAGTTCATCACACGAAAGCGCGGAAAACAGAAGCAGTGCTGCGAGAAAAATCCGTAAAAACTTTTTCATAGACATTCTCCGTAGTATAGCATCAAACCTGCCGCAGGATTTCGTGCGCACACGCGAAGCGTGAGCGGCGAACTAACCTGACAGATTGAGACTATTGATTAGGGCAAAACCGCATGGCACGGCAGAGAACAGCCAAGCGCAGCGCGGCGTCCCGCTAACTAATTCTAGCGATGCGTTTCGCCTTTGTCAACAAAAAGAGAGAATACGCACGTGCGTGCCGCGTTTTTCACTGGCTCCACTCGACACTCTTCATTTTACTCAAAGGGGGCAGCGGCCACCACTCATCGCAAAGCTGGGCACTGAAGCCGGGTGACGCCGCGCTCAGATAGCGCAGTTTTACCGAACCGGTGTTGCGCAGGCCGTGAAAGGCGTTTGATCTGAAATAGACGCACTCACCGGCGGCGATCTCGCGCTCCTCGCCGTCGACGGACATCATCCCTGAGCCCTCGAGAATATAGTACATCTGTTCGGGATCATGGCGGTGAATCTTCTGTTCGCCGCCCGGTTCCATCTCGACCAGCGTCACGCTCAGATTCTCGGAACCGCCTGTGCGCTTCGAAACCAGCAGAAAGGATTCGGTGCCGTCGCGCGTGTAGCGGGGTGCATTCTCTCGCTTTTGAATCTCCATGGTAATCCTCCCTTTATCACAAGGCCCTGCGCAGCCGAATAAATCATCGCGAAGGGCCGTGCAAATTCACAAAACCGCAGAGTACAAATTAACATCCCCCCTCATCGCGGGGGGAAAGCTCCCGCCGGGCCTATAGATCGAAGATCTCGGTATCGCTGACGGGAACAATCGCGTTTTCGATCATGTTCTCGCGCAGGTAGCTTCTGAGTATCGAGGGATCCACGGCCCAGTCACACCCTACAAGGTGGTTGATCATGAGCTGCCGCGGCTCTATCTCGTGCATGATGTCGATGATCTCGCAGATATGGTAGTGCTTCGCGTAAGCCTTATCCATGCGCCCCTTGACCACATCCTCTTTAAGAAGGCTGTGGATGTACAGATCAACACCTCGTATCTGATCGATATTCTCTTTACGGTAGAGGCTGTCGCCCGAGAGGTAGATGCGCTTATCCTCGTACTCGACGAGAAAGCTCACATGCACATTGTGCCAGTTCAGAAAGTGGTCGGTATTGAAGACCTTGACCATCACCGAGCCCATCGACAGCACTTCGGGGTTGTGATACTCTTTGGGGTAGACGACCGTGATCTGCTCCTGCTGCACCCTGCCCTCTTTCCAAAGCGGCTGAATAATCGTCGGCGGCCCGATTATCTTTGTAGAGGCGAGCGCGCAGTCGCTGACGATCTCTGCGGCGAAGTGGTCGCGGTCATCGTGGGTAAACAGCAGTATATCCCCGGCATGAAGCTCGGGCGGATCATTGTAGTCGTTGCAGGCATCCACATATATCGTGAAATCGCCCAGATCCATGCTGATGCCGCCGATGCCGAGTAATCTTATTTTCATCGCTTCCTCCCGCAGTTGGTGCAGTTCGTACGGATGCGCCCATAGTAGCAAAAGAGGAGCCCGCTTTCAATAAAAAACTGAGATCGGGAGGGGGGATTCAGCTGCCGCGGGAAAATCACCTCCCGCGGCGGGACAGATCACTTGTCAGACTTTACGCACTCGTATCCCCCCGCTACACCGAGGTCAAAACCGGCCGAGACGCGAAGCGCAGCTTCGGGACAGGCGGCGACGCAGGCAAGACACAGGACGCACTCGGTTGAGAGTACGCGGCGCTTAGATTTCACGAACGAGGGTATATCGATATGCATGGGGCAGGCCTTGACGCAGGCACGGCACGAGCTGCACTTGTGTGCATCCCCCTTGATGCGCATAAGTGCGACCATATTTGAGAGCTTCAGAAAAACCGTTACCGGGCACAGATATTTGCAGAATGCGCGATTGTCTTTCATGAAGATCGCGAGCACAATACCCGTCAGGTAGTACAGGGCGTTCCCCCCCGCAAACCAGTAGACCATCACCGGGCCGCCAGTGCCCGTCGCGGGGTCATAGCCCTGCATATAGCGCGCGAGGTAGCCGAAGGCGAAGACGAGCAGGCCGCACAGAATAAGCGAGAGTGCGAAGTGAAGATAGCGAAGGCGCGAGGCCCCCTTTTGCCAGGGCTGCCCCTTTTTAAAGGGCAAGAGGTCGAGCACCAGAAGCGTCCAGCAGCTCCATGAGCACCAGGTGCGGCCGAATATGACGGGAAAGAGCACCTTCCCCATCAGGTAGTGGACGGCGACGCCGGAAAAGACGCCGGCCATAATCGTAAAGAAAAAGCCCTCGATCTGAAAGTTCTGCATGCCGGCGAAACCGAAGAAGAGCAGCGCCGCGCCGATAAGAAAGCGCGAGATATGCTGAAAGATCTTTCTGTATTTGCTGTCCACCAGGGCGTAGAGCAGCATGGCAATGATATTCACCGCGCAGAAAAAGATGAAGACCGGCACCGGGGATGGGTCGTGCAGCACGAAGATGAAGATCATCGACGCGACAGTAAAACCTGCCGCACTCGACAGCGGCAGCGCGGCAAACGAAGAGAATGGTGTTTTCTGTTTCATGATATGCCTCCGGAAGTTATGGATGCATAGTACGGGGCGGCGCCTGCGCTGTCTTTCAGCTGAGTGCTCTTTTCTTTAACTCTGCCGCTTTTGCGGTGAATTTTCTCTGCGGTACTCAGAGGGGCTCAGGCCGAATTCGGCGGCGAATGAGGTCGAGAAGTAGGATGAGCTGTTGAAGCCGCACGCATAGGCGACCTGCGTCAGGGTTGAATTGTCGCGGGTAAGCATGCGGCGGGCCTTCTCGAGGCGCAGGCGTTTCAAGAACTCCATCGGGGTCTTTGCGGTAGAGCGCTTGAAGATGCGCAGAAAGTGCGAGGGGGATGCCCCGACAAAGGCGGCGATCTCTTCGATGGTTATCTCAGCGGCGTAGCGAATATTCATAAAGTGGATGGCGCGGTCGACGATGCCGGTGTAGGCGATTTTGTCGGGGACGAGCCGCGAGGCAAAGGCCGCCCTGGCGATAATGTGCACGATGCGCTCCTCAAGAAGCTCCATCTGACGGGGCGAGGTGGCGTCACCGCGCTCGTACTCACTCATGTACTCAGCAAGATAGCCGACCAGAACATCGGGCAGTGCGAAATGCTCGCCGGTAAAGCGGGGGACGGCGCCGGTGTAGTGCAGCGCGCACTGATCGAAGAACTCAGCACTGACCATGCAGGCGTAGTAGCGGTTAAAGTCGGATTCGACAAGCTCATGGTGGCGGATTCCCGGCGAGAAGAAGTATAATGCGCCGGGCTCGCAGGTGATGGTTTTTTCACCCAGACGCACCCGGCATTCAGAGTGAAGATTGGCGATTATCATGTAGGCGGGGTGGGCGTGATCCGGGGTGATCGAGTACTCGCAGGGCCCCAGAGCGGGAACGAAGACGCCGAAACGCCCGGACAGGGCGTAGTCGATTCGGCGCAGGTCGCGCTCGGTGACCGGGCCGATCAGTTTTTCAAGACGCTCGAGCCTCTCCTGCATCTGACAAAGCCTCCCCATGGGCAGCGCCGCAGCGGGCGCTTACCCATTATGTGAACAGGCTTCCCCCCTTCGCGTCAATGTATTTTATCGGGCGCATAATTTTAACGGGCGTCAATAATCATTGACGTAAGTACAGAGGGATGGTCTGTATACTCATCCGCAAGCAAGCGGCGCAGGGGGGATGGACGTAATGAAAACCATCGACTTCGATTTTATCCTCACCGATTACGATATCTACCTTTTCAACCAGGGAAATCTCTTCGAGCTCTACGACAAGCTGGGCAGCCACCTTTCGACAAACCGCTCCCGTGCGGGGGTTCACTTCGCCGTCTGGGCCCCCAATGCCGCCGCCGTATCGGTAGCGGGCTCATTCAACAGCTGGAGCGAAGAGGCGAACCCGATGGTGTGCAGGCACAGCTGCGGCGTGTGGGAGCTTTTTATCCCGGCGCTCGATGAGGGGGTGCTCTATAAATTCTACATCCGCACCCGGGAGGGGGCTCTTCTTGAGAAGGCCGATCCCTTCGCGCAATATCACGAGCACCGCCCCTCCAACGCCTCGATCGTCTACGCGCATGAGTACGAGTGGGGGGACGATGAGTTTACCGCGCGCCGCCGCAGCTTTGATCCGCGCACAAGCCCCGTGTCGATCTATGAGGTGCACGCCGGCAGCTGGAAGCGGCACGCTGACGGCTCATATCTGTCGTACCGCGAACTTGCCGCCCAGCTGCCCGATTACGCCGCACAGTGCGGCTTCACGCACATCGAATTTCTTCCGCTTATGGAGCACCCCTTCGACGGCAGCTGGGGTTACCAGGTGACGGGATACTTCGCCGCGACTTCGCGCTTCGGCACCCCTGACGACCTGAAGTACCTCGTCGACATGTGCCATCGCAGAAATATCGGCGTCATCTTCGACTGGGTGCCGGCCCACTTTCCCTCCGACGCATTCGGCCTCTACCGCTTTGACGGCACACCTCTTTTCGAATACGCCGATCCGCAGAAGGGATTTCACCCCGAGTGGAATACTTATGTGTTTGACTACACAAAACCGATTGTCCGTAATTTTCTGATAGCGAGCGCCCTTTACTGGCTGTCAACCTTTCACGGCGACGGCATCCGCGTCGACGCGGTAGCCTCGATGCTCTATCTGGATTACGCGCGCAATTCGTACACGCCGAATATCCACGGCGGAAAGGAGAACCTCGAGGCGGTGCTGTTTCTGCGCAGCCTTTCCCGCGAAATTGCGCAGCGCCACCGCGGCGTTATCTTCGCCGCCGAAGAGTCGACCGCCTGGCCGCGCGTCACGGAACCGGCTGACGAGGGGGGACTCGGCTTCGGCTTCAAATGGAACATGGGATGGATGCACGACTTTCTCGAATACATCTCGCTTGATCCTCCGCACAAGCACAGCGCTCACCACAAGCTCGTCTTTTCGATGAAGTACGCCTACAGCGAGCGGTATATTCTTCCTCTGTCGCATGACGAGGTCGTGCACTGCAAGCGTCCCCTTATCGGCAAGATGCCGGGTAACGACACAGAGCGATTCTCAGCTCTGCGCGCATCCTACGCCTTCATGTTCACCCACCCCGGAAAAAAGCTGCTGTTCATGGGCGGTGAGATCGCGCAGAAGTGCGAATGGAACCACGACACATCCATAGCGTGGCACGAACTCGGCAGCGCCCGGAACGCCGCCCTTCACCGCTTTTTCACCGATCTCAACCGTCTGTATTCACAGAAAAAAGCGTTATACGAAATGGATTATGAACGGGGGGGATTCGAGTGGGTGATCAGAAACGACAACGGGAGTCCGCTGATCGCGTTTTTGCGCAGGGGACGCGCGGCGCATGATATGCTGCTGGTGGTCATCAATTTCTCGCCGCAGATGCGTCACGGCTGCCGCGTCGGTGTGCCGATTGACTGCTTCTGGAAAGAGATTTTAAACTCTGACGCGGCCCTCTACGGCGGCGCGGACGAGGGCAACAAGGGGGGATTCGTGTGCGAATCCGTCGCATCGAACAATATGGATTTTTCGCTGTGTCTGACAGTTCCCGCATGCGGGGCGCTGATCTTTGAACCGGTGCAGAGTTGAGAACAGGGTCAAGTTCAACAGCGTAACACATCAGAAAGGAAGGATACGTATGACTACGGAAGAATTGCTCGAGCAGGAGCTGCGCCTTCAATTTGACACCTTTTGCAGTGATGATGCGCTCAATCTCGGCCTTGCGATCATTGATATCGCGAAAAAAGAGTACCCCAAGGGTATCGCCGTTCATATCGAGCTGGATACCTATCCCCTATTTACGCACTATATGGAAGGCACCTCTGAAAACAACACCTACTGGCTCAGAACGAAGAAAAACACCGTCATCAGATTCGCTCACAGCTCGCTGTATACCGGCATCTCCTTTAAAGAGCGGGGAACGGGCTTTAAAGAGAGCTCAGGACTGTCAAGTGATGAGTACCAGGCCGAGGGCGGGGCTTTTCCGCTGGTGATTAAGGGGAAGGGAAGAGTCGGCACGATCACGGTCTCGGGGCTCACCGGCGAGGAGGATCATGCGCTCGCCGTTAAGGGGATCGAAAGATTTCTCGCAGGCCGGTGAGTCTGCGCTCGACAGAAGAGGGCTCTTTCAGGCAATCCTCTTTTTGGTATAATATCATACCTTGAAAAAGTCCACGTCGCGCTTGAGCTCCTCTGACATGGATGAGAATTTTTCTATTGTGCCAGCCATCTCTTCGGCCCCCGAGGCGTTCGACTGGGTATTCTCGTTGATAGACGAAATTGAACGCACGATCTCCTGTACCGCATTCTTCTGCTCTTCGGTGGCGCTTTTCATCTCTTCGGAGCGGCTGCGCATGCGGGCCGCCTCGAGATTGACGGCTTCGTTGACCTCAAGCTGCTTCTCCATCGAGTCGCCGAGCTCGTTCATCATTTCGCCGACGCGGTTGACGCCCTCTATTACCTTCGTGATCGTACCGACGGCTGATTTTACGCTGTTTTTTCCGCTCTCGATGTGACTGTTATTCTGCTGTATAAAGCGGTCGATCTCCTTGATGCTCGAGGCGGTCTGATCGGCAAGCTTTGAGATCTCGTCGGCGACAACGGCGAATCCCCTTCCCGCTTCACCGGCGCGTGCGGCCTCGATAGCGGCGTTGAGAGAGAGAAGATTTATCTGTTCCGAGATATCGTTGATCATATCGACAATGCCGGTCATCTCTTTAGAGCTGTTGGTGATGCTCGTCATGCTCCCGGTCATCTCGCCGAGAGATTTTTCACTTGATTTTGCCGTCGCCTCGATATCACCCGAAATAAGAACGGTCTGGCGCAGCCTTTCCCCCGTCTGTTTCATATTCTCATAGAGCCGCCGCATCTCTTCGATAAAATCACCGAGATTATTATACTGTTCGACGGACGAGAAGCTGATGCTCTCAATGCCGGCGGAGACCTCTTCGATGGTAGCGGTAATCTCTTCGGCTGAGGCTGCCTGATTCTGCGCATTGTCCGAAAAACCCAGCGCGGTTGCGGACATCTCTTCTGATCCCGCAGAAAGATCGGCGGCATTAGCCGATATATTGCCCATGATCCGCTGCAACTTGTCGATAAAGGCGTTGAAGCTCTGGGCCATTTCGCCGATTTCGTCCTTCGTATTGACGCTGATTCGCTGTGTCAGATGCCCCTCTGAAAGACTCTTTATCACCTCGACGGCGCGCAGGATAGGGGCGGTGATTGAATTGGATAAGAAGAAGGTAAAGATAACGCCAATTATGGTGAAGACAAGAGAGGATATGACGATTCCTATGCGTATCTGGTATACTTTTTTGAACATGTCGGCCTTTTGCGCACCAACCGCAAGCGACCACCCGGTTTCACCTATCGGAGCGAATCCGAAAAAACGCATTGAACCCATGAAGGGATACTCCATGTAGCCCGTCTCACCGGCAATCATTTTGCGGAACATGGCGGCTAGCGGCAGATACTCTCTGTTTTTCCCGGACTCTTCGATGTAGTTTTTCTGTTCCAAAACAAAATCGCGATTCTTGTGGGCGATCAGCGTTCCCTTTTCATCGATGACATACGAATAGCCGTTCTCGCCGTACTTGAGAGTATCGGTGATATCCGATAGCCACTTTGCGTCAAGACGCGCCAGAAGCACCGCCTGCACTTTATCCTGCGCGTCAAATATCGGAGAGGCGATCATCATAACGGGTGAATTGGTGACGCGGGAGATTATGACACCGGAATAGTTGGTCGCGCCCGCAAGCGCCTTCTTGAAATACGCGCGGTCCCCGAGCGAGGCGGTAGTTCCGTCGGGGTACTTCGCAGTTCCGCCGGAAGTGATGATGCCCATACCGAGAAATCCCAGTCTCTTTGTTTCATTATCGAGAACTCGTTTCTGCAGCTCCCAATCCATCGATTTAATCTGATCTCTGTTAGCGATGCCCTCCATTACAGCAATATAATTCTCGAGCTTGTTCTCAATGACCTGAGCCCCGAACGCGGCGACCAGAGGGGCGTTTTCTGTAAGTTGAAACTGCACGGCCCGCGATGCCTGAAGATAGGCGAGCGACCCTCCCCCGATTGATACCATCACAAGCATAAGGATGATCCAGATGGTGAGCCGTTTGCGGATTGAGAGTCGTGTTGTCAGATCTTTCATACCATATCCACTTCAAAAGTAATGAGATTCTTTACAGGAACTCAAAATACTACCTGAGGCCGGAATTATCCGCGGTTTTACAGGAATTCTTCGATTCGTATTGAAAAGACTGGTAATCAAGTTCGGTCTATATTACCGGCAGTTCTGTAAAAAAAAGGCCTGAAAGAATCAGGCCCCCGTATTATTATCCGGAACGCGACATCCCGAAAAAGACCAGTCGAATGATTCACTCTGCGGATCAGGGGAAGCACTCACCGCATATAAACGCTTCACACTATTCATTTGCCAAAAAGATACTATCACACCTTAAAGAAATCGACATCCCTCTTCAGATCTTCGGCAACAGTGGAGAATTTCTCAATCGTGCCGGCCATCTCCTCGGCGCCGGTGGCATTTGCCTGTGTTGTTTCATTAATAGAAGATATTGAGCGGACAATCTCTTCAATCGCGATCTTCTGCTCCTCTGTTGCGATTTTCATCTCTTCGGATCTCTGCCGCATTCTTTTGGCCTCAAGGTTAACGGCCTCGTTTACGTCGAGCTGTTTACTCATAAATTCACCCAGATCATTCATCATCGCGCCGATCCTGTTGACGTCGTCGATTACATCGGTTATGGTGCCGCTTGCGGACTTGACGCTGTTCTTGCCTCTGTCTATCTGGCTGTTATTCTGCTGAATAAACTTATCGATTTCCTTGATACTGGTGGCGGTCTGATCCGCCAGTTTGGATATCTCATCGGCGACTACCGCGAATCCCCTTCCCGCATCGCCGGCTCGGGCCGCTTCAATTGCCGCATTAAGAGAGAGCAGATTGATCTGTTCGGAGATGTCGTTGATAATATCGACAATCCCCGTCATCTCTCTTGAACTGTTCATGATACTGGTCATACTCTCCGTCATATCGTTCAGCGATCTTTCACTGGATCTGGCGGTCGTCTCGATATCGTTCGAGATGGCAAGAGTCTCCCTGAGCTTGTTTCCCATCTGCTTCATATTCTCATAAAGCCGCAGCATATCACTGATAAAATCTCCCAGACTTTTGAACTGCTCAAGTGAAGAGATATTGATGCTGTCGATTCCCGCGGAAACCTCTACGATCGAGGCGGTAATCTGCTGCGCCGATGCAGCCTGGTTCTGCGCATGATCCGAAAAGGTCTCCGCGGCAACCGACATCTGCTCGGAACCGGCCGAGAGATCTGCCGCGTTATCGGCAATACTGCGGATAATGGTGTGCATCTTATCTATAAAACCGTTAAAGTGGCCGGCCATCTTTCCGATCTCATCTTTCGTGTGAACCGTCAGTCGCTTGGTAAGATCCCCCTCAGAGAGAGCCCTGATCACATTCACCGCGCTCAAGATCGGCATCGAAATGGAACTTGAGAGAAAAAAAGTGACGACTATTCCGCTGAGCAGAAAGAGTATCGAAACAAGAATTATTCCTGTGCGCATATTATTGATGGGTCTGAATACATTATCCTTCTCTGCGCCGACTGCGAGCGACCATCCCGTATCGCCGATGGGGGCGAATCCGAAAAAGCGGTCGGTTCCGTCGAAGGGATATTCACCATAGCCGACCTCACGGGCAATCATACGTGTATACATCTTTGCGAGCTTGCGGTATTCCGGTTTCGTCTCTGATTCTTTCAGAAAATTGCGCTGTCCGTTTACGTACTCGCGCGTTCGATGGGCGATGATAGCCCCCTGTTCATCAATAATGTAAGAGTAACCGTTCGCACCGTACATCATGTTGTCCGTGACAACCGAGAGCCAGGTTGCGTCTATGCGGGCGACGAGAACCGCGACCGGGCGGTTGTGATCCCCCCTGATCGGCGTGGTTATAAGCATCTCCGGATTATTTGTCGTCTTCGATATTATCACACCCGAATAAGCCGTCTGCCCGGTCATTGAGGCCTTAAAGAATTCCGCATCTGACAGATCGGCGGAGCCCCCGTCGGTAAAAGCGGTTCTGCCGCCGGGATTTGCAATGCCCATCCCCAATATACGCAGCCGGGCAGTCTCCTGTTTGAGAACCGGTTCCTGAACAGCCCAATCCATCGAGCGTATCTCCTGCCGCTTCGAGATACCCTCGACAGATATTATATATGACTGAAATTTGTTGTTAATCATATCAGCCCCGTACCGGGCCACAAGGGGGGCATTCTCAACCAGCTGTTTCTGCGCGGCGGTGAATGCCTGGAAATATGTCAGCATCCCGATTCCGCCGCTGATCAGTACAAGCAGAATAATTATCATGATAGAGAGCTTTCTTCTGATCGTTGTACCTTTTGCCGTTCTTTCCATAATGAACCATTCTCAAAGATGATTATAAACGAGCCATACCAGACAGATACCTGACAATATAGGTTTATTATACGGGATATTTTATAAAACACAAGACTAAAAAAAAATTAATTCTTTTGAAAATGATTTGAATAATACTCTTGTAACGAATCTGATAATCACGCGTTGCCTGCCCCGCCGGAGGCGGGGCAGGTAACCTCGTTTTTTCAGTTATGCACCAAGTCTATTATAGAATTATTGTTTCCGTTTTTTGACGGGATTATACAGAAAGAGGCTGCCTCAAAGGCAGCCTCTTTCTGTACATTGCGGGATAACGTCAGCTCAATATTGCGGCATCACTCACTGTTCTGCTCGATCTTTGCCCAGGAATCCTTCAGAGATACGGCACGGTTAAAGACGGGATGACCCGGCGTCGAGAGCATCTCGTCTGCACAGAAATACCCTGTCCGCTCGAATTGGAATATATCGCCGCCCTTCGCATCTTTCAGCACCGCCTCGCATTTTGCGCCCGGTACAACTGTAAGCGATGATGGGTTGATGTTATCGAGAAAACTTCCCCCCTCAGGATACTCATAGGGATTCGCCTTGACGAAGAGGCGGTCATAGAGGCGCACCTCGGCATCAAGGGCATGCGCTGCGGAAACCCAGTGAATGGTTCCCTTCACCTTGCGCCCGTCGGGAGAGTTTCCCCCCATCGACGCGGGATCATAGGTACAGCGGATGAGCGTCACTCTGCCGCTTTCATCTTTCTCGAATGAGGTGCACCGCGCAAAGCAGGCATACTTCAGCCGTACTTCAGCGCCGGGCGCGAGGCGGAAATATTTTTTCGGCGGATCCTCTTTAAAATCTTCACGGTCGATGTATATCTCACGCGTCAGGGCGATCTTTCGCGTACCCGCGCCCGCATCCTCGGGATTGTTCTGCGCGTCGACGTACTCGACGCGTCCCTCTTCAAAATTTTCTATTATGACTTTTACCGGATCAAGCACCGCCATCACACGGCTGGCGCGTTTATTGAGATCCTCGCGCAGGCAGTGTTCAAGAAGTGCGATATCGACGGTGTTGTCGGATTTCGCCACGCCGATACGCGAGGCGAAGTCGCGGACCGACTCGGGGGTAAAGCCGCGCCTTCTGATGCCCGATATCGTCGGCATGCGCGGATCGTCCCAGCCGTCGACGAGGTTTTCGCGCACCAGCTGCAGAAGCAGACGCTTGCTCATTACCGTGTAGTTGAGGTTGAGGCGCGCGAACTCGATCTGCTGCGGACGGCATCCGGTTTCAACCTTCTCGATGACCCAGTCGTAGAGCTCGCGGTTATTTTTGAACTCAAGTGTGCAAATTGAATTAGTGATCCCCTCTAGCGCGTCCGAGATGCAGTGGGTGAAATCGTACATCGGGTAGATGCACCACTTGTCGCCGGTGCGGTGATGATGTGAAAACTGAATGCGGTAGATGACGGGGTCGCGCATGCAGATATTGCCGCTTGCCATATCGATCTTCGCCCGCAGGACACGTTCACCCTCTTTAAACTCGCCGTTACGCATGCGCGAGAACAGATCGAGGTTCTCTTCGACCGGGCGATCCCTGAAGGGGCTGTTTCTGCCCGGTGCGGTCAGTGTCCCCCGGTACTCGCGCATCTGGTCGGGTGAGAGATCGCACACGTACGCGAGGCCTTTTTTTATCAGCACGATCGCGTACTCATAGAGCTTTTCAAAATAATCCGATGCGTAGTAGAGGTGTTCGTTCCAGTCGAAGCCGAGCCATCTGATATCCTTCTGAATCGAGTCGATGTATTCGGTCTCCTCTTTACTCGGGTTGGTATCGTCAAAACGCAGATGGCAGCGCCCCTGATATTTCTTCGCAAGCCCGAAGTTGAGGCAGATCGATTTCGCGTGGCCGATATGCAGATATCCGTTCGGCTCGGGGGGAAAGCGCGTCACCACCTCTTTTCTCTTTCCCGAGGCGAGATCCGCATCGATTATCTCTTCAATAAAATTTCTGGCACTTTCCTTCGCGCTATCCATCATCGGTATCCCTGTTTGCAGCCGGAAGCTTTTGCGTCCTGTACCGGTCTGCGTTATGATTGTATCCCCGAATCATCGGGGAGTGAAAATCGAAAATTCAATTGGCCGCACCCAGCGGTCCGCAAGCTGATATTGGCCGCAGCTGAGGGGATTTTGTCAAATCATTCATTCCCCCCGTTCCGTTTCAAGGGCCGGCGGATAAAGACCATCTGATACACAAGCCGGTAATTTTCAAAAATGAGTCGGCAACTCTGCGCTAATGGCAGACATTTTTACATTTCGGATACAATTCTCTGATAAGGGGGAATTCGGCGGGTTCTCTTACTGCGGCTTCGCGCACAGCGGCAGAATCCTTCCGAGAAGAATCGATCCCACCTCTTCGTCGACATGATCGGTCATGCCCGGCACGCTGAAGAGCTTGTTGATGAACAGCCCCGCCGCGCCCCTGCAAACCGCATTCTCACCGTCGGGCGAGTACTCGACCACACACGGCTTCGGCTCCTTGTAGAGCCAGTTGAGCTGAACCTCATTCGTTATCAGCGGAGTCAGCAGCTCGGGATAACTGGCGATATCCCCCGTAATCACCACCTTCGTGATATCAAAGGTGTTTATGATAAGAGAGATATTGTGCGCAATCTCGGTGAAGACCTCTCTTAACAGTTCGGTGTTTTGCGGAAGAGTGACGAGCTCATCGATTGAAAATGAAAACTGCGTGCAGCGCGGCGAAGAGTTGTTGCAGCTGAGACTTTGAAACTCACCGGCGGTGAAATTGTCACCGTGAAGCACTTCATCACGGATGACGATTCCGATACCGAATGAAAAGCCATTCTTGCGGTCGGTATCGACATCGTTGCTGCGGAACTCGCCGAGCAGCGAGATGAAATTGCGCGCCCGCACGCCGCCTCCGAAAGCCATCTCGCTCCAGCAGCAGCAGTTGGCGTCATTTTCAATCAGCACGGGAATGTCGCAGTGTTTCTCAAGTTCGCTTTTCATCGAGAAATTTTTTACGCGCAGGGGGGAAGAGTTGATAATAACGCCTGTATAGGGATCAACGATGCCGGGAAAACCGATACCGACACCCGCAAGCGACCTGCCCTCTCCGGCGGCAAGCCGCTGTTCGCTCACGATGATCTTCACGAGCTGCTGCTCAAGACTCTCGCCGGAAAAGCTGTAGTCGAACTTGTCCGAACGGAAAACCTGTCCCTCAAGATCCACCAGCACCGTACGGAAGAATTCTGTCTGCGCCTCTATACCCAGCACATACGCAAAGGAGGGATTTATCTTCAGCCCGATGGCCATTCTGCCGGCGCCGGGCGTGTCATGACGTTTTCCGGTGACCCGGACGATATCGTGAGAGAGAAAATGGCGGACAACTTTGGTGATGGTCGAGCGGTTAAGATCAAGGTCAGCCGCAATGGAGATACGGCTCTTTCCCGGATTCATTTTGATATGCTGCAGAATTCGCGACGAGTTTATCTGGTAGAGTCTTTGTGTCGATATCATTGTTATCTCTTCGCGATCCTCAGTTTTTTTCAGCGGACTTCGCTTATCGTGTTAGTCTCGTCGACAAGAACGACAGAGGGCTTGAACGTACGGGCCTGTTCCTCCTCCATCTGCGCATACGCGATGATGATGATTTTATCACCCCGGTATCCGAGACGCGCCGCGGCGCCGTTGAGACCGATCTGCTTTGAACCGCGGGGCGCCTTGATCGCGTAGGTTTCAAAACGCGCGCCGTTATTCATATTGACAACCTGAACCTTCTCATTTTCGAGAATCTTCGCCTTTTCCAGAAACTCCTCATCTATGGAAATGCTGCCGACGTATTCAAGTTCGGTCTCGGTAATGACAGCCCGGTGAATTTTTGATTTCATCATGGTTATCTGCATAATAACCTCCCGAAAAGAATATGGGGAACCGCAAAAAATCTACCTTTACGACAATCGGCGCCTTCTCGTCGCGATCTTCACAAGATTGCGATTAAAAGCGGCTTTGAAACAAAAAAGGATGCGCACACATCACTAAAGGAGGAAGTTCCGGACCCCCGATTTTTGAGCCAAATATGGATACACATCACAGGAAAACCATTCTTTTTTTTTAGATGAAGGGGCAAAACATGATGCTTCGCGCCAATAAAAGGGGGAAAAGAACAGCCGGGCCGTCAAAAAAGGCTTTGCGCCGATTCACCGGCCTCTGCACTCACCGTTCAAGCAGCAGGATCAGTTTGCGCAGCACGCGTGATACGAAGACACCCCCCTCGTGCAGTCCCCTGTACAAATACAGCGATCTGTCAAGAATCGAATTCTCCGGGGTGTCATAGCCCTCTGTAATCGTGTGAATGACCTTCTGCACCGCAAGACCGATCATCCCCTTTGCCGAGGAAGCCGATGCGATATATCTGTCGATCGCCTCCAGTCTCTCAACGAGCACCGCGCGCTTTTTCTCTGAACGCTCCTCTTTGAGCTGCTGCGTCAGCGCAAGGGCCTTCTCGAGCTTCTCACACAAAACGGTCGATTCGTTGTAGAGAAGTTCCGCCCGCAATTTTATTTTCTGCGGCAGATCGGGAGCTATGGTTGCGCTTTCGAGCAGCGTATCGATTTTATCAGTGATCCCCCCGCCCGCGATTTCAGCGAATGTGAGCGAATCTCTTTTTACGTTCTTAATTGTCGAAAAAACCAGGCCGTCCGATGTCGCGTTTATCAGATTACCATCGCTATGCCGCTCAAACCACTGATAGAAGATCATCATCTTCTGATTGGTCGCCACTTTTTTTCCCCGCAGCGAGGGCATAAACACGGGGGGCAGCGCGCGCAGCTGTCTTCTGTTCTGCATCTGACGGTTCATAAGACGCGTGGACGTGTGGTGCAAAAGCTCATCGAGATACGAGCCCTTGACATGGGCGCGGTCCTTTGTAAAGGAGAGATCCTGCCCTGTCAGAATCACCCGGCGCACGCCGAGCCGCTTCGCAAAATCGCTGGCGTTGGTGCTTACCGAGCCGCCGTGGGTCATCTCGCCCTTCTCGCCCGTGATCTCCTCGGCCCACTTCATCATATCGAAGGGCATCGACGAGATTACCGCACGCCCTCTGAAAAATCTGAATACTGAGGCGTGAACCGTCGGATCCGCGACAAGCACCGTGCTCGTCGCACCCATTCCCTCAAAGTAGCGCGCATTGACCGCCTGAGGGTCGACACAGAGACAGAAATGGGGCTCGATCCCCGCGTGCGCGAGCACCCGGTAGGAGGTGTCAACGGCGACAATTACCGCCTTGTGTGAAACGCTCTTCAGCCACTGCAGATCATCTTCAAGAGAGGGCCCCGCGCAGACGACAATCGCGTCGTAATCGGTGAATTTGTCGTAGAAGATATTTGCGCCCGCAAGCATCGCGAAGCAGCGCATATTCTTTACACAGTTGAGCGTCCACAGTTTCTCGAATTTCGCGAGTGTGGCGATATTGACCTCTTTAGTCGAGAGGTACGATTTGACCTTCCGCATGAGATTGACGTAGTAGTCGGGGGCGATCTGATGAGCGCCCCGGTGGGTAATAATCGAGACACTCTTTGAAGATCTGCCGCGCAAAATCTCCGCGATCTCATCGTCCGAGGGATCGACCGCGTAGAGAAAGCGCTCGTCAGAAAAAAGGGCGGTCAGATCCCGATGCTCCATCGCGAGTTTCATAAGTGCGATGTCGTTATCTATCACCAGCACAACCGAATCTTTCTTCATATAACCGCGAAGAATTTCGACATGGTAGCCGAAACCGAAGCCCGCAACGACATAAAGATTATAGTCGGCCGAAAGTGTATCGGCGAGAAAACGTTCCGCCTCTTTTACCGGCTCATAGCGGCTGTGAATCGCGCTTTTCTTCTGCCCGGGGCCTGCCCACAGCGGCACCGGAAGCCCCGATTTCGTCATCTCAACTGAAAACGCGGAGGTATCCGCGGCGGCAAGAAGTGCCGTCAGGCGGGGAAAGCGGTTCTCAATAACATTTCTATTTTTTTCGTAAAAATTCATATAACTGCATTTTTCCGTTTATCATAATTCATGGTATGATGCAAAATTTTTATAAAACTTCTGAAGGGGGCGCATTAGTACGCAGCTCATCACTTTTCGCCAACGGGGGGAAGCCGTTAAACTTTCAGAGAACCATAGCGCTTTTCAAATCAATTATAACCCCTTGTGAAAGTCTTGTTTTGTTTCTCATGTTTTCACAGCAACAAAACCGGTTAATCATTTCGCAAACCGTTATAACAGAAAATTCATTGCCCGAAGTAGATGGTTATACTCGACTTCGGATTCAAAACCGTTCCCGGATCGGGAGTCTGTGCCGTCACACGCCCCTCGCCTGAGAGCGCAAAGCGGAGATTCATCCTCTGCTGTATCACCGCCAGAAGACGGGCGGTATCCGCCACATCGGCGCCGGTAAAATCCGGCATATGCACTCCGTCAAAGAAGGGGACTCTGCGCTCGAAGTTGACTGCGGGGGTATCCGCGATTACGCGGGGCCCTGTGCCGAGGTAGGGCAGCAGGCGCGATGCCACCTGTGAAAAGACCGGCGCCGCGGCATCCCCCCCGCCGATGGTAACCTTCGGCTCGTCCAGCACGACATACACCACAATGCGCGGATTCTCAAAAGGGGCAAACCCGATGAACGATGCAACCGTTATGTTCTGCGTGTACGTTCCGCCGGAGCCGACCTTGCGGGCCGTTCCTGTCTTTCCGCCCGCGTCATAGCCCTCAATCATCCCCTTGGAGCCGGTCCCCCCCGCGACAACCGAGTGAAGCATCTCACGCAAAATCTGCGAGTCCTTCTCGGTCACGATGCGCCCCTTCGATGAGGGGTAAAAAGTACGGAGAGATTTTTCGGGAGACTTTATCGAATCGATGATCTGCGGCTCAAAATAGACCCCGCCGTTTACGATCGCCCCGTAGGCGGCGGCCATCTGCAGCGTGGTAACGGCAATCTCATGTCCGATGCTCATCGAATACTTCGAAAGCCCGCTCCACTGCGAGACAGGGCTGAGCATACCCGACGATTCGCCGGGTATGCCGCTGGCGGTTTTCGCCCCGAAACCAAATTTAGTCAAAGTTGAATACATGAGCGACGCGGGAACCTCCTGCATCGCGCGTACAACCGCGACGTTATCAGAGAGCCGGACGGCGTCCGCCATCGTTATCCAGCCGTTCGCAGCCGTCGCATGAATGGTCGCACCCGCAATCTCGACGCTGCCCGAACCGTGATAGCGCCGGGTGAGATCCGCCTTTCCCGAAGCAAGCCACGCCGCGGCGGAGACGATCTTCATCGTCGATCCCGGTTCAAAGGGATCGACGACGCCGAAATTCTTCCGCTGCTCCGGCGGGTACATGAAATATTCGTTAGGATCCATCTGCGGATAGACCGCATAGGCGATGATGGCGCCGCTCTGCGGATCAACAATGAGCAGCGCACCGTGATCGGCGGAAAGTTCACTGCACCGCGCGGAAAGATGCGATTCAGCGATGTATTGCGCGTACGCGTCAATAGTCAAATTAATAGTGCAAGACTCGGGGACATATTTTCCGCGAAGGTACTCGTCGTATTGGTACTCGATTCCCTCGATGCCGTTGCCGTCGATGTCGGTAAAACCGAGCAGCTGCCCCGCAAGCTCATCATGGGGATATACCCGCGCGAATTCCTTTCGAAAACCGAGCCCCTCTATCTTCAGGGCATTGAGGGCGGTGTATTCCTCAATTGACAGACGCCGCTTGAGCCACACAAACTGCTTCTTGCGGGAGAGTCTGGAATACACATCGTTCGCGGGTATACGGATAATCGGCGAGATTGCGGACGCGGCTGCAGCGGCATTCCCGATCAGCGAGGGATTTGCGTAAAGTGAATATTTTTCAATGCTCGTCGCGAGCAGAACCCCGGTCGAGTCATAGATATCGCCCCTGCGCGGCGGGGGCTCCTTCTCCTGCTCATTGAGATATATCTTGTCGGAAAAATGAAGGGATACCACCTTGAAAGCAAGGTACACGGCAAACGCAAAGACCGCGACGGAAAAAAAAATGACCCTGCGATTGAAGGTGTTTGCGGTCATGAACTGAAGTACACTCCATAAATCTGCGTTCGCAGAGAGATCCCGCTTACAGGCGTTCTAACGAATCGGCCCGAAGCGGGAAAAGTCAAATGATTTTATATAATTCCAATTAAAGTACAGAAACAGGGCCCGCCCTCTGATGTTTTCGAGCGGCAGATACCCGAAAACCCTCGAATCGCGCGAATTTCCCCTGTTATCCCCCATTACAACAACTTTTCCCTCCGGGACGATCCCCTCAATTGAAAAACCGGAAAAATTAAGATTCGTCTCGCCGGTGACATAGGGCTCATCAAGCGGGCTTCCGTTAATTATTACCTCGCCCTCTGAAATCTCCAGTTTGTCACCCGGCAGCGCGATGACTCTTTTAATATACTCGTGCGACTGATTCTCTCCCTCCGGCGGCAGAAAGATCACAATCTCTCCATGCCGGGGGATGCTTTTGAATGGATGCAGAACAACCTCATCGGCCATTCCGGCCATCCTGGGAATTCTGATACCGTAAGAAATCTTTTCAGCGAAAATATTGTCGTTTTCGACCAGAGTCTCCCTCATGGATTCTGTCGGTATATAGTAGTTCTGTACCAAAAATTGAATAATATGCACCGCAAGAACTGTCGCGGTGAACAAAGCTTCGGCCGAATCGCGCAGGCGGCGCAAAAGAGCCGCCCGTTCGGGCAATATCTCTTCAAAATTGGCCAGAAAATCAATATATTCATCACGGGAGAGCAGCAGCAGGGGGATAACGATACGATCCTTCCCCATATCGACTTCACATATCCTGATCAACTTTGTGCTGATAAATTCAACATCTTCATACAAAATCTCTACAGTGCCGGATGAAGAGTGTAAAACCATGCTGCTGTCAAGAAAATGGAGTGAAAATCTCGGATTTCTGGTAAAGAAAAAAATCGCCGCTACAAGATGAATCAGCCGGTGCGTCATCAAAACAGCGCCGCAAGCATAAACCGGAAGAAAATGAGGGGGGAAAAAGGGCGTCGCGACGGCAAGAAAGAGAGTACAATAAAGGGTAAATGCAAAAAAAACGAATGAGCGAAGTAGAAAAGTACAAAACCGGCCCGGCGAAGAGAGATTCCACTTACCGGCTGAGATGAGAAACGGATTATATTTATAATACATCATAAAGAGTGTTGTTTAAATAACCTTTCGGCATTCTGCTAAAATCGCATTTTGCCCTTTTCCAATTTGATGACATGTGCGAACAAAAGATACCTTTTGAGTAAAACAAAAAAAACAGCGCATTCGGGAGAGACATTAACCGGTTCAACCGCCAAATAAGGAAATTTTACGGTTCAAACACCAATAAAGAAACAAAACAACGCTTTTTGCATCCGCCGGAAGCAGAATTATTTGACAAAAAACCTTTTGATCTGCTACTATCACCGTAAGCAGCCTGCCGCTTTCAGGAAAAATCTGTAACTGAACGGCGAGTGAATTCCGGTCTCGTCCAGCTCACTGTGTTTCTACGCAGACAAGTGCTTTTTTACCGGAGATTATCATCGTCAGTGCGCATACAAGGTTCTTTATCTAAATAAGCGGGGTGCTGTGTCCACAATTTTATTATGGAAAAACTGAAAAAAACCGTCGATAAACTAGATCCGGAGGCTCTGAACGAGCTCATGGCACTCACCGGTTCCTCGCAGAGGGCTACTCCGGCTGCTTTACTTGATCGCCTGCTTTCTATAACAGGCTTCACTACTCTGTTGCGCTCGCTTTCCCGCGAGGAGCTGACTCTCGTTGCGTTAATTGCGGAAGCTAACGGGCTTCAATTCAGCGATCTCGAGAAAAGGGCCTCCTTTCCTGATCAGACATCGCTTGACATGCTTTTGAACCGTCTTGAACGTCTTCAGATACTGTACATCAATAAGAACCGCAAACACCTCAACAACCGATTCGACAAGATATACATTCACACACCTCTTATCGAAATGATCGAAAAATTCAGACAGTCCCCGTCAAAGTCGATCGGGGACATCCGCTCTCACTTCGCGGATGCCGGACACACACAGATTCGCGATAAGAATAATTTCTTACTGACCCTTTATAACAACGGGGGCGTCATGCCCCTCGCTGATGCGCACCAAGTGTTCGGAGATTCTCTTGATGAACTCGTTGACTCATTTTCAAAAAAGGAGCTCTGCCGCCTGGTTATTCAGCTGACATTTCCATTCAGCTCTTTTGTTATGCTTGAGGCTGCGGCTTATATTGCTTTTTTCGAAAAAGAGAAAAAAAAGAGCGTTGCTCTCAATGTTAATAACCGCTATCTTTTGATAAACAATATCAATTATTGTCATGATATAATCTCATCGTTCGGCTTTTTTCTGACACAGCAGAACAGTTTCAGAAAAAATGATTTCAAACGGCTTAGCGATGCGATAGCACATCTCAAAAACATCGAGGGCAGAGAGATATCAAACGACGATACTGCGCTATTTTGTCTTTTCTGCATGGATTCACTCGGTATGCTTACCGTTGAAAAGCAGATAATATTTTCCGATATTGCTCCGCTTAACGATCAGTTTGATACGCCTGAAACCATAACCCGCGCGTTGTTAAAGAAATTCCGTGCGATAGAGCACAATGGACTTTTCATACCTCCTGTCCCCGTTCCTGACGCCGAGCAGGCTATGTCCTTCCTCGAAAAACTGTACAGGCAGCCGGGGGCAAATTACGAGATTATTTTGCACGAATTTGTTCTAGAACGTTACGAGAATTGGTTCTCGCAGAACGAGACCCTTGCGCTCATTCCTGATTTCATGAAAACTTCAGGCGAGCTTTTGACATGGCTTGCACTTCTGGGTCTTGTGCAGAGAAACGGAACCTCAATTACGCTTTCTGAACAGGGCTTTTCCCTGTTCGGAACAGAAGAGAAGATCAATCCTTCCCCTAAAAAAGATCTGTATATCAATCCTGATTTCACTCTCCTGATGCAGGCTGATGATATAAGTGACCGTCTGCACTACTTTCTATTGAATTTCTGTGAAATAGTTCAGATGGATGTGATGCTTCAGGTAAAGGTGACCCGCGAATCGGTTTCGCGTGCTTACAAACGGGGGATGAATGTCGAAAGGCTTGTGAGCGAGCTTGAGGAACACTCAAAAAACCCTGTTCCGCAGAATCTTATTTTTCTCATACACGAGTGGGTCCGGCAGACCGTGACAGTATCTCTTTTTTTCGGTGCGATTCTCGAAGTCAACACCCCCGCTTTTCTTGATAACCTTGAATTTCATAAAAGCGGCAAAAAGATACTCGTCTCCCGAATCTCGGATACAATCGCGGTAATAAACGTTGAAAACATAGACGAGATAACCCGCCTGGCGCGCAAACACAATGCGCTGGTCTCGATAAAACTTGCGTGAACTTAAGGATTACGGGGAATAGAGTAAGCCTTTTGAATAATGGGGGGTTACTGAAGAACCTGGATCTTTTTTTTCACATTCCAGTTGATAAAGGAGCTTAGCGCCTCCATCGTCTTGGACGTCACAAAATAAATTCTCTCCTGATACTTGACGAGAATTCCCTTGTAATGCGTGTACTTAAGTTGCGCGTCCACATAGCCGAGTACTTCAATGTTATTCCAGTTATCGCAGTTTTTAAGCACAGGGATCTTACGCAGGTGAAGCTCCCTGATTTTTCCATCAATCACCGAATTACGTAAAAGCTTTTCCCATTCCATCTGTCGGCACCAGGCTATTTTTTTTCTGAGGAGGCAATCTTTTTCAAAAGCTCTTCGTTTTCTTTTTCAAGCTTTGCAATCTTTTCGTGAAGAGCAATAGCCTCCTCCCGGGAAAGCTCAACGGTTATTTCCTGCGCCCTCATTGCGCGCAGGTAATCATCAATCTCCCTGTGCGACAGTTCAAGCACTTTTTCCTGAGCCTTTATTACCTTTGTTGCCTCAATCAGTTCGCGCTCCCTGAGCTCATCGAGAATTCTTCCTGCATCCAGGAACTTGCGCATCTCGGCGACATCTCTTCGCCGGAAAGATGAGAAATCATGTATCGCCGAGACAAGCTGACGCTGCTCCGCAAGAAGCTCTTTCTCGAACTTTGCGATTTTTTCAAATGTCCTGATCTGATCTGCCCCCTCTAAGGCAGAATCGCGGTTGATTTGCAAGAGAGACTCATATGACGCTATTCTTTTCTCATACTCCGATGAAAGCCGGTCAACAAGCTCTCGATAACGCTCCACCAACATGCTCTTCTCAAGCAGGAGACAAAACTCACGCGGATCGACCGGTTTCTCGATCACCTCGAGGTGCATGATCCGATCAAGGGTCCGCAAGGCCTGATGAATTACCGACGGATCAACAAGCACATATTTCAAATATGTATTCAGTCGCGGATGCGCCGCAAGAAACGAAAGTATGCTCTCCAGCGAATTGGAAAAAATATCCATGACCGCCATATTTGTCGCGCGCTCATCAATAGACTCGGAGGAAAACTCATTCGGTACGCACAGATGCACATGAACATCGGGATCGACGTTCATCATCGTTTTCGCTATCAAATCACCCTCAGGGTTGTCGCTTACAAACCAGATATTTACACTTTTCATTGCCGTCACCGTTCATCTCATGAAACCATAACTTCGGGAAAAACTCAACTCTTTTTTCATGGTATAAAGCCCTGCTCCGGACGGGATTAAGATTTTTAAGCTCAAAACCGAATAATCATTTGACGGTGAGCCGCCGGCTGTTTTAAGTGCAGACCATGAAAGACTATACGATCGCGCCCTCTCTGCTCGCAGCGGATTTCGCACGACTGGGCGAAGAGGCGGCAATGGTTCTTGCAGCCGGTGCCGATATGCTACATTTCGATGTCATGGATAACCATTATGTCCCGAATCTTACCTTCGGGCCGCTGGTTTGCCGCGCCCTGCGCAATTTCGGAATCACCGCCCCGATTGACGTGCACCTGATGACCACCTCCGTCGATTCACTAATTCCCCTGTTCGCAGAGGCGGGAGCATCGATCATCACATTTCATCCCGACGCGGTGATCCATATTGACCGGACAATATCCTACATAAAAAGTTTTGGAATCAAGGCGGGTCTTGTGCTCAATCCCGCGACGCCGACCGGCATTCTCGAATATACGATCGCATCCTGCGACATCATCTTATGCATGTCTGTCAATCCCGGTTTCGGAGGACAGGCCTTTATCCCCTATGTTCTTGATAAAATAACCCGGGTACGCGAACTCATCGAAAAAAGCGGCCGATCAGTTATGCTTGAAGTCGACGGGGGAATCAGCACATCAAATATCGGCCAGGTAGCGCAAGCCGGCGCGGATACCTTCGTCGCCGGCAGCGCGATCTTCGGCTCAGGAGATTATGCGGCGACAATCAGTGCGATGCGTCACTCTCTTGATTTCTTGAAACGGTGATCACATAGGTGATATAAATAGTCGAGGGCATATTCCTTCTTACCCTGAAGCGCAGGGATGCCAGATCGCGCAATATGATCGAATCAAGCTCCCTGACGTACGTCGATCTCACAAAACGGTATTTCATAAGCCTTCCGCTTGAAGAGTAAACAGAAACGATTACGTGCCCCGCACGGCTGCTGTTGACTCTGTCGTAACGCGATACAAGCCCTCTGATCTGCGCTTCACGCGACTCGTCGTGCGCGTACGAAATGCGATCCCCGTACCTAAGCTGCACAACATTGTATTGTGACGAGGATATCTCTATTCTGAAAGACGCGCCGGGCAGGGATGCGGGTGCGGGTTTTCTGTCGACGGAAGGAGATTCACGGACGGCATCCCCCTCTTCAAAAACCAGTTCGTCGACGCTGTCAGGAACGTAAGCTGCCGAGGCAGGAGCGGTGCCGGAAGGAACATTGTCGGTTTGCGCACACGCGCCTACCGTCAATGCGACAAGTGCACTCTGAATGATCAGGCGAAGCGCTTTTCTGCGGCGCATGGCTACTCTTTCCGAATCAATAAAGAAAGCAAATCCCATCCATTATCAACATAAAGCCCCGAAGCAGCAGCTGCGCGCTCTGAATAAGCATCAACTGGCGCAGCCTTTAAATCGGGCAGTTCGCAGTTGTGCGCATAGATGACAAAGGGCACCGGATCAGAGGTATGTGTTCTCACTGAAAGAGGTGTCGGATGGTCGGGCAGAATCAGAATTGTTGCCGGAGTATCCCCCAGCCCGTCGAGCACAGGAGCAACCACCTTTGCGTCGAAATCGGCAATCGCCCGTGTCTTGTGTTCGAGGTTGCCCTCGTGACCGGACTCATCGGGGGCCTCGACGTGCAGATATACAAAATCATGCTCATTAAGCGCCTCAAGTGCCGCCCGGACTTTTGCGCCGTAATCGGTATCCAGATAGCCGGTCGCCCCTTTAACTTTGAGCGGGGTGAGTCCTGCGGCAACACCGATGCCGTGGATCAGATCTACCGCAGAAATGGTTACGCCCGTTATACCGAATCTCTCTTTGAACGGGGTAAGGGCGGGACGCTTTCCGCATCCCCACAACCAAACCGATTCAGGATCACCCGCCAGATTAATCGGCGAGCGGGTTTGAAGATCCGCAATGACAGCACTCGAACGGCGCATCACATTCAAAAGGACATCCGAGCCCTCACCCCTGGGAAGATAGGGCGCAACAACTTTTGTCTGTATATCGTGCGGAGGAACGCAAACAGGCAGTGATGAATAGGGGTAATTTCTCCATACCGCGATATTGCGGTACGAGACCCCCGCATGAAATTCAAGGGGCGATTCAATCGCACGCAGTGACTCAACTATCATCGCACTGTATTCGGACGCGATATGGTCGGAGGTGAAGTCGTTCATCACACCGCCGGACGCATTGATAATATTCATCCGGAAGGCGAGATCATCAGAACCGAGCGATATCCCCATATTGAGCGCTTCAAAGGGAGCCCGACCGGTATAGTAAAGTGCGGGATTATAGCCGAATACAGAGAGGTTCGCGGTATCGCTCCCGGGTGCCATTCCGTCAGGTACGGTGCGAACAACTCCGGAAATACCCTTTCGGGCGCACATATCCATGTTGGGGGTTGGAACATACGCTAACGGGGTAAGACCTCCCAGGCTGTCAACAGGGAGATCCGCCATTCCGTCGGCGAGAAGAACGATATACTTATGCTTTCGCAGCTTTTGCAGTTTTGGCTGATTTGACTGACTTGGTTGATTTGATTGCTTTGGCTGACTTAACTGATTTTGCCTTTGCTCCGGGCTTGAGTTGTGGTTTTTCATTGTCGCTCTTTGCACTCTTCTTAATCAGGAAAATATAGTGGCGAATGTACGGCTGTAACCCTTCATGAAATTCTGCGATATCAACCGCATCAGGATCTTTAAATACCGCATCAACCGCAATTTTAGTAATATCCTGGTCACAAGAGTCGATGAGAATTTTAAACCTTCGTAAAATCTCTTTATCAACCGCATCATCAGACATCTTGTTCATCGCAGTATAAAGCCGGGCAAGGTTAACCTTCCGGGTGCTTCTGCCCTTTTTTTTGGTTTTCTTGATCATTGCTTCGCGTTCAGCCATGTAAACCAACCTCCGTTATTGCGGGGACACTCGAACGAGCCCGTCGCTGTCGGTATGTTTTTCCTGTTTTGCAGGAGAGGGCATTCTACATCAAAAAGACAAAATGCCATCCAGCCGGGCTTCTACCAGACTGAGTGTCGATACTAAAAAAGGTGACTGCCTTGTAAACCACATTTCACTGTCAAAAACCAATATTTATCGCTGATCATAACTCTACATGCTGCTCATATCTCCTACTCGACTGCATGCATGCATGCAGATCAAAAAATGGTACACCCTCACGCAGCCGCATCACTACAGGGACTTTTCAACCATCACCCCCAGCAGAACGGAGCAGAATCAAGCTTAAATCACCCGCGGTTGCTGATAAATTTATTACCGCAAGACTCAAGAATCAAATTTTTTTCTCCGATCAGATTATGTAGGGTAACTGATAATGGAGGATTTCATGTATTGTGAGCGCTGCAAAAAACCCGTTGGAAGACTTGACCACCATTTTATTCCTGTGAAAGGGCAGAAAGGATACCGGCTTTGCCTTGAATGCGCAAAAAAAGAGAAGATTATCACACTTGTGTAAACGGTAAAAGCAGGATCACGCTTTTTGCCGGAGAGTCGTAAAGAAGCCCCGAATGCAGTTCGAAAAATAGTGGCTTTTTTCATCAAAAGCGATATCTTTTGATTGGTTGTGGTTTCGCGTTAACATATAGGGGCGCCGATGAAGATAACATACAGAGAAGAGCCTGATATGCAGGTTTTTGACATTGAGGGAAACATCGCTTTTGAGGAGACACAGGATCTCGAAGAGTACATTTACTCGCACACTCTGCCGAATTATTCCACTATAGGAATAAATCTTGCACGAGTTCCCTACCTCAACAGTTCCGCTCTTGGTTCGTTCGTCCGCATACTGCAGACATACAAGAGCCGCGATATCACAATGTTCGTGATGAATGTCAATGATGATATTGAAAATCTTTTCCAAATCACAGGCGTGAACCGTTATTTCAATTTTATCAAAAAGAAGCCATAAGCAGGCGTTTTTCAGTATGAAATGACGGGTGGGCTGTGCGCACGGTTTCGTAATCAACAGAGGGGGGATTTCTTATAGAAATCCCCCTTCTTTTTTTATCTTGCTCGTTAATGCCCCGGCACCACAAAAGCCCTCTTTCTTCGCCCGTATTTCCGCAGTTCGTACCATACACGCGGTTGTACAGCGCCCCGATTTGCAGGGTGCTCACGCATAAATTATGCTTATATTTTTACCGACAGGTATCGACGTTATTTGGGGGTGCCCGATTCTTAATGCCTAGACACGGGGAAGTGATTGCATCCGGTGAATAAGTACCTCGCAGCTTTCGGATAATTTCAGACAGCCAATTTTATGCACGGAGATTCGTGCTGACCCGGATATTTGCCGGAAATTTACCGATCTGATTCGGGTTTATTACACTTTTTGGTTGGAAGAAAAATCGTCTCCCCTATAATGGTCCGTGTAAATAAGGTGGGCGCAATGCATTACGTTGTGCGAAAGGGTGGTTCACGATAATGAAAATCAAAGTTCTATTGATATTTCTGCTATGTGCAACGGGTACACTTGTTGCGCAGATTGACGACAATGAAATGAAATCGATCGATGAACGCGGTGCCGCAGAGCTGGTTGCGGCGCATAACCGCTACCGCACTTCGGCGGGAGTCGAGCCCCTCGCGTGGTCCAACGATCTGGCTTCTCAGGCGCAAAAGTGGGCCGACCGCCTGGCAAAACAGGGCGGGAGAAAAATTTACCACAGCAATACCGAGGGCCAGGGCGAAAATATCTGGTGGGGAACATCCGGTGCCTACACCTTCTCTCAGATGATTGAGGGATGGGGCAGCGAGGGCAAATATTTTAAAGAGGGAACTTTTCCGGATGTAAGCAAAGACGGAAAATGGGAGAGCGTAGGCCATTATACGCAGATAGTGTGGCGCACGACCACCCGCGTCGGGTGCGCAAAGGCGTCCGCAGGGGGATACGATATTCTCGTCTGCCGCTATTCTCCACAGGGAAATATTGAGGGACAAAAACCCTATTGAAAACGGGCTTTTGCAGCCCCTTTGGGCGAAGCCTCCGGCTATTCCCGCATAAGAACAAAAGAAACTGACGGTAAAAGGCATTTAAATTTGATCATGATGTGCTTGAGGGTTAAAAAAAAAGGGGATTGGTCAGGGAGGGAATCGAACCCCCGACACGAGGATTTTCAGTCCTCTGCTCTACCGACTGAGCTACCTGACCCCGTCACGAAGACAAGTACATATATAAAAGCACTCACTGTATTGTCAACACAATTCATTCTCTTTTTTTCTTTTTATTTTCCCGTATCTCTTTCAGGGGCGGAACTCACCGTTTTACAGAGAAAGGCGATTATTCAATATAATGCCGAAATGACTGAATTTGCTTTAGAGAACTTTGAGCGGGCAATTGCAATTAATCCCGATGACGATGTCTCCGCACGCTATCTCGGCGAAATCTGGTTAACAAAAGGGCAACACCGCAAGGCGCTGTACTACTACGAGTTATCACTCAAAAACAACGAAGCACAGGATGATGTGCACACAAGGGCGGGAGAGATTTACGATTATACCGCGCGATACGAAAAAGCCCTTCCCCACTTTAAGCGGGCCGCGGAGTTGAATGCGAAAAATATAATGGCCCGTATCGGTATGGCGCGCATCGCCAGCCTGAAGGGGAACAACACGGAATCAGAGGCCCTCTTTGAAGAGGCATTCACAATAGCCCGCGATGAATCATCCCCCCTCTTTGAAGAGGCACTGAAAGCGCGCCGAGCGAAGAAAATCAGACTTGCTGAATACTACTGTCTTAAGACTCTTGAGATCAATCCCGCACATACTGATGCCTACTACGAACTCTCGTCGATCTATCGCGGTGAAGGGAATTTTGCCGCAGCAATCGCGCAGCTGGAACGGCTGAAGTACTATCAGCCCAATGTAGAGCTGCTCTATCATCACATCGCCAATATTTACTACGCCAACCGGGTGCTTCGAACACGCAAATTAGACTATGACGCCGCAATCGTCAATATCAACAGAGCCATCGAACTTAATCCGGATAACCTTCGCAACTGGGAACTTCTCGAAGACCTCTACCGTCTCAGCGGCGATGACATCAATCAGCTGAAGACGCGCAATAAGATTGAAGAGCTGATCAACTCGGGTGCATTTTAATCTTCAGCCGGTCATCCTCTTTCGCTCAAGCGGACATATTTACGCTCATCTGCAACGCTCTTGTAGGCGGGCCGGATAATCTTGCCCCCGTTGACGATCTCTTCCATGCGGTGCGCGCTCCATCCGACAATTCGTGCGACCGCAAACAGCGGAGTGAACAGCTCGTGAGGAATATTGAGCATCCTGTATACAAAACCCGAATAAAAGTCAACATTCGCGCTTATCCCTTTGTACATTTTGCGGTGCTTCGCGACAACCTCGGGAGCAATCCGTTCCACACGCTCATACAGATCATACTCTTCGGCGAAACCCTTGTGCTTCGCGAGATCGCCGACGTAGCCTTTGAAAATCACCGCGCGGGGATCAGAGAGAGAATAGACGGCGTGGCCGATTCCATAGAGAAGGCCGAGCCGGTCGAATGCCTCTTTGTTCACAATTTTTGTGAGGTACGAGGCAATAGCCTCATCATCCTTCCAATCGGAGACGTTAGTCTTTACGTCATCCATCATCTGCACAACCTTGATATTGGCGCCGCCGTGTTTGGGCCCTTTCAGTGAGCCCAGCGAGGCCGCGACGGCGGCATAGGTATCGGTCCCCGATGAGGAGACGACATGGTTTGTAAAGGTGGAGTTGTTGCCGCCGCCGTGCTCGGCGTGCAGCACAAGCGCCATATCCAGGAGCGACGCCTCAAGCTTCGTGAATGAGTTGTCCGGGCGAAGCATATGCAGAATGTTCTCGGCAAGCGAGAGCTCTTTTACCGGCTTATGAATGATCAGGCTTTTATTGTGATAATAGTAGGATATCGCGGCGTAGGCATAGACCGCAATCAATGAAAAATTGGCGATGAGATACAGTGACTGGCGAAGAATATTTTCAAGTGATATATCTTCAGGGTTGTCATCATAGCTGTAAAAGGCGAGGACGCTGCGGGACATCGCGTTCATCACATCTCTGCTCGATGATTTCATGATCATGTCGCGCACAAAACCGTGCGGAAGTCCGCGAAAGCTTGAGAGAACATCTTCGAACACATCGAGCTGTGATTTGTTCGGCAGTACTCCGAAAAGGAGCAGATAGACAGTCTCCTCAAAGCCGAAACGATCGTCGGCGACAAAGCCGTTGACGATATCCACGATATCGATACCCCGGTAGATCAGCTTGCCCTCAATCGGATGGATTTCGCCGTCGACGCTCTCGATGCCGCGGATCTCGGCGATCTCGGTCAGCCCTGCAAGCACCCCCTTGCCGCTGATATCGCGCAAGCCCCGCTTCACATCGAATTTCCGGTAAAGCTCGTTGTCGATCACATCCGCCCTTACGATCGTTTCACAGAAACGCTGCAGCATCTCCTTGTCCATATCCCGGCCTCGCATACTCTTTATCGACGCAGAGGCGGATTTCAACCCTGCGCATCCTGAAGACTAATCCGCCGGCACATAACGATTACGGCACAACGGAATAGTACACTTTTGTGTCTGAATGAAAGGATTAACGAAAGGAACACACGATCGGCAATAGGCGAAGATTCAGTAACTCTGTTCGGATCCGAACGCGCCGCGGCCCTCAAGGGGCTTGTAGAAGAAGTTCGGGTACACCTGTTTAAGCGCTTTGACCACAAGCTCCGCATCACGCAGCGGGGTTTTCAGCCCCTTTCCGAGAAAATCCGAGCCGGCATCGACGAGAAGGATTACCCCCTCTTCGCTTTCTACGCATTTAATATGACCGCCATGCGTCGGCTTAAAGCCGAACGGCTCGGATTTCAGAGCCTCGGCCGTTGACTGATGAGGTTTTGTGCCTATCGAATAGAAAAGAGGTTTATATGTAGAAGTCTGCGGAACCATCGCCACATAGGTCAGATGATCTCCGGCATCCAGTTTATAGAGCTGTTCCATGAAGCGCTCGAAACGGACATTGTCCCAGTCAACCACTTCGACAAACTTGCCGATTTTGAATTTCTGCTGCAGGGGAATAAAGACCTGCTTCAGCGAATCACTCTTTTTCATGGCGAGGATCTGCTCGGGAACGAATGCCGTCATGAAAAAATATTTCATCGCATCCTGAAGCTGCGGATGTTTTTTGTACAAGGCCCACTCTGTCAGGACGGTGAGTGCATCCGCGGAGCGGGGGCTGTTTGCGAAACCGGTATTGTAACGGTAGAGCTCATCCATTGGGTCGCAGCGCAGTATTCCCGCCTCGGCAGCGAACGAGGTATTCTTCATATCCACTACATTGACGAGCACTAATCCCCCCTCATCATCGTAGCGCATGAAGGCGCCCTGCTGATCTTTCTCACTGTTTATGCGCCGCACCACGGTACCTTCATCAATCGCCGTACCCGGTGCAATTTTTTCGGCAACACCCGCATCGATATATTGCTGCATTATTATCTCCTTGTCGGAGGGCAAAGCCCTGCAAATAGCCGATTCAATGGCACAATACTGCATCAGCGGCATTTTTTTTCAAGAAACTTTCTTTCAGGCGCGGGGGGATGCACAAATAAGAATACACGCTAACCCAAATGACTCCGCCCGCTCTGCACACCGCACAGAGTGTTCTCTCAAACCTCATTGAGGAGGCGTATGAGCGTCGCCATGACAAAAACACAACTTCTCAGCCGGATTGATTCGCGGTCACCGGGCATGAGAAGGCGCTCGGTATAGAGCCTGCCTCGAACATCAAAGGCGAAGTGGACTAGTCCCACCGGTTTTTCTTCGGTACCGCCGCCGGGGCCCGCGACACCGCTGATCGCCGCTGCGATATCGGCATTGCAGATTTTTCGGGCACCCGATGCCATCTCGATTACCGTCTGCTCAGAGACTGCGCCGTATGTGTCAAGCGTCTGCGAAGCCACGCCCAGAAGCGCGATTTTGGCTTCGTTGCTGTACACCACACAGCTGTGCAGAAAAACATCAGACGCACCGGAAACATTGACGATGCGCGAGGCAACCATGCCGCCGGTACACGACTCGGCAAGAGCCAGTGTCATATTTTTCTTTTTCAGCGCCGATACTAAAGCCTCTTCAATGGTGGTGTTTTCGCCGTAGATGAAACCGCCGAGACGTTCGTAAATCTGCTTTGCCACTGGATCGATCAGCCGGTCACACTCATCCGCAGTAGCGGCGCGCGCGGTGATCCGCAGAAAGCACTCGCCCCGCTTAGCGTAGGGTGCAACGGTCGGGTTATCAGAGGTATCAATGATATCGCGGGCGCGCGTTTCCATCTCGCTCTCGCCGATACCACACATATGCAGTGAACGCGAACGGATCACCGCATCAATTTTTTCTGAAAGCCAGCCGAGAACGGGGCCTTCGAACATCGCCTCCATCTCGAAGGGGGGACCGGGAAGCAGAACAAAAGCCTTCTCACCCCCGGCAGGCACGATGCACCCCGGGGCGGTGCCGTTATCGTTTCGAAGAATCACACTGTGACGCGGAAAGCAGCTCTGCCGGAGATTGTTCTCGCTCATTGTCCAGTTGCGCTTCGCAAAAAAAGAGCGAAGCGTCACAAGCGCCTCTTCATCCTGCACCATATCAACCGACAGAAGCTGTGCAACGCACTCTTTAGTCAGGTCATCGACCGTGGGTCCGAGCCCGCCGGTGGTGATTACCAGATCATTGTTTTCGAGGGCTTCACGCAGCGCCGCGACGATCCGTTCGCGGTTATCGCCCACCGTGGTATGCCGGTAGACTGATATGCCCAGCTCGGCGAGCCTGCGGGCAATGCAGGAAGAATTCGTATTCAGCGTCTGACCCAGCAGAAGCTCGGTTCCCACCGCGATTATTTCAGCGCGCATCAGACCACCTTAACGACGATCAGAGACATATCATCATGCTGTTCCTGCGTACCGATAAAATCATTTATTCTTTCGATTATGCGGTTTCCAAGATCATTTGCGTTATCCATGAAATCGTCTTTAATGATGCCGAGTATACGGGCACTTGTAAACTGCTCATTGGTCTCATTCATCGCCTCGCTGACACCGTCGGTGTACATGACGATGATGTCACCGTGGTCAACCTCCATCTCAATCTGCTCGTACTTCTGATTCTCGTCAATTCCGATGGGAAAGCCCGGAGTGTCGACTTCGACAAAATCATGCTTACCCGATTTATACATATTGAGCGGGCTATGCCCCGCATTTGTATAAGTGAGCGTTCTTCTGTCGAGATCAAGCAGCAGAAATGAAAAGGTAGAGTAACGGTCTTTGGTACTTTCACGGCAGAGAAAGCGGTTAAGAAAGCGGACAATCTTGACCGGTGAGAACTCGGGTCGCAGTATATTCTTCAAAATTGTACGAATCATGACCATAACGAGGGCGGCGGGCACACCTTTGCCGGCGACATCGGCGATGATGACCGCGACCTTGTTGTCGTCGTATTTCATGATATCGTAGTAGTCACCGCCCACACCCTTCGCAGGCTTGCTGAAAAGAAAAAGATCGAGGCCTTCAACCACAGGGACTTCTTTCGGCAGAAGATTGCCCTGAATTGTTGCGGCGATTTCAAGCTCTTTCTCATCCCTCTGCTTGTTGACAAGTTCATTATAAAACCTGAAATTGTTTACGATGATCGCAGCCTGTTCAGCAAGTGTTCCCGCAAGCTGATAATCATTCTGGGCGAAGAGCCCCTCCTCCTTGTTGCAGAACGAGATAACGCCGAGAACCTGATCCTTGAAAAGAAGGGGGAAGACCATCAGTGAGGTGATATCCACGATCCCCTTTGCGGTCTGTTCGATATCCGACTTCTCGTCGATTTCGGGATAAAACTGCGCGCGTCCGCTCTTCGCTACACGCCCCAGGTACCCCTCGCCCACCTTTACGCGCGACGCCTTGTTGAGTGTATCGAGGTATTGCGCGCGGATCGCCGCGTACCCCTCAATTTTTTCTATCGGGGGATACATGCCGAATATATATTTCGGAACAAGAAGCTTGTTGTCGTTTGACATGAGAAGGATCATCGCCGAGCGGGCGTGCAATACCTCGGCCGCGTAATTGAGCACCGACTCGATGAGCTGGTCAAAAGAGGTAACGTCGGTCGATCCCTTTCCGGTTTTCGAAAGAAGATTGAGAAAGATGCGCCGCTGCTCATCGAGACTTTTGATCGCCTCTTTCATCGTGCGGTAGGACTGATCGACGATTCTGTAGGAGAAGAAGAAGATCGAAACGTAGAGAAAGATCGAGAAGGCATGCCGTACGATGTGGTCGCCCAGGTCATTAAAGAAGAAAGCGACGCCGATCATGAAAATCATCGTGTTGACGGCAACCATGTTCTGCGTATAGAGATTGGAGCGCTTTCCGATATAGGCGGTGTTGATGCGGATCATCACAAGAACAATGATCACCGTGAAGAACAGTTTAGTGGCGAAAAGCAGAACCGTCTTCTGCGGGGCGATATAATCCATCCCCAGATACATGAGTATGATCACCACACTCATGAAAGCGAAGAGCACCGAAACCACCGCCTCGCTTTTCTTGTCGTCGGTGATATTGCGCACCGCGTTGAGTATCAGTATGAATGCGGGAAGCGCCGCCGTCACATACCCCGGTAAAAAAGCGCTGTCAGTGAAAACGTGCGGAAAGTAAAGAGTGCCGATTCGCATTATCACATCACCGGAAAGATAGATGACAAAGACCGCGAGAAACGCGTTGTTGAGCTTTGTCGCCCGGCGCGTGTTTTCGGCAATATGAATTGCGATTGCGACGAGTAACACCATTATCTTCGGAATAAATAGATCCATATACCCCACCTGATTGAGAGACTTGACCGCTGTATTGTACGATCGGAGAGATTATTGTGCCCGATATAGGCGATTTTCAATGCGACAAACTAAACTAACGGGAAAACCAGCCCCTTTCCGCCTTGCGGCATTTGGAGAATAACTCTATTTCGGATTAATAAAAAGTCAAGGATTGTTCGGGTATTATCTTTCAAAAACAGGGTCGCCTCCCCGGGGACGAATCACGACCTTTTTTTGTCGATATATCCATCCGGACAGCCTGCAGAAGAATCAGCACTAATACTTCCGGTGACCGACTCTATGATATAATTGCCGAACGAATAATAGCGCTCATAAAGGAATTAACCTTGCAAGGTCAACGGCGTGACCTTGCAAGGTTAGCGGTGTAACCTTATAAGGTCACGCCGCTTACGCGTGCAGTACCGGCAGGGATCTGCGCTGCGGCAGTTATTTTATACGCAGGAGATTGCACGGTTCGATACGGCTGCGGGCGTGCGTCTTCCGGAAGATGCTGTAGATATGGTAGTGAACACCGGGGAATCCGCAGAGCTTACTGCGGAAGATTGTCCTGCCCGAACCCTGCAACCGGGAATCGCGACCAGCCTGCCCGGCTTCGCATCGAGGGGCAGCGAGCGGGTCATTGCGCTCTGCGGCGGGCCGTTCAGGTAATCACCCTCTTTTTAAAGATATTTTGATAAACTCTCTCATCGCCTTTTATGCCGCTATCGTACCTTGAAAAAGCCGCACCCTTCGCCGCAACGTCACTCTTCAGACCCCGGGCCGTCGACGTAATAGAGAATACCGCACGACATTGCCCCGGCCAGAGCCCGCCATACGATGTCGGCAGGTATAAACCAGGGGGAAATACCCGGCGTGTAGATCGAATGGATCAGATGCACAAGAGCAGTCACCGCCGCGCCGCAAATCGCCCCCGCGACGAGTCCGCGATTGCGTTTGAGTGTGCGTACTGCCGGCGCGGCGCAGAAGACATAGAGCAGCAGTGTATAGACAAAATAGATCAGAAGAGGAATAAGCAGCAGCGGCAGCGCGCGCGGAAGCTCCTGCAGCGCGGCGCGGTAGAGGTTTCGCGCGGGAAACCTGATCCAGAAGTATTCGAGCACGAGAGAGATTCCCGTCAGAATAGAATATGATTTCACACTGTTGATGATCGTTGCGGCCATCATCCCCCCTTATATATGCCTGAACGTCAGCAGGCGGCATCAATGCGGCGGAAAAAAAGCCGCTGTTCTCCACTGGTATGCGCATGGCAAACAATACGGTCAATTCTTTTATCACCCACACCGCGTATCTTCGCAGGCAATTTCGTAGTGAATCTTATATTACAAAAAGAGCTTTTAAAAAAGTGCGCCATATGATGAAATGAAAGCGCAATCCCGGGATAACGACTTCGCTTTCCCGGGGGGATACGGACCAATGTGTCTGTCAATGCCCTCACCGGCAGCGGAAAAGCGCACGGACAAATGGACGAGCGGCAGCAGGCAGGTATGGATTCACAGAGGTGCGCCGCGGTAATCGTCAAAGCTATCGCGCGCGGTAAAAGAGAGATTGTCGTCGGGGCAAGCGGCGGGGCGATGCTGGGGGTGATTCTTTCACGTTTTGCACCTAGCATACTCGCAAGACTGCTTCGTAAGGCGAAGGTGACGTGATTATCACAGAGAGTACGGGGGGAAGCAATGCAGCAGAACGAGATCACGAGAAAAATAGATCTTCTGGATGAGAGGGGGTTTCTCACCGAAGAGGGGTGGGCGAAGCAGCCGCTTTGGCGTTATGAAAGGGCAAAGATTGCCGCTTCGCCACTGCGCATCAAGGAGTGGGATTACTACTATATTCTTTCACATGACGGTCAATACGGTATTACATTCACCATGTCGGATCTCGGCTATATATCGCTGTATGCGATCTGCTGGCTCGACCTGAAGAAGAATAAATTCTATCAGTCGGATTCTCTCGGATTTTTCCCCATGGGGAGAAGCGGCTTTCCTGCAAGTTCGCTCGAAGGCGAACTGCGCCACAGCGACAGAAAGATTTCCGTATCATGCCTGTCTGACGGCAGCACAAGGATTATCGCGGCATCATCCCCCCGCTTCATCTTTGAAGATGAGGAAAGTGAGCTTCAGGCAAATTTCACCCTGACACTTGAACCGAATGCGGACTCAATCGCAATCGCCACCTCGTGGAAAGAGAACCGCAGGGCATTTTACTACAACCACAAGGTCAACTGCATGCGCGCGGATGGCGAGGTGCGCATCGGCAAAAAGAAGTTCAGATTTACACCCGACACAAGTTTTGCGGGGCTCGATTGGGGGCGCGGCAGATGGACCTACCGCAACAGATGGTACTGGGGTTCCGCCTCGGGTCTTTATAAGGGCGAGCTTTTCGGATTCAATATCGGTTACGGATTCAGCGACCGCACACCCGCCTCTGAAAACGCGCTGTTCTATAAAAATAAAATTCACAAGCTCGACAAGGTGGAATTCGTCATCGACACTTCTGATTACATGAAGCCATGGCGCTTCACAGCGAACGACGGCCGCTTCGATGTGTATTTTGAACCGGCGCTCGATCGCAACAGCAGAACGGACATGGTCATCATCAAATCGCTGCAGCATCAGCTCTTCGGGTATTTCTCAGGTATTGTTGTTCTCGACAACGGGAAAAAGCTGAAGTTCGGCCGGCTGCTCGGCTTCGCCGAGGATGTGCTGAACCTCTGGTAAGCGCACGATTCAGGCAGAGCAGAAATGGCGCTCTGCCTGAACAGCAAAAACTAATTGACTTACTATTAGTTAGTAGTATTGTGGCTTAGCCACCGCACTACTAACTAGGTAACTATGCAAATTGTCAAGGACCCCGTCTACTTTCAGCTGACGCAGAAACTGAAAGAGAAAATCATAACGGGAAAATACACTACTGAGAGCAAATTCCTGACCGAAAGGGAAATCGCGGCCGAATTTGACGTCAGCCGCGCGACCGCGAACAAGGCGCTGGCGGCTCTAGTCGCGGAGGGACTTCTCAACTTCAGAAAAGGGGTCGGCACCTTCGTGCAGTCGACGCCGCTTGACAACGACCTCACGTCGCTCGTATCTTTCACCGCACGCGCGAAGGCCTGTGCAATGATTCCCTCGACGAAAATCCTGTTATTTAAGCGGGTCGATATGCACGAGCTTCCCCGGCAGCTTGCCGCTCTGCCCGGTCTGCCTGCAGATTTATCACCTTACTATATGGAGCGGCTTCGCGTCGCCTCAGCGCTTCCCGTCATTCTTGAATACCGGTATTTGTTTGCACCCGCCGGAAGCAGAATAACAAAGAAAGATATTGAGGGTTCGTTGTACGAGCTTTTAGAAAATAAATTCTCGATAAAGGTCTCGCACGTGCAGCAGCAGATTCAGGCTGTGAAACTCACCGCTCATGAGGCGCAGCTTCTCGAAGTGCCGAAGGGCTCACCCGCCCTTGAGCTGCGTGCCCTGGCTTTCCGTGAGCGCATGATCCCTCTCTGGCAGGAACGCACACTCTATCGAAGCGATGCCTACGCGTTTTCCAACACAATTGATTTTGCAAGGGGCGTCAGGACGGGGGGATTCCTGGCAAGATCTTCACCTGATGAATAAACAGCACATGTATTCAAAATAGACTTGTCGCGGACCACGACTGACTGCGTCTCCGCTGCGCTGTTTATTTATATCCGACAGCCCCTCCTGGATATCAGTTTCACTCAGGATTTTGCCGCGGTTTCCACTGAATCTTTCAGGCCCGATTTGAAAACAAACAGTTATAAACGATTCTCAAAACTTCAATACAAGAGAGGTCACAGATGAACTACAGCTACGAAGAGATTGCGAAAATGATAGACCACAGCCTGCTCAATCCCGCCCTTTCGGAAAGCGCGCTCGAGCGGGGAATTGAAACCGCCCTCGCCTACAATACGGCAAGCGTCTGTATCATGCCCTTCGCGCTCAAGCGCGCCGTCTCCCTTCTTGCCGGCAGCAGCGTCAAGCCGACAACGACAATAGGCTTTCCGCACGGGGTCAACTCGAAAGAGGTAAAGCTCTTTGAAACAGACCGCGTAATCCATGACGGCGCGCTCGAAATCGATATGGTGGTGAATATCAGCAGGGTGCTGAGCGGTGACTGGAAGTACGTCGAAGAGGAAATTCAGGCCGTCGTACACGCCGCACACTCGGCCGGGGTGCTGGTCAAGGTCATCTTCGAAAACTGCTATCTGAACGAGGCACAGAAGATTCAGCTGTGCGGGATCTGTTCTGCGGCACAGGCCGACTGGGTCAAGACTTCGACCGGGTACGGCACCGGAGGCGCCGAAATCAGCGATCTGGTTCTGATGCGCAAACACTCGGCAGTGAGCGTTCAAATTAAAGCGGCTGGCGGCGTCCGCACACTCGAGCGGCTCATCGAAGTGCGTGAGGCGGGCTGCACCCGCGCAGGCGCCACCGCCACTGCCGCCATTCTCGATGATCTCTGTGAAAGACTCGGCATCAAAAAGATAAGCGAACAGCGGCCTTCATTCTGATGCTCTTTGCCGCGGCAATTGACAGCGCAGCACAAGCTCCCGCCCGCCGACCTCAAACTCCGCGCCGCTCGCAAGAATTGCGGCCCGGACGGCCCTCCGCTTTTCATCGCTCGAATAGCCGTCCGCAGGCGCGCGCAGGGCTTACATTTATATACTATATGCCGGTTGAGGCACGGTGGAGTTACATCCAGGTGATCTCAAGAGCCGGCTCAATCGGCGTAATTCTCGAACGCAGAGACTTCGAGGCAAAACAGCGCAGATCCGAATCGACCAGTATCACCTCGCATGAGGGAACATCCCGCAGAAACTCTTTCGTACGCTCAAGCCCCATCACAAAGACGGCGGTGGCGTAGGCGTCGGCCAGCTCCGGATCATCCGTGATCACCGTCACCGAGGTGAAGGTCTCGGTCGGATACCCTGTGCGCGGGTCGATGATGTGGTGATAGCGCTTGCCCTCGGGGGTCACCGCGAAGCGCTCGTAATCGCCCGAAGTGACGCACGACTCGCCGTCATCCAGCGACAGCTGCATCAGCAGCGCATCCTCCATTCGGGGATGCCGCACCCCGGCGATCCATTTCTTTCCCCCCTTCGTGCCGAAGACCTGGATATCGCCGCCCGCGTCGACAATGCCGTTTTCGATCCCATTCTCGCGCATTACCGCAGTGCACCTGCCCACAATGTACCCCTTGGCAATCGCTCCCAGGCCGATCCTGACGCCGTCGCGTGACTTGGTCACGGCGGTACCCGAGAGTGCGAGATACTGGTAGCCGACATTTTCACGCGCCGAGCGGATCTCATTTTCGGTCGGCACCACAAAGGGATCCCTCTTGTAATCCCAGATTTTGCCGAGCGGTGCGAAGGTGATGTCAAAGGCGCCGTCAGAGAGGCGTGAGATCTCGAGCGCCCGTGCGATCAGTGCGGCGCTCTCGGGTGAAATCTCGACAGGGCGCCCGGCGGGAGCGTCGTTTATTCTGCTCACATCCGAATCCGCAGCTGATCCCATCAACGCACCGACACGCTCGACTTCGGCAAAGGCGGCTTTGAACGCCTCGTATGCAAGCGATTTATCAGTGGTGTATGCGCTCAGAGTTACAACGGTGCCTATCTGGACTTTTGCCTCGCGATAGACTCTGCCTCGCACACATCCCGAAAGCACAAGTGCCAGCAGTGCTATCGCGATTGCCAGGCGTCTGCTTCGGGGCGTGCGGGGGGATTCGTGTACAAATCTCATTTATTCGACTCCGTGCTCGCGTTCAATACGCTTAATCATATCGTATACTTCGTCAAAGGCCGAAACCACATGATGCTCGCCGTGAATTTCCGAGTGATCCCCGTGGCCGAAGGCGCAGGCGATAAAGGGCGCGCTGCAGGAGCGCGCCGCCTCCCTGTCGGTGTAGCGGTCGCCGACCATAACCGTAAAATCCGGGCGGATACGGTCGATGTACGCGGCAAGGATGTCATCTTTGTTCTTAATGACACCCTCAACGACGATGACCGGCAGCGAGAAAGCGCGCGCGATATCGAAGTGGTTTATAACCGTCTCGATATACGAGCGCACGCCGTTTGAAGCCACCGCCAGAGTGTAACCCTCCGCATAAAGGCGCTCAAGAGAGGACTGCACACCCTCGTAAAGCGAGGTTGCTCCGTTTCGAATACCATATTCAAGCTCGTCCATAAAAAGGCGAAGCATAAGGTCGCAGAACCGCATATCCACCTCCGGCATAAGCCCCGTAAATATTTCAACCGGGGGCAGTCCCACCACGCCCATGATCGGGTCCCGGCGCAGAGGCACCGAAAGGCCCGTCTTCTCGTTGAATTTCGGCACCATGCGCCGATAGGCTGCGACGAACAGTTCACTGTTATCAAGAAGTGTTCCATCCACATCAAAAGCGATAAGTTTTTTTAAAGAGTTCAATTTTACACATCCACTTACTATATTTTTTCCGATAATCATAAAGGGTATTTTCTATTCATCTGCGTGTCAAGCAGCAAAAAGCACCCTCAAGAGCGGCTCAGATACGGGCCGTAAAACAGATTTTACCGCACTTTTATCAGAATTCTGAGAAGTGCGGGTTAACGTGATTGTTTCTCGTGACTGCCCTGTATATTTTGCGCACCCGGATGTGATCTATTCATGAAACGATTTCTTATCATCAGTATACTTATTACACTCACAGCACTCCCGTATGCGGCGGCAGTCACCGTATATCACCTCAATCTCTCGCTGATACAGCAGAAGCTTGAATACTCCGTCCCCCTGCCCGGAGAGCTGTACGACCGCAGGGGCGAACTGGTGACCCGCTTCTACGACGAGTTCCGTCTCCCCTCGGCGCAGGACGAGATCCCCCCGCATCTTGTCGACGCCTTTATCACCGCCGAGGACCGCAACTTCTTTACCCACACCGGCCTTAATTTCGAGGGCATCATCAGGGCCGCTGTCACAAATATTCGCGAGGGCTCCATTAAGCAGGGGGGATCTTCAATCACCCAGCAGCTGGTAAAGCAGCTCTACACCGGAAAACAGAGAACCTTTCAGCGCAAGATCCTCGAGGTCTTTCTCGTCAAGCGCGTCGAGGAAGAGTATTCAAAAAATGAGATCATGACCATGTATCTCAACCAGATCTACTTCGGCCACGGCATTTACGGTGTCAAATCGGCGACAAGTTTTTTCTTCGGAAAGGAGCTCTCGCAGATCACTCCGGTGGAGGCGGCTCTTCTTGCCATCATTCCCCCCGCGCCCAACGCGAACTCGCCGCTGAAGAATCCGCGCATCGCCTACGCCAAACACCTCACCCTGGTGCGCAACATGGTCATGGAGGGATTCATCGCAAAGGAGCGCGCGGGCAACGATTTCAACGCATTCTGGAATTCCTACAGCGAACAGCTGCTCATGCGCGCGCCGACCGAAGTGGCGGCAAGCCGGCGCACCGACCGCGCCCCCTACTTCAGCGAATATATCAGAGAGCTTCTGATCAAAGAGTACGGCGAAGATAAACTCTACAGGGGGGGGATGAAGATCTATTCGACTATAGATGTCGACATGCAGCAGATCGCCCAGCAGGCACTGTGCAGAAAGATCGCCGAACAGGAAAAATACGCCGCCCGCCACAATGCCGGCGCCGTCAGAAATGCAGAACGGCGTGCCCTGGGTGACGATAAGGAAACCCGCATCAAATCTGAATTCATCAAAGAGTTCACCGGGGTACTCGAAGAGTCGAATATGCTTTTCATGCTGACGGCCGAGGCGCAGCTGGCCGACTCGTCCGGCGAAATGGCCGACTTTTTCGATTCGCTGACGAAATCAAGCCGTGTCGAAGGGGCCTTCGTCGCCATGGAGCCCGACACCGGCTGCGTGCGGGTCCTCGTCGGCGGATCGGGCTTTACCGGGGCAAACCAGCTCAACCGCGCCATATCCGCGCGCCGCCAGCCCGGATCCGCCTTCAAGCCCTTCGTTTACAGTGCCGGTATAGAGATAAAAAAGATCACCGCGGCGACCGAATTTCAGGATCTGCCGATGGTCTTTCGCGGCACACGGAGAATATGGGAGCCGGTCAATGCGGACAAACGATTTACCGGAACCGTCCTCACCCGGCAGGCGATTGCCCGTTCAATTAATACAGTCGCGGTCGCCGCCTATGAAGAGATCGGGGGCGCGGCGATCGTCGAGTGCGCCGCAAAAATGATCGGCGTGGATGAAAAGCGCTTCGACGACAACCCCACACTTCCCCTGGGCACATCCGAACTTACGCCGCTCGAGATGGCCACCGGTTTCTCGACAATAGCTAACCGGGGATACAGGGTTGACCCGTGCTTTATTGAAAAAATTGTTGATAATGAGGGCAAAGAGATTTACACTCACAAAAAGGAGGCCGTGCGCGCAGTCTCCGAGGCGACCGCCTTTATAATGACCGATCTTCTTCGCAGCGTTGTCGAACAGGGAACCGCGACCGGGGCCGTGCGGATACGCGGCGGATTTGCCGAACCGTGCGCGGGCAAAACCGGCACCAACAGTGATTACCGTGACGCGTGGTATGCGGGCTTCACTCCCGATATGACCGCGATTGTCTGGGTCGGGTGTGACTCGCAGGAGTTTACCCTGGGCCCCAGCCAGTACGGCGCAAGTGTCGCGGCTCCGGTGTGGGCCGAGTTCATGCGCACTTCCGCGCAGCTTCGCTCAAAGAAAAGTTTTCCCGCGATGCCCGATGCGGTGGTAAGCGCGCGCGTCTGCCGCCATTCGGGTCGCATTGCAGGCTCATCATGCCCGACAATCAATGAATATTTTATAAAGGGAACGCAGCCGGGTTCGCACTGCAGCGGTGTGCACCAGTATATGCAGAGCATCTTTTCGCTTACCGATGACAATCCGCCGGAGGCGCAGAATCAGGACGACGCAGAGTAAACACAAAGAGCACAACAATCATTGACGGGGGATCCGCAAATGCCACAGATACTTGACGACAACAAAGTGATCACGACCCAGTGCCAGAGCTGCCAGAACAGATTCAGCGTTCACGAACACGATCTTGACTCCGAGCAGAATACACGCTGCCCCATCTGCGGCGCGCAGATCAAGATTGCGCTGTGCCCCGCGTGCGGAACCTCCTATTCTATCGTCACCGACCGTCTCGCTCCCAACGTATATTCAACGAAGTGCAAGAAATGCGCGACGCAATTCAGCATAAATATTTCTGCACGCGCGGCAAATAAGATTTTTCAGCCGGCAAACCGGCTTTATCCGAACTCATCCGCCGCAAAGAGTTCACCCGCACAGAGCAGCGCGGCGGCCGGCGCGGCAGCGCAGCGCGCGCCGTTTGACACGCCCCGGCGCGATATATTTGCGGGCATACCGTCGCCCAGGTCGGGCGAGAAAATTTCACCCATTCCCGCTTCAGATACTACGCAAAAAATGGAGAGTGCCCCCGCCGCGAAAAAGACTCAGCTTTTCTCGGCATCACCGGCAGCTTCACCTATGTCTTCACCAATGTCTTCACTAATGTCTTCATCGGCGGCATCCCGCAGCACAAAACCGGCTGAGCCGGTCGAAACAAAAAAAGGAGTGATCGCCCCTTTCACCGCGACGCAGACGGCTGATAAAAGTGCGGCTTCCCCCGTCAAGCCCGGCGCTGCAATCGAACAGACAGTGCGCGCGAAAGCACAGACGCCCGCCCCGGCCGGCATAGACGAAACACCGGCAAATCCCGCGGGCGAAGAGTCAACCGACAGCGGCTATCTTTCGACGGCGGCAAAAAAATATTTTGAAAAGCAGGAGGCCGCCCGCTACTCGCTGGGCAGCCTGTTCGCACTCTACGCGAAGGCTTTTCATCCCGCGCGCATCGCGATGGGTGCGGCCGGCGCTGCGGCCACTGCACTGCTCATGTATTTCGGATCGTTTGCCGTCCTGATTCCCTCAGGAGCGGTATCTGCATATGTGACAAGCTTTCTGATGTATTTTCCCTATGCGCTTTTGTATGCTGGGTACGTCGCCACGGCCGCAGCAATCGCCCGCAGTGTGCTTAACGAAAACTCACACGAGGGCATTTTCAAGAAATGTCTCCCGTCGGCACTCTCCGCATTTCTGAGTGCGACAATCACCGGCGGCATCTCGCTGCTCGCGCTCAACGCCGCACTCGTATTCATCACGAGAATTCCCCAGGGCGGCACACTCGCCTTCGCCCTCATATTTCTGCCCGTTTATCTGGGGTCGCTCTTCTTCGCTCTGCTTCTTTTTGCGGGCGTCTGGCTTATGCCGCAGATTCACGCGAAAAAGCAGACTCTCTTTTTGGGCGCATACCGCGAACTGTTCGCGATGGTGCGAACGACGGGGGGAAGGCTTCTGTATTATATTCCCCTGATGTGCGCGGGCGCCGCACTGCTGACCGGCATGGTGCTGTTTATTCACCGCTTCGCCTTCCGCATGACCGAGACGGCCGCGCTGGCTTTTTCGGGAGATGCATCCAGCAGGGCTTATTCGCTGGTGCCCGTCTCTGTGCAGAAGTTCGTCGAGATTGTTTCACGGGGGGGAAGCGGCGCACTCCTGGGCCTAGTCTCGGGTGACGTGACAATGGTTGACTCTTCAGCGGGAGTCATTCTGGGGGCGTCGCTTGCGGCGATATCTCTTCTTCTTTATGGAACACTTCTCTCTGTGTGCGCAACGGTCTCGGCCCAGACTCTCGCGCTGATGGAGCGCGGAGGAAGCATCAGCGAGAGCGAGAAAAGAAAGGGGCTGTGGACCGCGCTGCTGCTTGCCGTCGTCATTGCGGTGGTGCGTTTTTTTCTGTGGAAGTAAGGCGGCCGTTATTCAAAAAGACAAGACAGCCGCCTTATGGAATATGCGGCAGTATCTGATTTACAAAACATTCCTGCTTTGAAGAGAATTTATGAAGTGCAGAATAATCCCGTTCACCTCGTCGCCCTTTTCGAGGTGAACGAAGTGTCCCGCGTCGTCGATGATATGTTTTTCTAAACCCTCTGAAAAAAAAGATTCCATCCCTTCGGTCAGTTCGACCCCCATACAGTTGTCCTGCGCGCCATGGATATAGAGTGCCGGGACCCTTATGACCTCATCGGCCATTCTGCCCTGCAGCGAGGCCAGATGCGCCTTGTGATGCGCTGTCGTAAAAAGGTGGCGGTAATAATTCAGCGCCGAAGCGGCCACACCCTGTTTTCTGAAGGTGTCCTTTACCGAGGCAATTTTATCAGACAATTCGCTGTGCGGCGGTGACCAGTCTTTCCACAGCATATCGATAAACGCATAATCGTTGTGAGAAAATGCCCTCTCGGCAAAGGCCATCTGAAAGAAATAAATATACCATGACCTCTTCTGCTGGATGTTATTTTCGAGAAGCGATCTGTAAAAGCCCCCCCGCGGAATGGCCATTGTCACCAGCGCCCTGATCTTTGATGCGTCGATAAGCGAAGCGCAATAGGCGGCAGTAGCCCCCCAGTCATGCCCCACCACCACGGCCGAGCTGTACCCCAGTGCGTCAATAAGCGATACGACATCCATTCCAAGTTCCGCTGTCTGGTACGAGCTCCCCTCCGGGGTCTCAGTAGGTGCATACCCGCGCATATACGGGGCGACACAGCGGAACCCTCTCTGTGCAAAAAAATGTATTTGCCCCTCAAATGAAGCCGCATGGTCGGGAAAACCGTGCAGCATCATCATAAGGTCGCCTTCGCCTGCTTCTATGAAGCCGAAGTTGACGCCGTTGGCAGTAATATTACCTGTTTTTAAAGTGTTCATGTGCAGCTCCTGCGCAGAAATTTGTGTACTCTGCTCAGATAACCTCACCTG
>Ga0209467_1000391_pt1 | contig 63680 bp, 57 predicted proteins | sample Higcelwee11metaG_FD_187175 | JGI IMG/M metagenome (GOLD analysis project Ga0209467, IMG submission 187175) | Freshwater pond sediment microbial communities from the University of Edinburgh, under environmental carbon perturbations - High... | ecosystem: Environmental > Aquatic > Freshwater >...
GTAAGTGCGGTAACGTATTCAGCCTACCATTACTAATCAGTCGTGAGGCTTGACCATATTATTAAAAACCCTACCTGAAATTCAGGTAGGGTTTTTTTATGCTCAGACTTTTTGAATTATGAATTATAAATTATGTGTTTTCTATACCTTCAGTCTTAAAGAATCCAAGATCTTCTTTAAGTTTCTTTGACATGTTGGCAACGTTCTCTGAATTGGATGCCATTTCTTCTGCAGCAGCAGCGTTAGACTGAGTCAGTTCATTTATATTGCTAATGGATACCATGATTTCTTTAATTGCAATTTTCTGTTCTCCGACAGAATTAGTAATATCCTCAGAATGAGTTCTTACAACCTGTGCATGAGACTGAACGTTTTTATAAACTTCAAGCTGATGCGTCATGCTTTCTGATATCCCGTGAATTTTATCAGTCATAGATGCTATTTCGTCAGTAATGCTTTGGATTGTATGCGTTGTTGTTCCTATACTTTCTTTACCTTTTTCAATTTCTTTTCCATTTTCCTGAATCAAATTATCAATTTCTTTAAGACTTTGCGCAGTTTGATCTGCAAGTTTTGAAATTTCATCAGCAACTACAGCAAAGCCTCTGCCTGCATCACCGGCGCGCGCAGCTTCTATTGCGGCATTTAATGATAGAAGATTGATTTGCTCTGAAATGTCGTTTATTATATTGACAATGTTCATCATGTCTTTTGAGCTTTCGGTTATTGCCGTCATACTCGAATTCATTTCTTTAAGAACAATTACTCCCGATGCAGCACGGTCAGATATGGATTCTCCCATTGTCAGAGCTTCACGAATTCTTTCGCTTATATCATTTACTACTTTTGACAGTTCTTCCATTGAAGAAATTAAAGAATGTAATTTTTCATGCTGGTCATCGGCGTTTTCGGAAACCATATCCATTGCGGCTGATATTTCTTCAACAGAAGCTGTTACTTCTTCTATCGTTGAAGCCTGGTTTTGAGCATTATCCGCAAAAGCTATTGTAGTTGAACTTGAGTCTTGTGCTGATGAAGCGAGTTCGCTTGAAATTCGATGTATTTCCTGTACAATTGAAGATATCTTTCTCGAAAATGAATTTAGAGAATTTAGCAACTCTCCAAATTCGTCTTTTCGTTTTTCTTCTATAGTCTTGCTGAAATTTCCTTCTGACATTATATGGGCAAGTGATAGAGATTTTTTTATTGGATTGCTGATGAATTTTGTAAGTGAAACACCAGTTATTATTAAAATCAAAAGAACTGATGAAATTAAAATAAATGAATTGATGATGATCTGTCTGAATGAATTCATAGCTCTGGCGTAATCTTCTTTTGCAAGCACTAACGATTCATCCGTCAGATTGTTTATGCTGTTTCTCATTTTTGAAAATGTTTCTTCATATTCACCAAAATATATTTTTTGGGCTTTATCGATGTTTCCTTCATCAATAAGTTTTGTTAATTCTACTGTAATTTGCTTAACTGCTGTATAATTTATTTTAAAATTGTCGAAGGAATCTTTGTTTGTTATGCTGAAGCTGTCGCTTCCGTGAATGGTCAGAAATTTGTTAAATCTGGTTTCAGTCTGGTCAATGTTTTCAAATATTTCTTTTGTCAGGCGGGCATGCAGTTCAATGGGAATCTTATTTTTGTTCATTGTTTTAAAATTCAAATAATGGCTTATTGCAATGCTTGATTGATATGCATCACGGTCGGATTCGACAAGAAAGTCGATTCCCTGCATGTGTATTTCATAAATTGAATCGATATCAGACTTCATGGAGAAGCTGAAGCGAAGTGATATCAATAATCCTGCTGAAACGGCAATTACTATTATTCCGAAAAAAAGTATAAATTTATTTCGTGTTTTCAGGTTATTTATCGACGGCATGAACACCTCCCGTTAAGAACGAAATTCAAAGGTATTAGCATCAGCATTGCATAATAAGTTTAGCATTAAGAAGTATATTGCATTTATTAGTTGAAATCAAGAATTAATAAATTAATTAAAAAGCCCTTTTGTATATTGAAAAAATATTTTAATATTTATTGCAATTTATCTGTTGCTGTTACGTCTTTATTAATAGTCTCTTTGTGAATTATTCGGAGGATAATAATGAAAATATTAATCGCATACTACTCAAGAACAGGTGTAACCAAAAGATTAGCAGAAATGCTTTCAAATAAACTTGATGCGGATATTGAAGTGCTGATTGATAAAAAGAAAAGATCAGGTATTTTGGGATGGATTTTCGGCGGAAGAGACGGAATGACAAAAAAACCTACGGAAATTGAAAAAATTAAACATGACCTTTCAAAATATGACATAGTACTTATAGGCGGACCGCTTTGGGGTTTTAACAGCGTGGCACCCGCAGCCAGAACTTTCTTGATACAGAACATAAGTAAAATAAAGAAAGCTGCTTTTTATATGACAAGAGGAGGTGGAAAACCTTCAACTGCGGCATTGCTTGATCTAAAAAATATTTCGGATGGAAAAGCTATTGATGATACTCTTGATTTGCGGGAATCTGAATTGGATTCTGATATCTCGCGGGTGAAAATCGAAGCATTTGTAAAAATTATAAAGAATCTAAAATAGCAGTCTGCAGAAAGGCAGACTGCTATTTGGACAAACTAACAGTGTTTAAAAATGCGGTTATTAGATCGATTTAATAAAGCTGATTTCAAAATATTGATTATTTATCGAATACAGCTTTTTTCCATCTTCCGGATCTCCATCTTAGATATAAAACCGCAGGGAAAAGCAAAAACATTATTACCAGCGCCAGCCATGCGGTTTCGCCGCCTAGATTGAGTTTGATAAGAAGCACGTACAGAATTCCGACAAGCGTCCAGTGAATCACTGCCATTGCTCCCATTGTCCAGAAGGTGTCTCCGGATCCTCTGAGTGCGCCTGCAAAAACAACCATAAAAGCTTCGATTGTAATATATATTGATGCAACTTTTATCATAAATACTGCAAGATCGAATGAATCGAGAAATATCTGATCTACCGGATTTGGTCTGAAAAAGTTTACAAGAAACTCCGGAAAAATGAGAAAAGCGATAAAGACAAATGCCGTAAATATCCATCCGACTCTGAGTCCTGAAAAGATAGAACGTTTGATTGCATGTATGTCTTTTGCCCCGACATATCTTCCGACAAGACTTGTTACTCCGGTTTCAATTCCCATTAGAGGAACAAATGTGACCATGTCCCAGTTGAACATTATCGTCGAAGCAGTTGCTACCGCAAGTCCTCTTGAATGAAAAAGCATAATCATTCCCTGAAAAGCTATCATATTTAAAAACATTTCGCCGCCCATCGGCGTGCCGAGTTTAATAAGGTCTTTGAATATGTTTTTCTGAAACTTTATTCTGAATGAAGTTCCAAAATGCAATCTTCTGGTTTTTCTTAAAAATTCAAACAGAAGAATTAGTACTGTACATACTCCGCCTGTTATGGTCCCAATCGCGGCACCCTTTATTCCCATAGCGGGGAAACCGAAATGTCCGAAAATAAGAATGTAATTTAATATAAAATTGACTATAACTCCAGTTATTGATGCTTTCATTATAATCTTAGTTTCACCAATCCCTGAAAAGAAAGAAGAGAGTGAATGCCTTAACAGTGGTATGATAGCCGCGAATATCAGCATATCGAAATAGAGAATCTGCGGTTTAAGTTGAATCGGATCAATTCCTGATTTTTGAAAAATCATATGCATGACAGGTCTTAATATGATGAGAATCGGCCAGGCTGCAAAAGCAATTATAAAAGCATGAGATGTAACTGCTCCTGCTTCTTTTTTTTTGCCAGAACCGAATCTCTGTGCCACCATGGCTGTAGAATATCCGATGAGGCCGAAGAAAAATGTTGCGGAGGCAAAGCTTGCCAAACCTCCAACCATTGCTGCATTCATTTGTTCTGATCCGATTCTTGACAGAAAAAGTCTGTCGACAAAAGTCATCACCGAATCAAATGAAAGTGAAATCATCATTGGTACTGCGATTGAAAGCATTTCTTTCATGCCGCCGCGGTGTTTTTTGTCTGCTAGCGGAGCGTGTGAGCTTTCCGCGATTACGTGTAGTTCCTGAATTTCGAGTTGCTCGGCATTTTCCTGAGTCATAAATTTCCTCGTAAATCTGTATGGCTGCTGCCGGTGATGTCTGAATATGCTGATATGAACGCACATTCAGGCGCGAAAGATTAGTCTGATGCGAATGGGTTAAGTCGGAAGGTTTTAGAATATAAAGTTCATGTCGGACATATGAAAACTACCTATTAGAAAATCAAGCAAAAATTCAATAATTAGTTTTTGTCGAAAATATTTTAGTGCAATACATCAGGAATTCCATATTTCCTGCTGGTCATCATGAGTTAATTTTCTGTTAAGATGAGCATAAGCTAGTTTTGTAACCATTCTTCCTCGTGAAGTTCTTTTAAGCAGACCGGATTGCACCAGAAAGGGTTCATAGTATTCTTCTATTGTGTCGGTTTCTTCACCGACGCTTATTGCTATAGTTTTGAGCCCGACTGGTCCGCCGTCATAATGATCAATGATTATTGATAAAATTTTTCTGTCCATTTCATCAAGTCCGGCTTCGTCAATTCCTAGTTGAGTGAGAGCGTATTTTGCCGTTTCGTGCGAAATTTCTGATTCGCCTTTTACGATTGCGAAATCCGAAACTCTTCTGACCAAGCGGTTTACTATTCGAGGTGTGCGGCGTGATCTTCTTGCTATTTCATCAGATGCAGAATCTGACAGAGTATAGCCGAGTATGGATGATGATCTGAGCGCAATGGTTTTTAGTTCAGGATCTTCGTAGTAGTTGAGCTTACATGGAATTCCGAATCTATCGCGTAAGGCGCTTGTCAGAAGTCCTGTGCGGGTTGTAGCGCCGATGAGCGTGAAGGGCGATATGCTGAGTTTGACAGATTTAGTTCCAACTCCCTGACCTATAAGAATGTCTATTGTTCTGTCTTCCATAGCCGGATAAAGAATTTCTTCAATTGCCGGCGAGAGACGGTGAATTTCATCTATGAAAAGAATATCATTTGGTTCCAGCGCAGTAAGAATAGATGCAAGATCGCCTGCTTTTTCAATTACAGGTGCTGATGTAGATTTAATGTTAACTCCCATTTCTCTAGCGATAATGAAAGCAAGAGTTGTTTTTCCAAGCCCGGGAGGACCTGCGAGCAAAACATGATCAAGAGGGATTTTGCGCATTAACGCCGATTTTATGAAGACTTTCAGGTTTTCAACAATTCCGCTTTGTCCTACAAACTGGTCTAAAAGTTGAGGACGAAGATTTCTTTCTTCATCGTCTTCTTTTGTTTTGCATGGGGAAAGAATATCTTCTTCACTTGACATTTGCACAATTTTCAGTGATGAACTTTTTAATTTCTGAGGAGTCCTTTAGAGATATCAATTTGTCTTTTAGCTGATCATTATTCATAAATTTGGCAATTGCCGCCAGGTTTTTTACGTGAAGCTGCATTTTTGATTTTGGAGAGAGAAGAAGAATTATTATCTGTACTGGTTCGTCATCAATTGCTTCGAAATTTATACCTTTTGGAAGGATAGCCATTGCGATTTTTGGTTCATCTATCTGATCGATAACGCAATGCGGTATTGCGATTCCTTTTCCGATACCGGTACTCATTGATTTTTCGCGTTCAATAAGAGCCTTAGTTATGGATTCGGAAAGTTCGCCCGATAGCTGGCCGTTCTTAACAAGAAGATTCACCAGATATTTGATAATATCCCATCTGTTTGTAGGTTTATAATCAGTAACTATCGTTTCAGGGAAAAGAGATTCAATCAAAATCACAGCTTAACCTCAAAAAATCACATGCCGAATATAATCGGGTAAAGTGCATATTTAGTCAAGATTAAAAATAGTCCAAACGGACTACTTATTAATCTTATTAAAACTATCTTTCAGACTTACGGTCTTATTGAAAACAATTTTTTCCGGCGTGCTGTCATAGTCAACACAGAAATATCCATGTCTTTCGAACTGATATGACTCTGAAGCGGCGCAGTCTGAAACAGTCGGTTCAATGAAAGCGTTTACTACTTTCAGTGAATCAGGGTTGATGTTAGTTTTGTAATCTTTTCCATCTTCTGTATCGAATGGATTTTCTTTTATGAATAGTTTGTCGTAAAGCCTTGTTTCAATTTGTAGAGCATGTTCTGCTGAAACCCAGTGAATAGTTCCTTTAACTTTTCTTCCGTCAGGAGAATAGCCTGTTTTTGTTTGAGGATCATATTCGCAAATCACTTCAATAATATTACCTGCTGAATCTTTTACGAAATCAGTACATTTAACAAAGTATGTTCCTCTAAGACGCACTTCATTTCCAGGGAAAAGACGATGGTACTTAGGAGGCGGAACTTCTGCAAAATCCTCTCTTTCAATGAAAAGCGTTTTTGAAAAAGGAACTTTTCTTTTTCCTGCTGATTCATCTTCCGGATTGTTAATAAGTTCAATTTCTTCTGACTGATTTTCAGGGTAATTTTTTATTGTCAGTTTAAGCGGATTGAGTACTGCCATTACTCTTTTTGCTTTCTTGTTGAGATCTTCGCGCACACAATGCTCTAGAAAAGTGAAATCAACAGTACTGTCGGTTTTTGATACGCCGATTTTCTCTGCAAATGAACGAACGGCTTCTGAAGTATATCCTCTTCTTCTTATTCCGCATATAGTCGGCATTCTCGGATCATCCCATCCCGATACAGTTTTAGTTTTAACAAGATCAAGAAGAATTCGTTTGCTCATTACAGTATATGTGAGGTTAAGTCTTGCAAATTCTATCTGGCGGGGCCTGATTTGACCTTCATCGCATATCTGGTCCAGAAACCAGTCATAAAGAGGTCTATGAATTTCAAATTCAAGAGTACATATTGAATGTGTTATTCCTTCTATGAAATCGCTTTGTCCATGTGCAAAATCATACATAGGGTAAATGCACCATTTATCACCTGTACGGTGATGATGTGAACGGAGTATTCTGTAAAGAACAGGATCACGCATCTGCATGTTGGGTGTAGACATGTCCGTTTTAGCACGCAATGTTTTGGTTCCGTCCGGGAATTCGCCGTTTTTCATTTTTGAAAACAATTCGAGGTTTTCTTCTATTGAACGGGTTCTATAAGGAGATTCTTTGCCGGGTACGGTAGGAGTTCCTCTGCTCTGGGCAATTTCGTCTGCACTCATGTCGCAGACATATGCCTTATTTTTCTTAATCAGTAATTCAGCCCAGGAGTAAAGCTGTTCGAAGTAATCGGATGCGTAACGGGGTTCGCCGTTCCATTCGAATCCAAGCCATTTTATATCATCCATTATAGAATTGACGTATTCTGTGTCTTCTTTTGCCGGATTTGTGTCGTCAAAACGCAGATTGCACTTACCGCCGTACTTTTTTGCCAGACCGAAATTCAGGCATATGGATTTTGCATGGCCGATATGAAGATATCCGTTAGGTTCAGGTGGGAATCGAGTAACTATTTTTTTTGCAGGATTTGCTGAAAGTTCTTTTTCTATAATCTGTTCAATGAAATTAAGTGATTTTTTTTCTGCGGATTCCATTTTTCCTCCAAATAAGGCTTTTTCAATCAATCAGTACTGGTCTTAACATGTCAATAATTTAGATATCTGGAATTGTTAAATCTTCTTTAAGTGTATGGTGTATCCTGATTCGCAAACTAAAGAAGCAAGTTTTATTATTATAATTTGAAAAAATGTGATACCTAATGACATAGTTATCCAGTAAAGAAAAAATACCATTTAAGGTTTCTGAACTGTTAGGTAAAGTGTTCTTATTTGATAATACATCACCGAGGATTCTTTTTATTCCTTCATTGATCAAAAGAGATAGTGATAACTTATTGAATTTTCTTAAATCAAGACCGGATTCGTAAATCTCTATTGGTAAAGTGAAATGAATTTGTTTGAAACTTATATTTTTTGACTGATATTTCGTTGTTCCGAAGGTAAATTTGGTATTATTTGAATTATATTTTACTATAATTTCGCCTAATAATAAGGAAATTAGCTTTGAAATGGTAGTTTTTCGTAATTTACAGGCATAAATTAGAATTTCATAAGATAATAGCTCAATGTTTGCTGTAGTTCTTGCTTTCATTTCTTTTGTCTTAATTATTAATACGAAATTAATTGAATTATTTCCGAATATAATTATATCTTTTGGGTAATCTCATAGTTATCCAGTTTTGGAGACATAATATGGTAATTGTAAATCAATCTCTCTTGACATTATAATGCTGAAAAATAATGAAATAATTAAAAGAGGATTATAATGATAAACTTAATTCTGTGCGGCGGAAGCGGAACAAGACTTTGGCCTTTATCCCGTCAGATGTTTCCGAAGCAATTTGTCGGTATTACTGGAGAAAAATCGTTATTTCAGGAAACTATAATAAGAAATTCTAAAATGTGTGATAAGTTTTGTATTGTTACAAATTCTGATCATCAGTTTATTGCTTCTCATCAGCTTGATGAGCTCAAGCTGAAAGTTGATGATATTACATATCTTCTTGAACCAGTAGGAAGAAATACTGCTCCGGCGATTGCTCTTGCCTGCTTTTCATTCGAGTCGGAAGAAATAGTTTTTGTTACACCTTCAGATCATTTAATTAGAAAAACAGATGCATATTTCGAAAAAGTTAATCTTGCCAGTCAGAACGCAGATAAAGGAAATCTAGTGACATTCGGAATTACGGCTGAGTATCCGGAAACAGGTTATGGATATATTGAAGCATCGGATCATAAAATCGATAATATTGATTCACTTTACAAAGTAATTTCTTTTAGAGAAAAACCGGACAAAAAAACTGCTGAAAAATATATTGCTGCTAAAACATACTATTGGAATAGCGGAATGTTCGTATTCAAAGCAGGTGTTTTTCTTGATGAATTGAAACAACATTCACCTGATATTTATGCTAGATCAAAAGAGGCTTTTGAATCAGCTGAAAAAGAACAGAATAATGCCCGAATAATCAGAATTCAACATGAACTGATGAAGTCAATACCTTCCGACAGCATAGATTATGCAGTAATGGAAAAATCTTCAAAAGTTAGCGTCGTTGCCAGTGACATCGGATGGACTGACATGGGCAGTTTTGATTCAATTTCTGATATAAAGGATAAAGATGATAATGGAAATTCTTTTGATGGAGATGTAATTTCAATCAAATCAAGCAATAATCTTGTTTTCTCGGGAAGCAGACGAATGTCTTTAATCGGTGTAGATGATTTAATTGTTGTTGATACTTCGGATGCTCTTTGTATTATGAAAAAAGGTTTTTCGCAGGATGTCAAAGAAGTAGTAAGCCGTCTTCAGAGTTCCACTCCTCAAGATAAAGAGTTAACGATACTTCATTCAACGGTTCATCGTCCATGGGGAACTTATACTGTTCTTGAGGAAAGCCAGAGATTTAAAATAAAAAAAATTGTCATTAAGCCTGGCAAAAGAATTTCTCTGCAAAAACATCTCCATAGAAGCGAGCATTGGGTTGTTGTCTCCGGAACTGCAAATGTTCATTCAGGCGGTGATGATAAAGTTATATGCAAGAATGAATCTATTTATATTCCGATTGGAATTAATCACAGGCTTTCAAATGAAGGCAAAATCGATTTAGTCATTATTGAGACTCAGGTTGGAGAATATGTCGGAGAGGATGATATTATTCGTATTGATGATGACTTTAAAAGATGTTAGTAAGTGAAACTTGTAGTTACTAAAAAATAATACTTTTAAAACAATTGTTTAATTCTTTCTGAAAGAATTTTAACATTAGAAGAGCTTGTCAGAAGATTTCTGTTTTCATTTTTTTGCATAAGTTTTGATAGTTTTGAAATAATTTCGATATGCAGATCGTTTGATGACGCCGGAGATAAAAGAAGAAATACCGTATTAACGGGTTTTCCATCCGGCGCATTCCACTCTATTCCTTTATCGGATATTCCTGTCAAAAGAACAGGGTCGCTTATAGATTCTATCCTCGCATGAGGGATTGCAATACCGTCCCCGATTGCTGTTGAATACTCTTCTTCACGGTTAATTAGAGCCTTTTCAACATAACTTTGATTTATGTTTTTTACAAAAGATTGAGCAGACTGAAGCATTTTGATTATAGCCGTGCTTCTGTTTTTTTCTTCGAGCAGCATAATTCCAAAGTCGTAATTAACATAAGAAGACAGAGACACGTCTTTTCTTTTTTTCATCGCATGACTCATCCATGGGCCCATAACGATTGATGAAAAGACAGCGCTGCATACAATTGCAATGAATATTGTCGGAGTGATAATTCCGGCTTCTAAAGCAAGAAGAGCAACGACTATTTCCATCATGCCGCCTGGGGTATGCGCAATTGAGATAAGCGAGCGGTTAATTTTAGGAACCTTGCTGAATGTAACTCCTACCCATGCACCGATAAATCTTCCAAAAATTCCGACTGCAGTAATCAGAATTACGGGTAGAAGTTCAAAATTTGCAAAAAAATCAATTTTTAAACCTATGTTCACGAAAAATACAGGAACAAAAAGTGAGTGAACCATTTGTGAGATTATTGCACGGGTATCATCCTTCAGATTCTTTGCCTCACCTGCAACTATTCCGGCTATAAAGAATCCAAAGAGTGCATGTATTCCCAATTTTTGGGTGAGTGCCCCGAAGATTACTCCGAGAATACATACATATGAAAATGATGCTGCAGGTTCGGGGAGATTTTTCTTTTGAAAATAATCTACAGCTTTATTTGAGAATTTTCTTCCAGCGGTAAGAGCCAGTGCCGAGAATCCTATCGTAGCAAAGAATATTATTGCTACATAAGATGAATTTAAACCTGATTGTGTAAATAAACCTAAAATGATTGTGAAAAGTACCCAACCTATAATATCATTGACTGCTAATGCTGACATCGTAAGAAATCCAATATCTGTTTTCAAAAGTCGCAAATCGTGCATAACTCGTGATGCTATAGGCATTGCGCTGATTGTCATTACTACAGCCATAAAAAGAGCAAAGTAGAGTCTTTTATCGGGATCCGCAAGATAATGATCAGGAAGGAGAAAGCACGGAATAAATGCTATCAGCATTGGAATAATGATATCAGATAGCGCGATTAAAAGTGCGCTTCCTCTTTGTCTCCATGCTGATGAGAAATCAATCTCAAGTCCGGTATCCATCAGAAGAAATAGAACACCTATCCATGAAATAGTTTCGAGCATGTTTTGCTGAACCGCATCATTAGGGAAAATAGTCAAAAAGAAATCCGGGAATAAACGTCCGAACAAAGTCGGACCGAGAATTATTCCTATCAGCAGTTCTGCTGTTAATACGGGCTGTTTAAAGCGGCGGAATATTTCGCCGGTTGTACGTGCAAGCAAAAGTATTACAGCGAGTTGAATCAAAAATAATAATATATGAGATTCGTTTAAAAAGTGCATAATGTTATAAAATAGTACGTATTTTCTGCAAAGAATCAATAAATTTCCGAATTCAGTGTAAAAAAATAATAATTTTTCGTATTTAGTTATATGAAAAAAATTATTATTTTTGCATTATTATTAACTGCACAGAAAAGTCCTTCTTCTTCACTTTTGATTTCAGAGATATCTCCGGCAGGAACTCCTTGTGATTGGGCTGAAATATATTTTTCTTCAGATGTTTTAGAAAAAAAAGAAATCTCGAAATTATTTTTAACAGTATATTATGGCAGCGAAGAAATGCTTTCAGATGATCCGGTTACTATTTGTTCGAGAAATCTGCCAGAAACTCCCTATGATGATAGATATGTAGTTGTACGCTTTTGTGAAGGAATTGATGAGACAGATGTTACGGGAGATACTAATAAAAACGGAGTTATAGATGTTTATGTAAAAGGTACAAGCCCATGGAATACCGACTCTGTTATCGGTCTTGATGATGATGCAAATATATCCAATGGTGCTATCGATTTCGCTGCGTATTCTATTTATGATGAATCGCCGAATTCAACAGTATTTTCATATCTTGCCACAGCCGTTTTGAACGGGATTTGGTCTGCACTCAATGGTGTAGAAAAATCTTTCATAGATATTGGGTTGAAAGGTATAACTTCAAATCAAAGTATTATCCGTCTGGGAAAAGATACTAATTCGAGAAATGATTTTGCTGTCACGAATACACCGACTCCAGGGCATGATAATTTATATTCAGAAAAAGCATCGGAATCTTTTTCATTAGGTCTAAAAGAAAAATATCTTATAGAAGAATTTAGCGGAAAAGATTCTATTGTATTAAATGTCTCAACTCAATGCTCATTACGCTTTAAAATATATTCTACGGGCGGATTGCAGAAATATGAGTCACAGCTTTTTAAAGATGTGCAGCCTGGAGAATTTAGAATCCGGCTTGAACATTCTGTTATTAAAAGACTTAGAAGCGGTATGTATATAGTTTCATTTACCGGAGTAGAGAGACAGGGTAAAATAAAAAATACAAAAACTATGATTGTTGTCAACAGGTACAAATGAGATTTGTAGCCGTTTGTCTAGCTCTTTTAAATGTTGCAGCATTTGATTATGATTCCCAATCATCTGTATTTCCAATTGAAAGAAGTGTTTATTCTGATAATCCTTTATCTTTTGCTGAAGAAGCAGGAAGTGTTTCGCTGACGAAGTACGATTTTGTTTCTGTTTCTTACGCACGTCCATACGGATTAGATTCGCTTAATGCGTCATCATTATCTGCAGGATTAACCCGTGAATGTTGTGATTTCCATGTGTCTGGTAATTATTTTGGAAGCAATTTTTATTCTGAAACAAAAATTCGGGCAGGAGCTAATTTAGCTTACAAATATGCCGGGCTTGGTATCAGTACGGATATTTTAAGATATGGAATAAATATAGATGGAAGAAAATATTCTAAGTGGGTTAATGATTATAATGCAGGTTTGATTGTCAGACCTGTAAGTTTTTTTCGTGTTGGATTATATGAGAGAGGAATTGTTTCACTAATTGATGAAAGAAGAGAGCTTTATCCTTCAATGCTGTCGGCCGGAATTTCAATAACTCCTTTTCCTGGCGCGGAGTTTATTGCAAATATAAATTTTAAAGATAATGATAAAATTAAACTTTTTGAAATCTCCTTTAATTTGGCGAAAAATGTTAATTGCTCTTTCGGATATTCTCCTGATCTTTCTCTTTATTCAGCAAGTGGAACATTTTATTTGAACCGGTATAGAGTACAATATTCTTTTAGAAATCATTCTGTCCTAGGTTTGACTCATAATGTAAGTATTTCATTTGTCTTGGGTGAAGTGGAGCTTCATAGCACTGTAATAGAAATTTCTAAAAAACATAAATATCAGTTTGAAGAAAATATAGATATTCAGAAAGCCGGGCTGGATGAACTTCTTTCGATAGAAGGTATGTCTGTTGAAATTGCACAGCGTATAATTTCATATCGAGAAAGATTCGGCAAAATAAGCAAAAAATCTCTTGTTCAGATTGGGGTTGAAGGTGAACTTTTAGATTCGATTCTCCGGCGGGCTGAGAATCTTGCAGAACCTGAATCCGGTAAGCATTTTAAAAAAACACCTCTATTTCAACCAAAAAAAAGTAAAACTGATCTATTTAATAAATTGGTTTCATCTGGAATTCCTCATTCAAAAGCTTTGAGTATTGCAGATGATTTTATGATTAGAGGCAAAAAATATGTTCTTAACGGTATTGAACGATATGAATTAGAGAAACAGATGTCGGGCAGGGTTATAGATATATGCTCAAATTATTGACTGTTTACATTTTATTTCAATGTTCAATGCTTTATGCTTATGTTGAAGGAGATATTGATTATGAATACTGTAAAAAGGGTGAAGAAGAAAAAAAATCTGTATTTAATCATTATCTTTTCAGCTTTGGGAATTCCTCGTTTTTTGAATTTTCAAGAAAAGACGATTTAATCAATAAAAATAAATCATATTCTTGGAATGCAAGAAATTCTTCTGCAGAAAAAATTAAAATAATAGTCGGAAATTATCATGCGAAGTTCTCAAGCGGAATGATACTATCAAGGCTGAATTCGTCATCTGATAATCCATTTCTTTCTTCAACTTTCCGTACGCAAAGTACTCCTTTTCTTCCTGAATCAAATGCAAATAATGATGATTCGTTATTTGGTTCTGCAATCAATTGCTCTTTTATTGATATTGAAAATCTGAAACTAACAGCGCATTTATTCTATTCTGATAAAAAAACATATGTTACCTCTGAAGATTATGAAAATAATGAAACAGATAGAAGTTATTTATCTTTAAATTCATCAGAGGGTGCAAAAAATGAAGAAGTGATTTCTTCAAAAATATCAGGTGGGTCTATGTGTTTTGGCTATGATTTGTTGAAACTAAATGTTAATGGGTTATGGTCTCTCGCCGAAAGCAGATCAGAAAGATTAAGCTCTGAAGGAAATGATTATTATTCTGCATTTTCTGCATATTTTTCATTTGGAGTAAAGCAATCAGAAATATTTAGTGAAATATCCTTTAACCGGTCTAAAGACAATGGTATCATTGAAACATTATCTTATCAGTATGGGTTAAAGCATTCTGAAAGAAATTATATGATTTCATTCGTCGGCAAAAATATATCGGAAAACATCTATCTTCCTTTCGGTTCTCCCTATAGAGGAAAATCTCCGTCAGTTCAGAATACATTTTCCGGATATTTATATATAATGGATAAAATAAAAACCGGAGCAGAAATTGTGCAAACACAATATAAGAAAATGAATCAGTCAGAGACTCATTCAATAGATGAAAAGGTTTTCACTGATATAGAAATTTTGAATAACATATACATAAACGGAGAATATTGCCGAAGAAAATATTACTGGAAAACGGACGAGGTTGAAGATTCTTTTTCTACTGAAGTTAAAATATATTTTAAATATTTAGAAATGAATTACTTATTCGCGAGAAATGATGATCGAAAAAAAATAAAAAGTGAGATTGAAACCCGATCAATAAGAAGTTTTGCTGCGAATATATATTATGTAGGAGTGTTCGGAAATGATTCATATTATTCTGCACGAAATAATATTTCTTTATCAATGAAGTATTTATCGAAAAATATTTCATCGGCTGTCAGCTTAAATAAAGGATTTGGGAAAGGGCAAAAATACACTAAATTCATTTTTTCAATAAGCGGATTGATTTAAAACAATAAAAGAACACTGCCGCTGGAAAATTCCGTCGGCAGCGTTCAACGATAACTTAGTCTTCAGAATGATCTTTATTATGTTTTCTTGGCTTTTCTTTTTCTCTCATTTTATCGCGTTTAGTTTTTAGTTTGTCTTTCTGTTCTTTTGTTAAAATATTTCTGATTTCAATTCTGTGTTTTGCATGAAGTATCTGGATTTCAGTTCTGTTCGCACTCATTTCTTTTATGATATTTTCATAATCTGAGATTGAACTGTTTTCATCATCATCAAGTTTTTTCATTTTTTCATGTAGAGCTTTTTGATTTTCATGAATTGGATCGGCTTTTTTCTTGAATTCATTGTTTACGGCTTTAATTTTAGATAACTGATCTTCTGTAAGATTTAATTCTTTAATCATTTTCTTTGATTCAAGAAAAAAAGGATGCATAGAATCTGGTCCTTTTCTCCCTTCTCTTTGTTCAAACCCCGGACAATACATTGAGTTTTTATCCCCATGTCTGCCTTTTCCCTGTGCGCTTAATGCAATGGATAAAACAAATACTGAAATAATCAATAATGCTGCTTTTTTCATATTTAACCCCTTTTTATATAAGCAATTGATTAACCTGAAAAAAAATACACTGGTTCCAAAATTGAAAAAATATTGCCAAAAATGAATATGTTAAAAGAATAGATTTGAGAGGTAATATGCTTAAAGTTAATGAATATTTTGATGGTAAAGTTAAATCGGTGGCTTTTTCTAATTCTGAAGGAAAAGCTACTTCTGGTGTTATTTCGAAAGGTACTTTTGAATTTTCAACTTCATCGGAGGAGTTAATGAAAGTAACTTCGGGTAAACTTAATGTACTGATGGGTGAAAATTCAAAAGTATATTCAACTGGAGAATCTTTTGTTGTTCCGGCAAATTCTAAATTTACAGTGACAGCGGATGAAGAATGTTCATACGTTTGTTTCTATAAATAAAATTAGGGTTGCGCATGAATGATGATGCGTAACCCTAATGTATTCTTTATTTCCATGAGATATTAGAAATAACAATCTCGTTACTTGTTTCTGTTAATGGATCTGTTCTAGTCATGGAAAATCCTATTGCTCTTAAAAGTTCAGCGTTTCCGTTCTTTGCCGAATCATCAATTTTAAAAATGAGTTTTTGCCAACCTGTTTTATCAAGAATAATATACTCGCTTTCATCAAGAACCCAGTTATAAGTAGATTGAAGTCTTAATGCTATTTTATTTTTCCCTTTTTCATTCTCAGGTACATAAAAATCAGCAGATAAGGTTTTGCCTTTAAAGTTTTCAAAATGATCAAAAACAGTCATAACTGATCCTATTGTGCTGTCTTTTGTGAAAATGAGTCCTATCTTAAGTGCAAAAATATTTGATGAAGAATCTTTAATAATGCTGATATACTTAGCTGCGTCATGAGGTTTGGAGTTCATAATGCTCCAGTCATAGAGTTCTGTTTGCTTTTGAAAATTATATGTTTTGTTTTGATATATAATGTCGGATAAGCCGGATGTTTGTTTGTCGTTTATTCCGTAAAATTTCAGAAGACCGTCAATAAAAACATTTCTGCAAATGGTATAATGGTCTTTTTCTTTATAATTATAATATGAATAGTTTAAAGAGCTTTTAGTTGAAGCTGATAAGATTGTGGTAATATTTTCGTTAGTTTTGACGATATAGGGGTGATCTGACGATCCGACACCAAAATAGAGATTTTTATGTACGTTAGTCGAATTCTTTACAGCATCATAAAGTTGATTTTCTGCAGAAGGAGTTTTTGCTACCGCACAAGCAGAGATAAAAGTTTCGAACAAGCTGCGAAAAGATTCATTTATGAAAATAGAATTTAAAGTAAAATAACCTCCGTAGGATGCGCCGTATAATATCCGATGCTCCGGATCAATTCTATATTTTGCTTCTACAAAAGGAATTATTTCTTCTGAAAAAGCTTTTGCGAATTTGTCAGGATTATCAGTAAGATCTCTTTCCCGGATTTTTCCGTAATCATAACCCTGGGGATAACCGACTCCGATTACATATACAGGGCGGATAAGTTTTTTGTTGGATAGATAGTGGACATATTTATGATCAATCCCGCGCCACTGACCGTCTGTTAAATAGAATGCAGGCAGAGGTTCATTGATTATTTCGCTATCAGATGTATAGCTTACATCAATTTTAAAATAGTCACCTATAATTTTTGAGTAAATGACATATTCTTCCATTTTCATATTAACTGAATAAATATCATCATTGATTGCAAGTGTTGTTTCAGTTGTTTTTTTAGAACATGTCACGGATACTATTGCAATTAAAGCGATTATAACATAAGTCATTTTGTGAAGATTAATCATAAGACCTCTTGAATACAGTTTAGGATATATTCTATTGTAGATAATTGCATAATATATAGATTCTGTCGTTTATCCCGATAAGTCAGAACCTAAAAATATATTTCAAATTCAGCTGATGCTTCTCGGACATTCGAAACAAAAGAGATTTCGCTTTTGTTTCTTCCATAGTAGTTTCTTGCCATAAAAGAAATGATAAATCCCTCTCCATCATAGTTTATTTCACTTTGAAATAAACCGCTTTTATCATACAGGTTTAGTATGTTCATTGCAATAAAATCGTATGAGTCATTAATTGAAAAGGATCCTCTTATCATAATGTAGTGTTTTCCCATATTGAAAAGCCCGTATTTTCCTGATAGTACTTCGGCTGATCCATAATTAAGTGAGTTCATAGTATCCATGAAATCTAGGGATTTATTATAATCAGATTTGTTTAATCCAGTGCCGTTATAATAATATTCCGCATATAAAGTATTACTTTCGTTAATCGAGTATGATACTCCTGAACTTGCTTCAATCGGTTTTTTGATTTTGTTTTCTTCAATCGTGTAAAGATTATCGCCTGGCAAATAATTCATTTTTTTATCTGCGATTGATGCATCGACGTAAAATGTAAAAGAATTCCCGATTGAGATATTTGATGTAAATCCCGAATTGATAATATTTCCTTTATTCCTGTTTGTATAAAAGAAGAATAATGATATATCCAGATCTTTTAGTCTGAAAGAAAGAGAGCTGAGAGATCTATGAAAATCCTGTTCCGATGTAAATCGTTCAATAGTATTTTTGCGGTCTTCCTGGAATAATAGTTTTGGTGAGAAATATTCTGATACTGTGAAGAGTTGATTGATCCATTCTGCTTTTAATCCGATTGTTCCTTCCTTTGTTTTTTTCTCGCTGTTTGAATCTCTTTTCCATGTTGAGCCTGAAACAGAATCAAAATAATAGGTCGGACTTTTAAAAAGAGCCGTACCCGTTTTAATGTGCTTTTTGCCAATATCAAAAAATACAGAATCACTCCCCATTGAAATATATAATTCGGTAATTTTACTTTCGAATTTGCTTTTTGATTTTTCAGTTTCAGGATTTTCTCCGCTAATAATTTTCCCGTAAGCATTTGTACTGATTACGCAATTAAAAATGCTTAGGGATTCAGAATGGTTTGTAAATAATGTGTGCGCTAGAGAAAACCGGTTTTCATCGGTTTTCTCTGATGTTCTATGAGTTGCTGATATTGTTTGGATATTGTAAAATCCGTCGAAGGATTGACCGTATTCCGTAATCGTCAAAAAGAGTAATATCAGTAAAAGAAAGCGTCTTTTCATCATTCTCCCCCGAAGGATGTATATTGAAAACGGTCAAGATAGTCTTTTGTGAAATGAGAAATTGGAAGATTCTTAGATCCGATTTTTACATACTCCATAACTGTGTGATTTTCAGGATTGACTGCATCGAAAATTTCAATTTTCTTTTGCATCATTTTTCCGGCATACGGTGAAAAAGATCTGTAAAACACTTTCTTCATCATTTTTCCGCTGTCTGCAAAGAATTCTGCGTAAACAGGGAGTTTGTTCGTACCTATTCTGAGAATAATTTTAGAATAGGTACTGCCTTTTTTTTCAGGTTTTACTTCAAGGATGAGTCTTTCGCATTTATTCCCTTCAATTATTTCACTTCCTTCATGGATAGCATTGTAATCAGCTGAAAATCTTGTTCGGGCTACATCTCCGTTAGAGGCTTCTCCGAGCAGAATCTGCATCGGTGAAAGGCGAATCGCATTTTTTGTTCGCGGCATCTGCATCCAGATATAATTTCCTTCCATTAGCATTTTTCTTCCCTTTAAACTGGCAGGAGAAATGAAGTACAGGAGCACCAATGATTTTTCAGAATCTTTGGAGAATCCGGCAATTCTGTTCGAATCGCGAAGTTTGTTTCCTTTATAAGCGAAAATATCCATTTCAAAAGCCATATTAGGAGTATATATTCTCGAATCAACTTCTTTTAAAATTGCATTTCCATCGGCAGCATTTAGTTGAATTGAAAATAGAAAAAGTAAGAGATTAAAAATATTTTTCATGGTATTCTCCTTATCTGAATGAAAGTGCTTCACGTACTTGAATTCTAGCCGCTTTTGCTGAAGGTATCAGTGAAGCGATAACGGATATAATAATTCCGATAATTACGTTTATAAATATTGACGATGTTTTTGGTGTGAAGAGAAGAATCATCGACTCGGAATATCCTGGCTGTGCACCAATTTCAATGCCGCCGAAAAAGTTAATAATTAAAGATGCGGCAAATCCTCCAAAGCATCCCATTAGCGTTCCGACAAAACCTAAAATTATTCCCTCTAAAGTAAACATCATAAAAATGTACCTGCGGTTCATTCCGAATGCTCTGATTGTTCCCATTTCGCGTATGCGTTCATATACAGCCATCGTAATTGTATTAGCGACTGCGAAAAGCGAAACAATGAATATTATAATAGTTGCCACACCGAAAATTGTTGAGTACGAGGTACTCGCAAGACGGTAGTATTCAGAAACCTCGCTCCATTTTTTAATTGAATATTTTCCGCCTGTGATTTGTCTGATTTTATCAATCGTGTCATCCGTATCTTTAGTGCTTTCAAGATGTACTGTTAGAAGAGTAAGATCTTGTGATATCATGAGAGTCTGTGCTGTTTCCGTTGTAATATAGCTTGCCACGCCGTCCAGATCTGTTATTCCGGTTCCGGCAATTGCGGATACCTCAAGATCGAGAACATTTACACCACCCTGAGCAGATGGACCGTATAGAGTCACAGTATCTCCAACTTTTACTTCAAGTTTTTCGGCAAGAATTTTGCCAATAATTATTCCGTTTTCGCTGTTGAATCCATTTCCTTCGTAAAAATTGAGTCTGCTTAAAGTCTCTTCCGATGATTCTGCATCTGCTGATTGTGATAATGTGGTTTCATTTTTTCCTTTAAAAGATATCAATCCTTGAAATTTAACACATTTTATTACATCTTTAACTTCCGGAAGTTTTAGAATCTTCTTTATTTCTTCATCTGATTGCGGAATTATAAATGGAGAGGGATCCGTTTCTCCTTCTTTAAAGTAATTATCATTTAAAGCAATCTGTATGTGACCAACACCGCTTTTAATGATCGTTTCTCCAAGTTGATTCATGCTATATGTCATAAACCCATCAAGAACAGTGATTGCGAAGAATCCAATAAACATTGTAAAAAGAGTTAAAAGAGTTCTTCTTTTATTACGTCTAACATTTCTCCATGCTAGTTTGGTAGTTTTGATAACAATTTCTTTTTTCATATTAATACCTCAATGTTTCGGCGACTGATAAGCGTGATCCTTTATAAGCCGCAGGAAGTGTTCCTGCAAGAGATACAAAGAGAACCGGCAAAGCAGCTTTTATTGCGTCATATAAATCAGGAAATATCTGTATGTGATAAGAGAAACCGTCATATGAGAAAGGTATACCTCCAAGGGCATTGATTGCGAAAGAGAGTAGATATCCGAAAAGTATACCGGTGAAGCAGCCGAATAATCCCAGAGAGAAACCTTCGAGTGAAAGCATTGCGAAAATTCTTTTACGGCTTGTTCCGACTGCACGCATAGTTCCGATTTCCCGCATGCGTTCAAATACTGACATAGACATTGTGTTCATGACTACAAAAACCGTGACAAGAATCATTATTGCAGAAATGACTTTAAGAAATGCACTGTACATTCCATTAACCTGCATGTAGAAATCAGCGAGTTCGTGCCAGGGTTTTATGCTCAATTCGGGGAATGATTTTTTTAAAGTTTGAATTGTTTGATCAGTCTTATTCTCTGATGCTAAGAATATTGTATATGAAGATGGATTTTGGGAATCTATCAGCTTGCCTCTGCTTTCGTATGGGATATATGCGTATATTTTTCCGGAATCACCGCCTTTGTAAATTCCGCAGACAGTGAAATCAGAAGCATTTAATGCTCCGCCAGGGAGAATTGACATAACAGTCAGGATCTCGCCGCATTTCACATCAAGTATCTTGGCAGCTAAATCTCCGATAATGATCTCGTCTGTTTCTGCGGTAAAATTATTGCCGCTAATAAGAAAAGAAGGAGATATTTCCCCATTGACAGTTTCATCGTGAGTTTTTGAAAAATGAATTTTATCACTCGGATATGCTTTAATCAGCAGAGTGATAGTTTTATTCTTTCCGGCAGCCATTGCGCTGAAACCGATTGACGGAATAATGTTCGTTATTTCATGGTTTGATTCCAATTTTGTTTCTATAGATTCATGATTCTTGATTATGAAAGCTGAAGGATCAAATCTGCCTTTAGAAAAAAAATTAATATCAGAAGCAATTTGTATGTGACCTAATCCATCACGGATAATTCCTTCTCGGAAACCTTTCATTTGCTGAGAAATAAATGATGTAAAGATAAGTAATGATGCAATTCCCATTATCATTGCCAGAGAAGTTAAAATTGTCCGGCGCTTGTTTCTTAAGATGTTTTTAACGGCAATTTTTAATATCATATCAATTCTCCGATATTTTGCCGTCTTTTAGACAAATAATGTTTTTAGTATAATCAGAAACTATCGGATCATGAGTTGCAAAAATTACCGTTGCTCCGCTTTTTTTGTTCATACTGCTGATCAAATCCATAACTTCTTTCCCTGTCTTATGATCAAGGTTGGCTGTAGGTTCGTCTGCTATTATGATAGAGGGATGTGTTACAAGCGCGCGTGCGATTGCTACTCTTTGACGCTGCCCTCCTGAAAGTTCATCCGGATAACGAGTAGAGTATTGTGAAAGTCCGACTGCTTCGATGTAATCATTGACGCGAACTTTTCTTTCTTTAGCAAATATATCCTGTATTAAAAGAGGATATTCTATATTCTCAAAAACTGATAAAACAGGAATGAGATTGAATGACTGAAAAATAAACCCTAGTGTTTTATTTCTGAATTTTGAAAGAGCGCGATCAGTCAATGACGAAATGTTTTCGCCATTGATATGAACTTCTCCATTTGATGGAGTATCTAGAGCTCCGATCAGATTTAATAGAGTGCTTTTCCCGCTACCGCTTGGTCCCATCAAGCATATTATTTCACCTTTCTTTATGGAAAGATTAATGTTTTTAAGAGCTGGAACTTCAACTTTTCCAAGAGCATAATTTTTTGATACATTATTTATAAGTATGCTGTTCATATTACTCTCCGTATTTCTTTATATTTTTCTTGGCTTTTTCTGCGGATTTTGAATTAGGATTTAAGCTAATGCATTTATTCCACGCTATTATTGCATCCTCTGTTTTTTTATTGCTTTTATGTATGTTGCCAAGATTTAAATATGCTTCTGATACAATGTAAGCTGGTATCGATTTTTTTGATTCATATTCTTAAATTATGAATTTTAAATCATTTTCTGCAGTTAATTTTTTTTTGAACATGTCAGGAAGTCCCGAAAAAACAGTACCTCGGACATACCTTGGTAAAAAACTGTCTTTACCGTATTTTGAAACTGCTTCATCAAGAAGGGCTGCAGCTTCTTTTACGTAGCTCATTTTATTCACAGGATTGTACGAATCTTTTGCCATTAGAGATCGGGATGAACCAAGATAAACAAGAATCACCATCTCGATTTCTTCAGAAAACTGTTCTTTATTCTTAATATCCAGCAATAGTTTGTATGCTTTTTCGGCGCTTTCTTTTTCTCCAAGAAGAGATTCCGAATTATACATTATTGCTAATTTAAGTTTTGAAATTTGATTGTTATCCGCTTTTAATTCTAATTCATGAATATGTTTTTTTAATTGCGCTGGTTCTTTTTCTAAATCGTTTATACTTGGGTTTTGCCATAATTGTTTGGATAATTTTTGATAATTCGATTCATTAAAACCAAATAGCAGAAAGGGGAAAAGGCTTAATAGAGTTGTTATAAGTTTCATAAAATCTCCTTTTGTAGCTTTATATAATAAAGTACTTCCATGAGATTTATTGGCTTTAAAAAGTAAAGAACTTATTTACTAAATTTGTGCTTTGATTAATATATAGAAGGCTGAAGTGGGCTTTTTTTGTTTTATAATAAAATTGTATGAAATACTCCTTTTCGTCCACAAAGTTATAAATTTGATATAAAATGCTATATTAGTTGTTTTATTTTTTGAATTTCTGTTGATAAAAGTATAAACTTCATAAATTGTTTCATTTATAATTCTTGATAAAGATTTTTTAAGGATTTTTTTGAGATCTAAACAGGCTTCATATGTCTTATCATCAATTTGGTAATGAATGGAGTATAAATCTTTGCTACGTCCTTGGTATTTAATAATTGAACCGATGGTTGGTTGAAGGTTTAAGCAATGATGTGATATAATATGTTTAAAACAGTCAGATAAAACTTTTGAAACAGATTTTCCAGTTATTTCAGATATTTTTTTTAAAAGTATGAGAATATCTTTTCGCACTATTGCTGTCGATTTAATTTGATTCATAATAATCCTCTATATTAGTAAAACGTAAAAATAAGGTTTTTTTCTTATAAAAATATGTTTTTTGGGAAAAATAAGATTGTTATCCTGATAAAATATTATATGTCCGGATGATCATGGAGGTGTAATGAAAACAGATGTAATAAAATTGCAAAGACGTGAAAGAATATTAATCATGGCAGGAGCAATGCTGACTCTATTGCTGGCAGCTTTGGATAATACAATCGTTAGTACGGCCATGCCAAAAATCATAAAGGATTTAAATGGAATTGAACATTATTCTTGGCCATTCACTTCATATCTCCTGTTTTCTACAGTTATTCTTCCGATTTCTGGAAAACTTGCTGATATCTATGGAAGAAAAAGGATAACAATCAGCGGAATAATCTTTTTTATTGTCGCATCGGCTTTATGTGGTTTATCCTCGAATATGATAATGCTTTCGATTTTCAGAGGATTGCAGGGTATCGGCGGTGGAGTTTGTGTATCGAGTGCGTTTGTTATCGTAGCAGAAATTTTTCCTCCTAGAGAACGCGGAAAATACATGGGAATATTGGCTTCAATGTTTGCTGTTGCCAGTATTCTTGGTCCTGGAGCCGGAGGATTTATTGCTGATAAATTATCATGGCACTGGATATTTTATATTAATATACCGCTGGGGATTATTGCTTTTATTCTGATATATTTTAATCTTCATCCCCTAAAGCATCATGATGAGAAACGCCGAATTGATTATCCTGGCGTCGGGGCTTTTATTCTTTTTGTTGCACCGTTTTTATTTGCGGTTACAGAAGCAGGCAAAAGACCAATATATTCATTAGATATTGTAATTTTATTTGTGTTATCATTTATTGCATTTGCAGTTTTTATATCCATAGAGAAGAAATCAAAAGAACCTCTGCTTTCTTTGCATTTTTTCAGAGAAAGAGTTTTTGCTTCATCTGTTGTTTCTTCATCTTTAGGAAATATGGCAATATTCGGTGCAGCAATTTTTCTTCCATTATATTTGCAGAGCGCAAAGGGGAAAAGTGCAACAGAGTCAGGAATGATCATGATGCCGATGATGGTTTTGATGATTTTGTCCAGCAATATTTCAGGAAGAATCCTCACTCATAAATATCTGTTTAAATTTCTGGCTTCAATCGGTCTTTCCATGGCTTTTATTGGAATGCTGTGTATAGGTCTTTTTGGTGCGGCAACCGGCATTAATTATATCATCCTTTTTTCAGGATTTGCTGGATTCGGTATTGGTCTGACTTTTCCTGTATATAATGCAGCACCTCAAAGTCTTTTTTCTCTTAAGCAAGTTGGGCTTGTGACCTCTCTTCTCCAGTTTTTCCGTAATATGGGCGGGGCAGTTGGTTCGGCATTTTTAGGAGCAATAATGTCTTTTAAGATGAATGTTGAAATGAAGAGCCTGTCTATTCCCGGAGTCTCTCGTGAGCTTTCGGATTTAATGAGAAATCCTAAAATATTATCTGATCCTGAGAAGCTTGCAGCAATAAGAGAGAATGTGTCTGCTGAAAATATTGCTCAATTTGATATTGCTATCAAATCAGCATTTAATGGTATGGCTGCATCAATTGAACGGATATTTCTTGTGTCTGCAGTAATTCTTTTTATTTCATTAATTGTAACGCTGATTTATTTTAATGAGGATGACGTAAGACGATCAATTTCCGAATACAGGAAAAACAGCTCTTGAAGTTTTCATCAAGAAGTATTCCGTTTTCTTCTCAGATTGAGATTAGTAATGGTAGAACAATTTCCAGAGGGCAATATGTTTTACTTTGGATTAGGCAATCGGTAAGATTTGAGTATAATTTTGCATTAAATTATGCGGTTAATGAGGCAAATTTACGCAAATTGCCGCTATTAGCAGTATTTTGTGTCGATGATTGTTATCCTAGAAGCTTGCGGCATTTGTCTTTTCAACTGAAAGGAGTATTGGAATTAAAGAAGAGGTTTCTTTCGGTAGGAATGCAGTTTGTAATATGTCATGAATATTCAACTCTTCTGCGATTGTTATCCAAAGCAGAAATTCTAGTAGTAGATAAAACCTATTTTGCTCATGATTTTGAAATTAATAAGAAATTTAGTTCAGCAATTGAAAATATTCCATTCATAAAAGTCGAAACGGAGACGATATGTCCGGTAGCTCTTGTGAGTACAAAGGAGGAGTATGCGGCCGCAACGATCCGTAAGAAAATAAACCGAATACTTGATGATTTCCTTTTTGAAATTGATGTAATAATCCCTGAAAATATCAAAGATTGTTGTGCTGAAGAAGGAATGTCCGAAATAGACATAATACGACTTCTATCTGATAAAAAAGATACTATTCCTAAAAGCGTTATTTTTGTTCCTGGTGAAAGCGAAGCGTTAAAAAGGCTGAAATATTTTTTGGATAACAATCTATCAAATTATGCCGAACTTCGCAGTGATCCTTCTGTTGATTGTCAGTCAAACCTATCTCCCTATATTCATTTCGGACAAATTTCTCCGCTAAAAATAACAATTGAAACATTGAAAACCGGGATAGATTCCTCGAAATTTCTGGATGAATTAATTGTACGAAGAGAACTGTCCTTCAATTATGTAAAATATAACCCAAATTATAATAACTATTATGGTATTCCTGAATGGAGCCGTAAGACTCTTGAGGAAAACCGGATTCATACGCGCGAATATATCTATTCGCTAGAAAGCTTTGAAACTGCTTTGACTCATGATGAATACTGGAATGCCGCACAGAAGGAGCTTTTATTCACGGGGAAGATGCACAATTATATGAGAATGTACTGGGGTAAGAAAATTCTTGAATGGAGTAAAACACCTGAAGAAGCTTTTTCAACAGCGCTCTTTCTCAATAATAAATATGCTCTCGATGGAAATGATCCGAACAGTTATGCGGGTGTTGCGTGGTGTTTCGGTAAACATGACCGGGCATGGCCTGAAAGAAAAATATATGGGAAAGTGAGGTATATGAATTCAAATGGTCTTGAGCGCAAATTTGATATGCCCAAATATCTTGAAAGGATATCTCTGCTTAACCAGAGCGGTTTACACTGAAAATGTTTTTGTAATTGAAGTATAATAAAAAATCAAGATTTTATGAGAATTGAAAATTCATGAACTACAAAAGTATTTAAAAAAGAAATGTAATACTCATTGGCAAATTGCTAATCTGTAATTGGTAAAGGAAGATATATTTTTGAATAAAAGATTGTTTGTACTTTGGATTATATTTGCAGCTGCAGAATTTGCATGTAATTCCGCGGATTATGAGGTTAGCAAAAAAAATTCCATTTATGATAAAATTGTTTTCGAGGATGATTTCGAAAACTCGAAACTTTATATGTCTGTCTGGATGGTGTCAAATCAGGGATTAAATTGGAACAATGAGGATCAGGCATATTGTCCAGGTAATGTTTCAATTGAGGATGGAAAACTTGTTCTGACTGCAAGAAAAGAGTCATGGGAAGGTTTATCCCTGAGATCGGATAATCCCGGAAAAACTGTAGCGGCAGATTATACTTCCGGGGAGGTTAATTCGAAATTTTCATGGAAATATGGCCGTTTTGAAGCAAAGATAAAGGTGCCGTCTACAAAAGGTATTCTTTCGGCATTCTGGATGACGCCGGCTGACGGAACCTGGCCGCCTGAAATTGATATAATTGAAGTGCTGGGGCATGATTCATCCACGGCTTATTTTACTAATCATTATGGAAATCCATCTGCGCATGGAATGGTTAACGGTAAACATTCTTTTAAGGATAATCTGTCCCGGGATTTTCACATCTATTCAGTTGAGTGGGATAAAGATTCAATTCGATGGTTTATAGACGGAGTTATTTGTTTTTCTTCTGATAGGGGTATTCCCTCAAAACCATTCATTGTTCGATTCAGTCTGCCTGTCGGACCTGATTGGGAGGGAAATCCTGATTCTACATCGGATTTTCCTTGTCGAATGGAAATAGATTGGGTCAGAGTCTATCAATAACTAATAAATATTTCACACTTATTTTGAAAAATATGACAAATATGTGAAATCTGAAGATATTGAAAACATTAGTCTTGACAATATCTGCATATAAATTAGATTCAATGTGACATTGGGGAATTTCTTCCTTTTATTGTCGATCTTTTGACTCAATATCTGAATTATTTCGAACTTACCATTTCAGAATATTGAAAGATCATTTTAAATATCTCGAGGTGTAATAATGGCACGGTCTATGCAGACTATGGACGGGAATATGGCAGCAGCCCATGTTTCCTATGCTTTCACAGAAGTGGCGGCAATCTATCCTATTACCCCTTCATCAAATATGGCAGAATATACTGATGAATGGGCGGCAAAAGGAAAGAAAAATATTTTCGGCGAACCGGTAAAGGTTGTTGAAATGCAGTCGGAAGGAGGAGCGGCGGGCGCTGTTCACGGTTCCCTTCAGGCCGGAGCTTTGACAACCACATATACGGCTTCACAGGGTCTTCTTTTGATGATTCCTAACATGTATAAAATCGCGGGAGAACTTCTTCCTGGTGTACTTCATGTTTCGGCACGTGCGCTAGCGTCTCATGCGCTTTCTATTTTCGGTGACCACACTGACGTTTATGCTACAAGACAGACTGGTTTTGCGATGCTCTGTACAGGAAGCGTTCAGGAAGTTATGGACATTGGTTCTGTTGCACATCTTGCGGCAATCAAATCGCGTGTTCCTTTTCTTCATTTTTTTGACGGATTCAGAACTTCTCATGAAATTCAGAAAGTAGAAGTTATTGATTTTGAAGAACTTGCAAAACTTGTAGATATGGATGCTGTTAAGAAATTCAGAGAAGAAGCTCTTAATCCTAATCATCCTGTTACAAGAGGAACTGCTCAGAATCCTGATGTATTCTTTCAGGCTCGTGAAGCATGTAATAAATTTTATGATGCTGTTCCTGATATCGTTGCTGATTATATGAAGAAGATGTCGGCGATTGTCGGCAGAGAATATAAGCCTTTTGTTTATTACGGTGCGCCTGAAGCAGAGAACATCATCGTATGTATGGGTTCAATAAGCGAAACTGTCCGTGAAACAATTGACTATCTCAATAACAACGGCGAAAAAGTCGGTGCTGTTATAGTTCACCTTTTCAGACCTTTCTCTACTAAATATCTTTTTGATGTAATGCCTAAGTCTGTTAAACGCATAGCTGTTCTTGACAGATCAAAAGAGCCTGGTTCGTCCGGTGAAGCTCTTTATCTTGATATCAAAAGTGTTTTCTATGGAAAACCTAATGCTCCAATAATTGTTGGCGGAAGATATGGTCTTTCTTCAAAAGACACAACTCCTGCGATGATCGCATCTGTTTATGATAATCTTAAGATGAAAGAACCTAAAGACAGTTTTTCTGTCGGTATCGTTGATGACGTGACTTTCCAGTCTCTTCCTATGAAAGAAGATATTTCAGTTGTTCCTCAGGGTACAATTGAGTGTAAGTTTTTCGGACTCGGTTCTGACGGAACAGTCGGTGCAAATAAAAACTCAATTAAAATCATCGGTGATCATACTAACATGTATGCTCAGGCATATTTTGCATATGACTCGAAAAAGAGCGGTGGTTTTACAGTATCGCATTTGAGATTTGGAAACAAACCTATCAGATCGCCGTATCTTGTTAATACTCCGGATTTCGTATCATGTTCACAGCCTTCATATCTTGACAAATATGACATGCTTAAAGGAATTAAAAAAGGCGGAACTTTCCTTCTCAATTCAATCTGGGATGCAGAAGAAACGAAGAAACATCTTCCGGAAAAGGTTAAGAAACAGCTTGCTGATGCGGATGTTAAATTCTACATCATCAACGCTACAAAAATCGCCGAAGATCTTGGAATGACAGGAAGAACAAACACTATCCTTCAGTCTGCTTTCTTCAAGCTTTCAGCCGTTATTCCTTATGATGAAGCTGTTAAATATATTAAAGAAGCCATCAAAAAGTCATACGGCAAAAAAGGCGACGACGTCGTTAAAATGAATAATGATGCTGTGGATAAAGGTTCTAACGAACTCATTAAAATTGAAATTCCGGCTGAATGGAAATCTCTTAAAGCGACTTCTCTTTCTGCGGGAAATCCAAATGCCCCTGAATTCGTTAAGAATGTTGTTGAAGTTATCAACGGTCAGGACGGAGACCTTCTTCCTGTAAGCGCTTTCGCCGGCAGAGAAGACGGAACATTCCCTAACGGAACTACCGAATTCGAAAAACGCGGAATCGCGGTTAATGTTCCTGAATGGGTATCTGATACTTGTATTCAGTGTAACCAGTGTGCTTATGTATGTCCTCATGCTGTAATCAGACCATTCCTCATCAGTGAAGATGAAATGAAAAAGCTTCCAGCTGATATCAATACAATTAAAGCTGTTGGAAAAGGACTCGAAGGATATTCTTTCAGAATGCAGGTTTCTCCACTCGATTGTACCGGTTGCGGAAACTGTGCTGACGTTTGTCCTGCTCCTAAGGGAAAAGCTCTTGTTATGAAGCCTCTTGAGTCTCAGCTTAAAGAAGCTGATCATTGGAATGCAATCGAGAAGAACGTTACTTATAAGAGCAGTATAACCGGAACTGGTAATGTTAAAAATTCTCAGTTTGCTCAGCCTCTTTTTGAATTCTCAGGAGCATGCGGCGGATGCGGTGAAACTCCGTATATCAAACTCATCACTCAGCTTTTCGGCGACAGAATGATGATTGCTAATGCGACTGGTTGCTCATCAATTTACGGCGGATCATGCCCTTCAACTCCTTATAGAGTAAACGCGAAAGGTCAGGGTCCTGCATGGGGTAACTCATTATTCGAAGATAATGCAGAGTACGGTCTTGGTATGTTCCTCGGTGTTCGTCAGATGAGAGACAGAATTGAAAGATTCATGACTGAAGCTATGGCTGCCGGTGCAACCGGAGATGTAGCTGAAGCTTTCAAAGCATGGATTGAAAACAAAAATAATGGCGAGAAATCGAGAGAAGTTTCAGACAAAGTTGAAGCCGTTCTTGCGGGCAGAAGCGAAGCATGGGCTAAAGACATAATGAACCTCAAACAGTATCTTGTTAAGACAAGCCAGTGGGTATTCGGTGGAGACGGATGGGCATATGACATCGGTTACGGCGGACTCGACCACGTTCTTGCTTCCGGCGAGGATGTAAACGTTCTTGTTGTGGATACAGAGGTTTATTCAAATACCGGCGGACAGGCATCTAAATCGACTCCTGTTGCTGCAATTGCTAAGTTTGCTGCAAGCGGAAAACGCATACGCAAAAAAGACCTTGGACTCATGGCTGCAAGCTATGGTTATGTTTACGTAGCTCAGGTTTCTATGGGCTCTAATCAGGCTCATTACTATAATGTGCTCAAAGAAGCAGAAGCTTATCCAGGTCCTTCGCTTATCATTGCATATGCTCCTTGTATCAATCACGGTCTTAGACAGGGTATGGGAAAAACCCAGCTCGAAGCTAAACAGGCTGTTGAGTGTGGATACTGGCACCTCTGGAGATACAATCCTCTTCTTGAGAAAGAAGGAAAGAATCCTTTCAGTCTTGATTCAAAAGAACCAGATTGGTCAAAATTCCAGAGCTTTATCGGCGGTGAAGTCCGTTACACATCTCTCAAAAAAGAATTCCCAGATGTTGCCGATGAACTTTTCAAGGCAAGTGAAGAGAATGCTAAATGGAGACTTGCAACGTACAAACGTCTTGCTGAACAGAAATGGTAATTCAGGCATAACGTTTTTTTAAAGGCTGACCTTCGGGTCAGCCTTTTTTTGTTATTATTCACATATTACTTTAGCCGAATCGTATTATTTGTATTATAAATAATATTTGACTGTCATCTTTTTGTTATAAATTTATAAAGATTAATTCTAATGTGAAGTGAGTTATAAATGAAGAAAAAGACACTACCTAAAAATTTTGAAGAACTTCTTGAGAAAGGTGATATAGAGAAATTAAAATCAGTATTTGACACATGTGATATCAATGCAAGAGGAGGGTACGGAAAACAAACTGCTCTTGCTTTCGATAATTGCCCACATTCTCTAGCTAAATGGCTTATAAAAAACGGCGCAGATATCGAAGCTCCCGATACTTGGGGAAATACTCCATTGCATGAAAGATCGCGAAGCAGAAAGGGTAAAATTAAAAATCTTATTGAGCTTGGTGCGGACATAAACAGTAAAACCGCTTCAATCGGAACTCCTCTTCACGCTGCTTCTGATTCTCATAATTTAGAGAACATAAAGATACTTGTTGAATACGGTGCAAAAGTTAACGAGCTTAATAAGGCAAAGATGACACCTCTTGAAGTTGCTTTGTCCGGATGCAGTAATATTGATATAGAGGAGACTGTAAAAATATCGGCGTATCTGCTTACTAAAGGAGCTAAAAAAACAAAAAAAGCATCGGAATTTGTTGAGAGAATCGGTTCAAATTTTGAGTTTCACCGAAAAACCTTCAATCCCAGATGTGTTAAAAAAGTTAGTGATGCTCTTGATGAACTTTACAGGCTTTTCGGTGTTGACCCGATTCCGAGACGAATTGAACATGATATTAAAAAACCTATAAAAATTAAATCTAAAAATTGGAAAAAACAGCATGATGAATTATGGGAAATGCTCGTTCCGTCTTCGGGATGTGCTGAAACTGTTCAGGGAGAGGTCATACGGATTTCAGGTCGCATTCATATAGAGCTTGAATCTAACGGCGGAATAAACTGGGATAATGAATATAAAAAAATGGCGGATGCTTTTTTTGTCTTGATATCAAGCGGAAAAAAAATAACCGAAAAAGAAATGGCTGTTACAGAAAAAAATATTAGCGAAATAAAGAAAAAAAATGGAGATAGTTTACAGCTAGCTCAAATTGCAGTTAAGTGGGTTCTAATGAATCCGAGACCTGTCAAGCTTCCGAAGCAGAAGTATAAGAGGTAAGCGATTGTGCTAAGATGTGATTTTTTTGCATTGTATTGGCAAAATATACTGAATTCTATCAATAATTTGTAAAATCATAGCTTAACCGGATAGATATTCGTGAGACGTGAGTAATATGAAAAATGAAGAAAATATAATAAACGCTGTTAGATATATTGAAAATAATCTTAACAGAAAAATTACATCCGACCAGATTGCTTTCCATTCAACTTATTCGGTTTATCATTTTTCGCGCGTTTTTATTGATCTTACCGGGATGAGTCCCGGAGAATATCTTCGAAGAAGAAGACTAACTCAGGCTGCGAAAGATATTCTTTTTAGCGGCAATGAAATAATGCAAACGGCTCTCGAATACCAATTTCAAACACAAGAAGGTTTCACACGTGCATTTAAAGATTATTTTGGAATTACCCCAGGTCGATGCAGGCTTGACGGAAAGGATATTTCTGCAAAATTCATGCCGGAATTAACCATAAACAAAATATTATCATCATGCAGAAAAACAATAATTCATCCCGAAATAAAAGAAATTGGAGAAATCAAACTCGCAGGAATTTCAATATTTACAAGTAATAAAGATGAAATTGCAGAAGCGTGGAAAATGTTTTTGAAAAGCCAGGATAGAATAGGCAATCGTTCAGTTTTTTCAGGAACATGTTCAAATCCCGGATTCGGACTTGAATGTTATAATGACGAATTTTTTGAATGTGGTAAATTTTTTTACATGCCTTCTGTTCAGGTTGATTCTTTTGACGAAATACCGATAGAGATGAGTTTTAAAAATATTTCGCCATCAAAATATGCAGTTTTTACTCACAAAGGAATTCCTTCCGCAATATCAGAAACTATTACTTCAGCATATGAGATATGGTTACCTGAATCTGGATATAAAGCTGACAGATCTTATGATTTTGAATTTTATGATAACAGGTTTAAGCCTGATTCTGCAGATTCGGAAATTGATATTTTTATACCTATTCGGTAAGTTTTAAAACCCATTTTAAAAAGTAGATGTTATTAGAATTTCTAATTTTGTTTTATTACAAAAATAAATAATATATTGCGTAAAGTTCACGAGTAAACCCTAAGTTGTGCCGATTATGATTGTGCGGTACAAAAGCGGTACAAAGTGATAAATTATTTTCTTTACACCGTCCCGTTGGTCTTAATAATGGCATTAATTTGACGAAAACGTTTTCTCATTATATATTCGGGATAGAGGTAATATGAAACTTTTTCATAAGGCATCAATTGGTATAAAAATTGCGGTCATTCAGATTGTGATTATATCGTCGTTTCTGATAATCATATCAGGTTTGATTGGTTATATGCTTACTCTTAATGCCGAAAAAGAAGCATATGAAAAACTTCAGATAGTTACCTCGCAGACCTATGAAATGATTTCAATCTATAATGATTCAGTTATGTATTCAACTTCAAAAATCGCAGATGTATTTATAGCTCGTTTTCCCACAGGCAAAATTACAGAAAAGGATGTTGATTCATTTAAAAGTCAAAGCAGGGTAAGTGTTTCTCTTTTGAAACAGAAAGGCGATGATTTTGTTCGTGTAATGACTCCAATAAACAGACCATCCGGTGAACGCGCTATCGGAGAAGCTTTGAAGCATGATTCCCAGGAATACAAAGAACTGATTAAAGGTTCTTCTTTCAAGGGAGTTGTTTCAATATTAGACAGACCTTATATCGCGGTTTACGTTCCTATTATTGAAAATAAAAAAACAACAGGCATTTATGAGTTTGCACTTGATCTTTCAAACGGTCAGCGAGATATGCGTGATAAACTTAGAAATGTAGTAATAGGAAAAGGTGGCGGAGTTATAGTAATTAATGCCAAAGAAGGTCAGGATCTTGGAAAGCTTGAAGTCCATCCTATTAGTGAGGGTGCTAACTTTCTTGATAAAAAAGATCTAAGAGGAAAACAATATATTAAGGAAGTTATAACCAATAAGAAGGGTAAAATTGAGTATTATGATGTTTCAACAAGTGTGTATAGTCAGGAGAAAAAAATGGCTTCTTACATTTTTGTTCCTGAGTATGAATGGATTATTATGGCACACGCATCGGAAAAAGATATGCTCGGACCAAGTCGGCAGATACGTAATTATGTTATTTTCGGTATACTTGCTGTCGGAGTGATTCTTATTTCAGTATTGTATGTATTTGTAAATTTTATTATCAGGCGTCCTCTTCGAAAAGTTACCGGCATGGTTGATAGTCTTGCTTTGGGTAATCTTGCAATCAAGTTTGATAAGCTGAGTGATATAAAGACAAATGATGAGGTTGTTCTTCTTCAGCGTGCATTAAAAACATTTTCAGAAAAGATTCACATTATAATGAATAACATCATTAAGATGAGTCAGCAACTTTCTACTGCAACCGGAGAAATGTTCAAGACATCAGATTCTTTTGCTGAAAATGCACAGAATCAGTCAGCAACAAGTGAAGAGATTTCTGCTACAATAGAAAGTCTTTCTGACGGGATTACTGTTGTAAATTCAAACATCAAAGATCAGGTTGATCAGATAGACTCCTTATATGACAGAATTAAAGGTCTTAGTGTGATGATTGAGGAAATGAGTTCTTCAGTCAAAGAATCTTTTGTTATTTCTGAACAGATTGTTGTTGAAGCTGAAGAAAGCAATAAGTCTCTTATCGCTATGAATGACGGGATGTCAAAAATTCTTCAGAGTTCCAAAGATATGGAAAATATTGTTGGAATAATAAAAGACATTTCTGAACAGATAAATCTTCTTTCTCTAAATGCTGCGATAGAAGCTGCACGTGCAGGCGAGTCTGGAAGAGGATTTGCAGTCGTTGCTGATGAGATTTCAAAACTTGCAGATCAGACAGCAAATAGTATTATGGATATTGATGAAATAATTAAGGTTAATAATACTGAAATCGATTCAGGAATCAGAAACGTTGTTGTTTCAATTGAAACTGTTTCAAAGGTTGTTGATGAAATAAAGATAATAAACACAATAATAAATAAGAATTATGATACGATGCGTCAGCAGATGGAAACGAATGAACTTGTAAATCGTACCGCCGACAATGTGCGTAATCTTGCATCTGTTATTGATAAGCGCATGTTTGAGCATAAGAATGCAATAGAAGAAATAATTAAATCGATGTCGAATATCAACGAATCGACACTTTCTAATTCATCAGGAGCTGAAGAGATTGCCGCAAGTTCTGAAAAACTTGCAGAAATGGCAAATGATCTTAAGGAAGAAACACATTTCTTCAAGATATAATTATTTGTAGACTTCCCCGGCCTCTTTGTACCACCACACGAAGTCTAAGTGGTCCGGCGGTATTTTTATTTTTTTGCTGAAATCGATCAGCTGTTTCTCTATTTGAAGATACATTGCAGGTGAAAGTGTTTTTGGTTTCTCGCTTAAAATTCCGGATAGAATCATATTTTTCAGTATGTGTCTGTCAAGAATAGCTATTTCGTCGCCGAATCCGGTATTTCGCAAAAAATGACTGGCTTCCTTGAAGCCGATTCCTTTGATGTTTTTTACTAACCATTCACGGATTTTTTTTACATCTCCCTGTGAAAGTAGTATCTCTTTCATTTTGAACTTTTTGCCGTCATTAAATTTTCCGCGCGCCTCGACTATGTACTTCGCCTTATTGTTTCTGAATCTTACTATGTTAATTTTTTCGCTTATTTCTTCGGCAGTTCCGTTGAATATGAGATTGTTCTTTATAAGTAATTCAAGAGCCTTACCGCAGGATTTTGCTTTTGACTGCGGCGTCATGATGCAGAAAACCAATTCACAGAAAAGCTCTTTATCAGAAGCTTTGTCTCTGATTTTTTTGAATTCCGCTATACGCTTTTCTATATCCGGTTTTATTCTTGAATATGTTTCAAGAGTATCTTTGTAATAAGTATTCATAAACTCCGTCTTTAATGTAATTATACCGCAAAATCATTATTAGAAAAATAATTATCCTCGCTTGACTGATTCATCTAAAACTGTTATTATGTCATTAAATATTTTATGGAGATAAAAATGAAAAAATATATTTTTGCTATTTCGGCTTCCTTAATTCTTTTTTCGGGATGTGGTTATAATTCAATGCAGGCAAATGAAGAAACTGTAAAGGCGGCTTGGGGAGATGTTGAAGCCGCTTATCAGCGCCGTATGGATCTTATTCCGAATCTAGTTAAAACTGTGAAAGCCTATGCTTCACACGAAAAAGAAACTTTAACTCTTGTTACCGAAGCGCGGTCAAAGGCAACATCTGTTCAGCTTTCGCCTGAAATGCTGAAAGATAAGAATGCGATGGCTAATTTTCAGTCTGCGCAGGATTCTCTATCAGGAGCTCTTTCTCGTTTAATGGTTGTTGTTGAAAAGTATCCGGATCTCAAAGCAAATCAGAATTTTGCTGATCTTCAGCATCAGCTAGAAGGTACAGAAAACCGTATAACTGTAGCACGCACGAGATATAATGAATCTGTCAGGGTTTTTAATACCTCCATCAGAACTTTTCCAAATTCTGTAACAAATTCTTTAATGCTTCATCTCGAACCGAAGGAAGCATTTAAAGCGTCGGCGGGAGCGGATAAAGCTCCAGAGGTTAATTTCGAATGATGAAAATTCTGGTATTGTTTTCTTTTATTACCATTTTTCCTTTTTTTCTTTCAGCGCAGGAAATTCCAGAGCTGAAAGAACGTATTAACGATTATGCGGATATGTTTTCTGAAGAGACGGAAAATGCACTTGAAGTGAAACTTGCGGATCTTGAAAAAACGGATTCTACTCAAATTGTAGTTCTTACGGTTAATTCACTTGAAGGATACCCAATTGAGGAGTACTCAATTAAAACTGCAGAAAAATGGAAGATCGGACAAAAAGGAAAAGATAATGGAGTAATTCTTATCTTCTCGAAGACAGACCGAAAAATCCGTATTGAAACAGGATACGGTCTTGAAGATAAACTGACTGATTTAATGTCCGGAAGAATTATTGATAATGAAATAACACCCAGATTCAAGGCTGGTCAGTTTGATGAAGGTTTAAACAAAGGAATAGACGCGCTAATTTCAGTTGTAAAAGGTACTTATTTTTCTGATATTTCAACAGAATCTAATTCAAAGGATTCTCGTTGGATAATTATAATGATTATGCTTGTTGTAATATTTATACTCGGAAAGATTAAAAAACTTTTGGGAGCTTTAGCTGGAGCAATCGCGTTTCCTGTTTTGCTGTATAATTTTTCCGCCGAAGCGTCCATAATAACAATGTTGCTTTTTATTCCTTTCGGATTTATAATGGGATTTATTATTCCGATTTTGGGATCGCTTTTTCTTTTAAGTTCAATCAGTGGCAGAAGAGGCGGTGGTTTTTCTAGCGGAAGCGGATTTTCTGGCGGTGGTTTTTCAGGCGGCGGCGGAAGATTCGGCGGCGGCGGCGCAAGCGGAGGATGGTAATGAAAAAAGAAAAAATTCTAAGTGAAGATTCGATTTTAAAAATTGAAAAAATTCGGGATGTGGAAAAGACTACGAGCGGTGAAATTGTCGTTGCTGTTACCCCTGCTTCGAGCAGATATCTTGATATAGGAATTTCAGTGTCTGCTTTCGTTTCATTGCTGGCGTCATATATTTGCGTTAAACTTATCCCTCAATCGGGCAATGAGAATCTTTTATATTTTTATATTAATTATCTTCCGGAGATGATGATTGTTTTATTTCTTGTATTCTTTTTTGTTTTGAACCTTTTCTTTTTTGTTTTTCCGTCCTTGAAATTCCTTTTTCTTTCCAGCGGCAGAAAAGAGGCTGAAATTCACAAAAAAGCCGAACAGATATTTTATCAGAATCATCTTGACCGTACTCTCGATAAAACAGGAATTTTAATTCTTCTGTCTATTCTCGAGAGGAGAATATATATTCTGGCAGACGAAGGAATTGTTTCTAAAATTGGAATAGAAGGTCTTGCGAAGTATGCTACGACTGCTGCAATAAGTATAAAGAAAAAAAATGCAGAAAGCGGAATTCTTGAAACTATAGAATCTTTTGAAAAAATTCTCAAAGAAGAGTTCCCTCCGAGGAAGGGTAATCCGAATGAACTTTCAGATAGGGTTATTTTTCAATAGTTAGAATCTGAAAAGAATAAAGAATTCAATATAATTTGCGAATGGTGAAATTGAGGCTGTGTCGTTGATATAGTAATTTGATCTTTCAGATGAGCCTACTACTCCGCATCCGAAGCTGTCTCCATTAAAGCCTGCTGCTAGCTTTACGATTGCTTTTGAGCTTAAGGCATGTTTAGATGTTATATCATCAATGTTTGTTCGAAGTCTTCCCGCTCCATAACCAATTGAGACACTTCCGGAAATATATAGTTTTAGTGAAAAGCAGTACTTTGCACCTATTCCTGCGAAAGTCCCGCCGCCGGAATATGATGAAGATTTAATTTGAAGAAACTCAGGGAAATCATTTTTCTTTTCCTGCGGAATGAGGTTACCTTCTGATGTAAAATTAAAGTAGTCATAGTATAATCCGACTAATGGAGACCATGAAAAGCCAAGACTTCTTTCTGACTGTTTAAGTATTTCGTTAAAAGAAAATTCTTCAAAGAATGTATAGTTGATATAAAACCCTATAAAAGAAAATTCTACATCATTGCGTTTTTTACCTTGTTGAGGAAGTGATGAAGGATAGTTTTCAATATACATTCCTGAATATCTTCTAAAAAAAATCTCTCCGCCAAAGTGCTTGCCGTATTTTGAAAAAGTTAAATCATTGTAATTTGTTTTACCATATTCATCTTCATTCTTTTCGCAGTTCTTATTTTTTCTAACTATACCTGATAATCCGTAACCGTTATATGATAATCCAAGACCAAGCGCACCTCTATGATTGGCGTTGTATTCAATAGTTTCATCATTTTTAAACATTGAAAGAGTCATAAATGTTGAAGGGTTATGAAAAACTCTTATCGAAAATTTTTCATTAAAATCAATAAATCTTTTTATAGTTTCAATCGGATTTTCTTTTTTTTGGTCAGATGATCCTTCGGAAAAGGATAATATTGGTAAAAAGACAGCCACGGCAAAAAATAAAAAATTTGGTTTAAGCATATAATGATGTGTTTTTTGCCGTGCTCCTTTTATATCTAGATTACTTGTCCTGCCGTAATAGCGGGAAGAGTATTGTGTCTTTGATGGATGCTGTATTTACAAAAAGCATAATCATTCGGTCGATTCCGATTCCCATTCCGCCAGCCGGTGGAAGTCCGTATTCGAGAGCTGTGATATAATCTGAATCCATTTCGGTAGCTTCCTCGTCACCCGCATTCTTTTTTTCGACCTGAGCTTCGAAGCGTTCTTTCTGATCAAATGGGTCATTGAGCTCGGTGAATGCGTTAGCCATTTCGCGGCCTGCAATGAAAAGTTCGAAGCGTTCAACATAGTCCGGATTGTCTTCGCGCGATTTCGCAAGAGGTGAAAGTTCTTTAGGATAATCTGTCAGAAATGTCGGATTGATAAATTTGTGCTCAACTTTTTCACTGAATATTTCATCCGCTATTGACCAGATACTTTTGAAGTCGTCGGCTTTAACACCGCATGATTTTGCAGCAGCCTTTGCCTCATCAAGAGTTTTGATCACAGAAAAGTCGACTCCCGCGTATTCCTTCAGCGCTTCTACATATCCTATACGCTTCCAGCCTTTTGCCAGATTGATTTTTTCACCCTGATAGTCTATTTCGGTTGTGCCGAAAAGATTCTGTGCGAGTGTTGAATATATTTCTTCGGCAAGATTCATCATGTCGTTATAATCTGCGTAAGCCTGATACATCTCAATCATTGTAAACTCGGGATTATGGCGGGTATCAATTCCTTCATTTCTGAAATTTCTGTTCATTTCAAAAACCTTTTCTAATCCGCCTACAACAAGCCGTTTGAGATATAGTTCAGGAGCTATTCGGAGATAAAGTGTCATATCAAGCGCGTTATGATGAGTGATAAACGGACGAGCGGCAGCTCCGCCTGCAATCGGATGCATCATAGGAGTTTCAACTTCGAGGAAACTTTTTTCTTCAAGAATTTTGCGCACTCCCGAAATAATACGGCTTCTCATGATAAAGTCTTCTTTTGTCTTATGATTTACTATAAGATCAATATATCTCTGGCGGTACTTTGTTTCTTTGTCTGTAAACTCGTCAAAAATTTTCCCGTCTTTTTCTTTTACAGAAGGAAGAGGGCGTAAGCATTTAGAAAGAAGAACCATGCTTTCAGCTTTAATTGATATTTCGCCGCGTTTTGTTCTGAATGTTTCGCCTTTAACACCGACGATGTCTCCAAGATCGAATGATTTGAAGTCTTCATATTCTGATTCGCCAAGTTTATCGGCAGCGACATAAAGCTGCATATTACCGCTCATATCTTCGATATTGCAGAATGTTGCTTTTCCCATTTCGCGTTTTGATTTAATTCTTCCGGCAATTGATACGTGCTGGGGTTTTTCTTCATTGAAGTCAGCTAAAACCTGACCTATTTCATTTTCTTTTGCAAAACGAAGAGGATAAGGATTTATTCCTTTAGCTTTAAGCTTATTTATTTTTTCTATTCGCTGTGTTCTGATATCGACTAATTCTTCACTCATATAATCTCCTGAAAGTAATAGTATTCTGATTTTGAAGCCTTCTGTGCACGGGAATCATAAATATGTAAGAATAATACGAAGGCAATCTGTATAATTTTTGACGTGCGCCGCTTGTGTCAATGAATAAAATCACGCTTTCCGAAAGAAATTAAAAATGAAACTCAAACAATTATGAATTATTCTTGCAATAATGAGTCGAATTCCAAGATTAAATACAGAGGATAATATGAACAGAAGTCTTTTGCTGATAGACTGTGCGGATAAAAAAGGTCTTATTCATGATATAACGGGTGTCTTGCGTTCTCATAATGTTAATATCGAAACAAATCAGGAATTTGTCGATCATTCAAGCGGACATTTCTTTATGCGTACCGAATTTTCCGGAAGTTTTGATTCCGGAAAAATGTATGATGATATGATGAAAATTCTTCCGCCGAATTCTAAAGTTAAACTGACTGGTAAGCGCAAAAAAAACATTTTGCTCATGGCTTCAAAAGAACATCATTGTCTCGGTGATATCCTCGTTAAGCATTCTTTCAATGATATTAATGCCAACATTCTTGCGGTTATAAGCAATCATGAAATTTTGAGATCTATTACAGAAAAATCGGATCTCCCTTTTCATTTCGTGTCTCACGAAAATATTTCAAGAGAAGAACACGAAAATAAAATTCTGAACGTAATTCGTCAGTATAATCCTGAGTATATAGTTCTTGCGAAATATATGAGAATACTTAATGCCGATTTTACAAAACAGTTCCCGGAAAAAATTATAAACATTCATCATTCTTTTCTTCCTGCCTTTATAGGTGCGAACCCTTATAAGCAGGCGTATGAACGCGGTGTTAAAATCATAGGTGCGACGGCGCATTTTGTTAACCATAATCTGGATGAAGGGCCTATTATTTCGCAGGATGTAATTAATATCAATCACACCATGAATGCCGAAGATATGGCTCGTGCCGGACGTGATGTTGAAAAATCCGTTCTGTCAAAAGCTCTCAAGCTGGTTTTTGACGATAAGGTGATGGTAAACGGCAATAAGACTGTTGTTTTTGACTGACAAAACTGTTGACGCTTCAGCCTTCCTTCTGTACATTGGGCTATGAGGGGATGAATTGGTTTCGACTGCAGCTATTAGTCAGCAGTGGCACGCCGATTGACCTGGCGTATCGTAAAAACGGCGGGATTAAATTAAAAGCAAACGAAAATTTTGCACTCGCTGCGTAAGCAGTGACGTTTTGGGGTTCTTCGCCCTTAGGGGATTTCAAGGCGTAAACCATGAGGGAGAAGCTAACCGTGAAGCTTCGGCGCGGAAGGTGGAATTTCAGAAGACAGGCTTTGAGTAGGATTGTTCATTCTCCGGCGATAAGCTTAAATTAAATGAATGAAACAAGCGTGTAGAAGTTGTTGGTTCATACTGTAGGACGTGGGTTCAAATCCCACCATCTCCAAAAGTTCTTGCATTTCTGAAAGCTTTTGTTTTTATTTATCGGGGGACCGGTATGAAAGCAAAAGAAATGATAATTAAATCTGCATTTTCCGAAGAAGAGTATACTGTTGGCGAAGCCGAGGTTCACTTTGCCGGATGGGAACATGCGAGAAAACATTTGTCGACGTCTTTTTCTGGCGGAAAATGGATTTTTAGAGCGTCAAAGAATCCTGAAACTCTTTTTCTGTCGGAATTTGAAAGAAATCATCACGAGGGCGCAGACCGCGCAAATCTTATAAAAATATATCTTTCTGAATTTTCTTCAAACATATCGCTTTATCTCAAAGGAGAGGTTTCTCCTCAGAGAAATGATATCCTTGAAAATCTATCTTTGATGCATTTCTATGGCGCGCCGGATCCTCTGCTTGATTGGAATTTTTCTCCATATGTTGCGCTATATTCAGCCTTATGCACAGAAGAAGTGTTGAAAAAACCGATTACAATTTTCTGTATGAATACAGGTATTCTTGAAAATATCTGCAGGGAATTTCTATATTCCGAAAAATTGAGAATTCCCGCTGAGTCTCCTTTTGGTGAATATAGAAGAGCTGATATTTTTGACTCTGTGTTCGATTATTCCTTAAAGGATAATCCGGGATTTGTTCTACCTTTTAGTCCGGTAAGGAAAACAATAAGCTTTCTCAATCAACAGGGGCATTTTACATATAACGGCAGTATGCTGAAAGATTTTGAGTATTCGCTGATTTCTATGTGCAGGTTTTCTGCTAAAAAGAATATTGCACAGCCGGAGAATTTCATAAACAAAGTGACGATTTCTGCATCTGCTTCTGATGAAATAATGGATGATCTTTTTTTAATGAATATAACATCCCGTACGCTTAACAGCGGAATACGCGGATTTGCTAAATCCGTTAAAGAGTATGCAAGACGCAGATTTTAAGAAAATTAAGGAATTTATCGGTAATGTTAATGAGTCCGATCTTGAGCATGTGGATTCTTTTGTCGGTATAAAGGCAGCTGTTTTTATTCCTTCGACAGGAAATTGTCTGTATTCAGTTCAGAAAAAGCATGTGCATCCGTCTTATTCTTTTTTTATCTGTTATTGCAAATCTATCAGTTTTTTTGACGGAGAAAGAAATGTGAAAGCAGAGCCGGGAGTATTATACGGTGTTCCTCCTTTATATCCTCACCACGAAATTGCAGAAGATACATTCATTCGATTTTTTGCTCTTATGATTGAGCGCAAGTATTTTGAGAAAGAAGCTTCGTTTTATTCAAAAACAATTGATCAGACACGGCAGTTTTCTCTTGAAGTTCCGGAAAGTTTTCTACCGGCTCTAAAAGAATATATGGCAGAAATATCTGATAAAGATAGATTAAATAAAGAACTTGTAAAAGCGCTTGAGTGCAGAATAACACATATGATTTTGCGTTCGCTTTTCGGAGTTGATTCAAATACAGAAAAAATATCAGACAGATTTGACGTCGATAAAGCCGCGGAGTTTATTAATGAAAAATACTCAGAAAATATAAGTGTCCGCGATATAGCGTCAACTATTGCTTTGTCTCCATCACATTTTTCAAGAATATTTAAAAAGGAGACCGGACTGACACCTCAGGAATATCTTATCCGTGTCCGGCTTGACCGCGCTAAAAGTTTTCTGATGCGCAGCAGAAAAAGTGTAACTGAGATTGCTTTGCAGTGCGGATTCTCGAGTTCTGCGCATTTCTCTTCAAGTTTTATAAAGCGTTTCGGAAAAACTCCGTCAGAATTTAAAAAATTTTAGCTGAATATTTCAAATCTCAATTTATTGAATTAAATTTATTTCAAATATGACATACAGTTGTCACAACCGTAGTGTATGTTTCCTTAAAAGGAGACTTTATGAAAAAGGAAATTATTGCCGACAAATCAAACATAGCTTTTTGCGGATTATACTGCGGAGCATGTAACTGGTTTTTAAATGGAAAATGCGCTGGATGTGCGAAGAATGAAAAAGCAAAGTGGTGCAAAACGCGTACATGCTGTCTGGCAAACGGGTATAAGTCCTGTGCTGATTGCAGTGAATTTGCAAATCCGAATGATTGCAGTAAATTTAATACTTTTATCGGACGGATTATCGGATTTATTTTACGCTCAAGCCGTATAGGATGTCTCAACTGCATTAAAGATATCGGATATAATGAATACGCAAAAAGAATGTCTGCGGAAAAGACTTATACTATAAAACGTAATTCGTCCTACTCAAAGAATAATTGAACTTTTCGGGCGGTAGTATTACCGCCTGAAATAAATCAAAAAACAATTGCAATATTAAACCGTGTATGAATATTTTCCCCAACGGAGGAATCATGAAGCATACTACGATATTTTACTTTTCGGCTACAGGAAATTCTCTTGAAGCAGCTAAAATGATTTCTTCCGGTATAAAAAAATCAGAAATTATTTCGATGACTGATAAAACTCCGAAGAAAGCGATTGGTGGAAAGAAGGAACCAATCGGATTTGTTTTTCCTGTTTATTTTGAAGGAATGCCTCGATTAGTTAAGCGCTTTATAGAAAAATTGAATATTAAGCCGGAAACTTATTGCTTTGCTGTTGCTACTTATGGCGGAAGTTATATGAACACACTGGGTTCTGTTGATACTCTGCTGAAAACTAAAGGTCTTTATCTTTCTTATGCTGCGTCTGTCCGGATGCCGGGAAATTATCTTACAATGTATAATCCTCCTTCGAGAATTAGAGTTAAGAGTATGCTTGAGAAAAGCAGAAAGAGAATTGTGAAAATAACAGATGATATTTTAAATTGTAAAATCAAAAAGCCGAAACAGCGTTTTGTTGTAATTTCTGATTTTTTCAATAAGGTCATTTATACAGGAATGGGCAAGTGGGAAAGAAATTTTCATGTTTCTGAAAAATGTACAGGATGCGGAATTTGTGCGAAAGTTTGTCCTGTCGGTAATATTAATATCAAACATAAACACCCGGTATGGGGAAACGAATGTGAAAGATGCGTTGCCTGCATAAGCTGGTGTCCCGAGAAGGCTATTGATTTTGCAAGAAAAACCAAAGGCAGAAGAAGATATAAGAATCCGAATGTTAAGCTGAAAGATATAATCAGAAAAAAATGAGTTATAATGAGCGCGGATTATTATAATCCGCTTACATCACCGCATTTATTCTTTGCGGTAAAGACTTTGATGTAATCGCATCTTTTGCAAATATCCTCCGGCAAAACATTATTTGCGAATGAATCTTTAATGTTTATTGCTTTTTGGGATTCTAGGATATCCTGAAGATTGTTTTCAGTTGCATTGCCGAGAACAGAGTTTCCTGCCCAGTCAAGACAGCATGGTACCACTCTTCCATCGGATAAAATCCCGAAATGCGTTTTCATTCCGAGACAGAAGCCGGTTTCCTGAAACGGGTCGTCTTTGATGTCCGGCCATTTGAAGCGCTTGTTGAAATGAAAATAAATCTTATCCGTAAGTTTTATACTTTTATATTTTTTATCCGTGTCTATTCTTTCTAAAAGTTTCATGTCAAAAGCTGGTTCAATATTTCGGACTATGTATTCAATTGATTTTATTGTTTCAGGAGAAGCGAATGAATCGGATTTGCTGTTTAATATGCTCCAGTACCGGAAATTAATAAAAGGCTGGTCAGCCGACTTTATTTCGGCGATAAATTTTAAAATTTCATCAATTTGATTTTCGAAAAGATTTGATTCAAGGAGAGCATGTATCGAAAAATTTATCTGACTGAATTTGCCCGGCTTGTAAGATCTTCGTATATGATCTGTCAAAGTTCCGTTTGTAGTCAGGCAGATTTTGAGATTATTTTCTGCGGCAATATCCGTAAACTGTGGAAAAAGAGGATGGAAGGTCGGTTCACCGAGAAGATGCATTGTTATTTCATCCGTAAGCGGAGAAAGCTCAGTACAGCATTTGGTAAAAAGTTCCGTTGACATAAAATGCGCGCCGTTATCATTCGGCGCGCAGAAAGGACAGGCAAGATTGCAGGCATTGGTTATTTCAACATAAACACGTTTGAATCTTTTCAATTATTTTTGAACCTTTTTGGTGTAATTGAGAAGTCCTCCCTCGAGAAGAATTTTTCTCTGGCGTTCAGAAAAATCCATTTTCAGCATAAAGTTCTTTCCGTTAATGTTAATCTCAATTTCCTTTTCTCCGTTTTCGACTGCAGAACGAAGATTTTTGATTTCAAACTCAGAACCCTGACTGATGGAATCGTAATCTGCTTCGTTTGTAAAATAAAGCGGCAGAATTCCGAAATTAATAAGATTGGCCGAGTGAATGCGTTCAAAAGATTTTGCAATCACCAGGCGTACTCCGAGATACATCGGACATATGGCCGCATGTTCGCGGCTTGATCCCTGACCGTAGCTTAATCCGGCAATAATTGCAGTATAAAGAGATTTCGATTTAGCTTCAAGCGAACGTTTCGCGAAAGAAGCATCGACACCTTCAAAAACATAATTTGCATAAGCCGGAATGTTTGAGCGGTATTTAAGTCTGGCTCCTGCCGGCATTATGTGATCGGTTGTTATTTTATCAGCAACTTTGAGACCGATTACTCCTTTGAACGAATCCATAAGAACTTCTGTAAAAGGCGGTTCTCCGATGTTCGGTCCTCTGAAAATATCTCCGCCGAGCGAAGGTTTTATTACGAGTGAATCATCTATAAGAAAACTATCAGGCACTTCAACCTTCGGAAAATCCGAAGCAGGATATGTTGTAGGATCGGTGAACTTACCTTCAAGTGCGGTGACCGCAGCAGTTTCAGGTGATACTAGGTAAATCTGTCCGTCTTTTGTTCCTGAGCGGCCTTCAAAATTTCGGTTATTGGTACGCACAGAAATTCCGCCTGTTTGGGGAGCTTGACCAGATCCTATACAGAAACCGCATGTTGATTCCATGATGCGTGCACCGGATGCGATTATATCAGCAAGAGCGCCGTTTCGTGCTATCATTTCAAAAACCTGTTTTGATCCCGGAGCTACTATAAAGCTGATATCCGGTGAAACTTTTTTGTCTTTGAGAATGCCGGCAACAGTCATCATATCTTTGTATGACGCGTTAGTACAGCTTCCAACCGCAACCTGATCAATTTTCATCCCTGCAAGCTCAGAAACTTTTTTGACATTGTCGGGAGAATGAGGGCATGAAGCCATTGGTTCTAGCGTCGAAAGATCAATTTCGATTATTCTGTCATAGAAGGCGTCTGCTTCCGGAAGAAGTTCCTTCCAGTCTGATTCTCTGTTTTGTGCTGAAAGAAATTTCTTTGTTACTCCGTCTGAAGGAAAAAGGGAAGTCGTGACGCCGAGTTCGGCGCCCATATTGGTAATGGTTGCACGTTCAGGAACTGAAAGTGTATCAATCCCTGAGCCGGTGTATTCAACTATGCATCCGACATTTCCTTTAGTAGTTAGAATTTCAAGAACTTTGATTATAACATCTTTTGCGGAAACATAAGGACGGAGTTTTCCGGAAAGTTTTACATTTATTACTTTCGGGCATGTCAGATAAAAAGGCCCGCCGCCCATCGCAACAGCAACGTCGAGTCCGCCCGCGCCGATTGCTATCATTCCTATTCCGCCGCCTGTCGGAGTATGTGAGTCCGATCCGAGAAGGGTTTTTCCCGGTTTTCCGAATCTTTCAAGATGAACCTGATGGCATATTCCGTTACCGGCTTTAGAATGATAAATACCGAATTTTGAATTCATGGTTTGTAGATATTTATGGTCATCAGCATTTTCAAATCCCATCTGAAGGGTGTTGTGATCTACGTAAGAAACAGAAATATCCGTTTTAACTTTGTCAATTCCCATTGCCTCAAACTGTAGATAGGCCATTGTGCCTGTTGCATCCTGAGTGAGAGTCTGGTCGATTCTTATGCCGATTTCGTTTCCGGCTTTGAGTTCTCCTTCAAGAAGATGATCTTTAAGAATTTTATACGTTAGTGAAAGTCCCATACTTTTCTCCTTAATTGGTTTCAATAATCTGAACTTCAACGATAGGGTCACGCTGAAGTGATTTTTCGAAATATGTCCTCAGACTGCGTTTGATTGAAGAAGCCATTTCGTTTTTACTTGGAGCAGCTCCCAGTTTTTCAAGACGCTGTGTTATATTGTCGCTTATCGCGTTTTTGATTTTTTCGTTTCCGCATCCGACAAAACCTTTCATTTTTATGATGGGGCTTGATGCAAGAAGACCATTGTTCGTAACAAGTATGATAAAAACAATTCCGTCTTCGCTCATAACCTGACGGTCTTTTATTATATCGCTTGAAAGATCATCTGTTAGAAGTCCGTCGATGAAGACGTTTTTGATATCTATCTTTCCGCGTTTTTCTATTTTATCTTTGGATAAGTTAATTATATCGCCATTGTCCGCTACGATTAAATTCGATGGTTTAATTCCCAGTCCTTCCGCAAGACGTGCATGCGCTTTCAGATGTTTATGTTCACCATGAATCGGAATGAAAAACTTAGGTTTTACGAGAGATATCATCAGTTTGAGTTCTTCCTGAGAAGCGTGTCCGGATACATGGATGTTGTCGTCATTTTCATAAAAGACGTTCGCTCCCATTTTCATGAGAGAATTTATTACAACCGACACGGTTCTTTCGTTTCCGGGGATTACGCTTGCTGTTATGATTACTCTGTCTCCCGAGTTGCATGCGAAATGCTGATGAGTTCCATTGGCTATTCGCGAAAGAGCGCTCATAGGTTCGCCCTGTGTTCCCGTACATATGATGACAAGTTTCTTATCCTGAAGAGTTTTTGCTTCATTAAGTTCAACTATAAGTCCGTCGCGGAAATTGAGGTATCCCAGTTCTTTTGCGATGTTGATGTTATTTATCATGCTTCTGCCGGAAATAACTACCTTTCGGTTGAATTTTGCCGCAGCATCAAGTACCTGCTGAATTCGGTTAATGTTTGAAGCAAAAGTCGCAATTATGATTCTTCCCTTTGCGTTTGAAAACATTTCAAACAGTTTGCTGTTTAAATCGGATTCAGTTCCGGTATATCCCGGTCTTTCTGCATTTGTTGAATCCGACAAAAGAAGATCAACACCGTTTTCTCCGAGTTCCGCAAAATGATAAAGATCTGTAACTTTACCGTCAACAGGAGAAAAATCAAATTTAAAGTCTCCGGTATGAACTATGGAAATATTTTTTGTTTTAATAGAAATTCCGACACTGTCCACTATTGAATGGTTTGTTCGGATGAATCCAATGTCAAAACAATCAATTTTGACTTTTTCGCGCGGCTCGATTTCAATAAAACGCGGCTGGAAATTAAGAGCGCGTTCTTTAACTTTGTTTTTTATGAGACCCAAAGTTAGTTTTGTACCGAATACAGGAACGTCAAATTCCTGAAGAAGGTGCGAGACTGCTCCTATGTGATCTTCATGGCCGTGTGTGATTATTAGAGCTTTGAAGTCAGAGCGTCTTTCTCTCAGATATGAAAAGTCCGGTATTATGAAATCAATTCCGGGCATTTCTGTTGTCGGAAACATAATTCCGCAGTCTACCGCGATTATTGAACCATCGGATTCAAACAATGTCATGTTTCTTCCGATAGCGTCGAGTCCTCCGAGCGGAATTATCTTCAGCGCCGGTTCGTTTGTTCTTTTTTGTTTTGGATTAAAATTTTTCTTCCTCATGCCCCTGTGTGCCCGAAACCGCCTGATCCTCTTTTTGTTTCGGAAAGCTCGCAATCAAGGAAGTGCGCTCTGTAGACCTTAGAAAAAACAACCTGGGCTATACGCATTCCGTTTGTTATTCTGAAGTCTTCCGCGCCGAGATTTGTCATTATGACTTTAATCTCTCCGCGGTAGTCGCTGTCTATTGTTCCGGGAGAATTCAATAGAGTAATTCCGTTTTTGAGTGCAAGACCGCTGCGCGGTCTGACCTGTGCCTCATAGCCTGCCGGTATTTCCATCGAAACACCGGTCGGAATAAGCGCAGTTTCACCTTTCTTTAAAAGTATGTCATTTTCCGTAAACGCACACAAATCCGCACCTGCGGAACCTGCTGTCTGATAATCCGGAAAAGACGCCCCCTTTTCTAAAACAATTTTTACTGGGATCATTAGTTTCTATTTATTATATTTCAAACGGCTCCCGCCGTTATGATTCTTTGCATTTACGGCATAGTCAGTTGTTTCGCGGCAATCTGTCAAGGAGATTATTATTGGGTGCCTAACTGCATCAGTCTGTATGGACTTTTTTGTATTTTTATATTTGGTTTGACTGTCAGAATAATATTTGATAACAACATATGATGGAGAATAAAAATGCAAGTTCAAACAGCTTTGATGTCTAGTGATGAAAAATCTGTTCTTGCGAAAAGCATCCGGGATAAAAAAAGAATATTGATTATTATTCGGGCTGCCAGTTTGGCCGGACCTGCCATACTTTTTCTCATTAATTGTTTTATGCCTGTTGAGAATTTTTATTATTATTTTCCGTTGATATTTATATCGGAAGTCACGGTAATGCTAATCATTTCAAGAATCATCAAGAAAAATATTGTACTTTCGGAATCTGATGCAGAAAAAGGAATTAAAGAAATAATAATCGGTACCATTTCGGATATTGATAAAAAATATGGAACATTGCTGATAGGGGATAGAAAAATAGGAGTATCCGCACATTTTACCGGTTTCTTAAAGTCCGGAGATGAAGTAACGGCTCATGTAGCAAAGGAATCCGGTATACTGCTGCATGATATAGAAAAGAACTGACATTCTGTTGTCAGTGATTCCAGTAACGTTTTATGTTTAAACATTGGTAATTGCTGTTTCATCTTAATATCCTGAATCCTGCGAATATAAATTTTTCTTTTTCAACATTTCCTTCAAAGCTTAATGAATCATCGGCTAATTTTATGTAGGGGTTAAAAAGAACACCTGAAATATATTTGAGACCCAACTCTGTAGAATATGAGTGTTTTCTAATTGATTTGTCTGCGATGCCAATTGAAGGCAGAATATATATTATTGATTTTTCAGAATTATGAAAATCCACTTCAAGCGAAGCCCTTGCGAGATAATCGTATGCAAAGTTTTCCCTTTTGAAATACTTCGCGGCTTCTAATTTCCACAGAAAATTCATTGGGTAATCATCATCTTTATCAGAGTACGCGTAGTAATCATACTCTGTACGCGGAAACATTCCGGGACTGCCTGCGGATATGAAAACCGAATGATATTTTTCAGGAATAGTTTTAACATCATTGCCGTAAAGATTTTGAGTGAATGCATAACCTGCGGAAAATGCAGCTGATGAAGAAGCGCTTCCTATAAATAATCCTCCGCGGGCAGAATATTCCAAACGCCATGGATACATCATGGAAAGTTGAACAGGAGAACGATGGACTAAAGAATTTTCACAGTAGGCAGTAAAATCATTTATTGAAAAAATATCTATTTCGATGTCTCCTTCTGCTGTGTTGCCATAGTGACTGCTTCGGAATTCTCTTCCGTACCCTGCTGAAAAGTGCATCGCTGGAAACCATATTGACATTTCATTATTATGGGATGCAATTTTGCTTTCATTTCTGTTTGTGCTGTTAAGTGAAAAAAGTGTTTCAACGTTAAGACCTAATGAAAAGTATTTTGCCGGCGGACATTTATAATAGTCAATGTCTTCTGAGTGTGAATATCTTACATAAGGCATCAGGAAAACATTTCCGGATGGATGTATAAAGCCTGACTCGAATATACGGCTTATGCGCAGAGAGTTATCGATTGTAAAATAAGCAAAAGCCCTCACGTAAGGGAAAAAGCCGTAAATATTTGCGATTTCAAACCGGACATCTGTTTTAAAAATATATTTGTACGGATATTCAATCGTAGCGATTCTCCTTCCTGCATAAAGAGAATAATGAAGTCTCGGATCAAAGTAAAATGAGTCTGAATCGGAATATTTTCTTTCGGAAACATTCATGCCGTAGCTTGTCCACTTAAGCGCGGCTCCGTACCAACGGTAGCGGTCTTCTGCTAAAACTAATTTCCCGGAGTAATTAAAACATTCATGATCAATAATGACTCCGAAATATCCTGCACCAGTATCAAAACGGGCATGAAGAAATTCAATAGGAAGATATTGTATTGTGTACGGTCTGTTCTTCGGGATTTCTTTTTCTCCATAAATTGTTTTTTCATTCATTGAAAATAATAGAGAGAAATTGTTCCTTTGAAAAATGTTAATTTCTATGAAATTCGTTAAGCTTCCGGAATACTTTTTATTATTATGCAGATAGAATGCGGTATCGGCTGCAATTCGTGCAGAAGTGAAAAAGTGCGAATCTTCATTAGCTGATAAATTTCCGCATATTGAAAGTATAAATGAATTTAAAAATATTATCGCAGCAAAACGCTTCATAAAAAGATTGTATTGCCTGAGTGTGATAATGTCCAGACGGTTTTATTGCAAAACCGTCCGGAAAAGTGATGATCAAAATGGAAATTCTTTTGAATTATCTTCTTCAATCGGAAATAAAGATTCTGCTGAAAGCTTTGCCTTTCCATGAATTTCAAGAGGTTTAACCAGAAACGCCTTCGGTTTTGCGGGACACGCATATTCGCAGGCTCCGCATCCAATACAGAGTTCCGCTTCCATATAGGGAAATGGATGACCTTCTAGCGGCGAATTCATTTTTATTGCATGTGTCGGGCAAATTTCTGCACACGCTCCGCATGCTTTATTTTCTCTTTTAACTATGCACTTATCAGAAATGAAATATGCTTCACCAATTTTGACGGATTTTTTTTCTTTCGGTTTCAGCTTTAAGATCGCACCGGAAGGGCAGACTGATGAACATGAAGTGCATTCAAAAAGGCAATATGATTTATTATAATTCATAAACGGCTGCATTATCGAATCAATTCCGTTTTCAAAAAGAGAAGGAGAAAGAACTCCTGTCGGACACTTCGAAACGCAAAGAGAACAACCCGTGCATGAATTTTTGAAATTTCTGATGGAAACAGAACCGGGCGGGACGGCACGTATTTTTTTTGATGCACTGGAAGAAGCAAAAATGCGCGGTGTCAAAATTCCTGCTGTGATGATGAGTGCTGATTTAATAAATGTTTTTCTTTCTTCTAAATCTATTTCATTTCCGGATGTTTTTATTTTATTAAAATGAGGCAGACGAAACTTGTACTTTAGCGCGTCATTGGCGCATGTTCCGACACAGTTCAGGCAAAGAACGCATTCGGATTTGATATTGTTATCATTAATTGCGTTTGATGGACAGACTGATTCGCATTTGCCGCATGAAACACATTTCTTTTCATCTATCCGCATTCTGAATAATGAAATTTTTGAGATTAGTGAAAAGAGGGCACCTGAAGGGCAAAGCGTATAGCAGAAAAATCTTCCACGTAATAACGCCAGACCTGTTATTATAGCGAAAAAAATGAATCCTATTGCAAAATGCAAATTGTCAATTGAATGATCCTCGTGCGGAATAGAATAGCCAGAAATTTTATTTATGACGGTTGCGATAGCATTTTTAGCGATTGAAAATATTGGTACTAGAAAATAAGCCGTTATTTTACCGAATAGACTGAAAGGTTCCAAGAGACCAATATAGGCGGAAAGCCCTAGCACTGATAAAATAATGACTGCGAGCAGGATGATGTATTTAAAAAAATTAACTTTTCTTATATAATGAAACTTTCTATTGCGGATTTTTGAGCCCAGACGGGAAATAAGATCGTTATAGATTCCCAGAGGGCATAATACAGAACAGATAACTCGGCCGGAAATAATAGTAATGAAGATAATTACGGTAACATAAATAATAGAAAGAGATAGAAGTGTCGGCAATATCTGCATATTGATGATGAACTGTGCAGCCTTTTCATAAAAATGCACTGCCGCCCCGGGGATATTTTTATGAAAGAAAAAAAGCAGTGTCAGCACAAGAATAAAAATAGAGAAAATGATTCTGATAATTTTAATTTTTTTCATAGAACTATCCGCTTTATTCTGAGTTTCGATAAATCAGTTTTACCTAGTTTGAAGTCTGAGGCAAATTTGATGTGATCTATTTCATCGGGGTTAATGCCGAAAAGTTTTGCCGCTGCCGTGTCAACCGCAACAATATCGGGCGACGCGATTAAAGATTTCATTTTAAGAAGATCGCTGAAATCACCGCCTCTGGGACCGTTTCGTTTTACAATGCAGTATGCGTCGACAACTGTCAGGTCAATTTTGCGGACAGTAGCTATGTCAGCTATTGATTCGTGGAGACCCGCTGAGTGAAACGCATTCATGTCCCATGTTGTTCCCATCAGATTCTTAAGACCGCACGTCATTTTACTTCCGAAGTGATGTTTGAGAACGGGCACACTTATTACAGTGTCTGCAGACATAAAAATTTCATGGAGTTTTGCCTCTTTTAAAGCTTTTGCCCTGCGGATAATTGTTGAATGATAATAGTTTTCACTGCCTGACGGCACAATTATTGCGCCGGCGTCTTTTGCAGCTTTTTCTATTCCGCTTATCTGATAGCATGTTTCCCAGTCGTAGATCGGATGATCATTGACATAAATTTTGGATGCACCTGCTTCTTTGCAGTGCAGAATAATTCTTTTGATAAGATTTGGATTTGTTGTTGCTGCGTATTGAGGCTCAATATTCCATCCGATATTAGGTTTAATGAGGACTGTTTTTCCTTTCTTTACAAAACGGCTCATACCGCCGAGAGCTTTGATTGCCTCGTCAAAAAGCCTTTCAGGCTCGGCATTACGCACCGCGGCAAGATCGAAATGTCCTGCATTTGCTTCTTCTGCGCTGAAAACTTTTCCGGAAAATACTGAACTTGAGATGAAAACGCTTCCGGCAGTTCGTAATGATGTTTTTAAAAAGTCACGCCGATTCACAGGTTTCTCCTTATATCAATCATTTAAACATATATGCTGTTCATTGTCGTTCAGTCCGGTAAGGCAGAACAGGTTTTTTATAAATCTATACAAGTATTGGAATAATTTCAAATAATTTATAAAAAACATGCTTTTCAATTTGATACTAAATTTTATTGACATGAAACACGTAAAAATAGCAATTAAAACATTCTTAACGTATTCTACACATAAAAGAGATAAGGAGTTTATAATGGCATCGAAACCTATGACAAAAACGGAGATCATTGCTTCTCTTGCAGAGAAAACAGGTATGAAAAAGAAAGAAGTTCAGAATTTCATTGATATTCTAATTCAGCTTTCATATAAAGAAGCTAAAAACGGATTTACTTTCCCTGGACTCGGTAAGCTTGTAATTCAGCAGAGAAAAGCGAGAACAGGCAGAAACCCTAAGACCGGTGAAGCGATTAAAATTCCTGCGAAAAAAGTGCTCAAGTTCAAAATCGCGAAAGCATGCAAAGACTCAGTTCTTCCTACTAAAAAGTGATAAAGCGGCGTAAGCCGCTTATTTAATATTATGTATATTCTGGTAGTATATGTTCCAACTTCTCACGCGGAAGCTCTGAAATCGGCGTTATTTGATGCCGGTGCAGGGAGTTATGCGGGTTATGACAGATGTTCATGGCAGACTGAGGGTATGGGGCAGTTCAGACCGCTTGAAGGAAGTAATCCATTTATAGGCAAAAAAAATGTCATTGAGCAGGTTAAGGAAATCCGCATTGAAATGGCATGTGATGAGGAACTTATTCCGCTTTTAACTGATACTATAAAAAAGAATCATCCTTATGAAGTGCCTGCATTTCATTTTTCTAAAGTCATTTTTTAACTTTTACAAAAAAACCAATCTTTCCTGTTTCTGCAACGAACGCGTCTGCAATTATTTTTGAGTATTTTTCTTTCTGCGGTTCATTGAGAGCTTTTTCACTGAAGCTGTCTTCACAGTAAGAAACGGATTTGATATCTAGATTTTTATCCGCGCTCACCAAGCACAGATTTATTTTTAATTTAGCTGAGTTCTTGTTAAAAGGCGAGTCAGATTCGAAAATGATTATATGGGTGTATTTTTCTCCCATAAGCTTCTGAAAATATGCCATATTTTCTTTGAGATAATTTGCCGCATAAACAGAGGTTTTATATTTATCAAAGTTAAGTGATTTGTTGTACTGGGCGATTTTGTTTGCTGTTGGGCTGAAAAAAATCAGGGAATCATCAGCATAAGGAATAAAATGAAAGCTGACGGTTTTTCCGAGTGTTTGACGGAGGATTTCCGTAAGAATTTGTTCTCTTGGAACCGCGTTCTGGTATGATGTTCTGAATATTACAAGAGCGGAACCTTTTTCTGCCGGAAGGGTGTTTTCGTGCTGTTGGAAGCTCATCGCGCAAAAAACCGAGAATATTAATGCAGGAAGAATTTTCTTTATCATGGCTTCATGAAAATACCGATTATTTAGACAGTCAAGTTTAATTGGACTTGCAGTAAAAAAATATTGCCAAAATCCCGTTTTTAAGGGATTTATTGAACTAAGGAACTTACATGCGATTTTTCCGTTACATAACAATATTTCTTCTTTGCTTTGCCGGTTTTTTCCCGCATCTTGACGCGCAAAAGGCTGCGTCAAGCACAAGGGCGGGTGTTCAGCGTTTTGCACAGAAAGGTCTCAAGGATAACCGATATTATATTTATTACATAAATTCCACCATAACCAATTTCGGTTCGGAGGAAGACAGAACAAAATTTGAAGGAATAATCAGAAGGGATATCCTCTGTCAGGTTATGTATCTCAAGTTTGATTTCCGGGCAGCATTCCGTCAGATAAGGAAAAATCAGAAAGAACTTATAGAGCTTTATCTGAAGAAACTCGATGATGAAGAAATTATGGTCAAGGCTCTGCTTGATGAGTTTGCTCCATTGGCAGTAAATTCCGGAGACGCGAAATCGAAGCATTATCTAAAACTCGGTTATAGAGAGCTTGCGAGTGCTAAAATCGAAGCGACAATGGCGGATAATTATAAACCCTTACTTTACTCACTAAGACTGCATAAATATTCCCGTGCAATGAAAAGACTCAAAGAAGCGAAACGTTATGCGTTTCTCGCGCGGATTCAGCCGTATCTTTCGCGTGAAGAAAAGATAAAAGAAAAGATTCTTTCATTTGAAGAAATTCTAGTTAAAATCGAAGCTTTTTCTGAAGGAGTTGAGCGCGAAAAGTTTAAACTGATTCATTATGATTCTTACTATAAAACTCCGGTGCAGTCATCAATAGTGGATTCTGTCTGGGGAGACAAGGATTTCAGCAAAAGGATGCATGCCGATTATGCTGAAGAAACAAAATAGAATGATGAGCAAAAATCTTTTTCTATTACTCGCCGTGTTATTTTTTTTTCATTTGTCGTGTTCTCATAATGCTGCGGATGAAGCAAAAAGGCAGGAATATCTCCGAAGCATTTCGATAGCCGAAAAACAATATGAAAGCGCGTATTGGATTGACCGCAGAAACGCCGTTAACCTTGCTTCAAAATATCCGTATTCAAGAACCGAAAAGTTTTTGCAAAAAGCCAGTTTTGATCCGTATAACAAAGTTAGAATTGAAGCCGTTCGTTCGCTTGCGCAATTTAATACACCTTCGACGATATCCGTTCTTTCTGAAATTGCCCAGCTGAAAAATGATTATGTTATACGTCTTGAAGCGCTTAACGTTCTTGCTGAGTTTAAGAGCCCGGCATGCGCTGATATATTTATTTTTTCTTATGACGATGCGAACTGGATGATACGGGAAGCTGCTGTTAGAGGATTGTTTTCGATAGACCATGCAAAGATCGGAAGAATTCAGAATGAGTATTTTCCAATGGTCATTTCGGATGATTCTTTAAGTGTTAGAATTTCTGCATTGAATTCACTTTCTTACAGAGATGTTAAGGCTTATCCGTTTATTCGTGCTGAACTGCTTAAGAAGGAAAATCTTCAAAAATATACCTATCTCTGCGCGCTTCTGTCTGCACTCGAAGGTTTTGTTGTTGATCCGGAATTGTCAGTACGAATTAAGGAGTTGCTCATCAGTTTAAACCCTGAAGTGAGGGTGAGGTCGCTGAAAGTGCTGAAAAAGAGCGCTGAAATATCGGACAATATGTAATAAAAAACCCGCTTTGCGGCGGGTTGATTTTTAATTTTCTTTTTCTTTTGAGACATAAAGTTCATGAGCATTGTCCTTTTTGTCTTTTTCGTATTCCTGTGGAATTGGCTGTTTTATAGCATCGTAATAAAGAAGAATTTTCTCTTTTGATCTGCGGTAAAGATCGATTGCGTTAACAGGTTTTTTTCTAATATAGAAATCATTTGCTTTCGCAAGCGACTCGGAAGACTCATTGAGAAGTTTTTCTAGCGCAGGGTCGGCTTTTTTCCCGTCCAGTGAAAGTTTGATTGTATATTTGGTGTGAATTTCAATTATTTCAGTGTGCATTTTTGAGGTAGAATCTTTATATTTTGCCGCGATAGACATTCCTGTTTCAATAATGTCTTTTTCGTTCAGCTTAAAAGCTGCGGCAGAATCATCATATTCTTTTGCAAAATACTTTGAAGTAGCTGAAGCATAACCCGATACAAGACGGTTGAATTCTGCTTCTCCTCCGCCGAAATTCATGATGGCATAATAAAGATTTTTTATAGCTCTGAAGTTGTCTATACTCAGTTTTTTTACTACAGAGTGAGGATTTGATCCGCCCGAAGGTTTAAACTGTGCAAGCAGCGTGCCTGATATTAAAAAAACCGCTGCTAAAAGCAGAACTGGCATTCTTCTGTTCATAAAACTCTCCTAATATACCGTTTTGCCGGTTAGCTATGTTCTCGTCATATTTTGTTAAAAGTCAAGGAATTAATTGTTATCCGAGGGTCGGACTACCTCATAAAGCTGCGCTTTATGTATTCATTTAATTGCATGGAGTCATGCAATACTCAAAAGGTGCTTCGCACCTTTTTAATCCGGTTCGTCCATTTCTTTTGCGTTGCCCAAAAGAAATGGACGAAAGAAAAGGGCACCGCTGCGCGGGGCTTGTCGCGACAGAACTATCGCGCATTACTCCGTAATGACTGCGATAGTCTGCGCTTATATTGTATTCGGCTTTGCCGAATGGTTTAGGTATTATTTCTATTAATAAGTACATGCTTTGGAAAACGGCCGCTACTCATCCTGTGCGCCAGGACGGCGCGAATCCAACGCGGACAGGAAGTCCATAAGCGTTGGACAGAGATATCCCACTCCTGGCTCTTGTCGGGCGAATTCCTCGCACCGGCTCTGCCGGATGCTGCGGTCGCCCGTTACGAGTCGCTTTATTGCAAACTTCCTGTTTGCGATTGAAGCGACTCGATGGCGGTTCTCCTACCGCCTTAGTGTCCGACTGCGTCGGACGTTTTTGTGTTTTTTCTATCATTCATCTCTTTCTGTGGTGCTTTCGTAATTTCGGTCATTCCTGCGGATGCAGGAATCTCATTATCTCATATTAAATTTCTGCATTTCGCTCCGCTTAGTAAACGCGTAATTGTTAGTCCTTCATATGATTTATTTTGGGTTTGACATACTTGATAATCTTTTGTATTAAGATTTTAATGATCATGTTACTGAGATATTTTGTGGATTTTCGGGCATGATTGTTTTCGTCTGTGGGGATACGGTTGAAAGTAAGTTGATGGAAGGAATAAGTCCTTTTGATCATGTTTCAATTGCGTGTATTACTTGAATTTGGAATGATATACGCAATGCGCATATCATTCCAAATCGGGATGTTTTACGTATTGCGTATATATGTAGTTCTACTCTATACGAGAATAATTACATTATAAAAAAATAATTGCTTTGTAATATAGCCTTTCTTTAATGAGATTGGAGACACTTATGCTTGATTTGTGTGAATTACAAAAAGGAATGCCCGCGATAACTCCAAGCTTTGGAACTTGTTTAGCAGAAGCAGGTGGTTACTGTTTTGAAGAACAAGGACATTCAAAAGGTTCTCAAATTACGATTAGAGGTTGTGTTTCAGGAGTTTATAAATTAAATTGGCCGTCTATTACAACTCAAATCAAACGTTGTTATAATGATCAAGAATTGGCAACTGAATTTGGAGCCTATGGTATAGCTTTTTTAATAATTAAGGAAGAAAAACAATATACTGTAATTGAAAGGTCACGAAAAGGTCCAGGTTTTGATTATTGGATTGGAAAAGAAGAAAATGATGAAATCTTCCAAGATAAAAAGCGCTTAGAAGTTTCTGGAATCCGTTCTGGAAATGAATCTCAAATTAGAACACGTGTAAAACAGAAAAAAAATCAAACTAAGCCAAGTGATGGAACATTCCCTGCCTATATTGTAGTTGTCGAATTTAGTAACCCTATTGCAGAGGTTCAAGAAAAGTGAAATCTGTAAAAGATTTACATAATCAAGCAATGGATCTTGCAGAAATAGCTCTACTTTCTAAAATGAAGGGTGATATTGAAAACTATAAAGTTCATACTAAATCAGCTCTTTCTAAAGAAATTGAAGCAATTTCATTGTTAGATATGAATAATCCTATTGAACCAACATTTTCAATTCTTTATAGAAGTGCAGCAACACTTGCATTGGATATTGGCGAGAATCGATTATCGGAGAAATTAATATCAACAGCTTTATCAAAAAATCCACCTTTAGAAATAGCAGAAGAGCTTAGAGACTTGCTCGAACAAGTTAATCTTAATAGACATCTCGAGCTTAAAGGTATTAAACTCGAAGAAGATGAAATTCAAATGAACCTTACAGGAGATAGTGTCGGATTTGGTGTTGTGCATTCAGAAGAATTTTTACGACGTGTTGATAATACTTCTAAAATGTTATTCCGGATTGTTGAACGAAAAAATCGCAAACCTTTTAGAGAAAAAGGTCGAATTAATAAAGATATTAAAGATGGTTATGAAGTTTTTATTTCCGTTCCACGAGCAGCAAGCTTTTCTGTAACACTTAAAGTTGGTGTCCCATCCGAACAGTCTTCATTGCCCGGATTTAACAACTCAGTTGAAATTATCGACGAGTTTATGAATTTAATTTCACTAATTGATTCGAATAAACTTGATGATGTGAAAAATATTATAGAAGATGATGCCTACACTCGAAATTTTATAGCATTATCAAAAACAATTGCACCTGATGGCACAAACATTAAAAATGTTGGATTTACAACAATTCGAAATGGTGCGAATAAATTTGCTATTATTTCTAAAACAGGTAAAGATATAGGAAATCCTGTAATAATTAGTGAAGAAAAGAAAAAAGTAAAAATAAAAGGATTTTTAAAATTTGCTGATGCTACACATGGGCAAAGTGGATTGATTAAAATAGTTGATTCTAGTAATAAATCTCACCAAATTAGAGTTCCTGAGGGAATGATGAACGACATTGTAAAACCAATGTGGGATTCACATGTCCAAATATTTGGTGTTAAAACAAAAAATAAAATTGAACTTATCGATATTCAAGAATGTGAAGAATAAGATTTCATGTACGGCATATAATTGTGTGTAAACGCTGCGCTCCGTGCTCGGGCTTCGCCACATTTTTGCTATGCAAAAACGTCGTTTACAATCTTACATTATGCGCCATGGCATTAAAAATACTGAGGTTGTACTATGGAAGATAAAACAAAAGATTTATTATTATATATCCTGGAAAGTAAATCTTTGGTAACAAATATTGATATTGTAAATGGTACAATTAGTACAATTGAAGGGCTTGATCTTAATTCGCAGACAATAAATATTAATAAATATACAGCCTTAGATTTTAATGGGAAAGAAGAAATAATTGAATCACCTGACTTTAAAAATTCCATCACAAAATTTAAAGATCGAGGAATAATACTAATTGATATTGTTGGTTATTCAAAAGGAGAAGATAATTATCAAGCCGCCTTGCTGAATTTGTTTAACAATAGTATTTCACAAGCATTAAAACATCTTAAAATGTTTGGCAAAGATGGCGTTACAATTATTGAACAGATAATCCCTACCGGTGATGGTTGTTATTTGATATTCTCTGAAGACTTAAATGAAAGATTTCTATTAGCAGTGTTTCATATACTTTCGTCATTCAAACTATTACAAAATGAATTTTATTTATCAAAAGGGAAAAATCCTGATGAAGAAAAATTTGTAGAATTAAGAATTGGAATTGAACTTGGTTCAACTTCACATTTTATTGATGTGGCAGGTAATACAAATTATTTTGGAACTGGTTTAAATGAGGCAGCAAGAATATTAACTTATGGACAAAAGGAATTTGAAAAACATTATCCTCAAAAACCGTCTTCTAATCTATTGTTTGTTGGCGAAAATGTTTTTTCACAAGCTAATAACATTGTAAATCATATAAAGAAATTCCACGACAAAATAGGAATTATTAAATTAGAAAATGTTGGACTTGCCCCGAAAAAGTGGACACGAAGTTAAGCCATAAATATAATGGATAACGGAGGTCTTGATGAAATCAAGAAGGAATTACGATGCACAGTTTAAAAAAGATGCTGTGGCATTAGTTGAAAA